>Ga0209609_10000848_pt1 | contig 17975 bp, 16 predicted proteins | sample LakKivw325mmetaG_FD_184136 | JGI IMG/M metagenome (GOLD analysis project Ga0209609, IMG submission 184136) | Anoxic lake water microbial communities from Lake Kivu, Rwanda to study Microbial Dark Matter (Phase II) - Lake Kivu water 325m metaG... | ecosystem: Environmental > Aquatic > Freshwater... | reverse complement strand
ATACGACGGCTATCTCGGAGAGGGCTAAAATGCCGTTGGCGATATTAGCAAAATTATAATTATTATCTCAACCGTCATTTCTCTCTCTTGCTTCAATCATGCAATTGATCCTTAAAATACCAACTGATCTCCGCCAGAGAGCCCGGCAGAGATCAACTTTAAAGCTACTGCATCGCCGAAAGGCGCGCGATCCTCTCTTCGGTGCTCGGATGGGTCGAGAAGAGGGATGCGAACCTCTTACCTTTGAGGGGGTTGACGATGAACATGTGGGCGGTCGAGGGGTTCACGTCGGCTGGTCCCCTACCGGCGGTCATCTCCAGCTTCGATAGGGCGCTGGCCAAGGCCATCGGATGGCCAGAGAGCTCGGCCCCTCCTTTGTCGGCCCCAAACTCCCTGGACCGGGATATCGCCATCTGGATGATGAGGGCGGCTATCGGTGCCAGGATCGCCATGGCCAGGACGCCGACGATGTTGCCGCCGTCCTCGTCGTCCCCCCCGAATATGAGGGACCACTGGGCCATGTTGGCGACGAAGGTTATCACCCCGGCGATGGTGGCGGCGACGGAGCTGATCAGGGTATCCCTGTTCCTGACGTGGGACAGCTCGTGGGCGATGACGCCCTCCAGCTCGTTCCTATCCAGGACCCTCATGATACCGGTGGTGACCGCCACGGCGGCATGCGAAGGGTTTCTGCCGGTCGCAAAGGCGTTGGCCATGGAGGTCTCGACGATGTAGACCTTCGGCATCGGCATATTGGCCCGATCGACGAGACCCCGGACGATCCCGTACAGCTCCGGCGCCTCGGCGGGGGTCACCTCCTTCGCGTGGTACATCTTCAATACTATTTTATCGCTGTACCAGTAAGTCCCCATGTTCATGACCAGGGAGAAGAGGAGGGCTATCATCATGCCTCCCCTGCCACCGAGGGCTCCCCCGATCAGAAGCATCAGCCCCGTAAGGCTGGCCAAAAGTAGGGCGGTCCTGATTCCGTTCATCATAGTAACGCCCTCCTTTCGGCTTATAGCTCAAATACCTTGCGGGCTCAGCGCCGCCCTCTCTTGACCACGACGACCCGGCTGCCGCCGCCTGCCAGGACCATCTCCGCCGTCCTCCGAGGGGTGTGCTTGGCGGGAGGGGCGTACCCCATCCTGATGAGGATCTGGGGATAGTTGACGTCCAGGATCTCGGCCATCTTCCGGCGGAGCTGGTCGATCGCCACCGGCTGGCTGAAGAGGTCGAACCTGACCCCGAGCTTCGTCGCGGTCAGAAAGAGCTTTTCAAACCGCATCCCGGCATCGACCCAGATCCCTTTGTCCTCGGTGTCTGTGGAAAGGATCCCGACGGCCGGGGAGGCTTTCATCAGTCCCATCTCCTTCTTCGCCCTGGAGGCGGAGGTGTCGAAGGTCCCGAAGACGAACTTGCCGAAGTAGGACTCGAAGTCCGAGTAGCCGAAGGCGTAGCCGGGCAGGCCGTCCCAGGCGTCCTCGTCGTTCGCCCTGATCCAGCGGGCCAGATCCTTCCGAAAAGCCTTATTTCCGAGCTGGATCCTGTGGGACTCTCCGAGGACCTCGGCCATCTTCGCCCTCCCGTCGGGGTCGGTGAGGACGTCGAGCCGGAAACCCCCGTCTCCGACGGCCTTTTTCATCGCATCGATCTTCTCGGCCTCGATCGGGCGGTCGTCGTAGGCGCCCCTGTTGGTGTGCCGCTCCGTGATCTCGCGGAATAGGTCGGGCGGAAACTGCGGCGATGCTGCGCCACCCTTCCTGAACTTAACTATGGCTATCGTCTCGGCGTCGACCCCGTCGGGGAAGCGCTCGACTTGGTAGCCCAGATCGAAGTGCTCCGCCGCGACGAGCAGGTTTGTGAGGAGGCACCCCAGGCTCATGTAGGTGGTCCTGTTGGTGGGCTCAACGTGCGGAAGGGTCCTGTTGAAGTCGGCCATCACTGCCACTTCGTCCCCGTCCACGGCGAGCTTCCAGGGCTGGTTGTTCGGTCCCGAGGGGGCCAGGACAGCGTACCGGAGAAGGAACTTCAGCTTCTCTTCCATCTCTCCCGACGCGGGGTAATCTCCGGCGTCGACGCTCCAGGCTATAAGGTTCTTCTCTGCCATCTGAATCTACCTCTCCTCTATTTTCACCTCCGAGTTTTTGAGGCTTGTGGAGTTTTTGTTGAGTTCGAAGGATCATGAGATAGGCTCATAAATAGGATCTTCTTTCGTTATAACAGGATGATATCGGGTTGGAGACTATGGCAGAAGACATCAGGATTTGGGAAATAGGAGGAGAGGATCGGCTTGTGGAGATGGAGAAGACGAGGTTGGATCTTGAAGTCCGGCTGGAAAAATGGCTGCAACAGGATATATCCATACTTTCCAGCGACCTTCTGGTGATTGGGAGGCAAGTAGATACCGACTTCGGTGGTTTTATCGACCTTCTCTGCCTAGACTATAATGGTGATATCGTCATAGTCGATCTAAAACGGGATAAGACCCCAAGGGAAGTGACCGCACAGGCTTTGGATTACGCCTCTTGGGTGGCAGACCTTTCAAACGATAAGATAACGGAGATCGCTAACAGTTATCTAGGAGAAAAAGGCCCGCTGGAGGATTGCTTCAGAACCAAGTTTGGGGCAGAGCTGCCCGAAATACTAAACGAGCATCACAGCATGATCATCGTCGCCTCAGAGATTGACGGCCGCTCTGAGAGGATCATTCGGTATCTGTCGGACAACTACGGCGTGGGGATAAACGCTGCCACGTTTCAGTATTTCCGGAATGGAGAAGGAAAGGAGCTGATCTCAAGGGTGTTTTTGATCGATCCAACTCAAGTAGAATACAGCACACGTACGAAGACGATTTCGAAGAGACCGCCACCCTTGTCATATGATGATTTACAAAAGATGTCTGAAGATAACGGGGTTGGAGATATCTACGGCCTCCTCTTAGAGCGGCTCAACCTTATATTCAACGGGAAAAATACAACTAGAAGTTCCGTCGCTTTCGTAGGCCTCATGAGCGGTAGTCGTAATACCATATTCAGTCTGATCCCAAAAGACAGCAATCCCGAAGACGGGCTCAAGTTCCAGGTTTATATAAATAGACTAGCAAAATATTTGGACGTTGATAAGGATAGATTGGTGGAAGTTTTGCCACAAGACAAAAGGGAGTGGGGATATGTTGGGTATACATCACCAGATTGGACAGGATACGAGGGTTTCTTCAAAAATCTCGACGAAGCAGAACGCCTAGCAGCGGCTTTGAGCGAGGTGAAAAGGGCAGAAAACGGTTGATTGATAGGCATCATTTGGCCTGCAGGACGGATCATGTTTCGTCGATTTTTAAACCTGGAATCAATTTGATGAGAATGTTTGAGTTGAGCTGGCCTCTCTCAAAATCGGTATATACATCGACCTTCAATCCCATTTCTAGATGATCGAGAGGGAAAAGGTAGCAGAGGCCGCCCGCGCCATAAAGGAGTACTTCTCGCCCGTCGATCCGGGGGAGTTCGAGGCGGAGACGGGGATCCGCGGGAGCGACTTTTGCGAGATCGTCCCCCAAGAGTTCGAGGGCCAAATATTCGCCATCGACGGGTCCAACGTCGTCGTCTTCGACCTCGGGGCAGTCAGCCTGAACAGGATCAGGGCCGGCTACGTCGTCTATCAGGGCCCCCAATGGCAGAAGACCGTCGTCACCTACGACGACCTCTTCACCGCAGACCGGGAGAATTACCGCCAGCACTTCGACCGATTTCGACGGGGCATCTTCGGCCTCGCAGAGCCCTTCGAGCTGAAGACCGAGGAGGAGCTGGACCGGATATCGACCTTCTTCCGGGACCTCCAGGAGCACGTCGCCTTATCCGAGGCCGTATCGGATGCGGTGGCCGGAGACCTCGTCCTCTACGACGGGGGCTTCACCCTCTGGAGAGACCCCTACTATCGAGAGGTTTTGAACCAAATATTCGAGGAGGCCGAGGGGAGGGGGATCGACCTTCTCGCCGTCAGCAAGTCGAGCAAGCTCTCCTGGGGGCGCGGGATCGCAAGGCCCCTGGTGAAGTCCGCCGACCGCGTCGGAAGCCTGGCGATGCCGGACAGGCCATGGCGCGTCCAGCTCAGCGGAAAAAGGGCGGTAAAAGAGGAGCCCTGGCGAGGAAAGACTTACGTGGCGAAGTTTCACCCGAGGGCAACCCACGCCTTCAGGGTCGACGCCCCCGACCACGCCGCAGAAGAGATCGACATCGCCCTGGGCAGGGCGGCGATGCGCGCCCGATCCTCCGAGAGCCTCGGATACCCCCACGCCCTCTTCAGGGCTCACCAGGACCTGAAGATCCCAGTCCAGGAGAGGAACTTCACGCGGCTCTCTCTATTCGAGGGGCTCCGGGCGGAGGGGCTGAACGAGCAGGATATCCGAGGGGCCCTCGACTATCACGAGGTTCTGGACGGAATTCGGAGGAGGTAGAGATGGCAGATCAGTCGGACGATATATGGAAAACGCCCTCAGAGGTGGGGTCGCTGAGGGAGCAGGCGACGACGAGGGCAGGAGAAGAGACCTTCAGGCTGAAGTCCCAAACCACGAAGAGCGACGACGACTCAAGCCCCTACCACAAGATCATATCAAAAGACGTGAGGGAGTACCACTTCATCGTCCCCAGCGATGAGGTGGTGGAGCTGGGGGAGATCGTCTCGATCCAGGACCGAAGGGCGGAGAGGGACGCGACCTTTCTTGCGAGAATAACCGACATCAGACACGACTCCAACTACGACGGAAACTGGGACACGGTGATCCGGGGCGACGGCTTCTACGACTCCGACCACATCTTCTGCCGGGTGGTGGCAGAGCCCCTCGGCTGCATAACAAAAGATGACGGGGGGAGGGAGCGGTTTCGAAAGTCGAGGACAATCCCCGCCAAGTTCTCCCCGGTGACCAAGGCGGAGAAGGACGAGTTCCGGTTCCTGGCGGAGGTGATGGGGGACATCGAGGTGGGAAGGCTCAGGAACGGAAGCCGGGAGGTGAAAGAAATCCCCGTCGCCCTTGCCAGCGACGCCATGGACCACCACATGGGGGTCTTTGCGACGACGGGGATGGGAAAATCGAACTTCATGAAGGTCTTCGCCGCCTCCTGCATGAAGAGGGCCTCATCGAAGGAGTCGAAGTTCGGCCTCTTGATCGTCGACCCCCACGGCGAGTACATCTTCGGCAAGAAGGGGACGAAGGGCCTCCTCCACCTGGACAGGTACAGAGACGGGATCGTTTGCTACTCCACCGATCCCCGCCACCTCAAGGACCCCCTCGTCTCACAGCTGACGGTGAAGAGGAGCGAGATCCTCCCCCAGGATATCGAGGTCCTCTATGACTGGACGGCGGCCCAGAGGGAGGCGCTGGAGGCGGTATCGCGAATCTTCTTCGATGAGGCCTGGCTTGAAGATATAATCACCCCCGAGGGCGCGGCAAAGATGAAAGCCGAGGACTTCCACGAGAAGACGATCGGCAGGATCAGCCGGACGATAAAGACGATCCTGGACAAGAACCGCTATATATCGGACATCACCTCCAGCATCCCCGGCATCATATCCAACCTCCTGGCGGGAAAGGTGGTCCTGGTGGACATCCCCACCCTCGGCGAGAGGTCCGAGCTATTTCTCCTCTCTCTCCTATCCCGGACGATCCTCGACCGGTACAGGAGGGAGAGCGCCGAGGGCGCCAGGGGACGAAGCTGCTTGATAACGGTGGAGGAGGCTCAGCGGGTCCTGGGCGGAGGGGAGGGGAGCCTCGCCCGGTTCGAGTCGATCGCCCGGGAGGGAAGAAAGTTCGGGGTGGGCCTCTGCGCTGTAACCCAGCAGCCGAAGCTGATCGATAAGCAGCTCCTCTCCCAGTTCAACACCCTCGTCATCCTGGGCCTCGCCGACAGAAACGACCGTACCCGCCTGGAGGAGTCGGCGAAGCAGGATCTGTCGTCTTTAGACGTCGAGATCCAGACCCTGGAGAAGGGGGAGGCGATCATCAGCACCCTCGACATCCCCTTCCCGGTCCCGGCGAGGATCCACCTCTACGAGAGGTACCTGGCGGAGCTGAACCGAGAGGGGCGTGAGGAGAGAAGACAGAAGAGCAGGGGCTTCAATCTTCCGCCCGACTAGAGAGAGGAGAGGAGCTCATGAAGATCGTCCACATGGCAGACTCTCACCTCGGCTTCTCCGCCTACGGCCGAGTCGACCGGTGGGGGAGAAACCAGAGGGAGGAGATGATTTACCAGGGGTTTGCCGAGACGGTGGATAGGATAATTGAGCTCCAGCCCGACGCCGTAGTCCATGCGGGCGACGTCTTCCATCACGTGAGGCCGAGGATCAGGCCCCTCTACGTCTTCAAGCAGAACCTGGAGAAGTTGGCCGGGGCGGGGATCCCCGTCATCATCATCAGCGGAAACCACGACGCCCCCAAGAGCTACGCGGCCCAAAGCCCCTTCACCCTCTTTGAGGGGATGGAGGGGATCCATATCGCCCACCACTACCGGTACGAGCGTTTTGAGATAGACGACCACTTTTTTCACTGCATCCCCTTCTGCCTCGGACCGGAAGATTACCTGGAAGAGTTCCGGAAGGTGCAGGAGTTCAGGATGGCGAATCCGACAAAGGGGGACGTCCTGGTGATGCACGGCCTCGTGGAGGCCCTCTGGGACCGGCGGCTCCGGACCGTCGGCGAGCACGAGCTACTGGAGAGCTTTCTGAAGGGGGACTTCTCCTTCATCGCCCTCGGCCACTACCACGGCCAGGCCCAGGTGGCAAAAAACGCCTGGTACAGCGGCTCCGTCGAGTACTTCAGGTTCAGCGAGGCCTGCGACGAGAAGGGCCTGCTCCTGGTGGACCTCGATTCCGGAGACGTCGAGCATATATCCGTCAGAGAGAGGTACATGCTCGACCCGGAGCCGATCGACTGCAGAGGCCTCTCCTCCCGGGAGATCGAGGAGGCGGTCTCCGCCGTCTGCGAACGGGAGGGGATAAAGGATAAGATCGTGAGGCTTCGGCTGAAGGACCTGTCCAGGGAGGCCTATCGAAGCCTCAGCCAGCGGTTCCTTGGCGAGCTGAAGGCCCTCGCCCTCCACCTGGAGATCCTGCCGGAGTTCGAGGAGGATACCGCCTGCTTCGAGACGGAGCCGATGGAATCAAAAGAGCTCCCCCAGGAGTTTCAAAAGTTCATCGAGGGGGAGGCGCAAAAGGGCTCCATCCCGCCGGCGATAAAGGAGGACGTCGTATCTTACGGCACCGACCTCATGGCCCGGATCTCGGAGAAGAGGACGACGGAGAGCTTCGATGCACCTAAATAGCCTATCGATGAAAAACTTCAAAAAGTACAGGGGCTTTGCTAAGGTCGAGTTCCAGGACGGCCTCACCGGGATCGTGGGGATGAACGGCTCGGGCAAAAGCACCATCGTCGAGGCGATCGCCTGGGCCCTCTACGGCAGCAGGGCATCGACGGTGAGGCGCGACTTCATCAAAAACTCTCGGGCATCGGAGAGCGAAGACCTGGAGGTGAGGCTTTCCCTCAACGTCGACGGCCAGGAGATGACGATCCTCCGGGCGATGCGGGGAAAGAGCCTCTCGCCCGAGGCGAGGCTCAAGATCGATGGCGAGCTCGTCGCCACCGGCACCCGGGAGGTGGACGCCCGCCTCGAGGAGATCCTGAAGATAAGCTTCGCGGACTTCATGAAGACCTTCTACGCCCGGCAGAAGGACCTGGACAACCTGATAAAAGATCGGGGGTCTGAGAAGAGGGAGTACCTCCTGGCCCTCCTGGGCCTCGACGAGGTGAGGGAAAAGGTCGCAGACGAGGTCAGGTCCGACCTGAGAGAGGTGGAGGGCGAGATCGGAAGGATCGAAGGGGCCCTGGCCGAGATCGGCGATGTGGAGGCGGCGATCGGCCTTCGGGAGGGGGAGGTCGCCGCCCTCAGGGAAGAGATGGCGGGGGCGAGGGGCCTGGAGTCGAACCTCGCAAGAGCCCTTGAGAAGAGGCGAGAGGAGCGAGAGAGAGAGGCGGATCTAGTGCGCTCTTTCGAGCGGCTTAACGAGGAGATAAGAAGGCTCCGGTCGGATATTGAGGGGAGACGAAGGGCCGTCATTTTGGACGAAGGAAGGCTCGAAGAGATCGAGGAGGGGAGGTGGCGGCTCTTCGAGCTGGAGCCGAAGCTCGCAAGGCTCGGCGAGGCGAGGGAGGAGCTGGAGGATCTGGAGCCTAAGAGGTCCCGCCACCAAAAGCTCCTCGAAAGGAGGGTCCGGATGGGAGCCGATCTTGACGGCAGAAATCGCGCCCTATCCGATCTCAGAAAGAGGCTGGAGAGGCTCCACTCCGAGAGGTCGGAGCTGGAGTCTATCCGGCCCCGGGAGGAGGAGCATCGGTCCCTCCTTGCCGATCTCGAAGCGATGGAGGCGAAGAGGGACCGCTACACCAAGCTCCTCGCCCTCGCCGAGAGGGAGAGGGCGAGAAAGGAGGCCGCCGAGGAGAACGTCGCCAGGGTCGAGGAGGCCCTTAAGGAGCTGGAGGCAGCGAAAATCCGGATGGCCGAGATCGCCCCCGCCGCTGAGAGGCGCCGCTCCCTTGAGGCCGAGATATCGCGGCTGGAGGAGGAGAGGACTAAGCAGAGCCGCCTATCGGACCTGGGAGAGAGGGCGGCGGCCGTCGGGTCCAAAATCGACGGCCTCGGAGCGAAAGCAGCAGGCCTCGACGACGAGATCTCAAAGCTCGGCGACCTGGAAAAGAGAGAGGCAGACCTCAGGGAGAGGGAGGAGGAGATCGATTCATTGGTCGGGGATCTCGAAGAGAAGATCGCCGAGCGGAACCTGCGGCTGGAGGTCTCAAGAAGAGAGCTCTCTGAGGCCGAAGATCAGAGGTCGAAGATCGAGGCCCTCGGCGAGGAGAGCCTCTGCCCCACCTGCGAGAGGCCCCTCGCAGAGCAGCGCCACCTCCTCCTGGAGAAGTACAGGAGGGCGGCCTCGGCGGCCGAGGATAGAATATCGTCCCTCGAAGACCTGAGGGGAGAGGCGCACTTCTGCCTCGATGGGGCGGCAAAGTCGAGAGAGTTGGTGAAAAATGAGTTCGCCATCCTCGCCGAGTTGAGGGCTAAAAGAGGGGAGATTCTCGCCGAGAAGAGGGGGCTTGAAGCCCGGACCCGAGAGCTGAAAACGGAATTTTTGGCCATCAGCGCAGAGATGGAGGGGATCGGCCCCGTCGACTTCGATCCCGAGAGATTCGGGACCCTGGTGGCGGAGGAGAAGTCCCTTCGGCCCCTGGTCCAGGAGCACTCCGAGCTTATTGTCCGGATCGAGGAGCTCCCCAAAAAGAGAGATGAATTGGAGGAGCAGACCAAAGCTTTGGAGATGGCCATCGGAAACTTGCAGGCCTTGGCCGGCGAGATGGCAAACCTCGGCTACAGCGAGGATCAGAGGATGAAGGTCCGAGAGAGGATCTCGGTCCTGAGGCCGGACCACCAGAGGTTCTCGCTCCTGGAGCAGAGGGTGGGGGAGATCCCGGATCTCGAAGAGGCCTTCGCCAGGGCCGAGGCCGAGGTGGAGAGGCTCAAGATCGATGAGCAGAAGGTCGATAGCGAGATCGAGGAACTCGGCTTCGATCCTGCCGAATACCAGAGCCTCGCAGACGAGGTGAAGATCCTGGGGAAGGCCGAGGCGGCGGCAAGCGAGATCAGGCTCGCCATAGCCTCCGAGGGGGATGTGAGACGCCATCTGGAGGAGAACCGAGAGATCGCCTCCCGGCTCGAGGCGGAGCTCTCCGAAGCTGAGGGTAGGCTTTTGGCCCTCAACTTCTCCGAAGATCGGTACTCGAAGGCGCAGTCAGCCATGGAGGATGCCGCCCGCCGGCTGGAGGAGGCGAGGGATAGGGCGTCTCGCCTCAAGGTCCGGCTCGGGGTCGCCGAGGCGGACCTCGAAAGGCTCCGGGGGGAGGCCTCGCGGAAGAGGGAGCTGGAGGAGAAGGTCGGAGAGAGGAGGAGGCGGGTCCAGGTCGTCGAGACGACGAGGAGCCTCATCAACCGGTTCATGGATACGATCCTGGTCCGAATAAGAAGCGAGATCGCCGGGGAGGCCGGGAGGATCCTCCGGGAGGTGACGGGAAAGTACGGGAGGATCAGCATCGACGATGACTTCAACATCCTCGTCGAGGACGAGGGGGAGTTCTACCCCATATCCCGCTACTCCGGCGGCGAGATCGACATGATCGCCGTCTCCGTCCGGGTCGCCATCAGCGAGTATCTGATGAGGTTCTCAGAGAGCGGCCCGGGATGCTCCTTCCTGATCCTGGACGAGATCTTCGGAAGCCAGGACGCTGAGCATCGCGAGAGCATGATCAACATGCTCAAAAGCCTCGACGACCGGTTCCCCCAGATCTTCGCCATCAGCCACATCAGCGAGGTCCAGGGCCAGTTCGACAACTCGATTTTGGTCGTCGAAGATGAGGACGGGTCGAGCCGGATCGAGGCGGAGCTGCGGTAAAGGAGGCTGTGAGGATGCCGATCCGGGAGATCAGATGGCCCCGGACAGCAGGAGCCTGAAGAGAGGCCGGACGATCCTGACCCCAGCAAGCCCCATCCGGGGCGCGACTTTTCTGATGGCCCGGCTCGGCCGGTCGATGTCCCCCTCTTTCTCTATGATCCTGATCAGGTCCTCTCGATCCGCCAAAAGGCGGAAGAGATCGTCCAGCTCAGAGTCGGCCATTTCGGCCCTCATCCTGTGAACGACCATCCCGAGGCGAAGCTCTCCGCCCAAAGCGGACCGCCATTTCCTATCGTACTCGGAGAGCCTCGCGACGGAGGAGTTCCCCTCACAGGCCGCGGCGGCGGCCACCTCGCCTGCGATCTTGGCGGATACGAGCCCCGGATAGACCCCGCCGCCGGAGGTGGGCTTCACCTGGCCAGCGGCGTCTCCGACGGCGATGATGCCGTCGGCCGCCGTCGATGCGGGCGGGCCCAGGGGAAGCCCCCCAACGACGAGGTGGAGGGGGCCTCCTCTGATTCTGGAACGGATGAGGGGGCTTTTCAGGAGGCGCTTCAGATATGGGCAGGCGTTCTTTCGGCAGGAGAGCCCCACTCTCGCCACCCCCTCAGAGGCGGGGATCGCCCAGGCGAAGAAGCCGGGGGCCACTCCCTCACCGAGGAAGACCTCGACCTGTTCAGGGTCCTCGACCTCGAGGGGAACCTCCACCTGGGCGGAGGAGAGGGTCTCCCGGGGCGGCCCGATCCCCACCGATCGCGCGATTCGAGCGCCTGCCCCCTCGGCGGATACCACGACCGTCGCCTCGATTATCTTCCGGTCGGCGCCGCGTCCGACGGCGAGGACGCTCCGACCTCCCTCCCTCGAAAGGCCCGTCACGGGAGAGCCGATCCTCACCTCGGCCCCAGATCTCGCCGCCTCCGCCAGGAGCGCCCGGTCGAAGATTCTGCGGTCGACGACCCAGGCCCTGACGTCGGAGGCCTTGAAGCCGATCGTGACGCCACCGGGCGAGACGACCGTCGCCCCCCGGATCGATCTGATGGCGAATTTGGCCAGCGGCAGCTCCGACTCCTCCATCGCCCTAACGCCGAGAAGCCCAGCGCACTGGACGGGCCAGCCCGCTCGCGGATGCTCCTCAAAGATGACGACCTCTGCCCCCGCCTCGGCCGCCTTCTTTGCCGCCATCGATCCCGCGGGCCCCGCCCCGATGACGGCGACGTCGTACCGGTCCATTCCATGGAACTTCGATCGATCAGGGGATAGCCTTTTCCATTCGCAGACGAGATTTGTATCTCGAAAAAAAGAGCCTGGAGAGTCAGGAGGGGAACGATCTGGATATATTGTGGTTATCAGAGGCCGAGGTGAAGTTGTCGCTGACGATGGAGGAGACGATTCTGGCTGTGGAGGAGGCCTTTCGAGAGCACGGCCGAGGAAAGGCTCAGATGCCGCCAAAGTCCTACCTCTACTACAAAAAGTACGACGGCGACCTCAGGACGATGCCCGCCTACCTCGAAGGGCTGGACGCCACCGGGGTCAAGGTCGTCAACGTCCACCCGGCAAATCCCGCCGCGGGCCTTCCCACGGTGATGGCGGTGGTGATCCTCAACTCGCCAAAGACGGGAGCCCCCGTAGCCATGATGGGAGGAACCCACCTCACCAGCATGAGGACCGGGGCCGCGGGAGCCGTCGCCGCCAAGTACCTCGCGAGGAAAGGCTCTCGGACGGTGGGGCTCGTCGGGGCAGGAGCCCAGGCGAGGACCCAGCTTCTGGGCCTCGCCAAGACCTTCGATATCGAGAAGGTATCTGTCGCCGACGTATCCCTCGACCGGTGCAGATCTTTCGAAAAAGACTGCAGGAGATTTCTTGACGCCGAGTACGATCTATCATCAGACGCGAAGGATGTCTGCAACAGCGACATCCTGGTCACCACCACGCCATCGCGAAAGCCTCTGGTGATGGACGAGTGGATAAACGAAGGGACCCACATCAACGCCATCGGGGCCGACGCAAAAGGTAAGGAGGAGCTGGACCCCGCCATCCTAAAAAGGTCGATGGTGGTCGTCGACGATCTGGCCCAGGCATCCCATTCCGGCGAGGTGAACGTCCCCCTCGCCAAGGGGCTTATCTCCATCGAGGAGATCCGCGCCACCATCGGCGAGGTGGTGGCCGGAAAGGTCCCTGGCCGGTCGAGCGAAGAAGAGATCACCGTCTTCGACTCGACGGGCCTCGCCATCCAGGACGTGGCGACGGCGACGAGGGTCCACCAGAAGGCCCTGGAGATGGGGATCGGAACGAAGCTTCCCTATTTGTGAGCTGCCAACAACGGATAAGCGATATATAACATCCCGACGACTGTAATGTTGTCCATGTACGCAATCATCGCCTGCGGCGTATTCAAGGATGAGATCGAGAAGATCGCCGACCAGCTCGACTTCCCCTTCGAGGTCCGATACCTCGAGGCGGGGCTTCACGTCGACTTCGACGATTTGGCGACAGCTCTTAAGGCGGAGCTGGAAAGCTGCAAAGACCACGACGGCATCATCGTCGCCTACGGCGAGTGCCACCCCAAGATGGCCGAGATCCTCGCCCCCTATAGGGCCGCCCTCCTCAAATGCCAGAACTGCATCGACGCCCTCATCACGCGAAAGAAGGTGGAGGAGATCGCAAGCCGAGGCCTTTACTTTTACCTCTCGCCGGGCTGGGTCAAGAGCTGGAGGGATATGTTCGAGAGGATGAACTGGAGCCGGGAGGAGGCCCGCTTCCAGCTCGCTCCCTTTCGGGGCTCCATCTTCCTGGACACCCTCGGCAACGCCGAAGAGTATGAGGAGGGTCTGGTCGAATTTCTCGATTTCACCCTCTGCCCCTACGAGAAGATGCCGGTGGACCTGGATCACTTCAAGTCCCTGATTGGTGAGGCCAAAGAGAGGTTAGAGGTGTGATCTTGGACGAGGAGCTTGAAAGGATAAGGAGAAAGAAGCTCGAGGAGATGAAAAAGATGGCAAACGAACCCGATGTGGACTATCCCGACAGACCCGTCAAGGTGACGGACGGCACCGTCGGCGACGTGGTGGCCAGGTATCCCCTGGTGATCGTGGACTGCTGGGCGGAGTGGTGCGGCCCCTGCAGGATGGTCGCCCCGGTCCTCGAAGAGCTGGCCAAAGAGATGAAGGGGAAGGTCGTCTTCGGAAAGCTGAACGTCGACGAGAACATGAAGACCTCCACCAAGTTCGGCATCATGGCGATACCCACCCTGCTCGTCTTCAAGAACGGCAAGCTCGTCGACCAGATGGTGGGCGCCTATCCCAAGACCGCTCTCGCAAGCAAAATTCAGAAGTATCTCTGAGGCTGGCAGATCGCCACCTCAGAGATATCGTCTCAACCTCAGGCCCTGATCTTCGAGGGGACGACGAAGCCCTTCTTCTCCTCAGAACTTATCTCTCGGAGGCCCTTCAGCTTCAGGTTGGCGTCGACGTCGTAGATGGGCTTCGGATCTTTACCAAGCTCTCGTGCCTCTTTATCCGTCTCCCTGGGCACGATGTAGGTCCCTAGATCTCGAGCTGCGATCTCTCGGATCTCTTTTATCCTGAAGTAAGATGCTACGTCGTAGAGGGGCTTCGCCTCTCTCCCAAGCCCTCGAGGATCTTGGTCTCTCTCCGAGGGGATGAGGTAGGTCCCTAGATCTCTGCCGGCGATCTCTCGGATCTCTTTTATCATGAAGTAAGATGCTACGTCGTAGAGGGGCTTCGCCTCTTTGCCGATCTGGATCGGGTCCAGGGCCTTGTACTTCACGTCTCCAAAGATCGGGGCCTGGCCGTCTTCTGCAAAGGCCGGCGATGCCAGGGCTAAGAGCAATACCAGCGCTCCAAAATGGGCGGGATGACAGCTTTTCAGACTCATTATATTCCTCCTGATTGTAATTTGTCCGAGGTGTATATAAATTTTTAGGGTGGTAGATCGCGGAAAAAGAGGCATCCAGGCTCGGCAGCCGCCGGGCCAAGGGCTCTTCAGTTCACCCTCATGATCTGGAGGAGAGAGCAGACGGGAACCCCGACGATCTCGTCGATCCCCTTCTTGTCCAGGAGGACGCCGATGGCGTTCGTCGCGGCGCCGTGGTCGTTCAGCTCCTCCACCGCCTCCTCCAGGGTCCTCCCGGAGGTGATGACGTCGTCGACGATGACGCACTCGGCGTCGGAGACGTCCGAGAAGTTGGTGCTGAATATCCCCCGAAACTCCGTCTCCCCCTTCTCCGTGGACCACCTCTGCTTGGTGGGGGTGTAGACCGCCAGCTCCACTCCCAGCTCCTCGGCCACCATGCTGGCGAGGGGAACGCCGCTTAAGGCTATCCCGACGACGACCTCGACCTCGGAGTCGGTGCAGTCCAGACACTCGAGGATCATGTCGGTGAGGGCCATGGAAATTTGCCGGAGCCGGATCGAGCTCTTCCCGATGCTGCTCCAGTCGACGGATACGTCTTTGGGTCCCTGGATCCCCCCCTTCTTCTCGCCGTGGGTGAGAAGCCACGTGACAGTCTCCCGAGAGATGTTCAGCTCCTCGGCGATCTGTCCCTCCACCAATCCCTCCGCCTTCAGCTCGGCGGCCTTCTCTATCAAGCTATCTATATTTTTCATTTGTAACCCCCCTTTCTCTTTTCGGCGGGCGTGCCGCAGACGGGACACTCTTCGCCCTCGAAGGGCCGGCCGCAGCCGATGCACCTCCGGGTCCTCTTCACGATCTTCCTGATCCGGGGCTGGGCCACCGGCTCGACCTTTATTCCCAGGTGAAGGGCCGCGTTCTGAAGGGCGTAATCGTCGGTGGCAAGCTCCGCGGAAAGCTCCAGGGCCTTGGCCAGAAGCTCCAGGTCGACCTCGGAGAGGACGGCATCATCCCCCGTCTCCTGAGCGGCAGCCCTCGCCCTCTCCAGCGCCTTCGCAGAGGGGGCCTCGATCCTCGCCCCGGATATCTGAAGCCTCATCCGGGAGCGGATGTCCTTCAGCTCGGCCTCGACGCCGGGGACTGTGACCACATCTCCCTCCAGGGCCTTGCCGATTATGAACGCCGACGAGTCTGCGACGATGAGCGCAACCATCACTGAACTTTTGGCCTCTATACTACTTGGACTTTGCCTTGGAACCGGTCAGGGTGGCGGAAGGGACGGGCCGCCAGACCAAAACGCTATTATGATATGATCTCCCCCAGGGCAGAGAGGATCCCATGGCCAAGAAGAGGAAGAAGTCGAAGAGCGCTCAAAAAGCCGCAGCCTCGGCCGCCGACGAGCCGAAGGCGAAGGATGAGAAGACGATCACCGTTCCGAAGAAGGACTCAAAAGATAGACGCAAAGCCCGAGCCGACGGCATCGTCATGACCCTTTACCCAGCGATCCTGGGCGCCATCTTCGGCTTTGCGAGCCTCTCGCTCTTCGGAACCGGCGTGGCCGAGGAGGGGGAGGTGACGACCTACCCCTGGTACTTCGTCATGACCCTGGTCATAGCCATCACCTTCTACATCCAGAAGTTCACCTACCCCTATCTCAAGATCAACGTCGAGGAGTTCAAGACTAAGGACTGGTTCTACGTCGAGTTCATAGCCGTCGACCTGTGGCTCGTATCCTGGACCCTCCTCCTCAACTAGACCGGGTGGACCGATGAGGATCGCTGTAATCAATCGGGATCGGTGTCAGCCGAAGAAATGCGCCAAGGAGTGCGAGTACTTCTGTCCGCCGGTGAGGACCGGCGATGAGACGATCGTCTTCGTCGACGGAAAGCCGGTGATCACGGAGAACCTCTGCGTCGGCTGCGGGATCTGCGTCCGGAAGTGCCCCTTCGGAGCGATCACCATCATAAACCTCCCCGACGAGCTGGAGAACCCCACCCACCGCTACGGCAAAAATGGCTTCGCCCTATACGGACTGCCCGTCCCCGCCGAGGGGAGGGTGACGGGCCTTTTGGGGCCCAACGGCATCGGGAAGAGCACCGCCGTCGCCATCCTCTCAGGCCTTATGACCCCAAACCTCGGAAGGGGAGCCTCTTGGAAAGAGGTGATCGAGAGCTACTCCGGCTCCGCCCTGGGCGACTACCTCAGAAGGGTCGTCGAGAAGGGGGTGAAGACCGCCTACAAGCCCCAGTACGTCGACAGGATACCCAAGAGCTACTCGGGGACTGTAGAGGGGCTTCTCGATAAGACCGACGAGCGTGGGGGCCTCTCGGCCCTCGTCGAGAAGATGAACCTTCTGCCTCTGATGGAGCGGGAGATATCGAGCCTTTCCGGCGGAGAGCTTCAGAGGGTGGCGATAGCGGCCTGCGCCGTACGGGACGCCGACGTCTACTTCTTCGACGAGATCAGCCCTTACCTCGACATCTACCAGAGGATCAACGCCGCCTCGGCGATCAGGGAGCTCTCCGAGACCAGGTCGGTGATGGTGGTGGAGCACGACCTCGCCCTCCTGGACCTTCTGGCCGAGAGCGTCCACCTCGTCTACGGAACTCCGGGAGCCTACGGCGTCATAACCCGGCCGAAGGGGGTGAGGGTCGGGATCAACCAGTACATAAAGGGCTACTTCTCCGAGGAGAACATTCGGGTCCGGTCGGAGCCGATCGTCTTCGAGGTCCACGCCCCCCGGGCCGAGAAGGACGTACCCCTCCTGGCGAAGTACGATACTTTTTCGAAAAAGTACTCTCAATTCGTCCTGGAGGCGGAGCGGGGCGAGATTCGGAGGGGCGAGGTGGTGGGCATTCTGGGGCCGAACGGGATCGGCAAGAGCACCTACATCAAGATCCTGGCGGGGGTCGAGCTGCCCACGACGGGCAACCTCGACCTGAGGCTGAAGGTCTCCTACAAGCCCCAGTACCTGAAGGCCGAGTCCGACCTCCCGGTCCAGGGGTTCCTTCGAAAGATCACGCCGGAGTTCGACTCCAGCCGCTACCAGTCGGAGTTCGTTAAGCCGATGGGGCTGGAGAAGCTCATGGACCAGACGATGGACGAGCTATCCGGCGGCGAGCTTCAGAGGGTGGCGATCGTCGGCTGTCTCAGCCGGGACGCCGATTTGTACCTTCTCGACGAGCCCTCGGCCCACCTGGACGTCGAGCAGAGGATGATGACCGCGAAGGTTTTGCGCCGGTTCGCCGAGAGCGCTGAGCGGTCGGTCATGGTCGTCGACCACGACATCTACCTCATCGACCTCCTGTCCGAGAAGCTGATGGTCTTCGAGGGGGAGGAGGGAAAGAGGGGCGTTGCCCATCCGCCTGTGGAGATGAGGGAGGGGATGAACCGGTTCCTTGCGAGCATTGGGATCACCTTCAGGAGGGACGAGGACACCCGGAGGCCCCGGGTGAACAAGCCCGGATCGAGGCTCGACAGGTCCCAGAGGGAGTCGGGGGAGTACTACTATTACGCCGCCGATGCGGCATGACGCCTTTGATGAAATGAAAGAATGATGGAGCGAATTATATGAGGACTGCAAAAGAGGGGGATTCGGTGAGCCTCCACTACAAGGG
>Ga0209609_10000847_pt1 | contig 17979 bp, 13 predicted proteins | sample LakKivw325mmetaG_FD_184136 | JGI IMG/M metagenome (GOLD analysis project Ga0209609, IMG submission 184136) | Anoxic lake water microbial communities from Lake Kivu, Rwanda to study Microbial Dark Matter (Phase II) - Lake Kivu water 325m metaG... | ecosystem: Environmental > Aquatic > Freshwater... | reverse complement strand
GCGCATGTTCCGGATAATAGGCGAATTGGTCGAGGGATTTGATAAACTTTCAGGTATAGAGCCAGCAGTAACTATATATGGTTCGGCCCGACTCCAGCCAGATAACGAGCTTTATGCACAGACAGAAGAAATAGCGCGCCGGCTTGGAGAGATGGGCTTCTCTATTATAACTGGCGGTGGACCTGGTGTTATGGAGGCAGCCAATAAGGGTGCCCTTAAAGCTAGGACTACCTCAGTCGGATTGAATATTGAACTACCTGAGGAACAGGTTTGCAATGCCTACACCACAAAGTCGATAACATTCAGCCACTTCTTCGCCCGCAAAGTCATGCTGGTGAAGTATGCCACCGCCTTTATCATCATGCCTGGCGGGGCAGGAACACTTGACGAGTTAACTGAGGTACTAACCCTGATGCAAACCCATAAAATAAAACCTTTTCCGGTGATATTATTCGACGGCAGCTACTGGAAAGGATTTCTTGATTGGTTGCAGAGTTCCGTCCTGGCCAGAGGATTTATCTCTGAACAAGATTTGGATTTGCTTAGAGTTTGCGATGAACCTGACACGGTAATTGAGACAGTTCAGAGATGGTATGAAAAGCAAGAGGTTGTTGGCAGAAAAGCCTTGGTCAGATAACTCGATAACTATTGGGCTGGCCTTCCACTGAATAGTGCACATCGTACAACCGTACCTTGCCTTTGATTGAAAAATATCCAGCACTGCTAATCCAGGATAACCTCGTCCCGGTACCCCGGCACCGAGATCTCCCAACCAGTTCTTTCTCTCAGAAAATCAGCGAATCGCCAGGCTGTTTCTGATTCGCCATGGACGACGAATAGATGCCTGGGTGGTCTTTGCAGAGCCGATAACCACCGGAGAAGTTCATCTCTGTCGGCATGGGCTGAAAAACCATGTATCTGAGCCACCCTTGCCCTAACAGGGTACTTCTGCCCCAGTATCCTTACCTCTTTGTCACCGCCAACGATTTCTCTTCCCAGTGTGCCCATCGCTTGATATCCTACGAAAAGAATCGTACTCTCTGGTCTGGAAATGTTCCTAACCAGATGATATTTTATTCTACCTCCGGTGCACATGCCTGAGCCGGCGATTATCATGACCGCCCCGGTGATATAGTTTATCGCCTTTGACTGGTCCACCGTCCTGACCATAGTTAGGCCTGGGAAGTCGAAGGGCGATTTCCCCTGCCAAATGAGTTCCATCATCTCCTTGTCGAACAGTTCAGGATAATGTTCGAACACCTCCGTGACGCTTACTGCCATAGGGCTGTCGACGAAGACCATAAGGTGTGGTATACGGTCTTTGATTAGCAATTCATTCAGGTAATAGAGGACTTCTTGTGACCTCTCAAGGGCAAAGCTTGGGATGAGTATATTCCCTGCAGCCTCTACAGTTGAGTTTATCACCTTGGCAAGCTCGTCGCCGATGGTTTCCTGGCTCTCGTGCAGCCTGTCACCATAAGTGGACTCCACCAGCACATAATCTGCCTCGTCAAAGAGAGTCGGGTCTTGCAGTATAGGCTTGTTCCACCGCCCAACATCCCCAGAAAAGAGAAGAGTCCTTTTTTCTCCATCTTGGCTTACCGTGACCCTTATCATAGATGAGCCAAGGATATGGCCAGCATCGTGGAAGGTGGCTACAACCCCATCACCTATCTGAACTGGCTCTCCGTACTGGACAGGGGACAAGAGACGAAAACAATCTTTGGCGTCATCTGTGGTGTACAGCGGGATCTCGGGATAAGGGCCTCTCCTTCCCTCCCGCTGGTGTCTTTTCCTCTTGAACTCTGCATCTTCTTGCTGGATTTTTGCTGAATCCATGAGTATGACTTTAGCAATTTCAGAAGTGGCAGCAGTGCAGTATACAGGCCCGTCGAACCCTTCACGCACTAGCTTGGGCAGTAGACCACAATGGTCAAGGTGAGCGTGGGTCAGAAGCACGGCATCGATGCTGTCGAGCGGGATGAGAAAGGGCTCCCAATTTCTTCCCCTGAGCTCCCTTTCCTGATAAAGACCGCAATCCACCAGGAATCTGACGCCGTTGACCTCCACAAGATACCGTGAGCCCGTAACGTTCCGAGCCGCACCCAGAAAGCTTAGCTTAATATGCATAGTTTTGCCTCCAGACGATGCTTACCTCCTTTTGGTGTAGAGGCCGTTTAATTTTGCCTCAGATTCAAAACTAGATTTGCCCCATGCAGCTCTAGTAATCTTCACCTCCAAAATTTTCGTAGTGCGACCTTTTAGGGTCGTGCACGAGGCTAAAGCCTCGCACCACATTTTTAAACACCCTGGTATATTTGGCTGCCAATGAATTTACCTTCCAAAGTTACAGCGTAATCTTAGCATTCGCTCTGTTAGTAGCCAATAGGTAACATAGTTCTTGAGACAGAGTAAGTTGTCGGAGATACTACTGGATGCAAACCGGCCACATGGCTACACATTTCATCGGATTGTTAACCCGCTATCCCTGAAAGAGTCGAACCCCCCTTGGGAAGCTATGACTTATGCCTTCAAATGCGAAGAGAGGGAAATATCAGGACTTCACCTCAACGCTTGAAGCAGACTTAGAGGAAGAATAAAGCCGTACTGAAATTGAAATCCCTCGGCAGGGCATTCAGGATAGACAGGAATAGTTGATAAATTCGTGAGATAGCATAATTAGGAATATTATTGCTTTGCGAATCATCATCAGAATTCACAAGGCGTAACCTGTTCAGTGAAAACTGGTTGACAAATAGGAGGGTAAATAGCAAGGTTACACCCCAGTGCTTGAAGGTAACTAGAAAACTGCACATTCCGTCATGTTGTTACCAATTAGGCGACGTACTGTGAGGCAGTAAGCGATAAATCAGGTCATCAGTGTCCAGTAAAAATCATTAGATTTTAATTGTGGCGTTCTTCTTACTAACGGGGTTAGGCTATTCATTTGCAAAGTAGGTCGCTTTGGTGTATGATATATTTGGTAGTTTCAGTTTAGGTTATTACATACTTAAATTGTCTCAGATTTCCCAAAGTGTTGGATGACCCGAGCTCTAACTAAAATTTCGAAAAGAGGAGGTCATCCAATGAGTTTTCAGGACAAGTCGATCCAGTGTTCCGATTGTGGGACTGCCTTCACTTTCAGCGCTGAGGAACAAGAGTTTTTCCAATCTAAGGGCTATACTAATGAGCCCAAGCGCTGTCCCGCGTGTCGCCAGGCAAGGAAGGCAGAGCGATACGAAAGTAGTGGCCACAGCTACGGGGCCCCACGCCAAATGTTTCCTGCAATATGCGCCGAGTGTGGCAAAGACACCGAGGTACCCTTTGAGCCTCGCGGTGATAAGCCGGTGTATTGTAGCGATTGCTACCGAAAAGTCAGACCGGGTAGATAAACTGGTTTGAGACCTTAGACATACATGGGCTGAAGATAATTGGCCCGTGTATGTCTCTAGAATGTGTTGGTGCGTTATGTCAATGGAAGTCTCGATACGTGAAGGTGAATCCCAAGATTCCCTGTTGCGTCGCTTTCAAAGGATGGTGCAGACGAGTGGAATTCTGCGCGAGGCAAAGGCCCATCGTCATTTTCTATCCAAGGGAGAGATGGCACGTTTGAAAGCGCAAAAGAGCGCCAGACGAAGGCGCCGTTACGGGTAAACCAGAAAGCAACCTAGCTGCTTGAGGCGAGACAATCGGCGCGGGTTAAAAAATTAAGTAAAAGGAGTACTAATATGAATATCTATGTGGGCAACTTATCGTCTGAGGTAACTGAAGATGAATTGCGGCAAGAATTCACGGCATTTGGGCAAGTCACCTCTGTAAACATTATCAAAGACAAGTATAGCGGGCGTTCCAGAGGATTTGCCTTCGTTGAGATGCCAACAGTGTCTGAGGGCCAAGCCGCAGTTGCTGGCCTTAAAGGAAAAACATTAAACGATCGAACGCTTGATGTTAGTGAAGCTCGTCCTCGAACTGAGAACAGAAGCGGTGGGTCCTACGGTGACAGGAGGGGGGGTGGCTACGGTGGTGGTAGAGGTGGTAGATCCGGGGGAGGAAGACAGCAAAGATATTAACCTATACGGTAGCTATCTATACTTAAAAGTCGCGTTGGCATTTGCATAACTCCGTACACTGTTACTGCAAACTCGTGACAAATCGGCGTGCGGTAACCCATTTCACAAAAGGGGGGCCAACATGAATATCTTTGTGTGTAACTTATCTCTCGAGGTGACTGAGGAGGAACTGCAACGAGAATTCATGGTTTTCGGAGAAGTGATATCTGTAGCCATCATGAACGACAAGTATATTGGTAGTGGCCAATCTAGGGGATATGGATTTGTTGAAATGCCATCACAGTCTGAAGGTCAAGCCGCAATCACTGCCCTCAATGGAAAAACACTAAGGGATAGGACGATTGATGTTATTCAGGCCCTCCCTCTTTCTAAGAACAGAGGCAAGGGCTCCTATAGTGACAAGAGAGGCGGCTGGTTCAGTAGCAGAGTAAGACGAAGAAGAAACTAAACTGCTGGTCATGATCTACATCCTTCAGATGTGTAACAATCAGCCATTTTGTCCACAATTGGGCATCTTGCTCTGTTCAGCGAATGCGAAATTAGCTGGGGCAAGGTAAAGTTCCTGTTGAGCGTAGGATGTGCCACTTAGATACCTTGACGCGCTAGGCATTGTAATTGGATAATTAGCAGGAGATTGGCCTATCTAGGCAGCTCTCTCCTACAAGGAGGCAGAAGTGAAAGTTCAGAACTATCGTGAGGTCGAGGGCAAGGAAGATGTACCAGGAGTGATTATGCGCATTGTTGCCGGACCTGCGGAGGGAATGCCGAATTTCGCTATGCGCGTCTTTGAAATACAACCACAAAGTTCCACCCCTTACCATTCCCATGCTTGGGAACATGAGGTCTTTGTACTCTCTGGGTGGGGCGTAGTTAGAAGCGCAGAAGCTGAAAGGCGGCTGAGCGAGGGGGATATCATCTTGGTTGTTCCTAATGAAGACCATTCTTTCGCTAACACGGGTGAAGACCTTCTTCGCTTGATATGTGTCGTTCCACTTATTGATGGAAGGCTACCGGGTACGCCCCCAGTGGAATAAGCAAGACAACTGTAGTACTGCGCGCCCAATCTATGACTTCCAACATATCTCATATGGGTGAGCAGTATACTTGCACCTTTCTTCGAATCGTTAACCCTGCTATCCCTGAAAGAGTCAAAGTTCCACTTTCAAAAGCTGCGACTTATTCTTCCAAAGACTAAGGGAAGGAAAACACCAAGATTTCACCTCAACGCTTGAGGCAGATTTAGACGAGGAACAAAGTCATATTGAAATTTCCACCGCTTATTTAGTGAAAACTGGTTGACAAACAGGGAAGGAAAGTATCAAGATTTCATTTTGATACTTGAGGCAGATTTAGATGAATTACTTACGCCATCGTTTTCAAAAAGAGGCTAATAAAAAGGCGCAAGATTATGTCGCCTCTATTGCTTTCGATCAGCGGCTATATCGCCAGGATATTGAAGGAAGCATCGCTCATGCCAAGATGCTGGCAAAGCAAGGGATAATAACTGAAGGTGATGCTGAAAGCATAATTGCTGGACTTATTTCTATCCGGGCGGAAATTGAGCAAGGAAGATTCCCATTTAAGACCGAATTTGAAGACATACATATGAATATCGAGGCAAGGCTGTTTGAGAAGATTGGAGATGTGGCTGGTAAACTCCATACCGCGCGTTCCAGAAATGACCAAATAGCCCTAGATCTACGCCTCTTTATTAAAGAGGAAATCTTAAAAGCCATTGATGAGTTGAAAACTCTGCAGCGTTCGCTGGTGGAATTAGCTGAAGCCAATAAAGATGTCATTATGCCCGGCTATACCCATTTGCAGCAAGCTCAGCCAGTGCTTCTGGCTCACCATCTGTTGGCTTATTTTGAAATGTTTCAACGAGATAAGGAGAGGTTCTATGGTTGCCTCAATCGCACCGATGTCCTGCCTTTGGGTAGCGGCGCTTTGGGTGGCGTTTCTTATCCTGTAGACCGGGAATTTGTTGCCCGAGAGCTAGGTTTTAGCAAAGTAAGCACTAACAGCCTTGACGCTGTCTCTGATAGAGACTTCGTAATAGAATTTGAGGCATCGGCTGCTCTTACCATGATGCACCTTTCGCGATTGGCTGAGGAGATCATCCTATGGTCATCCATCGAGTTTGGCTTTATAGAAATTGACGAGGCTTTTACCACAGGCAGCAGCATCATGCCTCAGAAGAAAAATCCGGATGTAGCCGAGCTAGCCAGAGGGAAAACTGGCCGAGTGTATGGCAATCTAATGGCCATCCTAACCATTATGAAAGCTTTGCCTTTAGCCTATAACCGGGATATGCAAGAGGATAAGGAAGGGCTTTTCGATACTGTGGATACATTACATTCTAGCTTGAAAATATTTGCTGAAATGGTAAAAACAATCAAAGTCAATGTAAAGCGTGTTCGTGACGCTATTAAAAGGGATTACATTTTGGCTACCGATTTAGCTGACTATCTGGTGAAGAAGGGCTTGCCATTTAGGGAAGCGCATACTATTGTAGCTAAACTTAGTGAATACGCGGTTAACAACGACAAAAACTTCCATGAGCTTAGCTTAAGTGAATATCACAATTTTTCCCCTCTTTTCAGTGAAGATGTAGATAATATAACCTTAGAATCATCTGTGGCTGCTCGAAATATTGTTGGCGGCACTTCCCCCCAACAGGTGGAAGCAGCATTAACTAGAGCAAGGGAGATTCTTCGCGGAGTTTACCCTGGTGAGCCGAAGCTCTGAACGAAGTGAAGAGGAGATTCTTCGGTCGCTTCTCTCCCTCAGAATGACAAGGAGCGAAGGGCTCAGAATGACAAAGTATGTCATTCTGAATGGAACGAAGTGGAATGAAGAATCTCACTCAGAGGAGTAAAAAATGCAGGACAGAATTAAGCTAGCGCCATCAATTCTTTCGGCTGATTTTGCTCGGCTTGGGGAGCAAGTAGCTGAGGCTACTAAAGCCGGGGCTGACTATATTCATATTGATGTCATGGATGGACATTTCGTGCCCAATATCACCTTTGGGGCACCAGTGGTGGCTTCCCTCCGTAGCTGGACTACCTTACCTTTAGATGTCCACTTGATGATAGAACAGCCTGAGCGGTATATTTCTGACTTTGCTGTCTCTGGCGCTGATATCATTACTGTGCATGTGGAAGCTTGCCCTCATCTCCACCGAACGATTCAAGTAATAAAGGAACTTGGGGTAAAAGCCGGGGTGGCTTTAAATCCAGCGAGTTCTTTAAGCATGGTAGACGAGATTATGCCTCAGGTTGATTTAATTCTTATTATGAGCGTTGACCCTGGTTTTGGCGGACAAGCTTTCATCCCTGAAACGCTAGAAAAGATAAGTCGCTTGCGCCGGATGCTTGATAGCAGAAAGGTAGATGCCGAGCTCGAAGTTGATGGAGGTATTACCATTAACAATGCATCTAGCATAGTTAAGGCTGGTGGTAGAGTCCTGGTTGTCGGCACAAGTGTGTTTAATGCCAAAGGGGGGGTAAGCCAAGCGCTACAGAAACTTAGAGAGATAAAAATCTAACGAGCTGCCTTATATTGACTGCGAAGGCACTTGGTGCAAATATTAACTTTCTGCTTCTTCCCACCCACAACCATTGTAACCCTATGAATATTGGCTAACCACTTCCGTTTAGTACACTTTTTAGAATGACTTACACTCTGTCCAAATTGAACTCTTTTGCCACAAATATCGCACTTCATGGGAAAATTCTTTTAACCCCCCTTTACTATAAATGATACCTGGGGTATTATAGTAATGCTATCATACTAAAGTCATAGTAACAATTGTACCAAGGTAGTCGAAGGGAAATGAGAGCTAAATTAGCTGATGGCAAGATATTGAGAAAGATGTTTGCCCTAGGTACAACCTGGCTTGAGAAATGTGTTCCTGAAATTAACGCTATAAATGTTTTCCCGGTCCCCGATGGGGATACAGGAACCAACATGTTGCTTACTATGCACTCTGCCATGCAAGAGGCAAAACAGAACACAGATAGCAATGCTTCTTCAATAGCCAAATCAATGGCTTATGGTGCTTTAATGGGAGCACGAGGTAATTCAGGAGTTATCCTGTCCCAATTCCTGCGTGGCTTGGCCAAGGGATTGGAAGACAAGAAATCCTTCAATGGCAAAGATTTTGCCAAGGCCCTAGTTGAAGCATCAGAAGCTGCTTACGAAGGAATCATGCACCCAGTAGAAGGAACTATACTGACGGTGCTTAAAGATGCCGCTAACGCGGCCGATATAGCCGCCAAAACCGATTCTGAAAACTTGCTTCCCGTAGTAGAAACCGCCACCGAGGCAGCCAGGGATTCAGTAGCTCGGACACCTGACTTGCTACCAGTGTTACGTGAAGCTGGTGTGGTAGATGCCGGGGGGCAAGGTTTATATATATTGCTCGATGGTGCCCTCCACTTCCTTAAAGGAGAAGCAGATAAAATGAAATGCCACAAACCTCAGCTAGTCTCTGCTAACTTACCCCTAGCTTCTAAAATGGCTCCAATAGCTGAGGTAGAAGTGCCTTATGGATATTGCCTCGAGTTTCTAGTGGAGGGGCAAAAACTTAATTTGAACAAGCTCAGGAAAAAGTTAAAGAAGAAGGGACAATCCCTAATTGTTGCCGGCAACAGCTCTATGGTTAGAGTCCATATCCACAGCTTTAAGCCCGGTGAAATTCTTGATTATGCTACCCACTTAGGCACACTACATCAGGTAAAGGTCAACAATATGGATGATCAATATGCAGAATTTATCAAGATACAAAAAGAAAGAATGCCCAGGGTCGACATCGCTATAGTAACAGTCGCCGCTGGAGATGGCTTTTTTGAGGTGTTTAACAGTCTCGGAGCTACAATTATTGTTCCTGGCGGTCAAACAATGAATCCCAGCGTTGGCGAGTTATTGAAGGCTGTAGAAGCAGCACCCTCGGACAATATTATTCTATTGCCCAATAACAAGAATATCCTCCACACAGCTTCGCAGGTTGAGTCTTTAACTTCAAAGAGGGTGAAGGTAATCCCTACCAAGACTATCCCCCAGGGCATAGCCGCATCCCTCGCCTTTAGTTATGACATGGACTTAGAGGAAAATACTCGGGCTATGAAAGAGGCGATGACCGCAGTAAAGACCATAGGAGTTACTAAAGCAGTGCGTAAGACACGGATGAACGGCCAGGAAATAAAGAAGGGGCAACCTATTGCTATTCTAAATGATGAGACTCTAATAGCTGGTGGCAATAATATCTTAGATCTTATTTTTCAAGCTCTAACGAAAACCAATATTGAAAACACAGAAATGGTAACTATTTATTACGCTGCTGAAACTCAAGCCATTGAAGTGGAGGATATAGCCCAGAAAATCCGGGAGGGATATCACCTTGAGGTTGAAGTGGTCCAGGGTGGGCAACCACATTATAATTATATAATCTCGCTGGAATAACCTCGGGTTCCCTGAAGAACTTTGTTTTTCAGGGGCAGAGAATAATGGTTAGAGTTGTAACTGATAGCTGTTCCGAGCCCTGAGGTTCTTGCTGAGCTTTTTTCAAATTAGCCAAAGAAACAGACGAAATTCTAGCTATTATGCTTTCCAAAATGTTTAGCGGTATTTACGGAGCAGCGCTTTAAGCTAAGGCTATGGTCACCAAGAACTGCCGCATTGAGGTTATTGATTCTGAGTTACGAGCAGGTGCGCAGATGCTTTTGGCTATTTTTGCCGCTCAAATAGCCAGGACAGGAGCTAATTTAGACCAAATTGTTGACCGGGTCAAAAAAGCAATTCCCGGGATCCATATACAAATGACTTTCGATACATTGGAATATCTAAGAAGAGGCGGGCGCCTTGGTAAGGCACAAGCCTTCTTAGGTAGTTTACTAAAGGTAAACCCAGTTTTGGGGATAAAGGATGGTGAGGCTTTTCCCATTGCCCGCCCCCGCAACCGAGCTCAGGCAACTGACTTCCTGGTAGATTTTGTCAAAAGTTTCCGCTAATGTGATATGCTATAAGTGCTGTAACCTTACCATAATTAAGTGACGCCTTCACAAAGTGATAACTAGCGATTCACTAAGAAAAATTCTTGAATTGGAGTGTAAGCAAGGATATAGCGATAAAGCAGTAATCGGCGGTTTGGATAAATATCTTCACAAACAGGCGGAGAAAATCAGGCAAAGCCTTGTCCTGAGTCTGAACAAAGTGAAGACGAAGGAACTGGTTCAACAACTCTTAAGCAGCTTTGATGCATTAAACTTAGCTAACTCCAATTATAACTCCGGCGATGTAAGTGAACGTAAGCGATGGATAATACGCCTCTTCGATTGGCTAAGCAAGCTGGAAGAAGTAGAGCAAGACACCCGCACCTCTCCTCTCTTAAAAGGAAAAGAGACTTCCTTCGGCATCGCCATGTCATTACCTGAGAGGAATAAGGTGAGGGTGACAACCGTAGCTAAGTCATACCCTCAAAAGAAAAGTGAAAGTTTAGATTCATCCACAACTATTATCAAAGGCATTACACCACGTGTAGCCACTAAACTTGCCAAGCTAAATGTGAGAACGATACATGATTTACTTTATTTTTTCCCCCGGAGGTATGTTGATTACAGCCAGAGGAAACCTATCTCTGAACTTAAGGAGGGAGAGGAGCAAACTATTGTAGCTACAATATGGCAAGCCAGGATAGCTACCTTTGGTAATCGGCAAGGCACTGAGGCAATAGTAGGTGATGAGACTGGGAACATCAGAGTAGTTTGGTTCAACCAACCTTATCTGGCCAAAAAATTCCCCACCAACGCCAAGGTAGTAATTAGTGGCACAGTCAGTTTATTCAAGGGTCAAAAAGTCTTTGAGTCTCCTGAATGGGAATTGCTTGAGAATAAGGAACTGATCCACACTGGCCGCTTGGTCCCCCTTTATCCTCTTACCCAAGGCTTATATCCTCGGCAAGTGAGGAAATGGACAAAAGAAGCCATTGATGGCTGGACATGGCAAGTGAGCGATTTCTTACCCTTGGAGATAAAAAACCACTGCCAGCTATTAGCCCTTCCTGAAGCGATAGCTCAAATTCACTATCCTGACGACCACTTAATAGCGGAGAGGGCAAAGGAGAGGTTAGCCTTCGACGAGCTATTCTTGCTTCAATTAGGTGTGCTGGCAAGAAAGCGAGATTGGCAAGAAAGTCAGCCAGGCAATGCCTTTAATATAGACCAAGAGGTCATTGACACATTTTTGCACTGCTTACCTTTCACTCTGACCCGAGCTCAGGAGCGAGTATTGGGGGAAATTTTAGCTGACCTAAAGCAACCCAGAGCTATGTCACGCCTTCTTCAAGGCGAAGTAGGCAGTGGCAAAACCGTGATTGCTACTTTGGCTTTATTAATGGCAGTGGCCAATGGCTATCAAGGAGCGTTGATGGCACCCACTGAAGTGCTGGCTGAGCAGCATTTCAGCAATATCTGCGATTATTTGTCTAAAGCCAGCACCCAGAAAGGCACCCTCACCCATCCTCTCCCTCCAAGGGAGAGGGACAAGGTGAGGGTTTATGAAGGAATTCTGTTCCGGCCCCTCACCATTGCCCTTCTCGTTGGGAGTCTAACCACTAGCGTGAAGGAGGATTTACATCGTAAAATTAAGCAAGGTGAAATTGATATTGTCATTGGCACCCACGCCCTTATCCAAAAAGAGGTAGAATTTTACCAGCTAGGGTTAGCAGTGACGGATGAGCAACAAAGGTTTGGTGTTTTACAACGTTCTGCATTGCGTCAAAAAGGCTTTAACCCTCATATATTGGTTATGACCGCCACCCCTATCCCGCGAACTATGGCACTGACACTTTACGGTGACCTCGACCTTTCAGTTATTGACGAGCTGCCTCCGGGACGACAGGAAGTGAAAACAAGATTCCTTGAGCCCCAGTACATAGAAAAAGCTTATAGCTTCCTCCGTCGCCAGGTCAGTAATGGTAAGCAAGCTTTCATTATTTGTCCCCTGATTGAAGAATCAGAAATACTCGAGGCAAAAGCGGCTACAACTGAATACGCGTATCTATCCAGAGAAATTTTCCCTGATTTAAAATTGGGATTACTCCATGGGCGAATGCCCCCTGGTGATAAAGAAAAGGTAATGCGCCGCTTCCGAGAAGGTATGCTTGATATTCTAGTGTCAACATCGGTGGTAGAAGTGGGTATTGATATACCTAACGCCGCAGTCATCTTAGTGGAGGGCGCTGAGCGATTCGGGCTATCACAGCTCCATCAATTTAGAGGGCGCGTGGGCCGAGATAAAGAGCAAGCTTATTGCCTACTTATCCCTTCCTGTAAACAGCTGACAGCTGACAGCTATCAGCCGAAAGCTACTGCTGAGGCAAGAGACCGCCTTCAGCTAATGGAGAAAACTCACGATGGTTTTGCTTTAGCCGAGAAAGATTTGGAGCTAAGAGGCCCGGGAGAATTTTTTGGCACACACCAAAGTGGCCTGCCCGACCTTAAAATAGCTAAACTATCAAACTTACACCTCCTAGAGCTGGCTCGGCAGGAGGCGATAGCCCTTTTTCAAAGTGACAGTAATCTGGAAAAATCCGAACATCGCCTTCTAAGACAGCAATTATCTCAAGTGTGGTCTAAAAGCACTGAATGGAGCTAGTAATGTCATCGCGAGTGGAGCGAAAGCAATCTCTATGGTTAAGAAAAGGTTAGCCACTTGTTTGCAGCAGGCAGTAACTGAGGCACAACGAGAAGGCAGTCTCGTTGCTGTAACGCTGCCCGAAGTAGTTATAGAGCACCCCCAGAATCCCGAGCATGGAGATTTTGCCTCGGGGCTTCCCCTAAAGCTAGCTCGAACAGCCAAAGAGCCCCCTCTGGTTATAGCCGAGAAAGTAGCTAAGCATATATCGCTCCCTCCGGAAATTGACCGCTTTGTTATTGCTCCACCGGGCTTTATTAATTTCACTTTGCGAGATGATTGGCTAGCCAAACAAATAGAATCCATTTTGACTGCTGGTGAGTCATACGGTAACCTCGCTCTAGGTAAAGGCAAGCGTGTTCAGCTCGAGTTCGTTAGTGTCAATCCCACTGGACCTCTTCACGTAGGCCATGGTCGTGGTGCTGTCTTGGGTAGTACTTTAGCCCACGTTCTCATCGCTGCTGGCTACCAGATAGAAAAGGAATATTACCTAAATGATGTTGGCAGTCAGATAGATGCTTTCAATCGTTCCCTTTATGCCCGTTATCAACAGTGTCTAGGCAGAGAAGCCAGCATGCCTCCCGATGGCTACTTGGGTAATTATATGATCAGCCTGGCAAAAGAGATTGTTCAGGAACAAGGCGATAAATTTTTGGCCTTGCCAAAGGAGGAAGCAAGTTCAGAACTAAGTAAAATCGGACTTGAAAAGATAATCGGCAGTATTAAGCAAGACCTTAAGCTGCTAAACGTTGATTTTGACGCTTGGTTTAGCGAAAAAAGCCTTTATCGTCCTGAGCAAGGCGAAGGATCTCAATACTTCCGAGCTATGGAATTATTACAAAGAGAAGATTATGTAACTAAAAGGGACAACGCCATCTGGTTTGAATCGAGTGCCTTGGGTGAGGATAAAGATAACGTGCTGGTGCGCAGTGATGGTTCCCCTACTTATTTTGCCTCTGATATTGCTTACCATTACAACAAGTTCATAGAACGAAACTTTGACACCGTGATCGATATCTGGGGTGCTGATCACCAGGGGCATGTGCCCCGTATGAAGGCGGTAATGAAAGCCCTAGGAAAGGACCCGGAACAGCTCAAAGTAATAATCTGCCAGCTAGTCACCTTACGGCGTGGGGAGGAAATACTTAAGATATCCAAACGCAGCGGCGATATTATCACCCTGCGAGAAGTAGTAGAAGAGGTGGGGGCAGATGCCTGCCGCTTCTTCTTCCTCTCTCGCTCCGCCGATAGCCAGATGGATTTTGATATAGAGCTAGCTAAGAAACAGTCACTGGATAACCCGGTCTACTATGTTCAATATGCCCATGCTAGGGTTGCCAGCATTCTTCGGCTAGCCAACCAAAGGGGAATTGATTACAGCCAAGGCGATGTTTCCCTGCTTACTACCGAGCCAGAGCTAACTTTAATTCGCCGCCTAATCCTCTTACCGGAAATAATAGACGAGGTAGCGACCACTCTCGAGCCTCACCATTTGCCCTACTATGCTCAGGATTTGGCCACTGTCTTCCATAGCTTTTACAAGCAGTGCCGGGTAGTTTCTAAAGATGAGGCATTAACCAGAGCTCGGCTCAAACTGGTCAGAGCAACTCAAATTGTCTTAGCCAAGACCCTCCACCTCATGGGCATGACCGCCCCCGAAAGGATGTGAGGCATTTTTATTGCCCAGAGAATTTTGAGCCAGTCCTAAAGTCGAATAGGTAATAAGTTGGTTATGTAATTCCTCCCATTGGGGCAAATACGCCGCTAGCAAAGCCTTAAATGTCTTCCCGTGATTTGGCACTATTAGGTGTAGTAGCTCATGAACTATTACATATTCAGCGATCTCCCTTGGCAGCCCTGTCAACTCGCTACTCAAAGTTACATTTCCTTTAGAAGAGCATGAGCTCCATTTATTTCTCACCTTTCTTACCTGAACCTTATTAGGCCTCACTTTCAGCTTTCTCTGCCACCTATCACAAATTTCCAACAGCTCATTTTTATTTAAATCCTTCGATTCCACTTATTTGCCCTCACTTGCCAAAATCTTATGCATTTTCAGTACTTTATTCGTCAGGTCAGTCAAATGGGTTATGTAAATGGGTCTTTCTTTTTCACCGCCTCTATGCGATGAAACTTCTCTAAATTCACTAGATAATAGCTTATAAAGTTCCTTTCTTATTTCCCTCTCGGCATCCTCACTGTAAAACCATTCGCTTCGCTTCTCGAGCTCTCGGTACATTTCCCTTGCCATCTCCGCCGGTTTGTCTACTTTGTAACCTCTAAGGACTCGAAATATGCTGAATTCTTCTTTACTGAGACCAGACTTCTCTTGCTCCTCTTTCGAATTTGCTATCTCCTCTGCCAACCTTGTTAGATCATTTAGCGCTGATTCGATGCCTCTTTGCCTTTCCCTTAGCTGCCTGACGATTTCTCCAACCTCTTCAGAAAGCGAGAGCAAAAAGGGCTGTTTCCCCTTATTTTGCTCTATGTAAGTAACCAAGCTCTTATGTAAATTGGCTACCTTCACCCTTTCGGATAACTTATCTGCCTTTATCAAGCTAGCTATATCCTTATTAATCTCGTAGATTGGCAACGAATCCACTATGCTTCTTAGCTCCACACTTTCTTTTATCAGCTTCTCAGTTTTTCTCAGTATGTCCCGCTGCGCCTTCCTCCTCTCCGCTTCGGGACTAAATTCCTTATAAATAATCTGGTAAACCTGCAACAGCAGCTTGTAATCCTTGAGATAATCTCTGAGGAATTCATCAGGAGAAAGAACTTCATAGATTTCCTGAATCTGTTTGAATAGCTTTACAAATCCGCCTCTTCTGTCTTCATCGAAAAAGTAATCTATAGTCTTAGTTACTCTTCTCTTTTCATCCTCGATATTAACCTGGCTGAGGGTTTCCTTCGCCAGCTGCATTAATTCCCTAAACCTTTGCTTCAAGACCTCGATGTCAAGCAATCCTCTTGATATATCCTTGGAGTCAAAGGCAAGGGCTCTCTGTAGGTTCTCGAAAATACCAATGTAATCTACCACCATTCCGCACGTTTTTGCTTCATTTTTTACTTTATAAGGCCTGTTTACCCTGGCGATGGCTTGAAGTAGAGTATGGTCCTTGAAAGGCTTGTCTAAATACATGGTATAAAGTATCGGAGCATCATAGCCGGTCAGCAGCTTCTCCGTGACGATGAGAATTTTGGGCATCTTATCTGGAGACCTAAAAGCTTTTCTTACAGTTTTCTCCTCATCTTCGCTGAGATAGTATTTCCTCAGAAGCTCGCTGTCTTTATAGTCCGGGGTATAAACAACCTTGGTATACTTCGCAGGAAGATATTTGTCTATTGCCTCTTTATATAAAGCACAGGCTTCTCTATCCACCGCCACGATAAAGGCTTTAAAGCCCAAAGGCTCGACGAATTGCTTATAGTGCTCTGCTATATGTTTAGCTATCTTGTCCATTCTGTCATGGGACTTCAAAACAGCTTTTAGCTTTTCCGCCCTCTCTATGATTTTGTTTACGCCTTCTATACTGGCGATGCCCTCTTCCTCCACAACCTTGAAGAATTCCTCTTCCAGCACCCCCTTATCTACATGTAAATCCGTCTTGGTCAGAGTGTAATAAAGTGGAACGGTGGTTTTGTCATCTATGGACTCATCCATGGAATATTTGTCAAGGTAAGGTTCATCAGGATAGCCAAAGGTGACAAAGGTTCCTCTTCCAACCTTGCCTCTATCAATAGGTGTCCCGGTAAATCCAAGGTAATAGGCATTAGGCAGGGCCCCATGCATGTAATTGCCAAGGGCTCCTTCTTGGCTGTGATGTGCCTCATCTATCAAAACGATGATGTTTTTGCTCTTATTTATATGCTTGGGCATTCCTTCAAACTTGTGAATGGTGGTAATGAGGAGCCCTCTATAATCCGAGGCGAGGAGTTCCTTTAAGTGCTCTTTGCTTTCCGCTCTTGTAACATTTGGGAAGTCAAAAGCCTCAAAATTCTGGCGTACTTGGCTTTCAAGGTCAAGCCGGTGAACTACCACAAGCATGGTCGGATTTTCCAATCCTTTGGCCTCCCTTAGCTTCCTGGCAGCCACTATCATAGTCAAGGTTTTATAGGCACCCTGGGTGTGCCAGATAAGACCTTTATTCTTCTCGCCTTTCAAAACCCTTTCCAGGATTTTGCTTATCGTCCTTCTCTGGTGCTGTTTCAAAATGTATTTCTTAAGTTCGTCATCAATCCTCAAGAAAACGATGTAATCCTGGAGGCTCTTTAATATCTCCTCCCTCTGGAAAAGCGTCTTCGTTAGCTTCTCGAGGTTATATCCATTTTCAGCCCTCCACCTGTAAAATGTCTTCGACTCATATTTCCAGGTCGGTCCATAATAGAGCCTTATCCCATCGCAAACAGCATAGAACTGCAGGAATTTGAAGAGTTCAGGCAAATCCTCATTGTAGATTTTTATCTGCTCCAAAGCTTCCTCTTCTGCTTCCCCCACCACAGGACTTTTTGTTTCCACATCGGCAATGGGAAAACCATTCACAAAGAGAACTATGTCCAATCTTCTTCTCTGCTTATCCTCAAACCAGAATTCTTTGGTGAAGGCGAAGCTATTATTTTTGGGGTTATCGTAATCCACGAGCTTTATGTTCCTCTCCCTCTGTTCCTTCTCGAGATAGACAGTCCTCCGTCCCTGCAGATAATTCAGGAACCCTTCGTTACCCCGAATCTTTGGAGGCAAAAATCTGAGTTTTCTTAAGACTTCATCAACGATTTCGTTGGTAATTATTCCCTTATTTAACTCCTTAAGCTTTTCTTCAACGATCGGGACTAAGAGCGGTTCTCTGACGTCGTAATGCCGAAGATTCTGAACATCCTGAGGAGGCAGATACTCCCAGCCTATAGATTGAAGGTAATCTATCATCCTGTCCTGGACATCTGTTCTTTCGGTTATGAGTTTCATCCCTTATTTCCTAGATTTCCATATCTTTCAACCTAATTTCCCCAGCCATAAGCTTATGAAGCGTAGTTCTAAAAAGCTCCTTCAGCGTGGCCTTCCTCTTTTCCTCAACCTCTATCTTTTTATCTACTGTGCTTAAGATATGGGCGATTTCCTGCTGCTCCGAGAATGGAGGTTTTGGAATAAGAAAAGACTTTAAACGGCCTCTAGAAAGATTAGGTATAGTGGTTCTTATCTCTTCACCTGCATACAAAC
>Ga0209609_10000844_pt1 | contig 18013 bp, 10 predicted proteins | sample LakKivw325mmetaG_FD_184136 | JGI IMG/M metagenome (GOLD analysis project Ga0209609, IMG submission 184136) | Anoxic lake water microbial communities from Lake Kivu, Rwanda to study Microbial Dark Matter (Phase II) - Lake Kivu water 325m metaG... | ecosystem: Environmental > Aquatic > Freshwater... | reverse complement strand
GGAAATCTTCTGGATGTCCACCAAATCCATAGGTTGAGGCCACTCCTTACTGAAAATGCATCTCTCACATGATTATGGCAGATGTGGGCGAGAGACTCAGGGCAAACCGGGATACTTCTGTGCCTTGCTGATGCGTCCCCGGAAGCGCGAGGTCCTACGATAGGGCGCGCTCTTAAATCGCGACCTGTCCTGTCGGAAGTGATCTCAGTAGCGGTAACGTCTTGGTGCGTATGTCCGCACGCTCAGGTCTTTTCCGTCAGTTGAGAACACTACTGCGCCGTGCTTATCTGTGCGGTAGACCGTTGCCCGTGCGTCGCGAAGTCTCGCCACCACACGCTTGGATGGAAGGCCAAACACGTTGGCTCGTCCGCAACTGATGACCGCGAATCGTGGCCGGATGGCCGCGAGCCATTCGTCTGATGTGGAGGTGTCCGATCCGTGATGGCCGACTTGAAGCACGTCGGATCGCAGTCTGGGTGAGTGCCGAAGAATCCCACTTTCGGTAAGCACTGTTGCATCCGCCGACAGAAGGAAAGCGGTGCGTTTGTAGACTACTCTAAGCACTGCGGACCTGTCGTTCAGATCAGGGTATTCGACGCCTGGGTCGGGACTGAGCACGTACACCTCCACGCCGTCTCCAAGGTCGATTCTTATCCCGCGTTCAGCCTTCTTGCGTGTTGCTTTGGATATCTTCACCTGTTTGCGGAAATCGATGTAGTACTGCGACGTGTGAGGGTATTCGATGTCCATGACTGCCGCTGCAGGCTTGAGGCGAAGCAGGGCGGCGAATGCGTTGCAGTGGTCTGCGTGCGGGTGCGTCAATACCGCAAGGTCGATTCTGCTGGCGCCAATCTTGTCGAGATAGGGAGCCACCACGTTTTTCGCAACAAACTCAGGGGATCTTCCGGACGAACTGCCGCAGTCTACTACCATTATCTTGCCGGAAGGCGTCCTGATGACGGTGCAAGCTCCCTGGCCCACGTCCAGAAACGCTACCCGCAGGCTTCTGTCCGGTATTACGAGCGGGCTGGCAACAGCGAACGCCGCGACGGCGATCAGCGCTACCCACATCCATCCCCTATTTCCCGGCACCGGACACCTCCAGTCGCGAGGCCAGAGCTATCAGAATGGCGTAGTACGTCATCAGCCACCAAACCGGCGGAGATGGCACAAGCACGTCGCTCCAAGTCGGCTTACCCAGTGATTCCACAATTGACAGCGCCGCCCCCGTTATCCTGGTTCCAACGAATCCCAACGCAGGGCCGCCCAGCGGCACGTGTGCCAGGAGCGCCGAGGCCGCGGAATCTGCGAATACCGCGTAGGACGCAAACGCCATGGCTATGTTTGCTGGCAGAGACGTAAGCGAGACGTGGTTGAAGTAGTACGCTCCGATCGGGGCAGTGAATAGCGTGCACGCCGTGGTGGCCAGCACCGCCGATTTCGCGATAGCCACAGGCCGGTCGCACATTCTTGCGGATTTCGCCACGCGTGCGAGCGCCATCGCTATGCTATGCCCCGCGCGCTGTAGGGGCGGACCTGTGTGTCCGCCCGCCCCGTGCCCCGAAGCTGCTTCTATCGGGATAACATCCCCATCGTGTCCACGGTTGGTTTGAACGGTGTTCCGGGAAGCCTGTTCCCGAAACCCAGCTTCAACGGTGTTTCGGGAAGCCTGTTCCCGAAACCCGGCTTTGAGATTGTCGTGCAAGCATCTTGCCTGCGAAAGCCATTTCTCGAATAGCGGGGCAGCGGCGATGAGTCCCCAGACTGCCAGGAACGAGAGCTGGAACCCAATGTTGAAGAGATCAGACGGCCTGACCAGCAGCAGAATAAGGGCGCTCACAAAGAAGACGTTCTTGCGGTGATAGACTCTGCCCAGCGGGAGGGCCATCAGCGCCAGTGACGCCATCAGACCGGCGCGCATCATAGAAGGCTTCCAACCAAGCATGAGCACATAGAAGAGCAGGAACGCGATCATAAGCATGCTCTTGCGTTTGAATTGAATCTTGGGCAGCACCAGACCGGCAAGTGTGCATAGTATGATGCAGTTCGTGCCGGATGCGGCCAGCAGGTGCAGCGTGCCCGTTCGCTGGAACGCGGTGTAGAGGTTGTCGGGTAGATATGCATAGGTACCGAGTGCCATGCCGGCTATCACCGAGGCCTCGCGTGGAGGGTGAATCTTGAATATTGAGGCTACGAACCCCTTCTTCGCCGCGAGAGCCCATCTGACCATCGGATTGCCGCCACCGTGGCGGACCAACTCTACTGTACCTGGCTTCTTCGCGCTTGCGCAGCAATATACCTGCTGGCGGGCGAGGTAACGCGCCCAATCGAACTGACCGGGATTGGTTGCAGCGAACGGTTTCCACAGACGGCAGACGACCTGGGCCTTGTCGCCGTACTCCAGCTTAACGCTCTTTGCTGCCTCACTCTGGTAGAGCAGCACCCTACCCGAACAGTCAATCCACACGTCACCAATCCTGACCTGGGACGCGTTCATCACCATCGTGATTCGGCCTCCCTTGACTTCCGGTTCTGAAGTCACCCTTCCTCTGACTGCGGACGCGCAGCGCACGAACCACGAGACATCGTCGCCAGATACGCTCGCGTAGGTGCCGTATCGGAATGCTCCCGCGAGGAACACCGCGACTATGATAAGCATGGCTTGACCGGAGAGACGACCTCTGCCATGTGTAAGCGGAATTGTTCGCTCACCGTGGAGCAAACCAAGGGCTGTCACTGCGCACGCCGCCAGTATGTAAGTGGCTGTCGCCAGATACTCACTGGCGAGTATCCCCAGTGCAAACGCGATTGCGAGGGTAGCGGATCTGGTCTGTGGTTTCATGACAAGCTGCAGGTATCGTACCACTGAGCCGTCGGTCTGTCAACGCGCTCCAGTAGGGGAGGACCTCCGTGTCCTCCCGTCTCCTCCGCTGGCGCACGTGGAAGTGCTCCCCTACATCGCGCGTGCACTCAAATCGGTAGTATCTGCCTGTTCGTCGTAACCTCTATGTCGCCAATCGGTGAAACCACTCGCGCTCGCGGAGACTTGGGTGTCAGGTACTCCTTAGGTTCCACTTCTATCTCGTTCGTGCCCAGTTTCGCACCCCACAGCCTCGACCTCTGCCAGAGAAGGTTCTGTATGCGCTTGTTGGCCCCGTGATCCCAGTCGCCGCCGAGGCACGCACCTTCGCCGAAGCTCGAGAACGAGTCCTGCCACGAATCGTAGTACTCGCGCCTGCCCGTGTGGAGTGAGGCCCAACCCAGGACTTTGGCCAGGTACTCAACGTGGAAGATTCCTGTCGACGGAAGCGTAATCACGCCATTCAGGCTCGGATATGTCGTGCTCCCACCGTAGCTCATCTGGTAGGTCCAGTGGGTGCCGTGCTCAGTAGTGACTTTGGAGGAAAGCAACCAGTCCGCAAAGCGAATTACGGATGCGGCGACCTCGTCGTCATCCACCAGCGTCAGATACTCCACCAGCGGTTCGGTGGCGATCAGACCCATCCACGGCTTGACGATCAGGCACGGAGTGGCGTGGACTCCCGTGGTATTCCCCTGATCTGCCCAGCTTCCATCGTCCAGTTGAGTTGCCATCACCCTTCCAATCGCTTTTCTCGCCCTTCTCAAGTAGATTCCTTCTCCCGTGAATCTGTAGAGGAATATCAGGCCGCGGATGTAGGCGGCGTCTCTGCCATAGGCGCGCCTGGGGTAGTTTGTGGTATCCCACGAATAGGCGTGGTCAGCCACGGCAATTGCAGTCTCCGCGAGATACGGGTCTCCGGTCTCCAGGTAGGCTCCGTACGGGGCCATTATGCGCTGCATAGGTAGCGCCTGCGCGCCGGTCTCATAGGCGTGCATTCTGGCCGACAAGAATGCGTGATCCACTGCCACGTCCGTGAAATGGTAAGCCGTCCGAAGCGCCAGATCATAGGTTGTGGGGTCGGCTGTGAAGTATGCTGCCAGTAGATGTGAATACGGAGCCTCACCTTCCCACCCCGGCTCTCCGGGTTTGTTGGGGCACCCCAGGCCGTGGCGGCAGACGGCTCCGTCGTCGAACCGGTTCTTGTAGCATTCGGTGTTCAGCCAACGGGCGGCCTCTCCGATCACTTCCTCAGTCTCATCGAGAACTGGCAGAAGAGCCTCTCCGGAAAACTCCTCACTGACGCCGTAGAGCCACGCCGGGGCGACGTACACCGCCACCTCCGGGGGAGCGTCGCCCAGTGACGCCGTCATACGTACCGTCCTGGCAGTTCCTTTTGGAATCACTCGATCAGCCGCATGGCAGAGATGGGCGTCCCCGGTTCGAGCCTCGCAGTTGTAGCCCGCGAACGGCTCAACTCCCTGGTACGGCTGATAGACAAGTACATCCCCGTCCATCCATTTTCGTCCGGGAAATTGCTCACCAAGAAGTGAAGCAGCGTCGGTCGTGTCAACAGCCACTCCGCCCAGGTTCCATCGCTCGGGCCCGACCACCTCTTGTTGACCGTCAATGCCTGGTCTTTCCTTTGCGCGGAATCCCAGCACAGGCACCGCGCCCTTCAGATCTCCGCCTTCAGTGAAGAAGAATCCGTTGATGTGTCGCAGGAAGAGCTCAACAACTCCATTGGCGTAGCTCCGCGCGAACACCTCTCCCCTGACGTGATTGTGCCTGTGGAGCCAGGGATACGCAAGGTCTTTGCCCGTGTTGATGTCATCGTCGGTCTCGAAATGCACAGGGATCGCTCCCGCCGCCCGGATTGACCTGCAGACCGGTCCATCGCGGATAGCGCGGTTGTTTTGGGTAGGAACTCCCCAAAATCAGGGGAGTTCCTTAGGAACAAATGTGAGGAATCTCCTACCCGGAGATTTCTCCCTCCGGTCGAAATGACCTGTCACGTGATCTGAGCCTCAAGAAGATATATCTGGCTGCGCTCGCCGGAATCGGCAGGAACGCCGCTCCAACCGAACGGCACGCGGTCGTATATCAACAGCACGCGGTTAGGCGATAACTCCACCATTGCGGTATATGACGTAGTCTGGGCCCCGGTCACCTGCGAACCGGGTCCGGACGCGTCGTGAGCAGCCATGATCTGCGAGGGCTCGTCCATAACGGAGTTGTGGTAGTCTACGATGTCCAAGCTCTGCCATTCCCCGCCGCGCCCGTCGGTGGCAAACCAGAGGAACAGCCCCGGCCGGCCGGTCGAGAGGACTATGACGCCGTTGTTAAGACGAAGCAGTTGAGGCGCAACGCTGTAAGCCGGGAGGCGGTCTATCGGTGTCCAGGTCTGTCCTTCGTCTGAGCTGTAGCTGCGGGCGAGTTTCTGGTCCTCAAGGCTGCCGACCCGGCTGATGCACATAATGTCGCCATCGGCCAGGCGGAGCAGGCACGGTTCGTCGAATCCCTCTCTGGCGTCTGGTACGTCTTCGGGCCTGGCGATGGTCGAGAGATAGCGCCAGTGCCTGCATTCGTCGTCACACGCCACTGCCACAGTGCTCTCCAGGTCATCGCCCGCGAACCGCAGCGATATTGTCGAGAGCATTCCTCCATTCGCCGTGGGGATGATGTCGCTGAACCAGTTGATGCGGCTCCACCACGTGCGGCTGGGCTCAGAGAACGGCTCCACATCGCGCGGCAGTCCCTCCACTATTGCGCCCCACGGTTCAACACTGTAGCGCCGGCCACCCTGGTCATAGGTCCAGCGATGTGCGCGGAACCGGCGCGTCTGGCCCGGCGGATCTGCGCGCAGGAACGTAGATACGCCGACAATGCGGCCATCTGGCAAGCTGATCCGAGGTTCGCCTCCTGAGTTGTGAAAACCATTGACGTCGTAAGCGAAATCGAAAGTCTCACCGCCGTCCGTCGATATGCGCACGGCCTGCGAGTTGTGCTGGTTAACGTTGCTGTCAGCGTTGAGGCTGTAGTTCAGCATCAGCTCACCGGTCGAAAACCTCAGCAGGTCCGCAAACCAGCAGTGCCCAACGGTAGTCTCGGCGACAACGCGAGGTCTGCTCAGGCAGACACCTATGCCGTCCAATCTAATCTCTCGCTCAGCCATAACAGTTCCTTTCGACCGGGCAGTGTGGGTTGCCACGGCTCAAACGTCCTTCGACTATTCCCGCTGATGAGAGCCCCCAACGGTTGCCCAAGAAGCATCCTGCCAGATGTGCAGGAGATGGACACCCCTTCGGCGCACACCGCCCAGTGTCCTTCACGATTGTCCGAGTCTTGACAACTGCGGTGCAACGTGTCAGCATGCTGATAGTTGTCGTGACTTGACGCACCCCTGGGTCACGCGAGGGAACAAGCAAGATGATTGTCGATGATACGGGGAAAGTCCCGATTAAGATGTGGCTTGATACGATCGAAGATGGAGCCTTGCGACAGGCCAGAAACCTTGCACGGCTTCCTTTCGTCCACAAGTGGATTGCCGTCATGCCCGATTGTCATTCCGGCTATGGAATGCCGATAGGCGGAGTAATGGCGACATATGACGTCATCATTCCCAATGCCGTAGGCGTCGACATCGGGTGCGGCGTGATCGCTGCCAGAACGTCAATTCACTCAGTTGATGTTGCGAGGCTTCGACAAGTCGTCGCGTCTGTGCAGGACAGAATTCCTGTGGGCTTCACCCACCAGAAAGTGGCGCAGAAATGGAACGGATTCGATGATGCGCCCGATATCCCCATCATCCGCCAGGAGTTGGACTCAGCACGCAGGCAACTCGGCACACTCGGAGGTGGCAATCATTTCATCGAAGTCCAGTTGGGTAGTGACGGTTTCGTGTGGTTGATGATCCACTCGGGCAGCCGTAATCTCGGACTGAAGGTAGCCAATGTCTACCACAAGAAGGCTCAGGCTCTGTGTGCGCGCTGGGGATCGGACCTTCCTGATAAGGATTTGTCGTTCCTTCCAATGGACACTCCGGAGGGCAAAGAGTACTTCGACGCTATGTCGTTCTGTCTGAGGTTTGCGCAAGCCAATCGCGAGTGCATGATGGAAAGGCTGTCCGAGTGTCTGCACGGTGCCACGGGCGCAGTGATTACCGACAAAGTGAACATCCATCACAACTACGCAGCGTTCGAGCATCACTATGGAAAGAACGTTCTGGTTCATCGGAAGGGAGCAACAAAGGCGTCGGCTGGCCAGCGGGGCATTGTTCCGGGTTCAATGGGAACCGCAAGTTACATAACAGTGGGCCTGGGGAATCCCGAGAGCTTTGAGTCGTGCTCGCACGGCGCCGGTAGAGCGATGGGTCGAAAGGAAGCGATACGGGTTCTCAGTCTCAGTGATGAGCAGAAGAAACTGGGCGGAATTGTTCACGGTATGAACGCTATGGGCAAACTCGATGAGGCACCGGGCGCGTATAAGAACATTGACGCCGTTATGCAAAGCCAGAAAGACCTGGTGCGGATCGTCGTGGCGTTGAAGCCGTTGGCAAGCGTCAAAGGATAGATTGCGTCTTGACGCAGCGACGCCCGCCGTGCTAGAGTTTGGTGCTTTCCAAAACCGCTGCACGTTTTGTAAGTCGCCACTGGAGGTGACCAATGAAAACACTCATAATGCCCCTGCTCGCAGTATTGCTGCTGAACGTCGTCTGTACCGCTGGTGCAGAGTCTGGCAACGCGCCTGCAACCGGTTCGCTTCGGTTGCTGAGCGCATACTACACGCCCGACCCCAAGCCGCCCGCGGATTCCAATCAAGTGGAGGGTCTGTCCAAACCATCCGCCAACGGTGCCATATTCCAGCCGTTGCAGAATCTCCACAAGGGCAATTACTATGCCCAGTTTGGCGGCGGTCGCATCGTTGTGCAGAACGTCTCGGATTCGGTTGTGCAGATCGACAAGGTTATGCTGAACGGCAAACCCATAGAGGAAAGTTATGTCGACTTCCTTGATGGAAGATGGGACGACCGGGGCGTTGTGTGGTATCGTGTGCGACCCAAGACGCTTGCTCCTGGGGAGTGTGGAGAGGTATACGTCCGTTTTCGCCGCCACCCCGCGGGTTCAAGGGCGAAAATCTCTGTTGGCACCAGTGATGGCAAGCGCCTCGAGGCTGTCTTCGGCTACAAGGAGCCGGGGTTGCGCGTTGACTACGTGACCACCGATGCCGATCAGCGGAAAGTATACGTTTATGCACGACGGACTACTGCGTCGGTCGGCAGTCTCACGAGTGTCTCTCTGGATGGAAAGCTGCTCAGCGGCGCCAATATCTACGGCGCCAGCTTCCCTGGAAACGTTGGCCTGGCCATTGTTGAGCTTCCGGAGCCGCTCAAGATCGGAGATTATCACATCGCCCAGGTGACCACAAGCACCGGCAGGACCGTGGCCGCACAGTTCCGTGTGCTTCCCTCCCTTTTCATGCGCACCGGCTTTCACTGGAATCCGGCATCGAAAGAAGAAGTGAGCGAAGTCGACATGAACTTCGTGTGGAGCACTCTGCCATTTTCGAGAGCCGAGGAGCTCGGTATTTACAGCGGCAATCTATACGGTGATGCTGCCAGCGGCGAACACGCCCGAATGCGTTACACCTATCTGTTCGACGAACCCGACGCCAAGGACATACACCCCGACTTTGCCCAGAAGCACGGTGCCGAAGTGAAGGCGCTCGGCCCTCTGTTCACTGGTCAGGGCTACGCCGTGGGTCTCGGCCGCAACGCAAGGCAGATGGTCGAATCCGGCACTATGGAGGACATTGAGCGCAGGCTGCCGCAGGTGGCCACGTATATCATTACTAACGGCACCACTCGCCCGATGAACTGGTTCGTGTATGGACAGCTTACGGATATTGCCAGCACGGACCCGTATCCCGCGAACTTCTATGGCGCCGACTGGACATCCGTCAGGGAGCAGTACGATCTTCTGCGTGAAGCGGCGGCTCCCCGACCCATCCACGCCTGCCTCGAGGCCTATGTTGATGAAGCGTACAGCGAGCAGCCGCATCCCGATGGACTCAGGCGCTCGCCTTCAGCGGCTGAGTTCCGTCAAATGGCCGTGCAGGCAGTGGGCAGTGGAGCAAAAGGGATCAATAGCTGGTTCTGGGGAAAAGGCAGCGGAATGCTCGGCGCAAACTACCTTCCGGACATCCGGCCCGAGTATATCCGCATCAACAAACTGACGAAGCAGATTGAGAGGGAGCTACTGCTTGGCACTCCAGCCGACATAGTCACTAACGATTCCGGGCTTACCGAAGCGGGGTCGTGGTATTACCTGGAGGACACTCCCCACAAGCTGAAGAAGCCGTGGATGAAGGAACGGGTTTCCACCAGAGCTCTGCTGTGTGGGCCGGACGCGATTGTCGTTACCGCAGCGAACCACATTCCGGCATCCAGGACGAAGCCGGAGGCCATCAAGCCTGCCAGCGGTGTGAACGTCACTGTCCAACTGCCCGACTTCTTGCGGGAGGTCCGCTGCTTTGAGGTTGACGATGCCGGGCTGCATCCTTACGCTTGCCGGGTCAGCAACGGCAAAGCCGTCATCAGCATCGACTCTATCGAGTCCGGGCGGGTATTCCTGCTCCGTCGTCCGTAAGACAACCGGTGTGCAAGGCCACGACAGGGCGCGCCTTGACTCTGAACTTGATTCAGGCGCGCCCTGTCGTTGCAAAGGCATCTTTCGACTGCGGAAGCGGCGAGCATATCCAGGCCTGGGCTGACTTGCCGGTTTCCTAAGAGGTTATTCGGCCGGCCAGATCAGCAGGTGTGAACGGTCCAGGTTCGGCTATCAGAGCCTTTGCCGCATCTACCTTCTCCCAGACATTCCAAAGCAGAACTCCTCTTACCCTGCCTTCCTTGAGGTAGTAGACCACTCCTTCTTTGTAAGGCTCTTTCCAGTCTTCCACGGTCTCCATAGTGGCGTCGAGTTGGCCCACGGCCTCGTAGCCAAGTTCGAACATGTCAGAGTAGAACATCGGCTGGTAGCGGAACGGTTCGCCGTGACCGGCCATCGCAAGGCCAGCAGCCTTTCCCATCTTGAGGGCGTTGTCCTCGTGCTCAACTCTCATTCGCCTGTCAAGCAGCACGCTGTGGAAGTTGGCGACATCGCCTGCCGCGTAAACGTCCGGGTGGCCGCAGGTCAGGTCCTCGTCGACGACTATGCCGTTGTCGACCGGTAGACCAGCGTTCTGCGCGAGTTCGACGTTTGGTGTGACGCCCAGACCGGCGATGACCGCGAGCGCCTGGAGGTCCTTTCCATTCTCGGTAACTACATGGATATCATCTCCCGATTGTTCTATCTTCAGGGGCACCTGACCCGTGAGAAGCTCGACGCCCTTGCCGCGGTAATAATCGGTTACGTACTGGGCGAGTGAGGCAGGAAACGCTCTGTGTCCGATTGTGGGCTCAGGGAACACCATAGTGACCGGCTTGCCGTTCATTGCCAGCGCGGCGGCTATCTCGCTTCCTGTGAATCCTCCTCCAATTACCACGAACTTGCCATCACGGCCGGCGAGTAAGGCCAGACGACGATAGTCCGCCACCGTTCGGTAGTAGATGATCGCGCTTCCGCCAAAAGGCAGCGTCCGGGGAGAGGCGCCGCACGCCAGCAGAAGCTTGCCAAATCCGTACTCGACGCCTGTATCGTCCGTCACTTTCTTGTTCGCGAGATCGAGCGACACGACAGTTCGGCCCAATATCATATCGACGCCAAGCTCGGTGGTCTTCATCCATATACTGTCGATCGGCTTGCCCTTCCATAGCTGTTTGGTGAGAGGGGGCCGCTTGTACGGCGGATCTTCCTCGGAGCCGACTATGGCTATCGTGCCACTGTCGTCCACGCTCCGGATTGCCTTTGCGGCAGCATTGGCGGTCATTCCTCCGCCGACTATCAGATACTCATAGTTGGACACAACGTACCTCCCTGGCCATCCATCCCTGAATCAGGTTCAGGGCAAGCTGATGATGTGATGATACCCACTACTGGTTCAGAGCGAAACCGCCGATCGTGCGGGGCCGGTGCTGCTATGCTTCGCGGACGTTTGTCCCGAAGCGCAATAGATTTGATGATACCCACTACTGATTCAGGGCCAAACCGCCACTCGCGCGGGGCCGGTGCTTGTGTGGAATTCGGGGCTAGTGGTATAATTACAGCAAGGCGGTGTCACACTGCCGCCGGAGGATACTTGTGAATCGTTACGCAAAGAACTTTGCTGCAATAGCCTTCATTCTGGCTCTGATGTTTCTGCTTCGAGGCCAGGGTATGTTTGGTCACGGCTCCGGAAACCCTGTCAAGAAGGAATACTCGGCCGCCTGGAAGATGGTTGAGAAGCAGGAAGTGGTTCGCGGCACGCTGAAGAAGGACCAGTTTAGCTTTGAAACCAAGGTGGGTGACAAGTTCTTCACGGACTTGGACCCTCTTTCCGAGACTGAGCGCTCCAAGTTCCAGGACCTGCTTCGGGCCAACAACGTCAAGTACTCAATAGACAGGCCCCTGATATCCGACACCGTTCTGTCGTTCCTGGTGACCATACTACTGCCGATAGCGTTCATAGTCGTGTTGTGGATATTCTTTTCGAGGCAGGTGCAGTCCGGCGGGAACCAGGCGATGTCGTTTGGCCGCAGCAAGGCGAAGCGACTCGGCGAAAACGTGCCGAAAGTGACTTTTGAAGATGTCGCTGGCGTGGAGGAGGCGAAGCAGGAACTCGAGGAAGTAGTGGAGTTCCTGAAGAACCCCAAAAAGTTTCAGGCCCTGGGCGCGAAGATACCAAAGGGCGTGCTGCTGCTCGGACCTCCCGGATGCGGCAAGACGTTGCTTGCCAGAGCGATTGCCGGTGAGGCAGGAGTGCCGTTCTTCCACATCAGCGGTTCGGATTTTGTCGAGATGTTCGTCGGTGTGGGCGCATCGCGCGTGCGGGACCTTTTCGAGACTGCGAAGGCGAACCGGCCGAGTCTGATATTCATCGACGAGATCGACGCGGTCGGCAGGCAGCGCGGCGCAGGGCTGGGCGGCGGTCACGATGAGCGCGAACAGACCCTCAACCAGCTCCTGGTGGAGATGGACGGTTTCGATCCCAACACGGGCGTGATTCTCATCGCTGCCACCAACAGGCCGGACGTTCTGGATCCGGCGCTGCTCCGCCCTGGACGCTTCGACAGGAGGATTATCGTCGACAACCCGGACGCCGTTGGCAGAGAGTCTATCCTTAAGGTTCACGTGCGCGGTAAGCCTCTAGCGGACGATGTGGACGTGGAGAACCTGGCCAGGCGCTCTGTCGGTTTTTCCGGGGCGGATCTATCAAACCTGGTGAATGAGGCGGCGCTGCTGGCGGCAAGGCGAGAGCGAACGCAGATTACCATGGATGATTTCAACGATTCCATCGACCGCGTGGTGGCGGGGCCGGAGCGCCGCAGCAGGCTCATCGGCGAAAAAGAAAAACGGATGGTGGCCTTCCACGAAGTTGGGCACGCGATGGTACTGAATATGTTGGAGGGGGCGGACCCCGTACACAAAGTCTCCATACTGCCGAGAGGAATGGCGCTTGGCTATACGATGCAGCTACCCGCCACGGACAAGTACCTGACCACGAAGACAGAGTTGCTGGACAAGGTTGCCGGTCTGCTGGCCGGACGCTCGGCAGAGGAAATCGTGTTTGGACAGATGAGCACGGGCGCCAGCAACGACCTTGAGCACGCCACGGAGATCGTGCGCGCCATGGTGTGTGAGTACGGAATGAGTGAGGCGATCGGCCCTCTGACCCTGGGCAAGCGTCACGGAAACCCGTTCCTCGGGCGCGACCTGATGGAGGACCGCAACTACTCAGAGGAGATCGCAAAGCGCATCGACCAGGAGGTCCGCTCCATCATCGACTCCCAGCACCAGCGTGCGAAATGCCTGCTCGAGGAGAACCGCGAGAAGATGGACTACATTGCCTCGGTGCTGCTTGAGAAAGAGACCATCGAGCAGGAGGAGTTCGACGCCCTTATGCAGGGAGTCACTCTGGCGGACTGTTCACCGGAACCTCGGGATGACGCCTCGTCCCCCGCTGAGAAACTCCCCGGGGACTCCACCAATCCACAGACAGGCACAAACCCGACGCTGGAACCGGGAATGGCTTAGGGGACGTCCATAGGGAGTGTGTTGGGCTGCACGCGATTGGTTGGGTAGCGGTCAGTGTTCAGAAGATCAGCTCCGGGGCCGCTGCCGGCCCCGGAGCGGCAGTGAGATTCCTTACTTCTTGAGATAGATCGGCGGTGCGATACGGACCACCTGATTTGCCCTCGCCAGTTCTTGCAGCTTGGCGATGTCGACCCTGCCGATCAGCACCTTGTCTTTCAGAACCCATTCGGCGTTCAGCAATCCCAGGGCGCGGAGCTGAGCCATTGTCTTCGATGTCGCGCCGGTTACCCACACCAGCACTTCCACCTTCCCGTCTGACACTTCCAGCTTGTTCGGGATGGCGTACTTGCCTGACTTGCCTTCACTGGCGTACTTCACGAGCAGGTCACGGAGCGTCGCGTCCAGTTTCGCCATAGCTTCGCGTTCAAGCTTCTGACTGGCGGTCTCGCCTGGTTTGGCATCGCGAACGTAAGTGTCCGAATCCCTGTCCGCAAGCTCCACCACGTCAAACTTCCTTCCGGAGACACGCCCATCGACCGGGCGGCGAAGCTCCTCCCTGGCGGGCATAGTTGCTGCGACTCTCGAGGCGTCTGCGGCCGGCTCAGACATCCGCGCGGCCCCGGCGTATCCGCGCCCCTTACTCACGGGTTTCGCCGCTCGTGCGAAGTAGAAATTGGATGATGGGCTCGGCCCAGCCTCAGCTTCTGCGCCGAACACGCCTTCATAGCTCACGCCCTCGGGCATTTCGACCGGCACCGCTATGCGCCGCGGCTTTCCGCCAACCGTGACAATCGTCGGCTCCACGGCTACAAACGAGGTGTACTGCGTCATCAGACCGTATTCGAGCGCGGTGTCGATTATCGCCTCCTTGATCCCCTCCTCGGGTTTGCCCGTCTGAGCGCCCATCAGGTCTCTGTCCATCAACTCATCGACTTTGGCCCGTGCCCAGATGGACGCCAGACTATCGTTCTCCCGCTGCTCGCGTGGCAGGATCAGGTCGAGGGTCTGCTCCCATGGCTTGCCCCCCAGCTTGCCCCGGATGACGATCTTGCAGCCCTTGCGGTCGATGTTCTGCCGCCACGAGTATCTGCCCTTCACCACAAGCGGCTGAGAGCTGAACAGGTCGGGCAGCACTTTGGGGTAGATGTCCGATTCGACTATCGGAGCGCCTCCCCATTCGATGCTGATGTCCGTAAGAAGCGGGCTGCGAATCCGGTCGTAGAACTTCTGCGCGACTCGCTGCCCATCGGAGTTCAGGAGCACGTATTCCGCCGTACCTCTGCCCGCCTCGGCCATCTTGTCGATCAGGAACCTGTTGACCGAATTGCCGATCCCGAAGGTGAAGACTCTCGACTTTGCGGTGTTCTTCCGCACCTCGTTAATAAGCTCGAAGTCATTGCCGATGTAGCCGTCCGTGAAGAGCACTACGATTCGAAGCCGGTTCGGGTCGTTTGCGGGTTCGAGGGCGGACTTGATTGCGGGCAGCATGTATGTGCCGCCGCCGGCGTCGCACTCCTCCAGGTACTTGAGAGCCGCTGCTTCGGTGTCTTTGTTGAATGGCTGGGCACGCTCGAAGAGCTTCTTGACGTCATTTGAGAAGCTGATCATGTTAAACGTGTCGCCCGGGTTGACGTTGCGGATGCAGTGGAGCATAGCCTCCTTGGATTTGGCCATGGGCTCACCCATCTGACTGCCGGACGTGTCGATCACGAAGATCATCTCTTTGGGCGTGATCTGCGCTGCCGTCGGCGACTTGGGCGGCTGCATAATGAGCGTGAAGAAGCCGTTTCCCTCGTCCCTGGCGTGTGTTATGATCCCGGTCTGCACCTGGTCGCTCCCGACCACGTACTTGAGCACAAAGTCTTTGTTCGGTATCTCGCGTTCGTTCTTGAGACGAACGATCGCCGAGCTCAGGCTTAGCTCCTCTATCGTCACTTCGTGCAAGTCGCTGGAAACCGATTGCAGCGGGACGCCCGCCTCGATCTTAACCTGCATCGAAATGTCGTGCCCGGCACGGGTGCCTTTCGGGGTCACCGGAGGCGTGATCTTTGATGCGTCCGGGACGGTGTCTGTGTCCGGCGCCCAACCGGTGCCTTCCCTGCCGGTCGCGTTGCCGGGTATGAACCTGGGGCCGACGACCATCGGGAAGGTGAACTCATACACACCGGCCTCATACTTGAGGATTTGGGTGTAGCTGATGGTGATCTTTACCTTGTCGCCGGGCATTATGTTGGCCACGGACTGGGTGAAGATGTTCGGGCGCTCCTGGTCGAGCAGGCTGGCAACCTGTCCGGCCTCTCGGGCCGCCTCATAGATGGCGCGGGCTTCTTCGCGGCGGTGGATTTCGCCAACTATTACCCGCGTTCCGACGGTCATCTCCATTCGATCTACCGCGGAATCGTTCGGCAGAGGGAACGTATAGATCGCTTCGATCTTCTCATTGGTCGGGTTCTGGAACTCCTGCGTGACAGTCACCCGGGCGATGAACCCCGAGATATCGGCGTCCACATCAGTCCCTTTAAGCGGACAAGCTCCCGCGGGCTTGCCTTCCGGGCCCGCTATAAGCAGCTCACCCGGCGTGGAGGGAGTCTGCTTGAGGTCTATGTCCGCCCGCGTGGCCCTGGTAGACTGATACCCCACCACAATCGAAAAGCACGTCAGCATAAAAGCAAGAACTCTCAGCCATCTAGACATTGTCATTTCCTCCTGTCAGCACTCACTGTTTGAGCGCGTTCAAACGGTTAGACTCCTGCACGCTGAGCATGCTTCAAAGAAAAACTGCGGCAAGATTCCACTGTGCCAGCAAAGATTTTGCCGCGTGCCTCCGGTTGTGATAAGCTATACGATATCCCGGCGACCACTCGGAGGACAACTTGAGCACACAACTCGACCTATTCAGAGCCACCATGGCACATCAGCCTCATGATGAGTTTCTGTACTATGCGCATTATACGCCAGATCTGCTGGAGCGGATGAAAGCACATCTGGGCGCGGCAGATGAGAGGGAGATAAGCGAGAAGCTGGGCATGTATCAACCGGTGGGTGTGGGTCTCACTCCTCCCAGCGGCTACAAGGCCCCCGACTTCTCGCGCTACTTCGAGGGTTTTGATCGTCCGGCCAACGCCTTTATCAATGGCCTGGGCGTGTTGGAGATACCGGGCAGCTCTTACCATTTCACGCACTATGTCAGCCCACTGCGCAATGCGTCCTCCATCGATGAGATTCGCGACTTTCCGTATCCGACGTCGAGTGGCTGGGTCGATCAGGGGATGGCTCAGGCGGTGAAGTCTGCGCACGAGCAGGGGTTAGTGACAATGAGCTGGGTAGGGCATATGTACGAGGACTCCTGGCAGATTAGGGGCTACGAGGAGTTTTTGATGGACATGATAGCGGCCCCCGAGATACCCGAGTACATCCTCGACAGAGTGTACGAACGGAATTTAGCCAATGCCATTGCCGCCGCCAGGGCCGGTGTAGACATCCTTCAGACCGGTGACGACGTGGCCAGCCAGCGTGCGCTCATGTTCCAGAAAGACCAGTGGGTGCGTTTCATGAAGAGCCGGTGGAGCAGAGTCTACGCGGCGGCCCGCGCGATCAAACCGGACATCCAGATATGGTATCACAGCGATGGCAACATCGAGGAGATTATTCCAGACCTCATCGAGATCGGCGTGACGATACTCAACCCCGTTCAACCGGAATGCGTCGACCCGGTCAAGCTGAAGCGCGAGTACGGCAAACATCTGGTGTTCGATGGCGTGGTCGGCACGCAGACGACGATGCCTTTCGGCACACCTGATGATGTTCGCGAGGCTGTGCGGATGTGGAAGCGGGAGCTAGGCGGCGACGGCGCGTTAATCCTAGCGCCCACCCACGTCCTGGAGCCTGAAGTGCCGATAGAGAACATAATGGCGTTTGTTGAGACGGCGAGGATGAAACAGTGATAGATCGAGAGACTGCTGCCGAGCTGATGGTGAGGCTCACTAACTGGTGGAATGCGACCGCAGTTTGGGATTGTGGTATGGCCTTCACCGTCGGGCCTGTTTTCGAGGAATCCTACGAGATCCGGGCAGCGATTATTGCCGGCAAGACTGTGAGCTTAGGCCGGGCCAGGGATGTTGCTCATTCGTTCTGCGACCGCGCGGTGCTGAATCAAGGTCTCGTGGAGCCCAATATGTACACAATGGGCTACGGAGGCAATCGCGATGACAATGGCACTCCAAACTGCTCGTGCGTTGCCGACGCCTGCTCATCGGCTATGGCCTTGGTCGACACCATCAACGCATATCCCGACAGTGCACGCCGCGGGGACTATGTCGTCAGTCTTCGCAAATTCGTGGACTATGTGTTAGACACATATCGTGACGTAGAAGGCGTCATCGGGGTAGGCATACTGGGTCACCAGATCAACCCTATGCCCAAGTACTGGTGTGCGAACTCTCTGTTCATTGAAGTCTTGATCGGCCTCGCCGACATCACTGGCGAGCAGTCCTACTATGACACTGCGGTGCCAATTCTGGATTTCCTGGCCAGGTACCAGTATGAGAAAGTGGAGTGGGGGATTTGGGACTCCTGCGCGCCTGAAGTGATTCTGTACGCCGGCGAGGGGCTGATGGCAGGTCTTGACTCGGATGCAATGAGTCAACGTCTTGGCGTCCATCGTGTCACCGGACCGCGCTACTCACCGCCCGACAGCGACAACGGAAGTGTGACGGGTGACGCTCTGAACCGCCAGAAAGCCGAGGAGCAGCCGGCGTCGTTTGGCGCGGAGGACAATACGCTGGCAGCAGTTCTGAAGCTGCGGATGGACGAGTTTATCGACTGGCTGCATCGCCATCAGGAACCCAGGGGTACCTGGCAGGTTCCAAAAGACAGCCGCTGCTATACAGCAGGGCTGTCCTGGCTGCTGCAGTGGTATATGCGCCGCTTTGGTCCCAGTCGCAAGGTGGAGGAGATGATCGCCCGCCACATTATGCACATGGAC
>Ga0209609_10000840_pt1 | contig 18051 bp, 29 predicted proteins | sample LakKivw325mmetaG_FD_184136 | JGI IMG/M metagenome (GOLD analysis project Ga0209609, IMG submission 184136) | Anoxic lake water microbial communities from Lake Kivu, Rwanda to study Microbial Dark Matter (Phase II) - Lake Kivu water 325m metaG... | ecosystem: Environmental > Aquatic > Freshwater... | reverse complement strand
GTGGTGGATGATGGGCTCAGCCATCTTGAGAAGTACTTCAGGGGGGATCTGGGTTGGCCCTGGTGCAAGCAAGTATCTCTTTTGCATGGTGTACCTCCTTTAAGGATCAGGGGAATCCTATTCCAGGATACCATTAAAACAGATTACGAAGAAAAAGGTCAAGGAAAATGTATACAAAAGTATCACTATAGGTTCCCGGAGTAAAAATGGATACAGTATACAAGATGAAGGAGCTAAAATAGAGGAACTACAGTAGATGCAACAATTTTTACTTTTTTGCGGTATTTTTTATTCTGAAAAAATTAATGAAAATATAGCTTGACAGTAAAAAAACGTTCGTGCTATAGACATGCTAACAAGGATAAATAGGGATAAAAGTTAGAAGAAAATAACATTTTATAAAATAATGGATATTTGTTTGTTACATCACAAATTTGTGAATAAGGAACCATGGGTGGCATAGCTGCCGCCCATGGTCTTTTTGTTTAAAGATCATGGGTTTTAAGGCTCATGGTCTTTTATTTTTCTAAAAAAAAGGGGGGCACATGCAGAAAAAAATTTTTTTGAGTGAGAAGGAGATACCAAAAGAATGGTATAACATCCAGGCGGATATGCCGCATCCACTTCCACCACCACTTCATCCTGGAACCGGAGAACCCATTACACCGGATATGCTCGCACCGATATTTCCCATGAATTTAATTGAACAAGAGGTAAGTACCGAGAGATGGATCAAGATACCGGAAGAAGTCCTGGAAAAGCTTCTCATGTGGAGGCCATCACCTCTATACAGGGCATATGGGCTGGAGAAGTTTCTCGGTACACCCGCAAAGATCTATTTTAAGAATGAAGGTGTGAGCCCTCCGGGGAGTCATAAACCCAACACCGCTATTCCCCAGGCTTACTACAACAAGGTGTTCGGCATCAAGAGAATCTCCACAGAAACAGGGGCAGGGCAATGGGGAAGTGCACTCGCCTTCGCATGTAACCAGTTTGGTCTTGAATCAAAGGTATACATGGTAAGGGTAAGCTATAACCAGAAACCCTACAGAAGGATCATGATGGAGACCTGGGGGTCGCACTGCGTACCAAGCCCGAGCCCTGATACGAACGCAGGGAGAAAATTCCTCGAAGGGAATCCAGAACATCCGGGAAGCTTGGGTATAGCAATAAGTGAAGCGATAGAAGATGCGGTTACCTCAAAGGATACAAGGTATTCCTTGGGGAGCGTGCTAAACCATGTGTTGATGCACCAGACCATTATAGGTCTTGAAGCACAGAAACAGATGGCGGTGGCAGGTGATTATCCCGACATCGTGATAGGCTGTTGCGGTGGGGGCAGCAACTTTGCAGGCATTTCCTTTCCCTACGTGAGAGACAAGATACACGGTAAAAATGTGCGAGTAATTGCTGTTGAGCCTACTTCGTGTCCGACGATGACAAAGGGTACTTACGTCTACGATTTCGGTGATACGGCCCAGACAACGCCACTTCTGCCCATGTACTCCCTCGGTTCCGGGTTTATTCCCCCTGGCATTCATGCCGGTGGCTTAAGGTACCACGGGATGGCACCCCTTGTGAGCAAGCTCATCACGGACGGGCTCATAGAGGCAAGGGCGTATAACCAGCTTGATACCTTTGCGGCAGGTTTGACCTTTGCGAGAACCGAAGGGTTTATCCCTGCTCCAGAGACGAACCATGCCATTGCCTGTGTGATAGAAGAGGCAAAGAAGGCGAAGGAGGAAGGGAAAGAGAAGGTAATCCTCCTCAACTGGAGTGGTCATGGTATTATCGACCTTGCGGCATACGACGCATATCTATCAGGGAAGCTGACGGACTATGCATTTCCCGATGAAGAGATCAAGAAACTTACAGAAAAACTGAAAAAGATCGCATAACGGACTTTAGTTTCGGGTTTCAGAGTCAAATCTGAAACCCGAAACATTTTTAATCAGGGATATTATGGAGATATATTGCACCCAACTCGGGATGTTAACAGGGTTCACTTACTGTATTTCCATGAATGAAGGACTCCCATGCAGGAATGTCATTGGTTGCTGGGAGGGAAGAATGGACATAATTCAATTCCTAAAAGGAAGATTCGATAAAGAGGCTTTGATGAAGGTATTTAGCGGTTTGCCAAAATCGAAGCTTGAACGGATTGTTGACTTAATAACCAAGAACCAATAAACAATCACCAGATAAATTTATTTGGACCTTAGAATTTGGTGATTGATTATTATGAATTATGGAGGGATGAATGTTCCTATCAGAGAGGGTAACAAAGGTAAGGCCATCCGGAGTACGAAAGATTTTTGACCTCGCAGCAAAGGTGAAAAACCCTGTCAATCTCAGCATCGGGGAACCAGACTTTGATATACCTCTCGATATAAAGGAGGAGGGGATTAAGTGGATAAGGGCAGGCTTCAATAAATACACACCCTCTGGAGGTATCCTGGAGCTAAGAGAGAAGGTTCTTCATTACCTGAAGGGAAAGGGTATCATCTGCGATGATGCAATTATCACAGCAGGGGCAACAGGAGGGATACTTCTTGCGTTTATGGTCACCCTAAATCCTGGTGAAGAGGTTATAATCCCTGACCCATACTTCGTTCTGTACGAGTACCAGGTACTTTTACTTGGAGGAAAACCCGTTTTTATCGATACATACCCTGATTTTACGTTAAGGGAGGAAGCCCTGAGGAAAGCCATCACAAAAAAAACGAAGGTCATACTGATTAATAGCCCGAATAATCCAACCGGCACAGTATATTCAAAAGAGGAACTTGAAATGGTATCAAGGGTAGCGCAAGAAAAAAATCTCCTTGTATTTTCTGATGACATCTATGATAAATTTATATTCGAAGAGGGGTTAAGCAACAACTATCTTGGTCAGCTTTACGACAAGACGCTGACGATTGGTGGTTTCTCAAAAACCTGGGGGATGACAGGTTGGAGATTAGGGTTTGTTGCCGGGCCAAAGGAGATTATCCAGTATATGGTAACCATGCAGCAATACGTATTCAGCAGCATAAACTCTATTGCCCAGAAGGCAGGACTCGTTGCCCTCGATTATAATACAGACGGGTTAATTGAAGGATATAAAAGAAAAAGAGACCTGATATATGAAGGTTTGCGGGATAAATATGAGGTCGTAAAGCCAAAGGGGGCATACTATATATTTCCCAAGGCTCCTGGCAGTGATGGAGATGCGTTTGTTGAAAAGGCATTGAGTAAAAACCTTTTTATAATACCTGGCAGCGTTTTTTCGAGTAGAAAATCGCATGTCCGTATCTCCTTTGCGGCGAGCGAGGAGAACGTTCTGAAAGGTATTGAGATACTGAGGAGCATGGTGTGATGCAAATTCCAAATTCCAAATTCCAAATTCCAAATTTAAAACATAAATCGATAAAATCGTGCATCGTGCATTGTGTATTGTGTATCGTCGAGAGGGCGTAGGCCATGTACGAGCGTATATGTAGGTTGCTTCTAAATAATGGTGTAAGGTTAATATACACAACGAACAGGGTAATCGGCAATACCCTTAAAAAACTTGAAAAAAAATACCCCTCTTTCCATTTCGAGGTTTCAACGAACGAAAAGATAGCCTATGAACTTGCATTAACAGGTAGCATCGCAACCAAGAGAACGGCGTGTGTGCTCTCAACTGAGGGTATATATGAAGCACTGGACCCTGTGATGAGCTCTGCCTATATGGGGGTGTTAGGTGGTTTTCTCATCGTCTGTATCAGGGAGACAGAAGAAGAGGTTACCCCTCTTGGACCTTTTTCGAAATTACCCGTTATGGTATCAGAAAACGAAGACGAATTTGCACGGGCTTGTTTTTTTGGCTACTCCATATCGGAAAAGTACGAAATCCCCGTCATTATTCAAACAGCCATCGACATTGCCCATCAGCCTTCAGCCTTCAGCCTTCAGCCTTTAAACTCGAAACTCGAAACTCGAAACTCGAAACCGAGTTCTTCACGGTTTGTGAAGAACCCGAGCCGGTGGGCGGCCACTCCAAAGTTCAGGTTTCAGTTGCATAAAGAGTTAAATAGTAAGATAGAGAAGATAAGGGAAGAATTTGAAGGGTATGCTGGTAACGTAAAAATAAAGAAAGGCAAAACAGGGATTATCACTGACAGACATTCAGGCCTGGAGTTTTACGATGAAGATACGAGCATGCTTTATATCTCTACGGTTTTTCCATTACCAAATAAACTCGTAAATGCCTTTATAGAAAAGATGGATAAGGTATATGTGGTTGATGGGCCGTATCATCCAATCGAACTCCAGATACAGGATAGACGAAAGGTCATCATGGAGCAAATGGGAAAGGCTCATAAAAGGCCGAAGCCTGAAGAAAAGATGTATGGCTTTACTGTACTCAGGGATATTCTCGGACCTGCCTCTTCCATCAATATGGCACATGGAATAAAAAAGTTAGAGCCTGATAAAAAGGTCCTTGCCATTACCTATGAAGACCACTTTTTTCATTCAGGCATGCCTGCTTTTGTGAATACCCTTTATAACAACTCATCTTATGTGCTTCTTATCATGACAAACACCAGGGAAGAAGAGATAAAAAGAATAATGAAGGGATGCGGGTTTTCCAATTTTTTTCATATTAATGCTGTATCTGAGGTTGAGAAGTTTAAAGATAGAAAAGACTTAACCGTACTTTTCTGCAGAGGTATTATATGAACCAATTAAGAATTAAGAATGAAGAATTGAGAATTAAAGGTTTTATAATTTATTCTACATTCTACATTCTACATTTTTTATTTGATTTTCACAGGGAGGTATTGTGAAAATCGAGATCGTCTGTGCTGGCATTGGTGGCAGGGGTGTACTCCTTGCGTCTACAATCGTTATCGAAACTGCAATAGCGGCAGGATATAGTGCAATAGCTTCAGACGAATACGGCATGAGTCAGAGGGGCGGTTCCGTAGTTTCACTTGTGAAGGTTGGTGACTTCAAAAGCCCGCTGATAGGAAGAGAAAATGCCGATGTACTGCTTGCTTTTGAAGAAAGTGAATTTTATAGAAACCTCGTTTTTCTGAAAAGGGGAGGCATGGCCATTGTGAATACCCCTAAAGATGCATTGCCTGACAAGATCAATAATCTATTGGCAGAGCGGAATAACAATTGTTTCTTAATCAATGCAGATGATATTGCCAGAGAGAAGGGCATGATTCAGGCGTCGAACATGGCTATATTGGGCTTTTTCTCCTATTTCCGCATAGGTCCTTATACGTTTGAAGGCATATTGGACACGTTAAAGGAGAGAACAAAAGGGAAGTTTCTCGAAAAGAATGTTGACATATTTCAGGCAGGGTACGAAAGTGCCAAAAACCCTCAAGCCATCGGCTAAAGCCGATGGTATTGACGTGATGGAGGTACTCATTTGAAGGCACCGGCAGAAGTAATGGTAGGCAACTTTGCGATAGCAAGAGGCCTGGTAGAAGCAGGTTTAGAGCTGGCAGCGGCGTATCCCGGAACACCGAGCTCGGAAATATTGCCTGGCATAGTGGAGTTTAATAAAAGAGAAAAGGGGAAAATACATGCGGAATGGTCAACAAATGAGCGGTGTGCCCTTGAAGTAGCGTTCGGTGCGGCACTCTCAGGCAAGAAGGCCGCATGTATGATGAAGCAGGTGGGCTTAAACGTTGCCTTTCCTTCTCTCATGCGAGGAAGGGGTAAACGTATTGAAGGTGCTCTTGTCATCGTTTCCTGCGATGACCCTGGACCTCAATCATCCCAGACAGAACAGGATACAAGACTCCTCTGCACACTGTTCAATATCCCTGTGTTTGATCCTGCCTCCTCAAAAGAGGCTGGTGATGTTGCATATTATGCACTTAATTATTCCTTTGAACATAAAATCCCTGTAATCCTTAGATCCACCCACAGGGTGAGCCATGCGAGGGAAGCCATTAAGCTCTTTCCGCCGGGCACTCGAAAGGTAACCCTCAATGAAGGCACCAATCACCAATCACCAATCACCAATCACCAATCACCAATCACGAAGTTGGGTATCATCGCTTCTGGTATGAGTTACTCTATAGCGATGGATGTAATTTCAGATTTCGGGCTTGCAAAAGATATCCCTATTTATAAAGTGCTTCAGCTCTCAGCTCTCAGCTCTACGCTCTCCCCTCCCGACTCTCCGCTCTCCGCTCTCCGCTCTCAGCCCTCAGCCCCATGCCCTCTGCCTTCATCCCTCCCCTCAACCCCTCAACACCTCGACCCCTCATTAATTGATTTTACAGGCAGGATGGAGAAGGTGCTGGTTTTAGAAGAAACAGACTGGGTGCTGGAAGCGCTGTTAGACAGCGGTGATAAGATTCTCGGGAGAAGAAATGGGTATGTGCCAGATGCAGGCGAACTCACCTATGATGTAGTAAGAAGTGTCGTTGAACGAATCGTAGAAGAGATGAAGATCGGGGGAAAGGTATTTGTACCTGATTCTCACATAGAAGAGGCGTTGCAAGGTGTTACATTTCCGCCGCGGCCACCAAAACTCTGTGCTGGATGTTCTCACAGGGCTTCGTTTCATGCCATGAATTATGCCTATCCGGAGGCAATTTTCCCTGGTGATATAGGCTGTTACACACTGGGTATAGCTCAGGGTGCTGTAGATACGTGTATCGATATGGGTAGCGGAGTTACTTTAGCTGGCGGTTTCTATGACACCTTCTCTCAGGATGGAAACTTTATACCGATTATTGCTTCCGTTGGCGATTCAACATTTTTTCATGCATGCATGCCGCCGTTATATGATGCAGTTGAAAAACAAAAAAGGTTCATCCTGATTATCATGGATAACAGCACAACAGCCATGACAGGGATGCAGCCCACGCCACAGTCAGGTATCGCTGCGGATGGTACGCCCACCAATTCATTAAAAATAGAAGATATCGTGAAGGGTTTGGGGATTGAGTTTTTGAGAGTGCTTGACCCCTACGATGTGCCTCTTATGATACAAACCATCCATGAAGCATATCGCTACCTCTCCGCTCCCCGCTCTCTGCCCTCCGCTCTCCGCCCTCCGCTCCCAGCTCCACACTCCACTCACCACTCACCACTCACCACTCACCACTCACCTTTTGCCAGAACCCCTGCAGTGATCATTGCGAGGAGAATATGTCTCCTTTACGGGAAAGGCAAGGGCCAGCAGTTCCTTGATTCCATCGATCTTGAACAAGATTGTACAGGGTGTAAGACCTGCGTCACCCGTTTTGGGTGTCCTGCCCTTTTGTTTGATGAGGAGAAAAAGAAGGTTAAGATTGATGACGGACTATGTGTGAAGTGTGGGATCTGTCTTTACGCATGTCCGAGGAACGAGAAAGGGAAAAGTATTTCCAGGTTACGGGGAAAACGCGCTGCCAAGCATTCAGCTCATAGCTGATAGCTTATAGCCAAGAGCAAAACCTATGAACTATGAGCCAAGAACAATGAGCGACAATAAAGCACATAACAAAAATCAAGAATCAAGATTTACCACACTATCCCCTATCCCCTATCCCCTATCCCCTGTTTCTATCGTTATCATCACCCGGGACACAAAAGAACTCTTAAAGGGCCTCCTGATCTCCATAGAAAAGGATGTGCCACTTAAGCCTTTTCTTAAGGAAGTCATAGTTGTTAACAATGCATCCACAGATGAAACAGACATCATGGTAAAAGAAGAGTTCCCGTGGGTAATGTTAATAGAGAATGAGAGAAACATGGGATTTGCAGCATCAGCGAATCAAGGTATTTCCCGTTCGACAGGGGCATACATACTTTTCTTAAACTCTGATACACTCGTCATCCCGGGCGAGATAGAAAAGATGCTTAAGTTCATGGACGAGAATAAAGATGTAGGGATATGCGGTCCACAGCTTGTCTATCCTGATATGGGACCCCAGCGCTCCTTTGCATATATCCCCTCCCTGCTCTTTGAACTAATCCCGCGCTCTCCGCTCTCTGCCCTCCGCTCTCCGCCCTCCGCTCTCCGCTCTCCACTCGATGTCCCCTCCCTCATCGGCGCAGCCATAATGGTTCGAAGGGAGGTTTTGGAAATCCTAACTGGTTTTGACGAGCGGTTCTTCTTTTTCCTTGAAGAAACAGACCTGTGCTTAAGAGCCAGGAGCATGGGGCAGAGAGTAGTATTCCTTCCGGAAGCGAAGGTGATACACCTGCAGGGAAAGACAGTGGGAAAGAATTGGGTCAAAGGTCGTATCGAGTATAATATTTCCCTCCATAAGTTCATCCAGAAACATCACGTTGCTCCATACTCCATGCTCTTTAAGGGCGTGCGCATCTTCAAGAGCCTTATCTTTCTTGTTGTAGTTACCTGCCTGCCCTTTTTGTTGTTCCACAAAAAAACCCGCCGCAGCTACATCTATTATTTCACATTACTTCTCTGGCACCTCTCATCCTGTCCCGACACCGCCGGCCTGAAAAGTTAGCAATGAAGCTTTCAGCTCTCAGCAGTCAGCAATCCGACAAGCAAAAGGAGTGATAATATGAGAGATTTTAAGAAATTGAAGATTTGGCAGAGAAGTCATCAATTGGTTCTTTTGATTTATAAAGCTACTGTTAAATTTCCTAAGGAAGAAATATATGGTTTGATAAGCCAGATCAGACGTTCATGTATTTCTATTCCAGCTAACATAGCAGAGGGTTGTGGTAGAAGTGGGGAAGCTGAACTCAATCGTTTTATGGGGATAGCCATGAGCTCAGCGAGTGAATTAGAATATCATTTACTGCTTGCCCATGACCTTGATTATTTGAAATCCAAAGAATATGAGCAGCTTGTTGCTGAGGTATCAGAAATAAAAAGAATGCTTACTGCTTACATCAAAAAGCTCAGAGCTGAAAGCTAATCGCTGACGGCTAATGACCAATAGCTTTGCTCATAGCTGATGGCTAAAAGCTAAAAGCTAAAAGCTGACTGATAGCTATGCTCTTTGCTTAATGCCCTATGCTGAAAGCTAATAGCTGACAGCTAAAAGCTGATTTTCTCTTAGCTCTCTAAAATAAACAACACCTCAAGGGTGACCCTGAACTCAACGATCTTTCCATCCTCTACCTTGCAGCGGGGGTCTTTCACCTTCAGGCCCGTGATACCTCTCAAGGTTTTTGATGCCCTTTTGAACCCGACCAACACCGCATCCTCAAAGCTTTTTGGGGAACCGGAGACAACCTCTGTTACCCTTGCTACCCTGCTCTCTGTTCTCATTGTCCCTCCTTCTCTTTGTTTTTTAAAAAAATGCTAACAGGAAGCGTAATCTATGTCAACTATTTTTACACACCTCTCCGTCCTCAACCCTCTGCTCTCAGCCCCCAGCTCTCAGCTCTTTGCTACCTGCCCCCGACTTACGTAAGTATATATTTTTCTTGACATTTTCTTTTTACAGGATTACCATTTAACTTTGTCCATAATTTGAACGCATCACCACTCACCACTCATCACTCATCACTCTCAACGGCGGTAGCCTATCCAACCTATGAAAAATGTCAGGTTAAGGTAAAGGTTTAGTAAAAAGCTGAACCCCAACCTACCTTTAAACTATGGGTTACAATTCTTTCGAACAAATGCCCGTGTGGCAAAAGGCCATGGAATTAGCAGTTGCAATATTTAAACTTACAGAAAAACTTCCAGAGAAAGAAAATTACGGATTAACCTCTCAAATTAGACGATCTGTGCTTTCTGTACCTGGTAATCTTGCTGAAGGTTTCGGGAGAAAGCACACAAAGGATAAGTTAAACTTTTATTATGATTCACGTGGCTCACTGGCTGAGACAAAAAATCATTTAATATACGGTCATAGAATAAACTATTTTAACGCAATAGAATTTGAAAAGCATATTAATCTGATCGAGGGTGTATGGAGAGAATTAAATTCTTTAATCAGTTCTTTACAAAAGAAAACTTAACCTCAGCCTTAACCTCAACCTTGCCTTAACCCATGAACGAATCCCATTTTAAAACCCTCAGAGAACTTTCATCAGAAGGCGCCATTACCCAGCGGGAGCTATCCAGAAGGCTTGGCTTAAGCCTGGGGAGCATAAACTACATTATTAGAGCCCTCATGGAGAAAGGATACATCAAGGCTCAGCGCTTTAAAAATTCAAATAACAAGCTTGGGTATATGTATATCCTGACACCAGAGGGAATGAAACAAAAATTAAAACAGACACATATATTTATGAAAAGAAAGCTTGAGGAATATGAACAGCTTAAGCAAGAGGTAGAAATCTTCAAGGGGAAAAACGCTTAAAGATGAGCTCGTCAGCCTGTTAAACCTAATAGATCAGATAACCCAGATGAACCAGTTCCTGAACCTCGAACATTGAACAGGGCAATGTCAGAAAAATACAGATATCCTTTGAAAGTAGCATATACACGAGAAAACGATACCATTCATGTAATAACAGTGTATCCTTTAAAAAGGGGGCGAAAGTCATGAAAGTATATTATGACAAAACAGTTGATGCCGCATATTTAAAACTTTCAAATAAAAAACCTTCAGGAGTTGTTGAAATATCTGAAGGCATCAATATTGACGTAACAAATGAGGGTAAAATTATAGGAATAGAGATACTGGATGCGTCTAAGAAATTTCCTATAAAATCATTGTTTACAATCGAGTTTGATAACAAGATATTACAAAAAGCAGGATAACCCAAGCTGCCCGCCTGTTCGCTTGTTAGACCAAACAGACCCAATAAACCCAATAAACTCATAATGAAAATAGAACGATTTGAAGACCTTGAATGCTGGAAAGAAGCAAGAGATATTGTTAATAGTGTTTATAGAGTTTGTCGTGTTAACGGTTTCAAGAGAGACTATAGCCTGACTGATCAGATAGAACGAGCAGCAGAAACACTTGGGCGAAAAAATGAGAGCCTTGCGGCGTCATCATCGAAATAGAATTATTCTTAATAGATTGAAAAGGGTACAGATGGGCCGGTGGCATGTCAAAAGCCAGGGTTATCTTACAAAAAACAATACGGTCTGTTCGTGCTGGATGTGTGGGAATCCACGAAAGTATTTCGGGGAATTAACGATCCAGGAAAAGAAATATCGCCAGGCATTGCCCTATTGTTTGTGAAGATTTGTAGAATCAGATTTACCGATGCCCCTTTTAAAGTATGATATAGGATGTTATAATATTCTTGATATCCAAAAGACAAATGGAGGGAGGATAACCAATGGAACTTGCTGTCACTAAAAACGAACTATACGGCTTGATTAAGAAAGCCGTAAGAGATGTCTTGAAGGAGGAGGTGTTTTCATTTCTCCTGAAAAACGTTCCCGCTGTGTCAAAAGAAGAAATGGAAGAGATTAATAATATGTATGGTAAACCTTCGAGAAGAAGAAAACCAGCCTTTAGCGAGACAATTGGCATATGACATGGCGAATTGATTATTCCAGAGACTCCCTGGAATTTATCAACAAACATGTCCTCCAGGATAAAGTAAGAGAAGAATTAATAAAATTCCTGGTTGTTATACATAAAGGTCAAGCCCCCATAAATCTTAAGAAACTGGAGGGTAAGTGGACAGGCTATTATCGCTTAAGAAAAGGAAAAATAAGAATAATCTTTTACATAAATAAGTTAGAAAAAGCCCTATACATTGAAAGAATTGATTTCAGAGGAAGTGTTTACAAATAAATCTTCAAAGCAGCCTGTTCGCTTTCTCGCTTTTCTCGCCTTACTACCTTTCTCGCATATTTAGATAGACGAAATAGACGTTGAACCTTAAACCTCTAACCTTGAACCTCGAACATAAAACATTGAACCTTGAACAGCATTACTGCCAGCTTGATAGCTTGTATGTTAAAAACTGATAAATCAAGTCACGACCCCAGGACCTTCTCGCAGACCTTCTCGTTTTTCCTGTGAAGGGGTAATTTGTCAATGTACGGATTCTGAATTGTGAAAAAAGAATTTACGAAATGAACTACCCCGCGGCAAGCAACGGGGTATCAAAAACTAGATAACGACATTATACCATCTCGAAGCAAGCTTCGGGGTATGGACCCGCGGGGCAATCCATAAGCCCTGATGGTAACGATCGATTAAGAATAAGAATCGATACTGAAAAAGGGAAGGTAGTTAGAATTATGGTGCAGTATGAATCATTTATAAATCACAAGTGGCGTGAGATTGTCCGATATGATTGTTCTCACGGATTCCTTCATCGAGATTTAATGTATCCGAAAAAGGTTGAAAAACAACCGCTTAAGATAGATAATTTAAAAGATGCATTACAGTATGCAGAACAGGACATAAAAGATCGTTGGAAATGGTACAGGGAACGATACAGAAGGAGATTAAAAAATGAGAAAAGATGAAATCGTAAAAAAGAACATAAGCCTGACATTTGATTTTATGAGAAATATTGTTGATAATCCTGATATTCTGAGTGCCATACCTGACGGTTCCGAAGTAGATTTTATTGAGACAGATTTGCCCAGGTATATAGTAAAAAACAGGGTTGAAGATGCGGTGGAACCGGTTGTGTTTAGAGTCGAACATACTTTTCACGGTATAGTGGCAGAAAAGTGAAAAAAAATGTCCGCCTGCCTGCAGCAGGCAGGCTTTTATCCGTGGTATATCCGCCTCATTAGCGGTGAAAAACCTTTTTCTTCCACATGGATGTACGCAGATGTTCACAGATGAAAACCTAAATACCTTGTCTCTCACAGAGTCCACAGAGTTAACTTCAATTCTGAATGGTAAATTCTGAATGGTAAATGAAAACCAATACAGGAAAATTGATGAACGAACCTTTGAATTTGCTTTGCTTATTGTTGAACTTTATAAGTTCCTTACAAATAAAAAGAAGGAATATATAATGTCGAAGCAGGTTCTTGAGTCAGGCACGTCCGTGGGGGCCAATACTCATGAAGCACAGGCAGCACAGACCAGAAAGGACTTCATCGCGAAGATGAATATTGCATCCAAAGAAGCAAGAGAGACAGATTATTGGTTGAGACTTCTTGACAGAGCCGGTTTTCTTCATGAGTTTAATAAACGAGACTACACCCTTCGGGAATCAACGGAAATCATGAACATAATGGCTAAAATTGTTAAAACTGCCCAGGCGAATATCTCTAAATGTACTGTTGAGTGATAAACTATAAGTGTTAAGTTAAATATCAATTCAGCATTCAACATTTATAATTCAGCATTGCATTCTTGTTCTCTGCGAGCTCGAACGAATGAAATGAGTGGGCGAGAGGAAATAATCCGTGGTATATCCGCCTCATTAGCGGTGAAAAACCTTGAACCTTGAACATAGAACCTTGAACAAAACAATACTTGATAAGATTTCATCTCGCACCGCTCGAATCGGAGTCATCGGTCTCGGCTATGTTGGTCTTCCGCTTGCCATTGAATTTGTGAAAGCTGGATTTCCGGTCACAGGCTTTGACATCGACCCTGAAAAGATAAAACTCCTCAAACAAGGAAAAAGTTATATCAAACATATCGACATTTCCGCTCTCAGCCATGAGCTATCAGCTAACTTTACTGCCACAACTGATTTTAGTCAGTTGTCGGCTATGGACTGCATCCTCATCTGCGTTCCCACGCCGCTAAACAGAAACCGCGAACCGGACATGACCTACGTATTTAATACCACAAAAACAATTGCGAACCATCTTCGCAAAGGTCAGCTCATTATTCTTGAATCAACAACATACCCTGGGACAACTGATGAGGACATGAGGCAAATCCTTGAAGGGACTGGCCTGAAAGCAGGCAAGGACTTTTATCTTGTCTTTTCACCTGAACGTGAAGACCCGGCAAATAAAGACTTTAATCTGAAAACTACCCCTAAGATAGTAGGCGGTTACACAAAAACATGTCTGAAGGTTGCAAAGGCCCTCTACGATGCAATTATTGACATAACAGTCCCCGTGTCATCTACTCGGGTTGCAGAAGCCGCAAAGCTCCTCGAGAACATCTATCGTTCCGTGAATATCGCCCTTGTCAATGAACTTAAAATGCTTTTCGATAAGATGGGCATCAATATCTGGGAAGTAATCGAAGCGGCAAAGACAAAACCCTTTGGTTTTCAGGCATTCTATCCGGGACCAGGTCTTGGAGGACATTGCATCCCCATAGACCCCTTCTATCTTACCTGGAAGGCACGTCAATATGATTTTGCAACGAGGTTTATTGAGCTTGCCGGAGAGATCAACACTGCTATGCCGGATTTCGTTATTACAAAAGTCATAAAAGCCCTCAATAATGTGGGTAAGCATGTCAAGGGTGCAAAGATTTTGATTTTAGGCCTTGCCTATAAAGCAAATGTAGATGACGACAGAGAATCTCCTTCCTATCGCCTTATGGAAAAACTGGAAGAAATGGGGGCAAAGGTTGATTACAACGATCCCTATATCCCGGTCATCAAAAAAACAAGAGAATTCCCGCAATTTGCAGGGAGAAAATCAGTTCCTGTCAGTAATAAATACGACCTTATACTTATTGCAACTGCCCACGACACATACCGAACAATCGACTTCAAATCATTAGGGATCCCTGTGGTAGATACAAGAAATGTGATAAAAGAAAAAATTGATCTATGTTATTCTGCATAGCCTGTCAGCCTGTTAAACGCCATAAACTCAACAAACGCCATAAACTCTATGAACCATATAAAGCAGATAAACACCATAAACTATATAGACGAAATAGACGAGACCAACCAGATATGATTAAATAATTCAGTGACTAAGTTCCTGCAGGCACGAGTAAAGAAAGAGATATTAAATGCTACAATTTTTATGATAAACTTTTCAAACGAGGAAATACAATGAACAGAGACGATATAATTAGCTTTATTTCATTACACAAGGCTGAATTTGAGCAAAAATTCGGCATTAAAAAGATTGGCTTATTTGGTAGCTATGCAAAGGGTGACGTTCATGAAGGAAGCGACATCGATATCGTAGTTGAATTGGAAAAACCTGACCTCTTTTCTATGATAGGAGTAAAACAGGCTATTGAGGAAGCATTAGAGAGAAAGGTTGATGTTGTAAGACTTAGAGACAAGATGAACAGGTTTTTGAGACAGCGCATAGAGAGACGTAATTTATGTATGACAGAGAGCTTGTCTTTGAAATCTTTCGAAACATCACCTGGTCAATAGAACAAATCATAAAGAGGTTTCATACCATTGGGTCGAGCGACGATTTTCTCAAGGATGATATTGGCCTCGAAAAGTTAGACAGCATCTGCATGCAGTTGATAACATCCCATCCCTTCAGAACATATACCGAAAATGAAAAAGGCTATTAACAAGATTTTGGGTGATTTGCAGAAATAGATAGCTTGCCAGTCTGTATATTAAAAACCACATGATCCGTAAATCGAATCTCGATTGTCGATTCCCGATTATCGAGAAACCGCACCCCTTACCCCCTCAGGCGATTAGAAGCTTTTATGAATGATATAAAAAGTAATTCAAGAACAATTTGTACAAGTTTTTAACGATATGGTATCATATTCACCATGATTTGCTATATTGGGGGGTGAAGGATGGAGAAAGAGCATTTGGAAATCATTTTAGAAGATATTAAAGAAAAGTTTGATCTGGTTCTCGAAGGCCATGAAGTGCTCCGGGAAGAGATCAGAGAGACGCGCCAGGAATTCAACGAAAAACTTGATTTGGTAAATTTCAAAGTAGATACGCTAAACACAAAAATCGATGGCGTAGATGCGAAGTTTACCAAGAAAATCGATGGCGTAGATACGAGACTCTCCACAAAGATCGATGAAGTAGACGCAAAGCTCACTAAGAAAATCGATGGCGTAGATACGAGACTCTCCACAAAGATCGATGAAGTAGACGCAAAGCTCACTAAGAAAATTGACGATGTGGAAGCCCATCTTTCGAACAAAATCGACGCTGTAGCCGTTGACCTTTCCGCCCACCGTGCTGATACAGAAGCCCACAGAACCATTTATAAGGTAAAAGAATAAAAGGTTTAGACATTTCCCATTTCCCATTTTACAAGTGTTATTTCACTATTCACTCAAACAGAATTTGAAAAGCATGAGAATCTTATGGAGGATATATGGAAAGAAGCAAGAAAACAAACTGTTCAACGTTCAATGTTCTTAAGTTCTAAGTTGAAATATGAAAATTGCGCGATTTGAAGATATAGAGGCATGGAAAGAAGCAAGAGAACTGGTTAATCGGGTTTATGGCGTTTGTAGAGTTATTGAGTTAAAAAAGGATTACAGCCTGAGCGACCAAATAAAAAGAGCAGCAGTATCAATTATGGCAAACATATCAGAAGGGTTTGCAAGAAAAGGCAATAAAGAATTTGTGCAGTTCCTTTTTATATCGAAGTCATCAGCAGCGGAATTACAATCGCATTTATATGTTGCATTAGACCAACACTACATAGATAATGACAAATTTCATGAACTCTATCAAAATGCAGACAAAATCCAGCGTCAATTATCAAATTTTATAAAATACTTACAATCAACCCTCAAACGCAGTTAACCCAATAAACTCTATAAACTCCATAAACTCTATAAACTCCATGAACGCAATCAACTCTACAAACTCTATAAACTCTATGAACTCTATAAACTCTATAAACCCTATCAACGCAACAAACGCAATCAACGCAGTTAACCCAATAAACTCTATAAACCCTATCAACGCAACAAACACAATTAACTCTATCAACGATTACAAAAAACTGATAAATCAAGACCTGACCCCAGACGTTTCTGTCCGTTTTCGCTTATGTAAAGTAAACTATATCAACTGGGCTTTATTTGTGATAGAATACTCTATCTGGAGGTTTTTATGGGAATAACGGCAAAAAAACAGATAACACATCATCCTTACATAATGCAGCAGAAAAATATTTGTAGTGGGAGAAGTATCATTGCTGGGACAAGAATACCGGTGTGGTCAATTGTTAAATGGTACAAACTTGGAATGCCAGTGGAAGATATAATAAGAGAATTTCCTCAGTTAGCACCGGCACAGGTTCATGATGCCTTTTCCTATTACTACGACAACCCGGATGAAATAGAACAAGACATCTCTGAAAATGAAAATGAGGACATTTTTAAATCAATGGTAAAATGATCAGGCTGCTTCTTGACGAAGACGTTCCGGAAGCAATTGCTGTAGCGTTAAGATTACGAGGCTACAACCAGAACAAAGAATACTTCTCACGCACAACATTGCCGACTTTGTAAGGATTCATCTCGAATACATACGGAAAGGCAGAAAACATAGCGGTATTATTCTTTCGAGGCAACTACCTGTCGGTGTTATTCTGAAAGCATTGTTGAAATTTCTTTCAGGCCCAAGAGCAAAAGATATTCAAAACCAGATTGTATGGTTGAGTGAATGGATTATATAAGTCAGCGATAAAAAGCTCTAACCTTAAACGCTGAACAACGAGTATCCAGCATCAAGTATCCAGATGAACTCAATAAACTCTATAAACGCAATTAACTCAATTAACTCAACAAACTCAATGAACTCAAAACGCTATAAACTCTATGAACCCAACAAACCCAATGAACTCAATAAACTCTATGAACGCAATGAACTCAACAAACTCTATAAACCCAATAAACTCGATCAAACAGGCCAAATAACCAGACGACCAACCAGATAAACGATGACTAAAAAGTGATAAATCAAAGAATTGGATTGACATCTGTGGCTGTTGATTTTACGATATAAGAATCATAAAAACGTAAGGAGAAGTGGGCAATGAAAACCGTAACCCTTGAAGTCATTTACAAAAAAGTGGTTGATTTGCAGCAAGATATCGTTCAACTCAAGAAGAGTCTTATGGAAGAACCAGAGTTGCGTCGCGATTTTATTATGAGGATGAAAGACATTGAGCAGGAGAAATCTATTATGGTCGAAGACTTTGGTAGAAGATACGGTTTAAGATAGTGTACCGGCTTGCAATTAGAGAGGGCCTCGACAAGAAGCTTAAAAAGCTTAAAAGAAAGGATCCCGAACTGTTGCAGATGATTGAGAGAAAAGTTCAAG
>Ga0209609_10000839_pt1 | contig 18054 bp, 15 predicted proteins | sample LakKivw325mmetaG_FD_184136 | JGI IMG/M metagenome (GOLD analysis project Ga0209609, IMG submission 184136) | Anoxic lake water microbial communities from Lake Kivu, Rwanda to study Microbial Dark Matter (Phase II) - Lake Kivu water 325m metaG... | ecosystem: Environmental > Aquatic > Freshwater... | reverse complement strand
GGAGAGGGCGGGGGTGTTATCATCAACCAGTCTCCCCATACGATAGATCTTTTCACGCAGGTTGCGGGCATTCCCGTAAAGGTTGAAGCCAAAACAAGGGCAAGACTGCATAAAATAGAGGTTGAGGACGAAGTTGCCGCGCGGCTGGAATACAGGAACGGGGCATGGGGATACTTCTACACGACGACATGCGAACCCGGAAGCACATTCCACATGGAGATTGCCGGGGACAGGGGAAAGGTTCTTGTCAACGGGACAGGCATAACGCTTTATAAATATAGTGTGCCTGTTTCCAAATTTACCCGCCAGTCCAACAGCATGTGGGCGTCCATGGAAACAAAGGAGGAAAAGATAGAAATTGACAACAGTCTTGCGACGGGTCATGCAGGGATAATGAAAAATTTCATCGGTGCAATTACAAGGGGCGAAAAACTCCTTTCTCCCGGAGCGGAAGGTCTCAATTCGGTGGAGTTCCTGAATGCATGCATCCTTTCCAGCAAGAAAAACAAACCGGTCAAGATTCCTGTAAACAGGAAGGAATACAATGCCCTTATCAAGAATCTTATGAAGACATCCAAGGTCAAGAAAACAACCAGGATACAGAGGGTTACCGACCCCAAATTTGCCAAGTAGGGCGGGTGTTCGCCATGACTGCTGTTCTTACAGACTGCATAAAAACGTCTTGTCGAGGGAAAGGAATCATGCAGAATATGAAGAAAGTCAGAATAGGCGTGATAGGCCTGGGAGCTATGGGCTATACCCACTGCAAGAATGTCCGTTCTATCGAAGAAACGGAACTCACCTGCGTGTGTGACAGTTTTGCCGCCGTCGCTGAAGAAAAAGGGAAAGAATTCGGGGTCAGATACTTCACCGATTACAGGGATCTTGTGAAGAGCGGACTTTGCGATGCCGTCATAGTGGTCGTGCCCCACTGGTTTCATGCAGAGGTAAGTTCTTTCGCTTTTGAAAATAACCTTCACGTTATTTGCGAAAAGCCTCTTGCAGTTACGGTCTCGGACGCAGACAGGATGATCAGAGCGGCAGGGAAAGGCAATAGAATATTTGCAGTCATGCACCAGATGCGTACCGAACCCTTTTTCAGGAAAGCCAGAGAGATTGTTGAGAGCGGCACTCTGGGCAGGATAACAAGAACCTTATGCGCGGATCCCTGGTACCGCACCCAGGCATACTATGAAAGCAATGTCTGGAGGGCGACGTGGAAAGGCGAGGGCGGCGGGGTGTTGATAAACCAGGCGCCTCACATAATGGATCTGTTTCTTATGCTCGGAGGCATACCTTGCCGCGTTGAAGCCGGAACGAGAACGCGGCTGCATGACATAGAGGTTGAGGACGAGGCCTCAGTTCTTCTTGAATACAAGGGCGGCGCGTGGGGCTATTACTATACGTGCACCTGCGAACCGGTGCAGACAATGCATATGGAAATTGCAGGGGACAAGGGCAAACTGGTTATCAACAGCAGGAAGGTCACGCTGTACAGGTACAATTCTCCGGTTTCCGAATTCACACGCAAGGCGGACAACATGTGGGCAACAATTTCTTCCGCAGAAGAAAAATTTGAGTTTGAAAACAATTTCTCCACGGCACAGGTGGAGATGATGAAAAACTTTGCCGCCGCAATATTGAGGGGAGAGCGGCTGTATGCCTCGGCCAAGGACGGTCTTAACGTCGTGGAGTTTTTCAATGCATGTATCCTCTCCGGGATGAAGAAGAAAGCCGTTGATATACCCGTTGGCAGAGCGGAATACGATGAGTTGATGCATGAACTGAAAAGGAAGTCAAAGCCGAAGAAGAGAGTGAGAATTCAGAGGGTGACTGACCCCAGACTGGCAAGGTGAGGATTATTGCCGGAACCCTTCGATCAAATCAATGTCGTATTTTTTCCAGCCCAGCATTGAAAGTTTTTCACGTATGTAGTATCTGTAATTTTCGTAGGGCACGTCCTCAGGTATGCGGTGGTCTCCGTGAGGTATGTAACCCCCGTCTTCAACAATCTTTTCAACCCGCCTGAGTTCTTTCAGGATTTCCTCCTTGCCCAGCGATAACTGATACTTGGCTATTCCACCGCGCAACAGGATATTCCTGCCATATCTCTTCCTCAGTTGCACAGGGTCTGAACCGGCATGCACCTCAATAGGAAACATGCAGTTCAATCCGCACTCCAGCCAGAGAGGAACAAGGTCGTTTATGTTGCCGTCGCAGTCCGTCCATATGACGTCAACGCCGTGCTGACGCAGAAGGGCTGTAACCCTCTTCAGCCGTGGAACAACGATGCTTTTGAACATTGCGGGACTTATCATGGGCCCGTTGCGGAAACATATGTCTTCCCATCCGGCGGCAAAATCAACCTCAATTTCCGGCAGCACCCTTGCAAGGTTCGTTTCATATAATACTGTGAGGGTTTCTATTATATCCTCCACCAGGTCTGGCTTGTCGTACAGCATCAGAGAAATCTGTTCAAACCCTACCCAGTTCCTCGGCGTTCCGAAGTATGAACCGAAATGGATGCCCACGGGGGAATTGGAATGGCGGAGTTCCTCGTTCAGTTTTGCGGGGTCGCACATTATACGACCGGGGGTATCCGGGTTCAACCGTTCCCTGAACCGCTTCCAGTCGTCCCAGTTGCTCACGGGCATTTTTATGTAATGCGGTATGGTATGTATACCTTCGGTCTGGACCTCCTGTATGGTGCCATCCGGGAGCTCTTCAATTCTCTTCCCCTTTTCCTCTTTCAGTATTTTCACGTCTCCGGTAAAGCCAGGCAGAGGTCCATTGTCTATCGGTATCATGAAATATTTCTCAACGCCGAAATACTCTTCCACGGAAAAACTGCCTTCTCCTTTAGTGATGCCCTGAGGCAATCCTTCTCTGTGCCACCGTTCTATGGTTTCGCTCAGATACCCGAACTCCCAGTGTATACCCCTGTCAATGTTCTGGAAATGCATCTGCCTTCTGAATCTTTCGCGGGATGTCATTGCCGGTTTTGAATTGTCAATAATGCCTTTTTTCATTCTGACCTCGCTTTCAAAATTTCCCTGTATTGTAAAATCGCATCGGCAAAAAGTCAAATCATCGCAAATTGAATTGACAGCAGGAGGACAAAAGATTTAAATTAAATGGATGAATTGGCAGGAAACGGGAGGGGAGGAATGAAAGCGGCATTTCTGCTCGGGAAAGGAAAGGTTGCCATAGAGGATATTCCGATTCCGGGGATAAGAACCGGGACCGACGTGCTTGTGCGGATAAAAAGCGTCGGCATCTGCGGTTCGGACGTCCACTACTACCTTGATGGAAAGATAGGCAGCCAGGTCGTGGAAGACAAAATCATACTCGGGCATGAAGCCTCCGGAGAAGTGATGGATGTCGGGAAGGCGGTAAGAACGGTGAAAAAAGGAGAGCGTGTTGCCATAGAGCCGGGCATCAGTTGCGGGTTTTGCGAACAATGTCTTTCAGGGAAACCCAATCTGTGCCCTGACGTTAGATTTTTCGGGACTCCTCCCGTTGACGGGGCGCTGAGAGAATACGTGGTGATGCCTGAAAACAACCTGGTCCCTCTTCCTGCAGGTCTTGACCACAACGACGGAGTGCTTTCAGAACCTCTGGCAATAGGTTTGTACGGTGTCCAACTGAGCGGTTTTTCTGTAGGTGAGGATGCTGCAGTTATTGGCGCAGGCCCCATAGGGCTTTCAGTCCTGTTTTCAGTCAGAATGGGCGGTGCAAGGAGGATATTTGTGAGCGACCTTCTGCCCTGCAGACTTGAGATGGCGAAAAGACTCGGTGCCGACAGGGTAGTTGATGCTGCGAAAGAGAATATTGCGGATGTTGTCAGAAAGGAAACCAGTGGCAGGGGTGTTGATGTCGGATACGAGGCGGCAGGCAAACAGGAAACATTCAGGCAGAGCACCGAGGTTGCAAGAATAGGCGGCAGGACTGTCATCTACGGCATACCGGAGGATGACAGGATGGAGTTTGATGCACACAGCGTCCGCAGGAAAGAACTGCAGATTATAAACACAAGAAGGTCAGCCCATACAACGAGACTGGCGCTTGACCTCATGGGGCAGAGACGACTTCCCTTTTCCGCACTTATCACACATCAGTTCCCGATTGAAAGAACAGAGGAAGCATTGAAGATGGCTGCGGAGTACAGGGACGGCGTGATAAAAGCAGTCATAATTCTTTGAACAGGAGAGAAGACATGGATTATAAGACATTCGGTATCGCATTTCTGGCTATCCTTGTTGCGGAACTTGCCGACAAGACACAGTTGATAGGAATTGCCCTTTCTGCCAGATCGGGAAGGCCGTTTTCCGTGTGGCTGGGCTCTGTTGCCGCCTATATGATTATTACCTTGCTGACCGTGGTTGTCGGAGCACTGCTGGCGAGGTATATGAAACCGGAAGTGATAAAATACACGGGTGCGATTATATTCATTTTCATAGGGGTACTCATGCTTCTGGGGAAAATATAGGAGGCAGGAAAAATGGTTAAGGCGGATATTTCGGGCAGGACAGGCATAGTGACGGGAGGTGCCTCCGGGATAGGCAGGGCTGTCGCTTCAAAACTTGCGGAGGCAGGCGCAGGGGTGATAATTACCGATATAGATGAAAGACAGGGTATTGAAACGGCTGACAAATTGCGGAAGAAATACAGAAACGGAGATAAGGGAATAACCTTCATAAAGGCGGACGTTTCCAGGAAATCAGAGGTTGACAGGATGATGAGCCAGGTGAAGGATAGTTATGGCAGGATACATTTCCTGGTAAACAACGCGGGTATACTGATTCCGCGCCTTCTCGTGGACCCCGCGGGAAAAGAGGAGATAACCGAGGAGATTTTTGACAGGATGATAGCAATTAACCAGAAGGGTGCATTTCTCTGCGCCCAGGCAGCAGCAAGGGAGATGATAAGGTACGGCACGAAAGGCGTGATAATAAATGTCTCGTCAGAAAGCGGTCTGGAAGGTTCTGCGGGGCAGAGCATCTACGCATCCACAAAGGCGGCGCTCTATTCATTCACGCGCAGCTGGGCAAAGGAATTGGGGAAGTATGGAATCAGGGTGGCAGGGGTTGCCCCGGGTATCCTTGAAGCCACTGCTTTGAGGAGTCCGGAATACGAAAGGGCACTGGCCTATACGAGGGGCATAAGTGTTGAAAAATTGAGGCAATCCTACGAAGAAGTCTCAATACCTCTTGGACGGGCAGGGACCCTTGAGGAAGTGGCAAACGTGGTGTGTTTCCTTGTATCCAACCTTGCGTCATATATCACAGGAACCGTAATAAACATCTCCGGCGGCAAGTCCAGGGCATAGCATTTCATTTTCTTGTTCAGAGAGTAGTTTTATTCCTGTCTTTGCCATCAGTCCGTCACTGCTGTGTCTTAAGCCAGTTTATCCATTTGCCGAAATCATTGCCGTATTTCAAACCCGAAATTCTGGTCAGGGCATATACCAGGTTTCTTTCCATGTACTCGTTCATGGAAATATACGGATGGTCGTTTTCCAGCAATGGCAAAATGTATTGCAGAGATGGTTTACCTATCTCCACAAGAGCTTTTGCGGCTTCCTTTCCCGGGGTTGTCCATGTTCCCTGCCCGTTATATCTGCACCATACGGGCAGGTTATCATCCAGCATTCTCAGCAGGAAAGGAGTTGCCTGATAGGCCTTTTCACCCAGATTTCCAAGTTTGAACGCGGCTTCTGCCCTTTCGGCAGCATTAACTGAGAAAATCCCATCTATCAGCGACTTGACTTCCGCAGGCATGTAGGATGTAACATCTCCGGCATTTGAGGTGAATGACCGGGTGGAGACTGAGAGTACGAAGAACAGTACCGTGAACAGAAAAATATATATTTTTCTCATAATATCGGATTATACAATATTTCCTGTCTCGTGTAAACAGGAACAATATCAAGAATGCAATAAGAGCCAGAAGCACGGGAATGTCTTTACTTCTTGCGGTTTATATGTTAAAATAGTAAATATGAGAAAGACAGGATATATGTGTCTGCTATTCCTTATGGCGGCGGTTGTGTCTGCCCACGGAGTGGCTGATTATTCCATAATATTGAAAAGGAATCTTTTTTCCCAGCCGCCTCCTCCTAAACCTGAAGTCATACAAACACCCATACTAAAACCGTCTCCTGCTCCTGCCTTGAATTCGCTGATTGATCTGACAGGCATCATCTATTTTACCGAGGGTGATTCGTTTGTCATACTCAACATGAAAAAGACAAACGAGGAGGTTTTTTACAGGGTGGGTGATGTTGTTGAAAACGCCGAAATTACTAAGATTGAGCAGAACTGCATTGTCTTCATGTACGACGGCAAAGAAGAAAGGATGTATCTCAAACAGGATACCGAGGGTGTTGAGTTGATAGATGTTGCTCCGGGTGTAACCGCCAGGCTGAATGACGTTCAGACCGGGGAAGAAGCGAAAAAAATAGTCAATCCCGCGGCGGTGGAAATGCCGAAGTTTGAAGAACCCGTTTCGGTTGAGTTCAGCAAGACGATTGACGAGTTGAGAAATGACAAAGAACTGATGAAAAAGCTGAACGTCGCCCCCGATGTAAAAAACGGCAGGATGGAAGGATTCAGGATAAGCAATCTTCCGCCCGACAGCCTGCCCTACGTATACGGTCTTCGCGACGGGGATGTGCTTAAGACAGTTAACGGTGTTTTCATAGACAGCATAGCCAAGGGATTTGCCGTATACAATCAGATTATAAAGGACAGGACCGAAGTTGTCACGGTTGAGGTCTTGAGAAATAACTCCCCGGTCGTCTTCACATTCAGACTCAGGTGATACCCTCCGGAAGATTCAGATGAAAGAGGCAATTTTGTGGGAATCTCTGCAGGACGAGAGGGTGAAATGCCGCCTGTGCAATCATTTCTGCCTGATTAAAGACGGCAAAACCGGCCTGTGCGGCGTCAGGGCCAACAGGGCGGGAAGACTTTTCTCCCTATCATACGGCAATCTGATTGCGCAAAATGTTGACCCCATAGAAAAGAAGCCCTTTTTCCATTTCCTCCCGGGCTCTCTCTCATACTCCGTGGCTTCGGCAGGCTGCAATTTTTCCTGCCCCTTCTGTCAGAACTATACCATCTCGCAGCTATCCGGAGAAGAAAAAATACTGGAAGCCGGAGATACAGTCACCTCCGGGGACGTCGTAAATTCTGCAATTCATTATGGCTGCAAATCCATATCCTATACCTACACTGAACCCACAATTTTTTTTGAGTTTGCCCTGGAGACCTCAAAAGCGGCAAGGGAAGCGGGGTTGAAGAACAATTTTGTTACCAACGGTTATATGAGCGGCGAGGCGCTGGAGATGATATCTCCGTACCTTGATGCGGCCAACGTTGACCTGAAGGGCGGCGAAACTTTTTACAATAAACTCTGCAGGGCAAAAAGGGCGCCCGTGGTGAGCAACATAGGGCTGATGCGCAAACTGGGAATATGGGTTGAGGTTACAACCCTTCTGATACCGGAATACAATGATTCCGAAGAGCAGGTCAGGGAGATTGCAAGGATAGTGAAGGATATTGATCCTGCAATACCGTGGCACTTAAGCAGGTTTTTCCCCGTGTACAGGATGGCCGGACATTATCCCACCCCCCTTGACAGGATTGCGAGGGCGAGGGAGATAGGTATTGAAGAGGGACTGAGATACGTATACACCGGGAATATTCCGGGCAATGACGGGGAAAATACATACTGTTATTCCTGCAAATCTCTTCTCGTAAAACGTCACGGATACAGCATAGAGGGAAACAAAATTGCCAACGGAAAGTGTTCTTTCTGCGGAACGGAGATAGACGGAATATTTGACCATAAAAAATAGAGATAATAAAGGAATGAACGGTGATTATGACGTTATGTAAATCTGCTGTCATCCGCCCAGGAAAGAGTATCATTTGAGAGCCTGTCAATTCTCCCATTCTTTTTCCTCCGGAAATTTTTGACTTTTCTTAATTTTACGGTAAACTATCTGGCTTATCAAGTTACCCGAAACATTTCGAAGGGAGAGATGAAAGGGGAAAGTGTGACTCTGAGGTACAAATCGCCGGGGAAGGTAATGTCAAGATATATACAGGTATTTGCTGCCGTGGAAAAGAAGGAGACAGCAGGGAATATCTGAACTGGCTTGAGACCGGGACAGGCGGTCGGAACAAGAGACCTGTTCGCAGGAGGGACAAAAATGAATGACAGGGAAAGATTCCTGAAGACAATGCGCTTTGAAACGGTTGACCATCCGCCTTTTGACAATGTAAACGGCCCCTGGGAAGATACCCTTGAAAGGTGGCACAAAGAGGGTTTCCCGCAGGATAACGATTTTGAGGAATATTTCGGGGTTTCAATGCTCTCTTCCACGAAGATGCAGTATGTCGGGCCTGTAACCGGGCTCTATCCTCCCCCTGAAGAAAAGGTCATCTCGGAAAAAGGGCATGAGATAATAAAAGTAGACGCATATGGCAGGACCGTCAAGGATTTCAAGGATTCCACCACAATGCCGGAGTGGATTGACTTCCCTGTGAAAAATCCTGCTGACCTGGAAAGGGTTATCAAGGAACATTTTGACCTGAGTCTGATGGATGCAAGATGGAAAGCAGCCCTGGAAGATGGTTTTGATTCGGGCGGGAAGAAGAAAAAGGCATGGGAAGGTGAAAGGGGAGACGACAGGGATGTGATTCTTTTTCTGGATGGAGGATGCTATTACGGAATACTGCGCAACCTCGCCGGCGTTGAATACTCGTCCTATCTGTTCCACGATGCTCCCGAACTCGTGGATGAACTCTTTGAAAGGATAAATATCATATGCCTTGAAGGAATCAGGAAAGTCTGTCCGCGGACAGGGATTGATTACCTTGGTTTCGGGGAGGATATAGCTTACAAGACCTCAACTCTCATTTCCCCTGCGATGTTCAAAAGGTTCCTTCTGCCGAGGTACAAGAAGGTATGCGACGCGGCAAAGGGCTACGGCGTGGACATTTTCTACTACGACAGCGACGGGAACCTTAATCCGTTCATGGATCTATACTTTGAGGCGGGGATAGACCTCTTTTCACCGTGCGAGGTGGCTGCCGATATGGACCCTGTTGAACTGAGAAGAAGATACGGCAGGAAGGTCAAGATGGTGGGGGGAATAGACAAAAGGGAAATAGCCAGGGGCAAAGAGAATATAAAGAGGGAAGTGATGAAGAAAATAAAAGTCATAGAAGAGGGCGGATATATCCCCGGAATAGACCATTCCATCTCCTCGGATATCTCCCTTGAAAACTATACCTATTTCATCAACCTTCTCAAGGAAATATACTGTATCTGAGTACCCCGATTCTGATTGACAATGATATGAGGAAAGTATAAAGTATATCCCATGGCAACGAAAAAATTTGTGGCGATAGACCTGGGGGCGGAAAGCGGGAGGGGCATACTCGGTGAATTCAACGGCGAGAAGATTTCAATCAGGCAACTTCACAGGTTTCCGACCCATAGCGCAGGACTTCACTCGCACATATACTGGGATGTCCTTGCCATATTCTCTGAGATAAAAAAGATTATTTCCGAGGCATGCAAGGAAGGGGAAATTGCAGGGATTGGAGTTACCACGTGGGGTGTTGATTACGGGCTTCTCGGAGCAAGCGATCTTCTTATTGCCAACCCCTTCCATTACAGGGACAGGCGGACGGACGGCATACCCGAAGAGGTTTTCGGAATTGTCTCGAGGGAAAAGATATTTGAAGAGACAGGCATCCAGTTCATGTCTCTCAATACACTCTATCAGTTGTATGCAACTAAAAAGGAATTTCCCCGGATGCTTGATTCTGCAGAAAAACTTTTGTTCATGCCGGATCTCTTCAACTTCTTCCTTACCGGTGAAAAACGAGCGGAATACACGATAGCGACAACATCCCAGATCTACAATTCTTCCGGGGAAGGAGAGAAAGGAGCCCCGAGAGGCGGGTGGGCAAAGGGTATTCTTGAGGCCCTGCATATACCAACGGGTTTTTTGCCTGAAGTCATTTCCCCGGGCACGCTGTCGGGAAACATATCCGGGAATCTCGGGGAGGAACTGGGAGTTCCCCTGATACCTGTCTATGCCGTTTGCGGCCATGACACGGCTTCCGCCGTGATCTCCGTGCCGGCAAGGGAAAATACATGGGCCTATATTTCATCGGGCACGTGGTCGCTTCTCGGGATAGAAACGGAAAATCCCATAATAAACGAAAAGAGTTTCAGGCACAACTTCACAAACGAAGGCGGTTACGCCGGCAGCATAAGGTTTCTGAAGAACATAATGGGATTGTGGATTCTGCAGGAGTGCAGAAGGCAGTGGGAAAAGGAAGGAAAGGTTTTTTCCTATGAACAGCTTGCAGAGATGGCCTCCTCGGCCAGACCATTTTTTTCACTCATTGACGTGAATAGCCAGGAATTCCTCTTCCCCGGAAACATGCCTGAAAGAATCAGACAGTATTGCAGCAGGACTGGCCAGAAGGTTCCCGAAGAAGTTGCCCAGGTTACAAGGGTTGTGATTGAAAGTCTTGCCATGGATTACAGGCATGCAATCTCCAACCTTGAGGATATCACAGGCAACAGGATAGAGACCGTTCATATTGTCGGAGGCGGCTCACAGAACCAGCTGCTGTCCCAGTTCGCAGCATCCGCCATGAAAAAGACTGTTATGGCCGGACCCGTTGAAGCGACTGCAACAGGCAATCTGCTGGTTCAGGCAATGGCAACCAACGAAATTTCTGACGTCCCCCAGTTGCGGGAGATTGTAAGAAAATCTTTTCCGCTTTTTGTCTATCAGCCGAAGGAGACCTCGCTGTGGGATGAAAACTATGAAAAATACAAAGGTTTGGTAGGCTAAATGTCCGGAGAAAAATTCAAATATCTGGGCGAACCCTTAAGAAATTATCTTGAGAAGGTATCCGCGAAAACACCTGCTCCAGGCGGAGGAAGCGTGGTCGCATGTATCGCTTCCCTGAGCGCAGCCCTCATCAACATGGTCCTGAACTATACCATTGGAAAAGAAAAATATGCCGCATGGGATGAAGAACTCAGGGTCATGAAGGCGGAAAACGACAGCATACTGGAAAAACTGTCCGGGTATATTGAACACGACAGCGAGGTTTACGAGAGTATAAGGAAATACACAGCGGAAAAGAATACTGCCCTTGCGGAACAATGTCTCAAGGAGTCGGCGGAAATACACCTGGATATATGCAGGTTTGCGAAGAAGATAATAGGTTTCGCCGAGGTTCTGTCAGAGAGGGGAAACAGGAATCTCATATCGGATACCGGGATTGCGGTATCCCTGGCAATAGCGTCTTTCAATACGGCGAGACTTAACGTTCTGATCAACCTGCAATTCCTGAAGGGCGACAGCGATTTTGTTGCGGTGAGTATGCAGGAGATGGACAGGGCAGGGAAAGAAGTCCTGGAGAGGGGAGAGGCGGTTTACAGGAAGATATCAAAAATACTGGAGGCGAAAGATGGAGGGAAATAACCTGATTGACGGGAAGGCGATTGCCGAGAAGATAAAGGGAGAGGTTGTTGCTGAACTGGCGGCGCTGAGGGCTGACGGCATAGAGCCCAAACTCGTCGCTGTCCAGGTGGGGGAGAACGCCGCAAGCGCCGTGTACGTTAAGCAGCAGCAGAAGAACTGCGAGAAGGCAGGCATAAAATATGAATTGAGGACGATAGGGGCCGATATCTCGGAGGAGAATCTTCTCCTGGAGATTGGGAAACTCAATAACGAAAACTCCATTACCGGCGTAATCCTGCAACTGCCACTGCCGCAGGGGATAGATATGAGAAGGATTCAGGCGGCCATATCCCCGCGTAAAGATGTGGAAGGTGTCAACCCTGCCAACATGGGGTGGATTGTTTACGGCAGACCCTTTCTCGCTCCGTGCACCGCTCTTGCAGTAAAAGAGATAATAGACTCCACGGGAATAGACCTTTACGGTAAAGAGATCGTCATGGTGGGACACAGCGATATCGTGGGTAAGCCGGTTGCCCTTCTGCTTGTTGACAAATTTGCCACGGTATCCATATGTCACATCGGTACCAGCAAGGCAGGGATGCTTGAGGAACACGTAAGGCGCGCCGATATCCTGGTTGTTGCGGTTGGAAAAGCCAACCTTGTCCCCGGGGGATGGATAAAGAAAGGTGCGGTGGTCGTTGATGTCGGGATAAACCGGGTTGGCGACAGGATTGTCGGCGATGTTGAGTTTGAAACGGCCAGAGAAAACGCTTCTCTCATAACGCCAGTTCCCGGGGGAGTGGGCCCGGTGACAACGGCGATTCTATTGAGAAATGTGGTAAGGGCGGCGAAATGGGCGAAACAGCAGTGAAGGATTACACCAAGTACAGGTTGAAGGGTGAAAAGGAGATACGCGAGATTCTTGAAGGAATCCCCGGGATATTCGTGTTGTGGTGCCGCAAGTGCTATAAGGAATTCAACAGCGAGGATGAACCGGAATGCGGCCGGCTCAGGACGATAATCGAAAATTCAGATACCAGGATAACCGGCTGTGAACCGGTGGATTTCCTATGCAATAACCACCTGACAGGGAAAATCCTTCAGCGCCTGGACGGAAATGAGCCCGTGGCGGTAATCTCCTGCGGTCTGGGCATACAGTTTGTCGCCTCGGAATGCGCGGTCAGGAAGAGAAGGGTAATTGCCCTCGCCGATTCCATACCTCAAAGCGGAAACGCTACAAGTATTACGGGATACCACGGAATTGCCCTGACAGAAGAGAAATGCGCTGCCTGCGGGCAGTGCTACCTGGAAAAGACGGGCGGAATCTGCCCTGTCGTTGACTGCGCAAAGAGTTTGCTTAACGGTCCGTGCGGGGGGGCGAACAAGGACGGCAAGTGCGAGGTAAACAAGGAACTTCCGTGCGCATGGGTGGAGATATACAAACGCCTGGAGAGCCAGAAGAGGGGTTTTGCGGATACCATAGAGATAAGGAATTACGACGTTTTTCGCGTTGACGAGAAACAGAAGAGGGAATCATCCAACAGGGAAGAACGCAGGGAAGGTTTTTACGGAGGGGTTCATCCCCTGGAAAGGAAAGAGGAGACCGAGGCAAAGCCCCTTGAGAATTTCCCGTTCCCGGCAAAGATATTCGTCTTCCTCTCACAGCATACCGGACTGCCTGCAAAGCCCGTTGTGAAAGCGGGCGACAGCGTAAAGGTCGGACAGAAAATAGGAGAGAGCGCAGGTTTTATATCTTCTCCTGTGCATTCGTCAATAAGCGGGAAGGTAACGGCGATAGAGGATAAGATACATCCGGTTTCAGGCAAGCCCCAGCCGGCCGTGGTCATAGAGAATGACGGCCTGGATACTCCGGATTCTTCAATGGAGCCGCTTCCTGACTGGAAAAACCTTCCAAACGCCGAACTTTCGGAAATCCTCAGGGATAAGGGTATAGTGGGGCTTGGAGGTGCGATGTTCCCCACACCCGTGAAACTCTGCCCTCCGAAACCCGTTGACACCCTGATTGTCAACGGATGCGAGTGCGAACCGTATCTCAATGCCGACAACAGGCTGATGATAGAACATCCGCTGGAACTGCTGAAGGGTATGGAGGTGGTGCAGAGACTTCTCTGTGCAGGGAAGGTCATTTTTGCCATAGAAGACAACAAGAAAGAGGCGATGGAGTCCGTGATGCGCCATAAAGCAGATTTTGCTGACGTGGAGATGGCGTCGCCCAGAACGAAATATCCCCAGGGTGCTGAGAAGATGCTCATAAAGAAACTTCTTGACAGGGATGTCCCTGAAAGCGGCCTGCCTTTTGACGTGGGCGTCGTGGTACTCAACACCGGCACCGTATATTCCATATACAGGGCGATTTATGAAGGGCTGCCGCTATTTGAAAGGGCTGTTACGGTTGGCGGCGAAGATATAGTGAAATCAGGCAATTTCATTGTCAGGATAGGTACGCCGTTTGCCGATATAGTGCGCACCTGTTTTGCGGCGGAATCCGAAGATATATTGAAGGAATACGAGTTAAAGATGGGCGGTCCCATGATGGGCGTTGTACAGACAACCCTTCAGAGTGCCGTCATAAAGGGGACAACGGGTCTCATTCTTTTGAAGAAATATCCCGTCGGGGTTTCCGAAGAGAATACCTGTATCAAGTGCGGAAGGTGCGTGGACGTATGTCCGATGGAACTGCATCCTAACTACTATGCATATTACGGGAAAAAGTCCATGTGGGACAAGGCGGTTGAATACAGGGTGAAGAACTGCATTGAATGCGAATGCTGTCAATACATCTGTTCATCAAAGATAGACCTTCTCAGTCTCATAAAAAAGGCAAAGAAACATGCTGATAACAAAAGTTAAGGACCGTGAGAAGATATTGGATGTGCTTAGGAACCACAAACCGTTTGTTTTCAAGTGTTTCGGTTGCAGGGAGGTATATTTCCCTGAACAGGAGATTGACAGTCTGCTGAAGGAAGCAGGTATTGATGTCAGTGGTACGGCAAGGATAGACTATCTGTGCAACGAGGAGTTCACCCGCAGGTACCTTGAAAGTTTCAGCGGCCGGATACAGGAAGCCGGGAGAATACTGGTTTTTTCCTGCGGGGTGGGAGTCCAGGTTGTTTCAAAACTTGTACCTGAGAAGATTGTCATTCCCGGGTGCGATACCCTCTACTTAAACGGGTTCCAGGGAGTAACATCCCAGAACGCCGACTGTGAACAGTGCGGCGAGTGCTGGCTGAATATCACGGGGGGGATATGCCCTCTCACGGCCTGCTCAAAGGGGCTCCTCAACGGTCCATGCGGGGGAACAAAAAACGGAAAATGCGAAGTGAATTCCGAGATGGACTGCGGCTGGGTTCTTATATATCAGAGGCTGAAGGATATTGAGAGTGAAAAATTATTAAAAGAGCCGGCGGTAAACATCAGGAATTACCATCTTATAGTACAAGGGGGAAAGAAAACCGATGAATCTTGAAGAAAAACTCAAAAACGGAAAGTTTGTCATAACAAGCGAGATAGGACCGCCCAAGGGGACAAATATTCTTCCGCATCTGGAAGAGGCGGAACATTTGAAAGGAAAGGCGGATGCCTTTAATGTTACCGATATACAGAGTTCCGTCATGCGGCTCGGCTCCCTTGCAACCTGCCGCCTGCTTGCGGAGAGAGGACTTGAACCGGTCTTCCAGATGACCTGCAGGGACAGGAACCGACTTGCCCTCCAGTCCGACCTGTTGAGCGCGGCGGTACTGGGGATTAGAAACGTGCTTATTCTCACCGGCGACCATACGGTTTTAGGTGACCATCCCCAGGCGAAGCCGGTATTTGACCTTGATGCCGTTTCCCTCCTTAAGGTTGCTTCCGGGCTGATGGAAGGGAAGGATATGGTGGGCAACGAACTGGATGGCAAACCTGATTTTTTTCTCGGGGCAGTTGTCAGTCCGGGGTATGACCCGCAGGAACTTCAGTTAGTCAAGATGGAGAAGAAGATTGCGGCCGGAGCGAAATTCTTCCAGACGCAAGCGGTTTACGACCTTGCCGCATTTGAAAAATTCATGAAGACCGCTTCCAGATTCGGGGTTCCCATACTCGGAGGCATAGTTCTGCTGAAGTCTGCGGGCATGGCGAAATTTATGAATGAAAACGTTGCCGGAGTCAGCGTACCGGACAAGTATATAACAATGATGGCCGCCGCTGATAAGAAAGAGAGAGCCAGTGTGAGCATCAAGATTGCCGCCGAACTGATAAATGGTATGAAGCATCTTTGTGCCGGCATCCACATAATGCCGCTGGGCTGGGAAAAATACGTACCCGGCGTTCTTGAGGCATCAGGTTTTTGATGCAACAGATATTAAAAGGAGACGAAAATGGAAGACATGCAAGTATTATTGCTGGAGGGAAGTCCGAAGCAGATTGGCATGAAATACGGGCAGGATATGGCTGGGAAGATACATGAAAACATAGATATTCTCATAAAACGTGCAGGTATAGAAATACTGGAAGGCGAGAATGACGTTCCTCTTGATGACAGAGATTTTATAAAATGGGAAAAAGGGCAGGAAAAAATACTTCGGGACATTGCTCCTTACCTGATTGAGGAAATGGAGGGTATAGCCGAAGGCGCGAAAGCAACTTTCAGAGAAGTGCTGCTTCTCAGTTTACGGGCATGGCAATACAGGTTGTATACCAAACCCCTGGGCGGATGCTCAAGTCTTGCGGTAACCCTTAAGGACGGTACCGTTGCCTGCACCGGGGCGCTGGACGACCCGCCCGGACTTTATTGCGGTCCTGTCCATGTTGTCCCTGACAGGGGATACGGTTTTGTTTCTTTCCCCATTACCGGAACGGTCTGGGGAAACCGTGGAATGAACAGCGAGGGGCTTTCGGTAGGCATCTCTTCCCAGGGGCTGCCCGGACTTCCTCCTCTGCCCAACTCCATAAACCAGGATATCGCGATGAGGATAATCCTGCAGAACTATTCAACGGTTGAAGAGGTGCGTCAATTCTGCAAGAAATATCCTTTTGCGATGAATCTCATATGCGTTGACAGAAACAGCCATATACTGTGCGCCCACCAGACTTTCGGAGGTTTTTTTGAATGTCCTGCCAGGGAAGGTTATGCGGCGCTTACAAATCACATAATAGATGACAGTCTGATGTTCTCACTGCTGGAAAAGGGAGTCAAAAAATTCGTTGAAGGCGAAACTACACGGCTTCGCAGAGGCAATCTCCTTGATTTCGCAAGGCGCCGGAACGGAAAGTGCACCGGCGAAGAAGTGCGGGATTTCATACATGACCGCAGGAACGGTGCTCCTTCCGCGATATGCAACAGGGGAACAATTGTTCTAACGTATTCCAACCCGCAGGCACATAAGAATACATTCTGGGTAAATTACCTCGGGGAGAATAAGAGCAAGACCGGCTTTACCGAGATACAACTCTGAAATGACCGGGAATGGAGACGTAAAACAGGGTATCTGAAATAGCAATACTCAACGAAGATTTCCTTCTTGCCATTTGAATAATTTACCCATAGGGCGGTTACTCAAGCCACCATCTTTCCGTCTCTTTCTGTATCTGCCTGTACAGAAGTTTCATCTGTTCCCTGCGGTTCCTTCTGCCTCCCGGCGCTGAATGCATGGGTCCGCCCCAGTTGTGGGGGGAGAGTTTTACCGACAGGTCAAGCGTTGCCAACAGTACTTTCTTGTTGCCAATCTTTCTTACATTCACGTCCTTGAACGAAGGTCTTTTTGACAGCCACTTTTCCGGCAGGCACATACATGTGGGGTCTTCCTTTTCCGTTACCTCCCTGCCGCTGGTATCCCATATGCCGCAGGGACCTCCGCTACTGGCAACCATATATACTCCGTTATCCGCGGCGCGTACAGGCATCAGACTTCTGTAATAGCCCGCGTTCGGGAACAGTATTATCTCTGCCCCTTTAAGGGACAGCAATTCCACTACGTCGGTAAACCAGCTGTCGTAGCAGATAATTATCCCCACTTTTCCGAAGTCGGTTTTGAAGACCGGTGTCCTGTTCCCGGGGAAAACCCCCTGTATGATGGATTCTGCGGGAAACGGATGTACCTTGTCATACCTGCCAACTCTTTTTCCATGCCGGTCAAATAACTGTGCGCTGTTGCAAAGCTGGTCTTTCTTCTTGTCGTATAACATCATTCCGCCTGCGGTGTACATTTTGTACTTTGCCGCCTTTTCGCTGAGCAATCTTGCCGAGGGACCGTCAAGTGCTTCAGGTCCGGGACCGTTAAAGGTTTCCGGGAGCAATACAATATCAGCTTTTTCTTTACCTGCCGTTTCCAGAATTTCCGCCCATTCCTTCAGACCCCTGTTCTCTATTTTACCGGATACGCACGCAACCCTTACAGGACGGGGGCTGAGCGGTTCTGCCTCTGACAGGGACATCTCTTCAATCCAGACTTTTCCCCGGCTGCTCCACCTGAAGAATATGCGCACCTCTCCTGTTATCTCCTTGCCTTCCTGCCAGGTTATATGCTCTGAGGAAGGAACCTCAAATATCC
>Ga0209609_10000838_pt1 | contig 18076 bp, 12 predicted proteins | sample LakKivw325mmetaG_FD_184136 | JGI IMG/M metagenome (GOLD analysis project Ga0209609, IMG submission 184136) | Anoxic lake water microbial communities from Lake Kivu, Rwanda to study Microbial Dark Matter (Phase II) - Lake Kivu water 325m metaG... | ecosystem: Environmental > Aquatic > Freshwater... | reverse complement strand
CTATTGATGCCACGGTAAAACATGACCACTTCAATGCCGAACTCGCGGTAAATCTGCGGCAACTGGGAAATCTGTCCCCAGGAGAAGGGCGAGTAACCGACTTTCATGACGTGGCCGAACTCAGCCGCCGTACGATGGCCGAGCAACAAGTTGCGGATGAGATTTTCACCACCGACCTGGAATTCTTCCGGCAAAATGTACCAGGGGCCCGCGAAGATACGTTTTTCGGTGATATACTTCTCTAAAAGGGGTCTGTTCTGGGGTCGTATTTCCAAATAGTCGTGCAGGACAACGGCCTGGCTATCGAGATGAAAAGCAGAATATTCCGGTTCTTCGGCAAGGATTTTGAGCAGCTGATCCATCATTGCCACGAGCTGCTGGCGGTTGCGCTGAAACGGATAGCGCCATTCCCGATCCCAGTGCGTATTGGAGATAACATGAAACTGGTATTTTTTCTGATTCATTCGGAGATCCTGCGGTCAAATTATTTATTGTAAATGCGGGTAATGCATGAGTGAATCGGCAGATAAAATTATCTACGGAGAAACAGCTCCCGCGACAGAAGCACTTCCGGTAAACCGGCGGGCACGGTGAATGCCGCCGCCCGCAAATCGTGATGTTTCGTCGCCGCGAAGGGCACGGCGATACACAAACCAATCCCCGCCGCCCGGATTGCAATGGTGCCGCTGGTGCTGTCTTCAAAGCCGATGACCTGATTGAATTTCGTTTTCGGAATTCCCAAGCGGTGCAGGGCAAGGCTGTATAAATCGCGATGCGGTTTTAAGCGAATTTCACTGGAATCACTAGCAGTGACGACGGCGTCATAGACCTGGCGATAATCGCTGAATTTATCGCGGAGCAGTGCCTTTTGTGTGTCGTCAATCGGCCAGGTATTTATTTGCTGGCGCAGAATCCGCATGACTTCGGTCATGACCACATCGGCTTCATAGAAAATTGAAGAGGTGACCACCGCGATTTTGAGCGGATGCCGCGCGAAGTACCGTCCCAGTGCAGTGAGGCGCTGTTCAATATCATCCGGTACGTGAGCCCGGGGATTGGTTTGTGCCAAATATTTGCGCAACCCGGGTACCAGGTCGCGGATGGAAGTATTCAGCCAACCCTTGACGAGCGCTAAAAATTCGCCAATCCCGGGCATTGGCTCAATCAGATTTTTCGCAGAATCGCTCGCATACCGTAGAGTAAGTTCCGCGCTGTTTCCGCATTTGATTTGGTCGAGAATCTGATGGTAGCACTGGTAATAGATGTCTATTCCCGCACGGACGAAGTCGGTCGTTGTGGCCATGCGGAAATCCGCTCCGTACTTCTCACGGCAGGTGGTTACTAGTCCGGATAACCGTGACGAGTCGTTTTTTTTCTCTTTTAAAAAGGCTCGAACCGCTTGGTCGGAAAGCAGTCCCTGACAACCTAAATTGACCAGATTATCAATCACCGCACGACGGCGTTCTTCATCCTGGCCGTAGGTTAGAGTCCACAAAGCGGCTTGGAAATAGGCCTGCTTCAAGGCTTCCGGTTGAATAGCGTTCAGGAATTTTTTCACCAGGAATTCGACATGTTTGGTAGTACTGTTGCCGATGATAAACGGATAGTCGGTCACCGGATCGAGTCCCGCCCAGGTGCTTTTCTCGGGACGATTGGTAATCAGTCGCACCATTTTTTCGAGGGAGCTGATGCAGAGAAATTCCGTGGTGGTGGTTGTACCATCCATATCCATAACCGCCGCGCTCAACTTCGGTACAGGTGCGGTTATCCGCGGAGCCAGCGGGCAAATTTCAAAAGACGGATGAATATATTCCGGATTTTTTATAACGATAAACTCTTTACCCAATTGGCGATACAATTGTCCTGCTCTGCTGACGCTGATTATTGATTCTGACTTCAATTTTTCTCCGGATTATTTCAGATGTATCATTTTGCGTAAACTGGCAGATTGCCCGGCCTCCAGGCGGTAGAAATAAACACCACTGGTCAAATCGTTGCCATCGATGACGGCGGCGTGGCGTCCGGCAGAATAGAGCCGATTGTGAATTGGAGTGCTTACCTGATGTCCATGAATATCGAAAACCTGCAAACTCACCACGGATTGCTGTCGGAGCTGAAATTCGATTCGAGTCGTGTGGTTGAAAGGATTGGGATAATTTTGAGCCAAAACAAGTAGTTCAGGCTCAATCTGATCCGGTTTGTCCGATTTTTTAATGCTAGTGATTTGGATTGCTTCAGAGCTGGTCAGTTTGATGGCATCAGCTACAATATAGGTGCCGATCGTACCCGCATTGGAGATGATCACTTTATGTTCCGGATCATTCCCAAAAAGATATGTTCCGACCGACACCCACTGGGCGTGATGCTGGGTTTGGTCAACGCGTATCGTGTCGCGTCCCGAGGCGTGGACGACTACTATCGGCGTATTCTTACAGCGATTGGAGGCGGCTACCCACCAGGCATATACCTGGCAGAGCGTCGGTCTTTCGAGGGAGGTATTGAAAATCGCCTGTTTGTCGCCATTGCCGATGGTGTTCAGCATGGCCGGAGTCGTTCCGTAATAACCAGCATTGGCACTCGCAAACCAGCCGCTACCGAGTAGCTGACAAGCCGGATCGCCGGTATCAAGGATGACGGAATGGCTTTGACTGACAGGCCGGCGTACCGAGTCGCGTGGGACAATAGCTAACAGGCTGGGAATTGAACGCATCTCCGAAGGCGAATTGACATACTGGTTACCGACCGCCATTTGCGTCGAGCCGCCACCATCCAAATTCATTGCTTCCACACAGCCGAGGCTGGCCATGATTTCGGCCAGTTCCGGAAGACTAACGCCATCACTGAATCCTGCCTGCCGGCCGTCCGCTACCAGCAGAATAACCTGGCGATCAGCAGTATAACCCACCGCGGTGCGAGGATCGTTATTGGATAAACCTACACCTGAACCCCACATGAGTTCTTCGTTATAAGTAATGTACGTTTGACCATTTTTCAGTAAGGTGGGAGCACCGCCAATTCCGGTTAACAGGTCTGACAACGGCGTTCCTCCGGTTGGCGATGGAGCTGACCTGGGAGTCGGATCATTGTAAAGGTAGGCCAATGGGGCGGGGTAGCCGTAGATTGATTCAATAGTATTACCGAAGTGGTAAATCCAGCTGACCGCTGGTTGAAAAGTCGTATCCAAACTAAAAAAACTCCTGACGACCGGATATGACTGGCTGTTGCGGGTGACTGCCGCGATGTTCTGCGCTTTGACTTCTCCAGGATAGACAACCGCCGAGACCGCAGTAGTCCCACTGAAAAATCCGCCGTTGACCGCCGCCACAGATCCAAAGCGCGTGGTCAGAGTAGTCAGGGGCGCGGGCGCGGTGGTGAGATAAGGTCGTACCGCTAATCGGTTATCGTTCAGGTCTACGCTGAAGTAATAGATTTTCAGCGGCGAGGGATTCAGCCGCTCGCCTTTGAACAACCGCACATTAGCCGGAAGGGTGAAATTACCGCTGATCTCCGACCAATTAATGGTCGTAAATTGGGCCAAGACTAAAGCCGGCCCTGCAAGAAAGAGCATTAATGAGCATCTGCTTTTCACTGTACTTTCCAGATTTGGACAGAATACGCGGGTAGCTCGAACCGGCAATTGCCGGCGTTCAGCATCGGCCGCCTAGCCTCATTTAAGCCGTGCAATGATTGAGCGTTGAACCAGTCCGGCAGGGTAATTTCCAAAAAACGTTCCTGACTACTTTTATTCAGGGCGACGATCAGGCGGTCGAAAGCGTCACCCCGGCTGTAAATAAAAATGTCCTTTTCGCACCAGAGGGTTAAAAAATCGCCGCGGCGCAGAGCCGGAAAGCGAGCACGCAGTCGCGTTAATTCGGTGACCCGGACGAGTTGAGCTTGTTCGGCGGAGCTGAGCTGCGTCCCAAACCGCATCATGCGCCGGTTGTCGGGATCGTTGGCGCCGGTCATACCGAATTCATCGCCGTAGTTAATGACCGGCACGCCGGGTACTGTCAGCAGGTAGCCTAAATAGACCAGGGCTTTTTGGTAAGCCGTCGGCTGGTCAACGGTTATCGGGGGTTCGCGCCAGGCGCGTTCAGTGCCATTATCAGCGAGGGTCAGGTCGCCGTCAAAGAATGCCAGCATCCGGACCTGGTCGTGACTGTCCATGATATTGCCCATCAGGTGATTATAACCGAAAACCTCCAGCGCTTTTTTTTGCGATAACTGCAGGTCGCGGAAATCACCGCTGGCTTCCACGAAAACGCGGCGCGCCGTGAAAAACTGATTGAAATTGAACTGGGATTCGAGCATTCCGTTGTTCACGTAGGATTTGATGAGATCGTTACTTCCAAAGGTTTCGCCAATCTGGTAAAGATTGATCTCCCGGTGCGGATTGAGGCGGGTTTTGATTTTTCTGGTCAGTGTTTTCCAGAATTTAGGCGGGACATGTTTGACGGCGTCATGCCGGAAGCCATCCAATCCGGCCTTCTTCAGCCACCAGATGGCGTTGTCAGTCATGACCTCGACCGCCGCATCCGATCGTTCAAAATCGAAGGAAGGAATGAAAGTGTCGAACCAGGTGGTCAGGCGATATTCGTCCCAGCGCCGGATATTCAGGCTACCATCCGGTAATTCCAGCTGCCCGAACCAGTCGCGATGTTCACGGAAGAAATGGTGCTCGCGATGGACGTGATTGGAGATGAAATCTAACAAGACTAGCAAATTGTGTTTGTGGGCTGTTTGCACTAGTTTTTTAAATTCATCAACCGTTCCGAAGCGTGGTTCGGTTCTTTTTTCATGTACTGGCCAGTAGCCGTGGTAGCCGGAGAAAAAACGGTGCGGCTCGGGCCATTCGCGGTAAGCGCTGTCAGTGGTCTGATTGACCGGAGAGAGCCAAAGGGTATTTACTCCCAGAGTGTCAAAATAACCGCTGGCGATGATACGGTTGAGGCCAGCGAAATCGCCGCCCTGGAAATTGGCGCGTTGATCCAGCTCGGGATGCACAATCGGACGATCATTGCGCCGGTCGCCGTTGACAAAACGATCAATCATAATGGCGTAGATGAGGGCATCATTCCAGATAAAATGCTTATTTTCCAGCGGTGCGCCCTTTTTGAGCCAGACGGTCACGACATTACCGGGTTGGAATTTATAGGTCATGGTTAACCTGAGCACATGCAAGGCCGGATCATTCTGGAGTGGTTGGAGATCAACCGCAACCCGATTGTTGGTAATTTTGTAGTATTCGGCCGGGTAGAGCTGATTATCCAGCAAAGCTACCAATTTACAATTGGTGGAATCTGCCGTGACGTCGAGTGTCAGTGTCAGGGTGTCCCGCTTCGTCATTGGGGTATAGTAAAGATTAATAATCGATCCGGCGTAAGGTGCCTCCACGTGGACGACCGAGTTGAAGTAGCCGAATCCATTATCAACTTTCAGAGGATTGGCCGGGTCGAAGATTTCGGTTTTATCAATGACGAACTGGTACTCATAGGCTCCGTCATCCAGCAGGACTTCGCGGGTATAGACCCCATCGCCGTCGTCGTCTGACATCGGCAGGGAAGTACGGTTCCAGTTATTAAAATTGCCCATGACAAAAATCTGTTGCGGTACTTTCAGGGGTTTATGCGAGAAAAGCACCGGAATCTTGGCCTTGACGATTACCGGCAGAACGTAGTTATCGTCGTCGTTGCTGAATTCAATCAGACTCAGCCCGGCAAAGCTCTCGATGGGGGTCAGAATCACTTTGTTGGAATCCGCCTGATAGACTAACTGGATTGAGGCATTGGGATTGAATACTGGTCGGTATTTCCTGGCGTAAAAGACTTCATCAAGATAAATGGTGGTACTTTTTCCGCTCGGAATAGTGATGAATTCGATCAGTTCCGGTGGCTTGAACTGTTCATAAGCCCGTGAACAGGCATTCCAGCCACCAAAGCTGAGCAGACCGGTAAAAATCAGCCAGGCGATCAATGAGTTTTTAGTTAACATGCGTACCTCAGCAATGATATGCACCAGATTACAAACGATACATCAGCACCGCAGAAATCGGTTTAACTGACAGAAAACTGGCATTAACCGGCGCAATAATGTCACTTCTTACCTGAGTATGGTCAACCGCCAGAATCCATTTATTTTTCGGGAATTTAAAGGTCACGGATTCACGATTGGGATTGATCAGGATCAGCACCTCACGCCATTTATCCTGACAGGTGCCCCGTTGCAAACGATAAGCGATACAGTGTTCGGGTACCGCGTAGCCCAATTGTTCTAAAAAGGTGAGATTGCGTTTGATCTCAAGTGCATCGGTGAGGCGGAACATGGGGTGGGTCTGGCGCAGAGCAATCAGACCTTTGTAGTACTGAAAAATATCGTAGTTTTCCTGTTTGTAGTCCCAGCGGATTTTGTTGATTTTATCCGGCTGGTTGTAGCTGTTATGCGACCCGAATTTGGTTCTTAGGAATTCTTCGCCACCCTGCATAAATGGAATGCCCTGGGAGGTAAAGATAATAAACGCGGCTAATTTATCCATCGCCTTTAATTCGGTATCGGTATGCAATCCCATACCGCTGGTCGAAGCTACCAGTAGGTCCCAGAGCGTGCGTCCGTCATGACAGGAAACGTAGTTGATTACTTCGGTTGGGGAGTCGGCGAAATCGGTGATACTGCCCATAATGCCCTTCTTGACCTGTTCGACGTTTTTGCCCGTCTGGACGTAACCCGGCTCGGTGTTGTACCACGGACCCTTCAGCGCGTCACGGAAATTGTCGTTGAAAACCGCAAAGCCTTCTCCGCGCTGGTGCCCTTTGACGGTGGGACGAATCGGGGTTTCGCCGGCGGTCCAAGGTTCACCGTACAGGAAGATGTCCGGTTTGATCGCCCGTAGTTCACGGACAATCGTCTGCAGGGTGGCGAGGTCAATCAATCCCATCAGGTCAAAGCGAAAACCATCTACTTTGAAGGTTTCGACCCAGTACTTGAGCGATTCCAGGATGAAACGTCGCACCATCGGTTGTTCGGACCGCACCTCGTTCCCGCACCCGGATCCGTTCCAGTAGCTTCCATCGGGTTTTTGGCGATAGTAAAAATTGGGCACCAGCCCGTTGAAATTGTACCGGACATGTGGATTGGTCTCCGCGGTATGATTGTAAACGACATCGAGAATGACCTTGATTCCGCGCTGGTGCAGTTTGGAAATCATCTGCTTGAATTCTGCGATACGGCTGGCGTCGTCTTCATTGGTAGTGTACCAACCATCCGGGGAATTGAAATTGACTGTCATGTAACCCCAGAAGTAGCTGTTAGTCTGATTATCGTGCTCAAAATCCTGGACTGGCAACAGCTGAACGGTGTTAATTCCCAGCTCGGTTAGATGATCGAGACCCGTGGACAAATCGGTGCCGGGCAGACGCGTACCTTCCTCGGCGAAACCAAGGTATTTGCCTTTGTAACGCATGCCGGAGTTTTCACTGATGGTGAAATCGCGGACGTGGATTTCGTAAATGATAGCATCCTGAATGGGAAAGACCGGCGAATCGGCCACCGGTGTTTCATCGTGGAAGATTAGGGCACGTCCGTCGTGGGTTGTGACACAACGGGCATAAGGATCAATGACTTCCTGGTCGGGTACGTAAGCCGGATCCGGACCGGCGACGGTATAGACATAATACTGACCTTTGAGGTCACCTGCAACCGTCGCTGACCAGATGCCGGTTTTCATTTGCTGAAGGGGTACAGAACGGGGACGTCCCCCCTTGGGTCGAGTGTACAGCTGCAGGTGAACGGCTGTTGCGCCCGGGGCAAAAACGGCAAAACGCGTTGCTTTTGGAGTGTAAAAAGCGCCCAGTGGAACGTTGCTGACATACTTTGGTGAATCTAATATCCGTCGCAATTGAATGGGACACGGTTCGAAATCCGCCGCTTGCACCTCGGCGGGCAGATGGGCCGGGTCGAGCGGCGTGGAAGTAATGAGCCGGATAAGATTCGAAGAATCAGCATTGGCAGGCATGAGTTGCACTTTTATCGGTTGAATTTTTACTGTATTTGACAGGGTAATGATGGGATTGAGGCGGGGAACAATCTGCTTAACGACCGGATGCGAAAAGACTAATAGCACTTCCGTGGGACTATCAAGAAATGCCTGCCGGATGATAGGTTGTGTATCTGGCTGGGTTAGGTACAGTTTTTCGTCACCCTGTAAGATCCAGATTTCACCGGGCAGATTGCGACTCCAGAAACGGTTGGGATCGTCTTTTTCAAGCCAGTTCCCCCGTTTGGGTAACAGCCCGATGTTGCCTTTGGGCGGATATTCTTTTAGCTCGATTTTGAAAACCAGCCCGAACCCATCTTGCTTAAAAGCCGGGGCATCGAGCGAGACCTGATCGAGCCAGGTCCACAAACTCCAGCCGGCATATTGATTATCGTAGCGATGATAATGAACGATCAGGCTTGACATATCACCTCTGCACCCTATTAAAACTATCAGGATCGCTCCGGCAATGACCAGCGGCAGGGCGCGGATACCCGGCCGGGTAGGAGTTGTGCGCATTTTGTTTTTTTCCTTTCATCTACTTGCGAACCACTGGCAATTTTAATATTCTTTGCACTCAAATGTTATAAAAATTTGCAGAGCAGGGGTCGCGAGTTGTCGGCAGAAAAAAAATAGCTTGATAAAATGTACCTGCTTAATTACTTTCAAGCTGGGATTGGGAATTGAAGAGTACAATCGATGAGCGGTGGAGAAATTAAAAAAGCGGTCGGATTCCTGGGTGTCGTTCTGCTGACGGCTTTGCTGGCCCGCACTCCGGAACCCGTACGTAAAAGTGAGGATACCAGGCTCAACGTGGTTAAAATCAGCCGCATCGGAATACCCGCGCTGTTTGTGAAAGGCGGCACGTTTGACATGGGTGAGCACTTTGGAGAAGGGAAGGATGATGAGACACCGGTCCATAGCGTAACCCTTTCTGATTTCTATTTGGGATTGACAGAAGTGACGATCGGTCAGTATAAAAATTATTGTCGACTGACGGGCAAAGCGATGCCGGAACAGGAAGACTATGCCGACGATTCCTATCCGGTAGTATTTGTGACCTGGTATGAAGCCAACGAATTCTGCCAGTTTGTGGGTGGCAGTCTGCCCACCGAAGCCCAGTGGGAATATGCCGCCCGCTCGGGAGGTCTGGTAATGAAGTATCCCTCCGGTGAGGAAATGGACCATTCCATGGCGAACTACTCCGGAGTAGAAAAGAAAGATAAGTGGAAAAAGGCTGCCCCCGTAGCCAGCTTCCCGCCGAACTTACTCGGTTTGTTTGATATGTCGGGTAATGTTTATGAATGGTGCCAGGATTACTACAAGAGCGATTACTACGAAAATTCCACGATGGTCGAGCCCACCGGTCCTGCGGCGAGTATGTTCAAGGTCATTCGCGGAGGCAGCTGGTATCACGGAACGGAAACCCTGCATACTTCACATCGTATGCGCTATATGCCTGTCGCCCGCCTGAGTTTTCTCGGGTTTCGGGTGGCCTGGGCGCCGGGGCGCGTCCAATTAGCCCAGTAACTTAATCTGCAAATGAGTAGCCTGACCACAAGCAGAGCAAGACTCCAAAGTGGGCTGTGCGTCGCGGGAATTGGTCTGCTATCCATGGTTGGGCAATTGGCATTTTTAAGAATTGCAGTCCAGTCTTTTCATGGTAATGAGCTAACCGTGTGCATTGCGCTTGGTCACTGGCTGTTATGGACTGGAATCGGTAGTCTGCTCGGCGGGCGACTATTTACTGCGGCAAATCCTGCCAAGCAACTACGCGTGGTAATCCCGGTCTATCTGTTGGCCTTACTTGGTTTTGCTGGGCTTCTCTTCATGGTGCGCCAGATTAGTGGCATCGGTACCAGTGCATTGGTCGGTAATGCGACAATTTTTCGATGGACCTTGATGGTTTTCATTTGGCCCTGTCTATTGAATGGCCTGTTTTTTCCCCTGATGGTTGCCTGGTCGAAAACCCAAACCGGCTTATCGGCAATTCACTTCACCTACATCGCTGAAATGTTTGGAGCGGCGATCGGTAGCCTGTTGTTCGCACTCTTACTGTGGAGTGGTTTGACTACCCTGTTTATTTTGGGCCTGGCAGTCTGGGCGATGGCCGTAGGTAGCGTCTGGTTCTGGGGCAGTTCCCGACCGATAAAAATTGTTTTGTATCTGATGCTCGTTCTCATTGCGGGATTAATGTACCGCTTTCCTAAGCGACTCAATGCCTTGAAATGGCGGCCGTTTAGGGTCGTAGAATTCCGGGAGTCACCTTATCTGTCACTGACGACGGTTGAATATACCGATAATCAGGCTCTCTACGGGGATAGTCAACCCTTATGGGTGGCTGGTGATGTCGCCCGCGCCGAGGAGCTTGTTCACTTTGCACTGCTGAATCACTCTCAGCCGCGTAAGGTACTGATTATCGGACCGGGTTATGCAGAACTATATCGGGAAATCTACAAGTATCGATCAGTGCAGCAAATTTCCGTTCTGCACGCCGATCGTGTTTTACAGGAGACCCTTGACCGGTTCAGCCAGCCCACTGACAGCTTAGTCGAAAAGCATATCGCCGATCCCTACTATTATCTTCTTGATAATCCTGACACCTTCGATGTGGTGCTGCTTAATATCCCTCTGCCGGTCAATGCGCAGTGGAATCGGTACTATTCGGTCGAGTTTTTTAATCTGGTCCGCAGGCGTTTGGTCAGCGATGGTGTCATGGCTTTGAGTTTTCCGGGTGGTGAAGAGTATTTAGTCGCTGAAGCCGTCACTTTTTTCAAGATTATCCAGAACAGCGTCCAGCGAGTCTTCGCCCAAACGACCTGGATTCCCGGTCTGACCGTGCATCTATTGGCCGCGGATCGGGTTCTGCATAATGATTATAAATTTTTCACCGATCGCCTGCGTCACACTGGGATCAGCAACCGGTACGTTTCAGATCATTTTCTGCGTGACCGGGTGTCAGTTGCTAAAGTCGCTTTTCTGACCGAACAGATTGCCCGTGAATCAGCTTTGGAGATTAATACTTTTTTGGCTCCGATCGGATTTTATTACGACACGATTTTATGGGACCAGCAAACCGGCGGATGGATTAAAAATATCTATCAGAAGCTATGGCAGATTCCCAGTATCTGCTTCCTGTTGACTATCTTTATCGCTGTAATTTTGGTTCTGTGGTGGTTAAGACACCAGAAGAATCACCGGGCGGTGTGGCCGTTCTACATGTTGATGGTAGGTTTTATCGTGATGGCAATTGAAACCACGTCCCTGATTCTGTTCCAGATCTACGTGGGCGGTCTGTATTTACGCATGGTAATGCTGATGCTGTGTTTTATGGTGGGTTCAGGCAGTGGGGCGCTCTTGGAACTTAAAGTTAAGGCGTTACGCAAGCTCACAGTCAGGCATATCTTTTTAACCCTGCTGTTGTTGTCCATAATTTTATGTCTGCCGGGCTATCTTCCACTTTCGGCCCGCTCCACGGCGGGAATGCTGTACTTTTTACTATTTGCGGCGGGAGTAGTCGCCGGAGTGACGTTACCATTTCTGGCGCGTCGCATCGAGGAGTCAAAACCGGGAGCCACCGTTCCCACGGCCGGAAAATTATATGCCTGGGACATCATCGGTGCCTGTGCGGGAGTTTACCTTACTTCGGTGTTTTTAATCCCGGTCTGGGGGATTCCGCTGGTTAGACTGTTGATTCTTACGGTTGGGACACTGCTATTTTTCCTGACTGCCACGGAAAAGTGACCAGAGCTGCTTTGCGAATTTATTCGACGCTTTCCCGGCTGAAGACCTGGGCGGAAAAAATGGAGATTTCGGTACTTTTATCTTGCCAGGCATCGCGCGGCAAACCTGCTTTCTGACAGGTATGCTCTAAAAATGTCACGCGATCCCAGCCGTAATCCGTAGCCACCTGCGGTAGTAAAAGTCCCGAATAGAAACCGCGACGGATGATAATTCCGTGCTTGCCGACTTCAATGATATTCGGGTCGCTGATTTTTTCCGGGACCGTCAGCACCGAGATTTCGACGCTGAGGTCCTTGAGTTCGCTGACACTGACCGGTTCGAAACGCGGGTCTTCCAGCGCCGCGAGCCTGGCAACCTCGATGACGGTTTCAAAAAGCGGTTTCATCGGTAACACATAGCCGATGCACCCCCGCAGGTCGTGCCGTTTTTCAATGGTCACGAACGCACCGCGCTTAACCTTCAGGCGTTCGGGAATCGTGGCGGGTGAGGGGAGCGGTTTTTTATGCACAGCGGCGCTGATGGTCTTTTCAGCCAGGTCAAGCAAGAAAAGTTGTTCCGGGCGGTCTAACGTTCCGGGATTGGATTTTTTTTCACCGAGCGTTGCGTTGTGTTTTTCCCGACTTTGTCCCTGGTAAAAGACAGCCGCTAAATACCCAACTACCTGAGACTTTTCCCCAATCGGAACATCACCGCTATTAGCGACTTTAAGCACTTTTACCTGGTTGGCGCCGGCGATTTGCGCGGCCATCATAGCCGCAGTAATCGGCCCGCCACCGCAAGCTTCGAATTCCTCATTGACAAGGCCACGGTAGAAGTCGTGCGGGGCGAACTTCTCCAGCGCGGCAACTAAACGGCGGTCGATTTTCTGGCATTCACTATAAGAGTGATAATGCGACAGGTCGCTGGAAGCTACCAGAAGAACATTGCGGGATTGGGCAATTTTTCCCAGTTGCCGACCGAGAGATTCCAGTACTTGCCAATCCTGGGTTCCGACGACGATCGGGACGATGGGAGTATTCGGCTGGACAATCTGCAAGAACGGGAGCTGCACTTCCAGACTGTGTTCACCCCGGGCAAATTGTTTGAATGTGTGCCCGTTACCCGCCAGGCGTACCAACCCGTCTTGGGTCGTGCACTCCCGGGCTAACTTAGTGTCAACTGCAACTTTACCCAGGGGGGTGACATAAGCAGTACCCTCGTAAACCGCCGCAAATGGAAAGTATTCGACATGACACGGAGCGACGATGATAATGGCGTCGTAACGATAATCACGGACTTCCTTGTAGGCATAAGCGGCTACCCAACCGCTGTACACATAGCCGGCATGGGGAGCGATCAACGCCCTTGGCGGGGACGACAAAACTTTGGCTCCGGCTTGTTTCAGATATTGCACGATTTCCGAGTTCAACTCCTGAGCCTCGCCCGGATAAAATGTTCCGGCCGCCGCCGGTCGGCGTTCCTGGGCCGAACCGGGATTGTTGAAAATCAGGTTTGCAATTAGCATAATTTTTAATCCTCGTGTTAACATTTCAACTCCATACTCCGGGTATCGGAGATTGGCAGAAACGACATCGTCCGTTGCGGACTTGAACTGACCGGACGCTATATCCTATCCGTTCGATGATCTTTTGTCCGCAGCGGGCACAATAGGTATTTTCAGCCGGGTGACCGGGCAGGTTGCCGATATAGACATATTGCAATCCGGCCGACCGGGCAATAGCCTGGGCTGTTTCCAAGCTCTTTTGCGGGGTAGGTGGCAGGTTTTCCATCAAATACTGCGGATGAAAGCGCGTGAAATGCACCGGCACTTCGGCACCCAGATTTTGTCCGATCCATTGCACCATGGCCTGCAATTGTGCGCCGTCATCATTCTGCGTCGGGATCAATAAATTCACGATTTCCAGCCAGATGCCTTGCTGGTGAATGTACTGCATGGTGTCCAGCACCGGTTGTAAGCGTCCGGTGGTGACATTCTGGTAAAAATCGTCCGAATAAGCCTTGAAGTCAATTTTGATGGCACTCAGCAACGTGCATAAATCGCGGAGTGGTTCGGGATTGATGAAGCCATTGGAAATGCTGACACATTTTATCCCTACCTGACGGGCTAATCGGGCAGTATCCAAGACGTACTCTGTGAAAATGGTCGGCTCACTGTAGGTGAACGCGATGGAGGGAGAGTGCATCTGGCGTGCATATTCTACGAGACGTTCGGGAGGCGTGTATTCAGCCCGGATAGATTCCGGCGCCACCTGGGATATATTCCAGTTCTGGCAAAATTTACAGCGCAGATTACATCCGGCGGTGGCTACTGAAAGCACATTGGTACCCGGCAGGAAATGGAAGAGCGGTTTTTTTTCGATCGGATCATTGTTGATGGTGCACAGCCGGCTGTAAACGAGCGTGTTGAGTGTCCCCCGGCGATTTTCTCGAACGCGACAGAATCCCCGCTGACCTTCAGCTATCAGGCAAGTCCGCGGGCAGAGCAAACAGCGCACCTTTCTACCGTCCAGCTTGGTGTAAAAGCGCGCCTCGCATGCGAAACGTTCATCATCCGCATTGACAGTGCCACCCAACAACCGCGGCAGGAGCTCGGGAGCAGCTAAACAACCTGCCAGGCTGTAGCCTAAATGCCGACAAAACTGACGGCGGGAGTAACGCATGGTTATTTCATTAGTTTAGCATCAATCAATTTGGCCAGTTCAACCAGGTGAATGTCTTTGCCCGTCAGATTCCGTTTGGCGGTGATCCGGACAAAGCAATTCTGCCGGTAAAAGGCTACGAAACCGGGACTCTGACTGCCCTCTTCACCGATGCTGAGCTTGCTGAAAGTCTGGTAGCGGCGGTACAAGTTGCGGGCGCCGTTAGTATCGTTGGTGTAGAAAAGTTCAATGCGGGCTTCCTTGAAATCGGGTGAAGTGACCTGCTGGATAAGCAGACGCTGTAACTGGTAGCCAGCATAAAGGTCATAGGAATTAGCCAGCACTTTTTTTAAGGCACTGGAGCTGGAGTACATTTGATTTTTGGAGCAGTTCCAGTCCTGATATTCGTTGGGTTTTAGGAAGTATTTTGAACCGCAGGCGCTGAAGCTGAGGGTGATCAGAAAAAGAACAAAACGTTTTTTCATGTAGGCAACCTCTCCTCACCCTCCCGGACGACGATGATCCCGGCTTCGCCGCTGAGCGGGCATTTGTTTTCACAGATGCCGCACCCGATACATAACTCGGGTATGACAAAGGGATAATCCACCACGCGCGCCAAACCTGTTGACGCATCGTGATAGATCCTCTTTTCGGTCTGAATGGCTTTATCGGCTACCGGGCAATGTTCCTCGCAGACCATGCAGTTCTGGTTAAGCCGGTAGGGAATACAACGATCCTTGATAAAGAGGGCCAGCCCCATTTTAGTTTTTTGTTTGTCAGGCAAGGCCAGGGGGCGAATGGCTTTGGTCGGACAAATTTGGCCGCACAGATTGCAATTCATTTCACAATAACCGCGCCGGAACTGCGCCAAGGGGGTCAAAATGCTTTCGAGTCCTCCGTAACCAATGGCATGCTGAAGACATTTACCGGAAGTGGCACAAATCCGGACGCATTCGCCGCACCTTAAACAGCGGGCGTTGAAATCATTTTCCGGGATTGCGCCGGGTGGGCGAATCAGCCGGTCTGAACGGTGCGGATCAGGGCGATTAATGGCTAAAAAACCGGTCGCCGCCAGAGCCCCTAACCCGGAACCGATAAATGCCCGGCGGGACAAATCAACCGGCGAGCGCATTCGTCCCGGCGCCTGGAAACTAAACCAGATGGCGTCAGTGGGGCATTCGTGGGCGCAGTTCTGGCATAAAATGCATTCGGATTTTTCAGTTGTCATAATATCCGGTTCAATTGCCTCCATCTTGCACCCACGCTGGCAGATCGCACAACTTGTACACCGCTCTGCATCCACCGTTCTTTGCCAGGGACTGAATTTGGCGACCAGCCCCAGCAAAGCTCCCAGCGGGCAGAGCGTACGGCACCAAAACCGCCGGGACACCTTGCTCAGACCGATGATAATCCCAAAAATTAAGACAGGCAGGAAAAGACCACCGAAAGCCGGGCGAGCAACCGGGAAAAGGTACCCGGCCAGCTGATCCTGAAGCCTGGTAAACAGCGTCGGGAAAATTCCCACTGCGCCCAGTCCGCTCATTAAAGTATCAATAATCAGAAAGAATAGTGCCATTCCCGGAACTCCAATCGTCCGCCAGAGAATCGGCAGGGGATCCAGCAACCAGGCCAATTGTATCCCGAGAATGGCCAGTAGAATAAAGATTACCAGCAGGATCGACTTGATTGGACGGTAGCGCCGCAAGCTGATCACCGTGTGCGGAGCAATGAACCTGTCGCACAGATCGATCACCGTGCCCAGCGGACAAACCCATCCGCAGAAAGCCCGCCCGAAGACCAGCGGGCTGAGCAAAACCAAAAGGCTTAGCAACAGCACCGGTGTAAAAAATCGGTCGGCAATCATGGTCGAGAAACTCGCTAGGGGATCGAGCCAGAGAAACAGCTCCGGAGGCAACCAGGGCTGAAAAGGATAAGTTGCCTGCAGGACGGTCAAAAGAAACAGGCCGAGAAATACTGACTGAGCCGTGAGGCGAAGTGGTCGGCTATAAAATTTCATGCCTTGAAATCAAAGATGAAAGGAGGTCGTTTTTCAGTGTCAATTTCGCCCAAACCCTGGGCATGCGCCAGTTTGAGCCAGTCGTAAGTGTACGGGTCATGTCCGAAAATCCGGGCGCCCCAGGCATCTACCAGCACCCGATCGATCCCCGCCACCACCGTATTCATCTGTTCAACATCGTGCAGATTTCCGCCACCCGGACCATTGCGTTTGAGGACGCGGATAGCGTCAACAACGGTCAGCACCGGTACAATGCGCCGGTTGAGATCTACGATATTTTCCGCAAACGGGAAATGAATCCGACCGCGATTACCACCAATTAGTCCCATGACATTCTTAAAACCGATGGTCGCCCCGCTCAGGCGATGGTGTTTTAAAATCGGCAGGTAGATAATTTTATCCGCGGTGAGGGCATCCTGATGAAATAACCAGCTTTTAAGCTTCGTGCCGTTCGGGATCGGAGTCTCAACGTATTGATTTTCCCGCATGAATTTGACTTCCGCTCCGGCTTTTTCTGCATATTCGGGAATCCGGCTGGAAGCATAACTGCGCCGGGCATCATTGCATGGATTATCGAGAACAATGACTTTTTTAGCTCCGGCGTTGCGGCACTGCCGTACCATCTCGGCTACCAATTCGGGATTGGTTGTGGCGGCATATTCGGGTGCGCGATCCCAACTTATGTTCGGTTTGAGTAGAACCACTTCCCCGGTGGCGACGAAGCGCTGAATTCCACCCAACAGATCCAGTGCTTTGCTGACCATTTCCGCCGGTTGACCATTTTTCACCAAAACTAGGTTATGCGCTTTCGCCTGGGCCCGGACAATGGAGGATTTTGGCAGCAAGGCGCCGCCCGTCAACAAAGCCGAGGTCTTTAAAAATTGCCGTCTATCCATAAATTCTCCTGTGCATAGCTTAAAAATACGGGTTTGAATCTTAGGTTTCAAGTGAAAATGCAGCTCTTGGCCGAAAAACGTCGAAATCGGGGCGCTCAGTTTTTCTTTGATTTCTCTCTTGCCTGACTTTCAAATGTTGCCTAAAATTCAACAGCAATCGTGAGGGTGCATTATGAAAAAAATCTACCGTTCGAAAAGCGACCAGAAAATTGCTGGCATCTGTGGTGGTTTGGGCGAACTCCTGGGACTCGATCCGACGCTGATTCGTTTAGCGTTGATTTTTGGAACGATCGTGACCGGCTTTTTTCCACTAGTGCTGACCTACATCGTCGGCTGGTTCATTATTCCTGAAAAAACCGACAATCAACCTACCGTCTAAATCAGCCTTTCAGAATGCCTGCGAGATGTACGTTTGGTCATCCTGAAACCCATTTTTTAATCCTTCCAGAGACTCTCAGTGATCGGTACCCTGGTTAACGTCGCTACGGTTATCTGCGGGAGTATGCTCGGCCTTTTTTTACATGCTCGTCTGCCCCTCCGGCTGACTACGATAGCCTTCCAGGCAATTGGACTTTTTACGCTCTACTTGGGGTTTTCGATGGCGATGAGAACGGAAAACCTCCTGATTCTGATTGGCAGTACAGTCAGCGGGGCGATAATCGGTGAATTGCTGGATATCGAAAAGCAGATCAATCGGTTAGGAAATTTCCTGAAACGCCGGTTAAAATCGTCGAATGCGAAATTCACGGAT
>Ga0209609_10000837_pt1 | contig 18078 bp, 19 predicted proteins | sample LakKivw325mmetaG_FD_184136 | JGI IMG/M metagenome (GOLD analysis project Ga0209609, IMG submission 184136) | Anoxic lake water microbial communities from Lake Kivu, Rwanda to study Microbial Dark Matter (Phase II) - Lake Kivu water 325m metaG... | ecosystem: Environmental > Aquatic > Freshwater... | reverse complement strand
GGCTTCAAGTTACCGCGATGCTCCCGTGGCTACGGGGCTTGTTGCCTTGGGCGAGGTCGGTCTCAGCGGCGAGCTCAGGCCGGTGCCGCAGATGGAAAGAAGGCTGGCGGAAGCGGCCAGGCTTGGTTTCAAGTGTTGCCTTATCCCTGACATGACGCCTAAAAGTTCATACAGTGTAAAAGGTGTTGAACTGCTTAAAGCGAGTACGGTGGCGCAGGCGCTGAGGCTGGGGCTGGTCAGGGCGCCGAGGAAAACGGGAAAATCCGATGAAGAGGCTTGAGATGAAAGTCGGCGCAGTCATCGTCGGCGCCGGCATCAGCAAACGCATGGGCCGGGACAAAGTGTTCATGCCACTGGCCGGAAAACCACTGCTGGCCTGGTCGGTAAACGTCTGCCAGAAGTGCCGGTTAATCGACGAGATAATAATTGTGGTTAATGAGACGAAGCTGGACTTAGCACGCGATTTAGTTTCAGACATGCGCTGGTCTAAGGTGGAGGAGATATGTACCGGCGGAAAGCGACGACAGGACTCCGTCAGGCAGGGTCTCAACGAACTGGAGGATTGCGACTGGGTAATGATACACGACGGCGCCCGGCCCTTTCTGACCGAAGATTTGATTCGCGATGGACTAGAAGCGGCGCAGGCTGTTGGTGCCGCGGTGGCCGCCGTTCCCATTAAGGATACAGTGAAGATGGGCGGCAGTGATATGCTGGTAGACTGCACACTTAACCGGCAGGAACTGTGGGCGGTACAGACGCCCCAGATGTTTCGCTTTGATATAATAGCTGAAGCTCATGAGCAGGTTAAGGATGATGTTACCGACGATGCAACGATGGTCGAACGCCTGGGGCACAAGGTCAGGCTTTATATGGGCTCTTACGACAACATAAAGATAACCACACCCGATGACATGGCTCTGGCCGAGCTTATAGCCGGGAAGAAATAATAATGCGAGTTGGAATCGGATACGATGTGCATAAGCTCGACAAAAGGCGCAAGCTGATACTCGGCGGTGTCGAGATTGCTTTCCATAAAGGGCTGCTGGGCCACAGCGACGCTGATGTATTGGTTCATGCCATAATTGATGCACTGCTCGGTGCTGCCGGGCTCAGGGATATCGGCGTTCAGTTTCCGCCCGACGACCCGGAGTTTAAAAACATTTCCAGCCTGGTCTTGCTGAACAGAATGAGTAAACTGCTCGATAAAAAAGGCCTTGAGATTGTAAATATAGATGCTGTTGTTATCGCTGAGCAGCCCAAACTGTCACCGCTCATTGAGGACATGCGCCGCAATATCAGTCGGACGCTGGACATAGATTTGGAGCAGGTCATGGTCAAGGCAACGACAACAGACGGGCTGGGTTTCATCGGCGCCGGAGAAGGCATCGCCGCCAGCTCGGTCGCCATGTTGGAAGAAAAATAATAAGAAATCCTTATTATGAAACTAATCAGAAGCATCAAACGAGATATTCAGGCGGTCTATGAGCATGACCCGGCCGCTAAAAACGTCTGGGAAATATTATTCGCCTATCCGGGCTTTCACGCCCGACAGTTCCATCGCCTGGCCCATACCCTTTGGAACTGGCACTGGCCCTTCTTCCCGAGATTCGTTTCCCACATGGGGCGATTCTTTACCGGAATTGAAATACATCCGGGCGCTAAAATCGGCGAGGGATTTTTCATCGACCATGGCATGGGCGTGGTCATAGGAGAGACTTCAGAAATCGGTGAAAACGTGGCCCTGTATCAGGGTGTCACTCTGGGGGGTACCAGCCTGTTAAAGAAGAAACGGCATCCCACCATTGGCAACGACGTCGTAGTCGGTGCCGGCTCCAGCCTTATCGGCGCCATAACCATCGGCGACGGCGTAAAAGTGGGCGCCGGCTCGGTGGTGGTCACCTCGGTTCCACCGCATGCCACCGTCGTCGGCGTTCCCGGACGCGTGGTTGAAGTCCGCAATCCCGATACCGACACCGTGGAAAAACTGCCCGACCCCGTCTGGGAGAAAATACAGTCGCTGGAAACGAGAATAACCGGGCTAGAATCAGCGCTGAAGAAGGCAGGGTCACAAAAGAGACAGACAAAAAGTTAAAACTCGGAGAAATGAATGAAGGTATTTGATACGCTGGCGGGGCAAAAGAAGGAGTTTAAGCCCGAGGGGAAAACGGTGACCATGTACGTCTGCGGCGTAACCGTTTACGACGAATGCCACATAGGCCATGCCATGAGCTATGTAATTTTCGATGCCATCCGCCGCTATCTCGAGTACAAGAGTTATAAAGTGAAGCACGTCCAGAACTTCACTGACATCGACGATAAAATCATAAACCGCGCCAACCAGCTGGGCATTTCATCGACGGAGCTGGCTGAAAAATATATCGATGAATATTTCAAGGACATGGACGCACTCAACATCAAACGCGCGCACGTCTATCCCAGGGCCACCGAGGAAGTGCCCAAGATAATCGAAGTCATACAGGGGCTGATAGACAAGGGATTTGCCTACGAAGCCGAGGGCAGCGTCTATTTCCGGGTGAGGAACTTTCCCGGTTACGGCAAGCTATCGCGGCAGGACCTTGACGATATGCTGTCGCGCGGTTCGTCCGAGGAGGGCGAGAAGGAGTACCCGCTGGACTTCGCACTGTGGAAGGCGGCCAAGCCGGGCGAGCCTTTCTGGCCCAGTCCCTGGGGACAGGGCAGGCCGGGGTGGCATATAGAATGCAGCGCCATGGCTTTAAAATATCTGGGCGAGACGCTGGATATACACGGCGGCGGACAGGACCTCATCTTCCCACACCATGAGAACGAGATAACGCAATCGGAAAGCTTCACCGGCGTCGAGCCGTTTGTCCGGCACTGGCTGCACAACGGCCTGCTTCAGCTGGGCGAGAATAAGATGAGTAAGTCGCTGGGCAACCTGATAACTGTGAAGCAGGCGCTGGAGCAGTTCAGCCCTGACGCGCTCCGACTGTTCATACTCAGCTCCCACTACCGCAGCCCGCTGACTTACAGCGAGGAGATCGTCAGGGCAGCTGAGTCGGGCATGGAAAGGCTGTGGCAGGCGGCGAGGGATGGAGGCAGAGCCGGAGGCAAGATGCTGGATGCCGAAACGTACCGCAGCCGGTTCGAGGGCAGCATGGATGATGACTTTAACACGGCGCAGGCACTGGCGGCGCTGTTTGAGCTGGCCAGAGAGATAAACCGCGGCCGTGAAGAGAAGTGCAACGTGTCCGCAGCCCAAAATACGTTAACAGAGCTGGCCGGCGTGCTCGGTTTTACACTCGAGGAGCCGAAGAAACCGCCGCTGGAAAGCGGGCCTTTTGCCGGGCTTCTAAAAGAGTTGAGCCAGAAATTCGACAAGGTGCCGGCCTACAAATCCGATATGGATGCCGAGCAGTTGATTCAGCTGTTGATCAAGGCGCGGGAGGAGCTGCGAAAAGCCAAGCGGTGGCAGGATGCCGACCTGATACGGCAGCGCCTCAGCCGGCTGGGCGTAGCTCTGGAAGACACGCCAGGCGGTACCATCTGGAGGCGAACATAAAAAGTCAAAAACCAAAACCCAAAAGCCAAAATGTCAGATAAAAATGTAAAAATGAGTATTTAATTAGTTTTTAAAATTGAGATATTTGAATTTGTTTAGGATTTAGAAATTAGGATTTCAGGTTTCGATTCGGATCTCGTGTCCCATCCTGGCGACTAGAAATTCGGCGGCGCTGCCGTTCTTAAGCGAGACCTCCATATAACCGCTGCTGCCGATTATGGCTACCAGTCCTCTGGCATGCGCGTAGAATCCGCTCAGGCCGTGTATCTGATGCTCGCCCACGGCTACGATAACTTTTCCCGCCGGCAAATCGCCGCTCCTGACGTTGGTAATCAGGTTGCCGAAGTTGTCTATATGCAGCACGCGTCCCACCAGGTCGCCGCGGGCGTTTTTGTATGGGCGCGGTATATCGAAGACGTGCACCTGTTCAAGCCTGTCGCCGAACTTTTTCATAGGCACGCCCAGCGACAGGTGTGCGGCCACCGGAGCCAGGATATCCCGGCCGTGGAAGGTGCTGCTTACCGGATGGCGCCAGTATTCGGAGTTGCTTATTGCCACGGCTTCCAGGCCGTCCGGTAATTTGCGCAGTTCGGCAGTGGATGGTATCTGGCGCGCCGGCTTGCCATGCCTCTTTCTGTACTCATCCAAAACGTAGCTCAAAATGCCATTGTCCGGCGCTACGAACAGGGCAGTGGTCGTTTTTAAAATGATGGCTTTTCTGCGGCTGCCCACGCCCGGGTCGACCACCGCCAGGTGGATTGTCCCTTCCGGGAAATAGGGGCAGGCGGTGCTCAGAACGAAGGCTGCCTGCAGGACGTTCTGAGGTTCGATGGAGTGGGAGATATCGACGATGACAGCTTTCGGGTTCAGTCTCAGTATGACGCCCTTCATGCTGGCCACATAGGCGTCGGCAGTCCCAAAATCCGTGGTCAGGGTTATGACTGGAGCCATGTCTGTCCTTTTATGTCATTGCGAGCGAAGCGTGGCAATCTCGTCTTTGAACTGCGGCGAATAACATTTATACCAAAAAACGTAGTCTCGGCCTTTTAAGGGCGAGACCATGAGGTTAAAACCTCATGGCTACGTATTTTTTCTATTCCCTCTCCCTTGATGGGAGACGGCCAGGGTGAGGGTGATAAATTAAATTAAAAATTCAAAATGGTTTTTACTTCTGTCTTGTACTTTTGACCTTTTACTTTTAGTTTTCGTTCCCCTCCTCCATTTAGGGAGTTTAAGAGGGGCGAAGCCCCTCTTAGAAAAACATATTGCCCTCTCCCTTGACGGGAGAGGGCTAGGGTGAGGGTGAAAATCTATTTATTTTTGTATCCACACCACCCAGACGCAGAGGATGACGAACAGGATGGTAAGGCCGATGGTGAACTGGAACAGGCTTTTCTCCACGCCCCGTCTGGTGCGGTAAACGCTTTCCGGCTGTCCGAATATACCTCCCAGCCCGCCGCCGCGAACCTGCATAGTTACCACTGCAATCAGTGCGGCAGCCACGACAATCTGGGCAATAAGTAAATAAGTAGTTATTCCGGTCATTCTTTCCCTCCGAGCTTATGTAACAGGACTTCTTTGGCTGTGGCAGGATTGGCCCGCCCCTTGCTGGCCTTCATCACCTGGCCGATAAGAAATGCTAGCGCCTGCTGCTTGCCCGATGCGTAATCGGAAACAGCCGGTGCGTTGGTGGAGATAACCTCTTCCACTATTTTCTCTATTTCCTCCGAGCTGCTTATCTGGCTCAGCCCCTTCTCGGCGACGATATCGCCGGCGCTCCTGCCGCTGTTAAACATCTCCTCGAAAACGGTCTTGGCCGCCGGCCCTCCCAGTACGCCTTTGTCCGTTAATTGTAACATTTCCGCCAGGTGTTTGGGACTGACGCGTGTATTTTCGATGCTGCTGTTGGTGGCGTTCAGCATTCGGCTGAAGTCGCCCAGCAGCCAGTTGCTGACCATCTTGGCCTTACGGGGCAGGTCGCCGTTGGCAGCGCCCATCAGCTTAATGCAGTCCTCGAAGTAGTTGGCCATGGCCTTGGAATCAACCAGCAGGTTGGCGTCGTAAAGCGGCAGGCCGTACTGGGACATGAAGCGATCGCGCTTGACGTCAGGCAGCTCGGGCAGCCGCGACCTGATTTCCTCCACCCATTTTTTAATCAACACGAGCGGCGGCAAATCCGGCTCCGGGAAGTAGCGGTAGTCATGGGCGTATTCCTTGCTCCTCTGGCTTACGGTGGCGCCTTTCGCCTCCACCCAGCCGCGCGTCTCCTGCACCAGTCTGTCTCCTTTTTCCAGCACCTCCTGCTGTCGCTTAGCCTCGTACTCCAGCGCGCGATAGACGGCGCGGAAGCTGTTCATGTTTTTTACTTCGACCTTGGACAGATATTCGGTGGTGCCTTTCGGGCGGATGCTGATATTGGCATCACACCTGAAGCTGCCCTCTTCCATATTACCGGTGGAAACGCCCAGATACTGCAGGATGGTGCGCAGCTTCATCAGGTACTGCCTGGCCTCCTCCGGCGAGGACATATCCGGCTCGCTGACGATTTCCATCAGCGGTACGCCGGAGCGGTTGACGTCAACCAGGCTGTAGGACTCGCCCTCGGGTGAGGTGCAGTGGGTCAGCTTGGCCACGTCTTCTTCCAGGTGAACGCGCGTTATGCCGACTTTCTTCTTCTTGCCGTCGATGTCTATCTCCAGCCAGCCGTTCTTGCTCATGGGCGCATTGTACTGCGAAATCTGGTAGCCTTTCATAAGGTCGGGGTAGGGGTAATTTTTGCGGTCGAACTTGGCATATTCGGCGATAGTGCAGTTAAGCGCCAGCGCCGTCATCACCGTATATTCGATGGCTTTCTGGTTGATGGTCGGCAGCACGCCCGGCATGCCCAGGCAAATGGGGCAGACGTGCGTATTGGGAGGCGTGTTAGCATAATCGGTGCTGCAGGAGCAGTACATCTTGCTCTTTGTCAATAACTGGGCATGCACCTCCAGCCCAATGACAACCTCGTATTCCACGGCTGGTTAGTATAGCAGTACGGCTTTCGAGAGGCAAACGATTCTCTATGAAATGAAATACCACAATAAACAAAACGATGTTTTGTTGCGCTTAGCTTCGCGTCAAATTAAAGACTTATTTGCGGATTTCCGACAGTGCTTGACGTGCATTCTCAACTAGCCTAGGGTAGTTAGTTCCTAACTCAATGACCTTCTCAAAATCGCTGGCTGCTTTATCGTATTCACCTATATCCTTATAGATAAGCCCGCGGGCCTGATAAGGCCAGACGTTCTCAGGTTTCAGCTCAATCGCTTTTGTATAGTCCGCTATGGCCAGGTCATATTCACCTTTCTTCCCATAAGAAATACCACGACAATAGTAAATAAAGGCATCCTCAGGGTTCCGTTGAATCGCAGCGTTATACGCATTTATAGCACTGTCATATTCCCCTCCGTGCGCACGCCCAATCCCAGTTTCAAACCAATACTGATGAGACTTAGGGTCCAGTTCAATCATCTTACTATAATCAGCTATAGCTTTGTCGTATTCACCTTTGTCCTTATAGGCAAGCCCACGGTACCTGTAATACCAGGCATATCCAGGGTCCAGCTCAATCGCCTTGGTATAATCAGCTATAGCCAGGTCATATTCATCTTTCTTCATATAGCAATTCCCACGAGATATGTAATACATGTTGTCCTCAGGGTCCAGCTCGATTGCCTTATTAAACTTGGCTATGGCTTTGTCATATTCACCTTTACCCTCATAATCAAGCCCAACACTCCAGGCTGACATGGCATCACTCTGCTTCATAAGGTTGTAATATTCGCCAAAATAATCCGTAATCGCTTGAGTGAAACTAGTTGTGGCATTGTCACTTGGTGGCGTTGAGTTCCCACAACCCGATACTAATATCGTGGCTACCAGGAAGATACAAATAACTGGTATAAATACTGTCTTCTGGCTCATAATTGTCAACTTATTTGATAAGTAACATAGTCACTTTCGGACGTGATAGCACAATACGGCTGTTATAAGAAGTATGCAAAAGCGGAATTAGGGGGTATTGCATTTCATTCTAGCCATATATATGATTGGCACAGATATTCGCTTGTGATCGAGGTTCACAGGATGGGCTCATATAAAGAAAAAAGTAAACACAAGGAAGTTTCGCTGGTACTGGCTGTGTTTTTATCCTATTGGACATGGCTCTATACAGCTGAAAAAGATTGGTGGAAGTTTGTGGTCAGCTTCGTGGTAGGGATTGCGCTTGCCGTTCTACATTTCACAACTGATTTGATACCCACTATTACGCTTCCAGCCATTAATATAGTGTTCTGGATTTGGGCGATTGTGGATGTAGCCGTAAAGAAAGATGAATGGTATCGCACGTATTACGGGAAGCAACCACTTAGACAACCAGTAAAAGCCGGCAACGGTACCCCGGTAACAACAGGGGAGGCAGCATATTGTCCCAGATGTGGTATTGCACCTCTTGAGGGTCGGGATTATTGCTGGAGTTGCGGAAATTCAACCAACGAAGATGACGAGTTTTGCCGACGCTGTGGGATATCTTTGATGGATGCCCAGTCTGCTAAGTTTTGCGGGCGATGTGGTAAGTCTTTAACCGCTACCTAATTTAGATATATCGCCCAAACTGATACCGCTCAGAGCAGAGCACATTGCTCATCGAGTCTTATCAAATATATATATTCTTTTTATTTTTTATGCTAGTGTAGTTCTAGCAGACCTTTTATCTGGACCTTCGCCTCCTGGTCACCGCTTTTTTAGTAGTCGTCACTGCCTTGGTGGGCTCGGCCTGGGCGGCCGGCTTTGACCGCAGCCAGCGGATGAGAAATATCAAGCCGACTATGACCAACAGCAGTATCACAATGGCGACTATGGGCATAGTGTAGTTATATTTATACTGTATCTCTACGGTGGACGGTCCGTTCATAACCTGCTGGCCGCTGGAGTTGACTGCTGACTGTGTGGCACCCAGAGCCCTCCAGAAGCCGGCCTCAACGGGTACGGCACGTAACGCTAAGTTCCATGTGGCGGTGCTGCCTGCCAGTTCCCAGGAGGTCTGGTTGAAGGGCGGGTATTTCGAGTGCAGGGTCAACTGGTAGTACGTCTTGTACCTGGCCAGGACAGTTCCTCCCTGGTTGACCGTGTAGCCGAGAGTCGGATTAGGGCGCGTGGTCCCATCAGGCAATTGCCAGTCAGATAAGACAAGCTTCTTTCCGTTCGGGATATCTTCGACGGTTCCCGGTACCGTGCTGCTGAAGTAGCTGCCCGTGGCATAGAAACCAGCTCCCGGTGGCTGCGTAGCTCCTGTTGGGTCGCTGGCCGTTTTGATTTCTACCTCCGGTGCATAATTGAAATAGGCATAGTTGTCAGTTTCGGTAAACGTTTTGAAATTCGAGCCTATGACCGTGAACCTGGTACTTGAGTTCGGCTGTACGCTTTGATCCACCATCACCGTATGGCCTTCGCACGGTACACTGGAAATAGTGTATTTCTGCCCACCTGAAAGTGTGGCCACATGTGCACCGTCAACCACCAGGTTTGTCTGTCCCTGCGTTAGTCCGGGGCCGATTTCTACGGTCTGGTCGCAGCCTGTGGTTATAGTGGTGAAAAGGATAGGAATGTAGTTGGCCCAGCAGTCGACGTAAAGTACGAAGGTGCGGTTAGCGCCTATTGGGCAGGTACAGCCAACGCCAGTGCAGTAGCCGGTATCGGTAACCGTTACAGTGACGTTATTAACGGTGTTGCACGTGCCGGCGGCAGGGGTGCCGGTGATATTGCCGGCGGCATCCATGGTTAGCCCCGCCGGCAAGCCAGCAGCAGACCAGGCGTACGGGCCAACACCGCCGGTGACGGTACAGGTCATGTTGAATGGTGCACCTTCCCAGCACCAAGGGATTAACACCGGGTCGATGGTCATGCAGGTTATGTTGGTGACATGAACATTGAAGGTGATGGTAAAAGTATCAACATCAAGACATGTACATCCTCCAATCATGCAGGGCCACCAGCACCCTCCAAAAGGTATGTGATGAGGAGTAATACTCCAGCACTGAATTTGAGCCGTATAAGAATAATCGACAGCCGCATTGTCAGGGCACCCCCGAAATTCCCCAGTGTTGGTGTCCAGATTCAGCCAGCCCGGCCAACCTACTGAATCAGGGAAAAAGAAATGTGCCTCCGGTTGCCAGCCCGCGCACGAAGGGCCGGGACAGACGGAGCTAGTAATAGTAACTCCTCCTGGCGGCACAGCGAAGGGCTGGCATGCATATACATCATAATTGGCCTGGTAAGCCGGAGTATAGGTAATAACAGCCTGCGCTGGTCGGGGGCCTAGAGCCATACTTCCCAGAACCAGTGACAGGGTAATGATGGTAACCAAAAATAATCTAGAAAAGACCGATGCCTTCTGGCTCATTTCGAAATTCCATTTCCTCATTTAATTACCTCCGTATTTAGTCCGATAAATACGCTTCATTCCTCTACCATCCGGCTAAATTGCGTCGTCAGCGTAACACGGGTTTGTCATATACACGGCAGTGGGAAGCTGCCTCAGATTGAGTCGAGTAGCAGGTGCCTCCCGATTGTAGACACTGAGCCTGGGTGGTTTGAAAGACCTGTAATTTGGCACAGCACCAGCACGGTGGCTGACAGTATGCCATCACCTCGGACTGATTCATAGACCAGTAGGAGCCTCCCCTCAGTGCACACTCCTCCTTGGTTACGCCGGCATAGATCTGCCCGTTGTAGCAGCAATATCCCTTGGGCTGGCAGGCCTGTTGGGCTTCGTACTGGTTGAGTGACCAGTAGCCGTTGACCTGGGTGCACTGGCTTTTGGTGGTCTGGCTGACCTGCTGATTGGCACAGCACCAGCCAACCGGCTCGCTGTAACAGTACCAGTATCGTGTCTTTTCAGGGTTGTAGAAGCAGGGCTGGTCCGAGCATCTATTAGTGAAGCCGTGGCTGGCGGCGTCACCGGGTTCCATGCATAATTTGCAGTTATCGGGGCATTTGAAAAAGTCAGGCCCACTGTAATCAGTGGTCGTTGAAGACAGGGGTGCATTGGAATGTTCTTCATTCTGATTCAGCCAGTGGGACTTATTTTCTTTCTGAGTCCCTGTCGACCCGGGCGGCGGGCCTTCCGGCAGGAGTTCTTTGGCCAGAGACAGCGTCAGCTCAGCCTGAACACTGACACCGCCGTTACTGGCTATAATAGTGCTGATGAACTGACCGTTTTGATCGGTCGTTATGGAGGAAGCCAGATTTCCATTGGCAGTCCCCTGAAGGGTGGCGCCGGTGGGATTATCGACGCTTCCGATGCCCACACCAGCCTCGCTCATCTGAACCTGCGTGGCATTTTTCACCTTGAAGGTATAGACGGCGAAAGAAGTGGCTGTATTCAGCACCATAGGGTCAACCTTCCATATCTGTATTACAGGTTCAGCCGTGGCTGCAGCACAATTGGCATATGAGATATCTCCCTGTTGCAGTGGCGCAGCCCTGCAGACACCTGCATATGACAGTTGAGTGTAGGCGATGGCGCCGGCGCCGGCCGTTACCAGAGCAACCAGCACCAGGCAGAGGCATACTCCGAGAACGTTATTCAGGTTTCGAATCCGCTTAAAACTCGATAATCTCATGACTCAACCTCCCGTAAGAATCGATAATAAAAATTTTTATATTGTACATTTGATGTAAAAAGGGATATGGACACGGTGGACCGGCATGGGTATAAAGGGCAGAGTTTTTGGCGAGTCACTAAACTATATAGGAACATCGCTAGCGCCAGTATGCATCATGTTTAGGCTTATGTCAATAGGGTCATAGCAGTAATATAGTACTGTTTCACCCTCACCCTGGCCCTCTCCCTCAAGGGAGAGGGGATTGGGATTTTCTAAGAGGGGCTGGGCCATTCTTAAGCTCCCCACAGCGTGAGAGAGAAAGTACAGAATCCGCTCGTGGTGAGTCTGTCGAACCATAGCGGATTCCATCGAAGAAAAATATTTTGGAGATTGCCTTCAGAGCCCCTTGACAAGGCTGTTGATAGCCATTATAATATGTCTAGATATATCGAGATAGTACAAGATATATCAATAAGATAAAGGAGAATGAAATGGGCTATTTTAAGATTCTGGCGGCGATTCCGGGGTTCTTTCTGAGTGCGTTGTTCTTTATGCTGCTGTGGGGAGTTATTGCTCCCAAGATGGGCTGGCAGGGAATCGACTATCCTATGGCCATGATGATGACCATCACGCTGTGGCTGGCGGTGGCGCCGCTGGCGGCGGCGGCGGGCAGGGTCGGTGGATGGTGGCACTAGCACCAAATACATTCTCATCACCACGAGTAAAAGGAGGATACAGAAATGTTTAGAAGTAGAGCCTGGGCTGGAGGACCGTTTTTCGGTCACGGCGGCCCCTTTCACAAGGGAAATTTAAAGTACGTGATTCTTGATTTGTTGAAGGAGAAACCAAGATACGGCTATGAGATCATCCGCGCCCTGGAAGAGCGCTCGCACGGTTTTTACACGCCCAGCCCGGGCGTGGTCTATCCCACGCTGCAGATGCTGGAGGAAATGGGCTATGCCAGCTTGGCGGAGCGCGATGGCAAGAAGGTCTATACCATTACCAAAGAAGGTCTTAAGTTCCTTTCTGAACGGGATGAACAGGCCGAGGAAGTCAGAAGTCACATGAAGCACCAGTGGAATCCGGAGAACATGGGCATCATCATGGAGATGATGGGCGATTTCCGGGAGCTGGGACACCTTGTTAAGCAGCGGGCGAGGAGCATCGAGCCGGATAGGATGAAGAAAATACGTGAGATTATTGCCCGCGCCACCAAGGATATAAAGACTGCTCTGGAAGAATAGTTTTGATTTCACCCTCACCCTACCCTCTCCCATACCCCGTTGCCCAATGGGAATAAATCCTCATTGGATGCCTACCCGCCCTTCCTCCCGAGGGAGAGGGAAATGGCGAATACAAGACACGCCCCATCTTTTCGAGGTTTAGAATCCACCTGCTGGTTAAAAAGAAAACCGGGCGACATGACGCAACTTCATCATTGTCGCCCGATCTAATTTTCCTGGCGCACTTTTTGTCAGGACAGAAGTTTATCTAGATCTTCGTCTTCTCACCGCTTTCTTTCTAGCCGTAACCTTTCTCTTAGCCTGAGTAGGTGGGGGCTCAGGGGCAATCTTTCGGCGCCTGTAGAAGCCGAAGTAGTACACCAGTCCGCCGACCACTAACACTAATACCAACATTATGATCAACGGAATTGTGCAGTCCTTTTTCCACAGGATTTCCACCGTTTTTGACTCATTCATTTCAATATTGCCTTTAGCGTTGACCGGCTTCAGCTTGGCTCCAAGGTTAGCCCACCAGGTGGGCGCGGGGACGGACCCCAGTGCCAAATCCCACGTGGCGGTGCCTTCGGGCTTCCAGGATGTCTCATTAACGAAGGGGTAATCCGATTTCAGGGTCAGCAGGAAGTACTTATCGTACTTGGCTATGACGGAACCGGCTTTGGTGGGGGTAGACACCAGATTCTTGTTGAGGTTCGTAGTGCCATCCGGCAGGCTAAATTCTTGGAAAATGTATCTCGTGCTATTCTGGATATCAGAATCAACGGGGCTTGGTGCCGTGGCGCTGCAATCACCGCCTACAAGGTACCAGCCGTCGGCCCCCGGTTTGGCAACTCCGCTGGGGTCGCTGGCAAAGTCCAGATATACTTCCTTGGCATAATTGAAATAAGCGCGGTTGTCGATGTCGGTACACGGTTTATAATTTGACCCTATGACTACGTACCTGGTTTTGGCGTCCGGGCCCGGTACGATTTGGTCTACGGTCACTATACTACCCTGGCATGGCTTTGACGTAAGGGCTTTAGATTCGTTTCCTGCCATAATGGTCCACTGTTTGTCATTGACAAGCACATTTGTCTGGCCATAGGCAAGACCGGAGCCAATTTCGACTCTGCAATCGCAACCGGCGGTGCAGGTGTTGCAGGTGTTACAAGTGTTGCAAGCGTAGTAAGAGGCGCAAGTGTTGCAAATGTGGTTAGCCCAGCAATCTATGAAAAGGTAGAAGGTGCGACTTAGGATTGCACAGCAGCAAGGTGGGAGCTGGCTCATATCAGCAACTTTAACCGTTACTGCGTAGGGTCCCCCGCAGGTGGTCGGGGTGCCGGAGATTTCCCCTGTGACTGTGTTCAGGGTTAGCCCCGGTGGCAACCCGGTGGCGTTCCAGAGGAATGGGCCAACGCCACCAGTGACGGTCAGGGTCATGTTGAACGGCAATCCCTGCCATGCCCACGGAATAAACGCTGGGTTGATGGCCGAAATACATGGTTGGAGTGGGTCGACGATGATGGTCACAACGCACGGTTGCGACGGAATTCCCTCTGTTCAACAATACCAATAATACTCGGTGACTATAATCTCAAAGGTAAAGGTTTTGCCAGCGTCATCTTTACAAAAACGGTATGAAAGTACCCCGCTTTCCCCATCTAGATATGCATGTGAGTTCGGATCTGTCAACGCTGGATTCAGGCCCGACCACCAAAAATCCCAACGTTCTGCGTGCGGCGGATCCCACGACGAGCCAGTCCAGTCGAAGTCATATGTACCGGGCAGACAGGGTTTCGCGTGTATGGTTATTGGACAGGGACCAACAATTTCAATAGCAGCCTGTACAGGCTGCGTGTTCAGTGTCATCCCTCCCATGGCCAGTGACAGGGCAACTATGATGCCCAGACATAATCTGAACAAGCCCGTCAATCTCTGGCCCTTTCCAAAATTCGATGTCCTCATTTATCTACCTCCTTATTTACTCCAACAGGAAGGATTAATTTTCTCATTACTCTGCTAAATATAAACCGTCATCGCGGTAATCTCGGCTGGCAGGCTGCGTTCGCCGAGTTCGGGTCGGGGTAACAGTTGCCTCCCATCAGGCGGCACTGATCCTGGGTGGTCTGGGTAACGCTACCACTAGTGTAGTAGCATTCGCCGCGGCGCGGACAGACTTGGGAGCCTGGAATGCAGCACCAGCATGGCGGCTGGCAGACTTGCATCACCTCGGCCTGGTTGGTGGACCAGTAGGAACCTCCCCTCTGGGCACACTCGGACTGGGAGACCGGGTAGTAAACCTGGCCGTTATAGCAGCAGTATCCTTTAGGCTGGCAGGCTTGCATTGCATCGTTCTGGTTGAGGGACCAGTAGCCTCCCAACCCCTTGCACTCAGTTTTGGTGGCCTGGTTGACTGTGCCGTTGGCGCAGCACCAACCCTCCGGATCCTTGTAGCAATAGTACTTTTCAACCTGGCCGGGGGAATAGTAGCAGAGCTCGTCTGAGCATCTCTGAGTGAACCCTTGGGCTGCTGCGTCACCAGGTTCTAGACAGTTGCAGCAGCCTTGAGGGCAAGTCACAAACTTGGGTGGATAGTCAGTCGGAGGTGAAATATTTGATGTAGTCGGTTCAGGCGTAGGTTCAGTTGAAGAAACCTGCAAGAAACTCTGGTTCCCCCAATAAGAACGTTGCCCGGTCTCATTGTCGCTGGATCCTGTTAGTGCGGCCTGTGGGGGAGCAGGAGTGGCAATCGACAGCAGTAGCTTTTTCTCCAGCTTACCTTTGTCATTACTTATTACCAGCAGGGCTTCAAACTTACCATTTTCCGTTGGTATTGAGTTAGCCGGCATCCCTTTGAAAGTAAATTTATGAGTGCCGGTAGGTGGACCGTTAAACTCTCCAATAAGCACTCCCGCCTCATAAAACAGTATTTTCGTAGCGTAATTAACCTTGATGACATAGTTGGCTGCATCGCCCTCTTTTAGCGGGGAATTAGCTTTGAATTCGCTGATGTACGGCAGATTTCCCTTTGGAGCGCACCCGACTGCACCGGAAATTATGGTCCCGGCCAGCACAAGGCACAGACATAATCCGATAATCCTATTCATGCGGTAGACCTGCCTAAAACCTGATAATCTCATGTCTCAACCTCCCAAAAAGAATACTCACAACAATTTCCTGCTATGCAGCAGAAACTCACGCGCAGTTTCTTCGACGTTCCGTCTGAGATGTGTTACATGCAGACTTTTACAAGCGTGGTATCCGGTTGATGTACATTCTGGTGTGGGAGCAGTGTGTTGGCGGTAGTAATAAAAATTGAAGCCATCTGCGAGTTGATGAATTATATAGGAACATCGCTAGCGGCAGTATGAACCATGTTTTTTTATTTGTCAATGGTCGTGTCAGAACAGACTTCCTGAAGAGCGCGGCTCCGAGTTTTTAGCTTGTCGGTGCCTTCAATGCAGGCTAGATATAATGCTGCTTATATTAATCTTAGCACGGGATATTATTGCCCGCGCCACCAGGGATATAAAGGCTGTACTGGAAGAATAGATTTTGGTTTCACCATCACCCTGACCCTCTCCCGTCAAGGGAGAGGGTTTTTCTTTTTTATTCACCCACTTCCTTCATGGAATAATTTTCTTTATAACTATGTAAGCTTTCGGGGAAAAATTTAACGACTTTTTAATTGTTGCACTGCTAAAATCCTGGTAGAGGAGGATAAATCATATGGTGCAGGAACATAATCACGATGAATTGGTGGGAAGCATCGCTAACCAGTTGGAACCTATACTTAAGAAGTCGGAACAGGGCATATACATATATCTCGACGACGTTCACAAGGTGTGTAACGATAATTTCGCCAAGATGCTCGGCTATGCATCGGCGAAGGAGTGGGCGGATACTGAGGCGCCTCTGGCCAATGTAGTCGAGGAGGACCAGAAGGCGTTAATTTCGGCATATCAGAAGGCTGTGGATAGGTTTACGGCGGGTGACCTGGATATCACCATGAAAAATGTGAAGAATGACAAGAAAATAAAAGTTAAGATGATAGTAGTACCCATGGTATTACAGGGGTCTGTTTTTGCAATGCATTTTTTGAATCAGATTTGATAACTAGCCGTATTGATGAATAGGAGGTACCTGATGAGTCAAGTGGTGGAATCGCAAGGAGTACGTATATTCGATGTCAGACAGAATAAAATTGTCTACGTGGATAAGGTTATAAAAACGGATGCCGAGTGGAAGAAGCTGTTGACCCGCGAGCAGTACGAGATCACAACCCAAAAAGGGACGGAGCATCCCTTTACCTGCACCTTCGACGAGGTGAAGGAATCGGGCATCTTTCACTGCGTCAGATGCGGCACCGACCTGTTCCGCTCATCGACCAAGTTCGAGTCGGGCACCGGCTGGCCCAGCTTCTACGAGCCGGTTTCCGATTTGAACATAAGACTTATCGGCGACTTCAGCCTGGGCATGAACCGGACGGAAGTGCTGTGCGCCCGGTGCGATTCACATCTGGGACATGTATTCAATGACGGCCCGCCGCCGACAGGCATGCGTTATTGCATGAACGGGTATGCACTCAAGTTAATTAAGGAGCAGGACCTGAAGTGATGCCGCGAAGCAGAAAGCGCGATGCGCCTGACAGGGAAGTGGTCACGCTGGCCGGCGGTTGCTTCTGGTGCCTGGAGGCTATTTTTAAGGAAGTAGAGGGCATCGACAGGGTGGTCTCAGGATATTCGGGAGGCACAGCAACGAAACCGACGTACCAGCAGGTCTGCAGCGGCGCCACCGGTCATGCCGAGTCGGTGCAGTTGACCTATGACCCGAAGAAAATATCGTTCAGGGAAATACTGGCCATTTTCTTTTTCGTTCACGACCCGACCACGCTGAACCGGCAGGATGCCGACGTGGGCACGCAGTACCGGTCGGCCATCTTTTACCACGACGAGGAGCAAAAAGCCGAGGCTGAGGAGGCCATCAGGCAGCTGAACGCTTCAAACTCCTGGGGAGCGCCGGCGGTGACCAGGGTGGAACCGTTTAAAAATTTCTATCCGGCAGAGGAGTACCATCAAAACTACTATGCCAGGAACCCGGAACAGCCGTACTGCAGTGTATTGATTGCTCCCAAGCTGGATAAGTTCCGCAAGACATACCTCAAGGAAAAATCAAAAATCAAAAGATAGGGATTTCCCTATCTGGCAGTGCCCTGCCCGGCGGTCTTAGCCTGTTTCTGCTCCTGTTCGTTGAGCAGGCAGCCGCTTTCACAGGCCGGGCTGCAGACACCGTCGCAAGGCTCTATGTGCACGATGACATCGACATCGTGCGGAAAGTGAGCCTTGAAATCACCCACTATTTTATCGCCGATGCTGTGCGATTCGGCGACTGTCAACTTTGAGTCCAGCGCCAGGTGCAAATTGATAAAACGGGTGGCGCCGGCTTTCCGTGTTCTGAGCCGATGGAAGGAGCGTACCGTGGGATAGAGCGACGAAAGATAATTTTCCATCCACTCCTTTTCCTCGACGGGGATGCTCTGGTCGACCAGGTCCTGTACGGCGCGCCTTGTCAGGTCATAGGATGCATGGATGATGAGGCCGGCCACGGCGATAGCGGCGATGGGGTCGATCCAGCTTAAATTGAGGCCCGGGAAAAAATAAGCGCCCAGCCAGAT
>Ga0209609_10000835_pt1 | contig 18081 bp, 15 predicted proteins | sample LakKivw325mmetaG_FD_184136 | JGI IMG/M metagenome (GOLD analysis project Ga0209609, IMG submission 184136) | Anoxic lake water microbial communities from Lake Kivu, Rwanda to study Microbial Dark Matter (Phase II) - Lake Kivu water 325m metaG... | ecosystem: Environmental > Aquatic > Freshwater... | reverse complement strand
GTTCCGTTGCACTGGAAAAGGTAGAGGCAGTCGCCGTCGTACGGGACGTAGAACGTGGCGTTGCCCTGGAAGCCGGATGCTGCAAGCCAGTTGCTGCCGCTCCGCAGGGTTATGAGGCTAAGGTTCAGGTCGGAGTTGAAGGTGTTGTACCACATGAAGGATCTCAATCCTGTTGCATTAACGGCTTCAAATCGATGTGTACCACGAAGGTTCATTTTTCGTGCATAACTTCCCCCAACGTCGGGCAGTTTCTCCCCGTCCATGAGTTCAGTAATATTTACTGTTGTGGAATTTACGTATCCATAAACCTCGTAGAAACCGCAGGCATCTGCTGTCGAACATAGAGGGAGATTGCAACAGTCCGCTGTGTCATTACAGTCCGTCAGTCCGTCGCCGTCGTCGTCTATTCCGTCTGTGCAGTTTTCTGCCGGTTTGCAGTAGTAAGTTCCAAGACATCCAGTACTATTGTCAAGAGCGCAGCAATGTAGATCGTAACAGTCAACAAAACCGTTACAGTCGTTGTCAATTCCATCGGAGCATGAGGTTTCGTTCACTTCGGTCACGTTACACACGAGGTCTGTACAGTACGCCCCCTGACCGAAACCATTGAACCTCAAACCTGCTGCTACCTCGGTTGTGCCCTTTGCCCTATAGGAGTATATCAACGTGTCAAGGTCGTTCGTGTAGTTAACGATGGACAGGTTTGAGTAGAAGTAGTACATCGTCGTGTTCGGGAGCTGGTAATACGGATAAAACCACCAGTACCATCCCCAAGGTCCATAGGATGTAGTGTAGTTATTCGGGATATCATAGATATACTCGCCGTTTGGCTCATGACACATTACAATCGTTGTGTTTCTGTTTAGATAAACTAATGTCTCTGTTGGACAAATACCCTCAAAGGAGTAATGATACCACGGCCAATAGTAATATGGATAATTCCACCACCATGGAGCGTAATAAATGTCAGAGCGGGCGCTGTATACAAGAGATGCATTTTCAACCTCGGAAAGGTTGTATGTTTTGGGTAGTTTCAGGATTATCGAATTTTCACCTCTCCGATAGGAATACCAACCGTGATTAATCCTGCCTCTGCCCGTGAGTATAACGCTCCAGTCGTATGATGAAACGTTGGGTTTTTCAGCCCACTCGCCACCAACCTGGATATATGTCACCGTGACATTTTTACTGCTACCATTACCCCACGTTAACCTTAGTTTCGATTCCGAACTCTGGGTTGTGTTATCTATGAACAGGTAAAGCGTGAAGTTCACGCTCTGGTTCGGGTAGAGTTTGAAGTTCTGTATCGGGTTGTCTATCAGGTAGTAATCCTGCAACCCCCCCGTAAACTCGATGTTTATGTCGGATACCACTTCATTTCCGGTGTTGTTTATCGTGAAGGTCTTCTTCGTGTCTGTGCATACCTGGCTGGAGTTGCCTGTGTCCGTGAGGTTTACTATCCATGTTGTTGGGGTTATCGAAAGGTTGTAGTTATCCTCTGTCAGCGAAGGCAGGGTTGCGTTGATTGTTGCATAATCCGCAAGTAGAGTGTATTCTCCAAAACAGTCCTGATACAAGTAAAGATGGATAGGACAATTCGTGCCGTTATAGGAACTCAAGTCCGCGATGATAGTAATATAAATGGATTCCTGAGGGGACAACCAGAATTCATCGAACTGTGAACCATAACCATGCACTGAAACATCACAGCATGAGCTTGAAGCAAGAACGTAACCATTGAATGAGTACGAATCTTCATTGTTCTGGATTACTATACCGATGTAGTTCACATCACGCTTTAACTCTGTGATGTAGGTATGGCTTACCAACTGCACTGTCGGTGTGCTGTCGAATGTCACATTGACCTCAGGACATACATAATTCGATGGGGTGCGACAGATGCCGTAACCCTCGTATGTTGAACCATTAACACGCTCATAGTATGTCCCTTCATAATCCTTGGTGCAGTTCCCGTTAACGCATAATGCGCACTTTCCGTTAACATCGTAGTCGTCAAAAAAACAGTCGTCACGATAGTTCGGCATTTTTATGCATTCTAAATCAGGACCGCACTCCCAGCACGTGTTACAGTCGTCGTCAGAATAGTAGTAACCTGAACACAACCCCCAACCGCCATAGTGATGAATCTTACAGCAGATCCCCCCCTTGGGACCTATCTGTCCAATACATTCGTCATCACGACAGTCCACGTGCTGATCACAGTCATCGTCTATGTTGTTATTGCAGATTTCGTTAGTGCCGGGGCTTATGTTAGGGTCGCTGTCATTACAATCCTCCGGTGTCGTGAGAACACAGTTTCCTACCCTGACCTCATAGCCATCACCATCTTTGTCCTCACACTGTACGAGTTCGTACACTACCACATATGAATCAAGAACTGGGGTTGTTCCTGAAGTGTTTGTGTAAAGGTAACTATCCACCTGTATATAGGTCGTATTCGCTAGTTCTGACATGGCACTGAGATTTATTGTTCCTGATGTGTAGTTAACCCATGAAGTCCAGTCACCCCAAGCGGAATTTATATCTGCTTTTCCTCTGAACCTGTAACTGATATAAGTGCCTGCAGGCTCGGTTTCTGATGCATAGAACGATACAAACGCACCGACGTCTTCGCCACCGAGTTGGTTAGCCCCCGAGGTATGCGTCCCATTGGTGGGATTACTTTTTGGTAAGCACACCGTCTGGAATGAACCATCGGTGAAGTTTATGTCAAGGCATGGCGGCGTGTCCGTCTCCCGGGAATTTATGCCAAAACCGTCTAAGTGGATGGCAGTTATTGCCATTCCGTTGGGATTGCCCCAGCTGTTCTGGATTTGGGTCTTGTTCCCGCCAGGAAGCGTAAAGTTGTAGTAATAGTTATCCCAGACATCACCACCGCATGGCTCACCTCCGCATTCGTATGCCCCGAGTGGACCCAAATACCCAGTAGTTATGAAAGTTGAATATCCGGGACTCGAACTGCATGGTATGTCAGTCCAGGAACTCCACACCTTGTATATAGAGTAGTTCAAATAATCGCCCTCTGGAGGCGTGGAACCACCATAAAAGTGATGATTGACGAAAAGCCGCAACGTGCCGTAATTAACGTTTGATGTCCATGAACTAGGATTTAACTGAAATTTTACATAGGTCGTATCCCAGGAATTAAGCGATAACCCACCGGTACAATAAAAACTCCCGAAATAACCGCTATACCACCCGTCAGCACCGTAGTTCAGGAGAACCTCTCCGGGATATCTTGAATAGATATCGTTAGTTGAAACATACGTTCCATTGTCCCATTGCTCTTTTGTGTCCATAGTAAATGAGGCGAGATATGCTGTGGATGGCTGTGACAGGATTGCAGTCAAAAAAACCAACACGATAGTGAATCTATTCATCATTAATATTTATGATACATCCTACTTATAAAATTCTACTTTAGAACCAACTTCCAACCCGGTTTTCAGAGTGAAATTCGCAGGAACCTCGAGGACGTAATTCGCCTCTTCTTCGGGCCAGTAGGACAGGCACTGCTCGCTTGCGCACGGAGGAACGTCACGCTCTATGTGCACTATTGCATCGTCATTTATCCAGATTATGTCAATCGGGAACTTCATGTTTTTCATCCAGAAGGGATATGTTCCTTTTCCGTTGAATATGAACAGCATCCCGGCATCATCCGCAAGAAAGTCGCGATACATCAAACCTCTTTCTCTTTCACTATTGGTTACTGCCAATTCCACGGGGATGCACGTTTTGTTGAAACAAACGCGTGAAAAATTTGCAGTTTCTTTTTTGTTTTTATTAAAAAAATTCATGAATGAAAGCAATGATAAAAACAGAAGAACGACCAGCAAAATAAAAAAATTTTTTCTCACTTTCTCAGGTAATCGGCAATTATATCAGCAACGCTGACCCTGCTTAGTTTGTTCTGGATTGTGTCAGTACACACGAGCTCATCCACTCTGAAGCCGGATGTTCCCTTTGAGAAAACCCCGTGAACGCACCCGACGTTTGTTGATTTTGGCTTCTGTTTCTTTATGATTTTTACGGCATTTATTATCGTTCCGCCCGTGGATACGATGTCGTCAATTATGAGGATGTCCTTTCCCGTAACGCCGAGATTCTTTTCCCTGGTCTTAACCTTGCTTCCGGAAATTCTCGTCTTCTCCAGATAATTGAACCTACACTTCAGCACTTTTGCCGCGGTTTTTGCCCGGTCTATGGAACCTTTATCCGGAGCTATGACAACCGGGTTCTTCAGCTTTTTGAAGTAGCCCGCGACCAGCGGGACTGCGTCCAGGTTTTCAACCCTTATTCCGTAAAAGTTGAATCTTCCCTTCTTTTTTATGAAGTGGCAGTTTACGGTTGCAATCGAATCTGCGTATCCATCCACGATTTTCAGGATTGTTTTTGCGCTTACAGCCTCGCCGTCCTTGAAGCGCCTGTCCTGCCGCGCGTATGCGAGATGCGGAATTATCGCATGAAGCTTAGAGGCACCCAAATCCTTCAATGCGTCAAGAATCAGAAACAACTCGATAAGGTCGTCATTATTCCGCGTGGTTTTTATAACCGCACATTCCTTTCCTTTCACATCCGAAAGTATGCGAACATACAGTTCGCCATCCGGGAATTTTTTTACCTCTAGCTTTGCAACCTTCTTGTTCAGTTTTTTTGCAACTTTTTCCGCGAGTTTTTCCGAATTGCTTCCCGGAATTATCATTTTCGTGTTTTTTTGTTTACCCTACTTATGAATGCATTCGCTTCCTCGAGCCATTTCAGTTTCATCTCTGGAGAAAGATTTCTGGTTTCTTTCAATTTTTCTTGGTTTAAGGCAAGATGGATTCCTTTAATTTGTTTCATTTAATTTTCCTCAATTTTATTAAGGTCTTTACATCCTCAAGGTCTTGCGGTCTTCCAGACGACTTTTTCAATTTTATTAGGTCATCTATTGAAATTACAGGTATTTGAATATTACCTGCTTTAATCATTTTTTTTGAGTCATATGCGATCTTAAAACTTATCGGTTCTTCAGCGAATGCGTCAACCATCTTATATGAATCTTTGGAATGAATAAAAGAAAATACCTTCATGTTCTTCTCTTTTACCCAGCGTTCCCTTTTTTTCACGTCTGCAAAATCCAATGCCTTTACGGGCAACCTTGGTTTGTATCTCAGAGAACCCATAATTTTTATGAACTTTGTAAGATTTTTTGGGGTCATGTCAAGAAAGAGGTCCAAATCCACTGTAAGCCTTACCACGCCGTGAAGAACCAAGGCGACTCCGCCAACCACGAGATATCTCACCTTCCCCTTGTTTAGCGCCTCGAAAACCTCATCGTAATACATTTTGGTTTACTTCACAATAACCCCACCGTATCCGACCACAGCGCCATAATCCTTTGTCACGTCGCCGGACGTCATGTACTTCACGAGTTCCGCCTTTTTTGCCCCGAGTTTTTTGCATGCGAGCAGCATCACCGTGACCGGACCGAAACCGCACATGGAAACCCGGAGGTCACGGACAACCTGCAGGAGTTTTTTCGCATCAAGTTCGAGAACCGCATCCAAAATCGCATGGTCTTTTTTGTTCGCAACTTCATGCGGTTCGTAATGCGTGAGGTCGGAACTTGCGATTATTGTTACGGATTCCCTAGTGTTCTTTACAGCGGTCGCAATCGCATTCGCAATGTCCGTGCATACGTTCAGATATTCGTCATCCGGTGCATAATGCCTCATAGTAATCGGGACGAACTGGAAATCGTCGCTGAAGTACTGAATGAACGGCAACTGCACTTCGATAGAATGCTCGTGCTGGTGCGCGGTGAAATCGTCCTCCAGAACCTTTGAATTTTTGAATATCTCTTCCGCAAGCGGTTTGTCTATCTTGACCTCACCGAGTGGCATTCTCCAGATTCCGTCCGTCATTATCGCGAAATCCGCGCCGATGCCGGTATGGTTTGGTCCGAGAATAACAAGCGTGTCAGGAATCTTCATCCTTGAATAAACAAGACCCGCGGGCTTGCCGGAATACATGTAACCCGCATGCGGGCACATCGCGCCCAGCGCGTGCTCTTTTTTTGATTTTTTGTCTATGCTCTCCTCAACCTGCTTCTGGAGCATTTCCCTGCTGTAGGGATAGAACTGACCAGCCACCGCCGGAGCACGAATCATTTTCAGTAGATTATTAATTCTATTGAAGATAAAAAGCCCACAACCCCATCAGTGCCGTATCCTCCTAAATTTGGCCCTCAGAAGGGCTTGGGGTTCACCACCCTCTGGTTCGTATATTATTTTGGTTCTCGGTCCTCTCTTGTCCCAGTATTCGCCTATTGCAGCGCTGCCGCCGGCTCTATAAATGGCATCGAGCATGGCGTTTTCTTGGTCCCTTTCTCGCAATTCCTCTTCAGTCACGGGCGTATTCCTGTAAACGTATATGTGAAAATATTTTCCAGGATTTTTGGCATATGCGTCAATTAACTCTTTCCGTTTATCGGGGTCCGTTATACGGTTTAAGCCTAGTTCCACCAGAGTTTGAGGGCATCCGACGGAGGAGTGTCCTAAAAGAGTCACACCAGGCATAAGTAGTGGAGTATCGTAGCGGTCTGCATCAATGTCACCAAAATGTGGCGGTCTGTTCTCCATCGTATGCGAATGAATCCGTATGACACCTAAGACATTTTCCTGCCGCAGTAATGCACGCTCCTCGTCCCCAAGCGACAGCTCGCCAGCACCACCGAGTTCGGGACCTCTTTGTCGGCATCGGATGTATCTCGTTATGGTGGGTGTCTCGTCCTTTTCAACAACCAGAATTCCGGCAGATTCACGAGGCAAGAAGTCGAGTACGTGCTCGATACAATCGCGCAAGGCAGCTTCCGTGATGACCATACTCGGACAGGCGGGTGAAATTGTCTTCGTCTCGGGAAGATGCGTTGCTGTAACTTCATTAATCTTTTTTACTTTGATACTGTTTGTCATTTTCTATTGAGTGATAAGAATCATTTAGGTTTCCTTAAGATCATCCAAAAGTAAGGGTTGCTAAGTTTTTCTAATCTTTCTGTAGAGTAACCAACTCGTACTTCTCCCATTAGATACTCCAGTCTCGCTTGCTCTCTTGCAGGTTCCCCGGTTATAATAACACCACCGGGCTTCAAGATAGTGTCTATCTCAGCAAGAATGTCCCTTGTATCTGCATCTGAATTGTAGTCCCATCCTCCACATTCGTTGATTACGGCGTCCACAGATACCGGTTTAATATTCTTAGGAAGTGGTGGAACCCGCAGTTTATGCACTTCCAAGTTAAATCGTCCTATCAGTTCCCCTGAGTTACCTACTCTTGCGAATTCACCTACTCTTCTAATGAAATCTACATTCTCAACAAATCGCATAAATCCCTCCTGCCGTTTTTCGTAGGCCCTGACAAAACCACATGCAAGGTCTTCGGTGTTTGCCTCGCTGCTCGCTATAATTAACCTGCCATTCGGACCAATTTTACTCAAGATAAAGCACGGCAGGTCCCCTACATTGTCGTGAAAGAGTTCCAAAACAGTTGAGCCCTTTGCGAGATAATGGGCTGTTAAAATTTCAATATCCTGATACTCTTCATCAAGGGCAGCATATGCTCCTCGAAGTCTCTGAAATTCTTCGGCCCTTGCTTGACATGGCCTATAATCTATAGTGCCAAAGTCTTCCCATGTCCTCAAAAGCATTTCGCCATTTGGTATCCTGCTAGCTATCTCCTTTAATTGCTCTAACATTTCTGCATCAATAGTTATGTGTGATCTACCTTGATGCCCCCTTCTTCTTTCCATTTTTGCATTTTTTGAGTTTTGTGTCGCACGCCGAACATCTCCGCACGTCCGTCGCATATTTCCTTCCGCAACCCGGACAAACCTTCACCCATTTTATTTTTTTCTTTATCCCGTCCTGCGTCAGGCCCGAGTATCTTATTTTCAGCGCCTTCGCAACGTTCTGAATCCCATAGTCATCGGTAATCACTTCAAGCTTTTTTTCCAGAGCCAGGGCAAGGACATCGATATCCGCATCCGACAGCAAATCCCCGGTTTTTTTCGCTGCCTTTATCACCCTACCCCTACTTTCTTTCCCCGGCTCGAGGATTTTGAGGTTTTTTGAGCGTATGGCTGATTCGACAACGAGTCCCGCGCTTTCGTCCCTTATCTCGTTCAAAACGCTATTTGTAACGGTATAGGTGTCGTCTTCCAGACCAGACATCCTTAAAAGGGCAGACGTGTCAAGAACTTTCATGCCGATGCAGCGTAGTTATTATACTTATTATATCATTTTTATAGGCAGATAATCATTATTATATCCATTTTATTTAACATATACACACTGTAAAATGCATGTCGGACTGATACCTGACGGCAACCGCAGGTATATGAGAAAGAGGGGGATAACCAACCTTCAGGAATCTTATAGGATGGGAATCACGAAATTCTACGACTTCTTAGAGTGGTGCAGAGACTTAAGCATAAAGGAAACCACGATATACGCCCTGTCTTTGGAGAACATCATGAACAGGAGCAGGGAAGAGCTTAAGGTTTTGTTCAGCGTGTTTGAGGAGCAGGCAACGAAGGCCCTGACGGATGACAGAATCCACGACAACAAGGTTAAGGTCAACGTGTGCGGTGACATGAATTACCTCGCAACTGTTTCGAGCAAAACGAACGGCAACCTCGTCAAAAAACTCAACGAGCTCGAGGACGTAACAAGAAACAACAAAAGCTTTACCCTCAATCTCGCAATCGCATACGGCGGAAGGCAGGAGGTTCTGAATGCCGCAAGAAGCGTCGTAAGCAACAGCCTTGAGCTCAGTGAGGATAACCTTAAAAAATACCTCTGGGTGAAAAACTATCCGGAAATCGTAATCAGAACTGCCGAGGACAGGCTGAGCAACTTCCTATTATGGCAGTCGGCGTATTCTGAAATATATTTCATTGACAAACTCTGGCAGGAATTCGAGAAGAACGACCTAGCATGGGTCGTGCAGGACTACAACTCAAGGGAGCGCAGATTTGGCAGATAAAATGGCTGAGGAACAGAAAAAACAGTACAACAATTTGTCGGAACACTTCCAGGAGCCGCTGTTCGCGGTTTCAGTTGCCGTGTTCGTTATAACGCTTGCGAAGCTCGTCGCTCCGCAGACCGTATTGACCTTTATCCTTATACTTCTGGGTTTGGCTTCTGTTTATTTTGTTTACATGTACTTCAAGAACGGGGTGAAGAATTACTGGTTCATGGGCGTTCCAGCACTGATACTTATTACCGCGCTGTTTTCAAGATTTGCGGACACCTACGACGGGATAATAGCGCAGGACTACAAGATACTCACGGTCGCTTTCGGCTCGTTCCTGCTGGCATACGTCGCATCGATGCACAAAATCGTAAAGCCGAGCGTCGCTATCGTGCTGGCGTTGTTTTTTTCGTCCCTCTTCATGCGCATGGTTCCCGCGGAAGCGCCGTACATAGACAATCTCGACAGCTACTGGTACTACCGGTGGGCCATAGACATAACGACAGAAGGTCATGTCATGGACCACGACTACCTAACATACCCTCCGGAGGGATACGACATCTGGCACACACGGCTCCTTTCATCGGTGTTCATGGGCTCGATGGCGGTGTTGCTGAAACCTTTTGGCATAGGGGTTTTCGAAACAGCGATGCTCGATTCCGGTTTAGCCGGAGTTTTCACAGTCGTTCTTTTCTACCTGCTCGTACGTGAACTGTTCTCCGACCAAAAACCATACGCACACGTTGCTGCCGCGCTCGGGGCGTTCGCACTCATGTCAAGCCCCGCGTTCGCATCGCAGGCGGTCGCTACAAACCCAGAGGACGACGCTCTCGGCATGTTCATGTTCGTTGCGGCGTATTTCCTGCTTGCAGCGTCCCTGAAGAGAAGGAGTTTGGGTTATGCGGTTATGTCTGGGTTCGCCCTGCTGCTGCTCAACCTCACGTGGGGCGGTTATGAGTACGCAGCAGTAGTCATAGGAATCTTCGGCGTCGCGTATGCCGCAGTCAACTTCATCCAGAAGAAGAACTGTGTCGAACACATCCCATACATCCTCCTACCCATACTCATAAGCATGCTCTCACCTCTCGTTTTGCACAAGCACGGCGCACTTCCGGTTTTCCAGATGCCGTCGCAAAACATTCTGATAGCAATTGGCGGAGCGCTGACCCTGTCATTCGTATTGGAGATGATAAGGTCGAAAAGGTACGGCCTGCAACTCGTAATAGATAGCAACACGATAAGCGACAGACTTGAAAACCTTGTACAAAAAAACCTGTACGTAATCGGGGCGCTGATACTTTTCGCTGCCATCGTCTTTGTTGTAACATACATAACCCCTGGGGAGATTTTCGACACCGTAATATCGCGGATAACGCACGCAAGAGCCGGCGATATCATAGGACTGACAACCGCCGAGCAGGCGACCATGTGCCTCAACGATGACGGCAGCATCAACATAGACGCATGCGTAAATACTGGCTACCGGATTTTTGGTCTCACCTACCTGTTCGGGTTAGGTATGGTGCCAATCCTGTTCTACTGGGCGGTAAAAAAACGCAGTCTGGGCGCAACGTTCGTGCTCTCATGGAGCCTCCCGATACTTTGGGGCGTGTTCCACAGGTCACAGATGCAGTTCATTTCAAGCGTGCCTGTTGCCGCATTGGGCGCCACAATCGGGCTGCTGTCTGCGATGAAGAAGACTGACCTTGAAGGCGGACGCGTTGTTGTTGTAATACTCCTGCTGTTCGTTCCGGTTTTGTACATCCCGTTCTTCGGCGTAACGCCGATAGGCGACATAAACTACGGCGATTACATCTTCACGACGCCAATGCACCGTGGACCAATGGCCGAGAGGTACTACTGGGACTCCGCGTTCCAGTGGCTGAAAACCCAGTCGTTCAACGGCTCGATACTGACGTGGTGGGATTACGGGCACTGGCTGACCGCAGAAACCGGACACATCAGCATACTCGACAACCTCAAGATAAGGGACTACATGGTACAGGAGATAGCGAAGTTCCATGTTATGATAACAAACGAAAGTGAGGCGTTAGCTATAGCAAGAAAGTACGATGCAGATTACGTCATCATCGATTACACCATGATAGGCAAGGCTGCCGCGCCGTATTTCATATCCCGCGGGGATTTCTCAAACAAGTCTGAGGAGTATATACAGTGGTTGCAAAGTCCGACAAACCCGAACAGGAAAGGTTACGGTCAGTGCGGCTTTATTTCACCTGGAAGAGCACTATTCGGACAATCGGAATACCAGACCATTGTAAAACCGCAGCTCATAAGCGAGGGGGGCAAGGTTTCGTACATGGTACGGGTGGTTTTCGGTTGCAATGCCTACATTGCTGGCATCATGTTTGAGATACGGGACGACAGAATCACGGATATATCTGTCGTGGACCCGCATGGAACCAAGATACCATGGAGCACGTGGGTCAAGGACCATGACGCTTCAATACTTGGAATCCAGCCTCTGATAGGAAACGAGACCAATCCAGGAATGCTGATGCTTGCAGTGTCACGACCGGACGACAATCTGCTCCCGACCTACCGCACGCTTGTTTATGTTCCCGACGAATTCCATGATTTCATGGAAACGCGCATTTACCTTAGCGATTACATCGATGAATACAAAGCGCTCGGGTTGTACACGCACGAAGTTAACAAGCTCAAACACTTCAAACTGGTGGGGGACTTTACTGGTGGATATGTCCGGGTTTACGAAATCATCTACCAGGAAGAGATGCCCGAACAGACAGAAAATGAAACGACAGTGCAAACCGTGCCGGAGAATGAAACGACAGCGGATTGCCTAGAAAGATACAACACCTCGGAAAATACGGTCATGTTCTACCACACCACAAGCTGCCCGCACTGCCAGAACATGATGCCGCTTGTCGAGGAACTCCAGGGTCAGGGTTACAAATTCCTATGGATTAACGCTAACGACGCAGAAAACAGAAAGGTCGCTGACGAATGCCTATCCGGAGTGCTGAAACTTGGCGGGGGCGTGCCGCAGTTCGCATGTCCGGCAACAGGAGCTCTGCAACTCGGGGAATTTCCGAGCATAGATGCAATGAAAGAATTCGCAACCAACTGCAGCATCGCTTAGAACGATTCGCACCTCGCTCTTATCTCGGCGGATTTTTCATTCATGCCCCGGTAGAACGCCTCCTCGCTTGGAGCATCAATCCTGAAGCTGCACACGGGCTCGTTTTTTTGTATGACCGTTCCCTCAAACGGGATGTCGTGAACGCCCGCAATCCTGAGGTTTCCAACCCTCACGTTCCCGTCAGCAAAGAAGGTGCACTTTCCGTTAACCCTGTTCGAGTAGGATTCCGGAATTTTAACGCCGCCGTTCGTGCAATCAAGGTGCTTCTCCACGAGGTTTATTCCCCTGTACCTTTCAACGGAAGCGATGGTGTCCTGAATCCTCGGATTGATCTCCATGAAATAAACCTCGTTTCCTGAAATGTTGAAGTCTATGCCATTCGAGCCGACAAGCCCGAGTTCCAGCACAAGTCGTTTGAATTTTTCCTGCACTTCCGTGCTTATTCCCCTGCCGAGCGGAACGAAGTGCCCGCAGTAGGTGAGTTCTGAGGAAGCGTTCAGTTTCTTCACGCCCAAAAGCTGCCTGTTGAACGACAGAATCACCGCATCCGTCCCTGTGCTCAGTATGGACGCGCTTGCCGGTATTCCGGGAACGTAGGCCTGGACCAGCGCTTCGGTAAAATTCAGTTCCTTGAGTTTCTGCAGGTCTGCATGACTTTCCACAACCGTGTTGTACATCGGCAGCTTTAAAACGAACGGAAAGTGGAATTTTTTGGGAATGTCATCTAGCTCCTTGTTCGATTCTATAACCTCCGTTCTTGGATATTTTATGCCCAGCCTGTCCAGTTTTTCCTTCAGCGTCTTCCAACTCTTCGCCTTTCTGACTGCCGCGGAGTCATTACCAAACACGACAAAAAATCTCTCCAGCTTCTCCACTGCCCTCCAGTCGCATCCTATGCCAGACGCCAATAATATGCCGTCAACCTTTCCGTACAGTTTTTCGAACGCGAGCCTGACCAGCGCTGAAGTCGAATATTCCGTAAGGAGGTTCGGCCTGAACCTGTCGCTCTGTATCGAAAAAAAATTCCCCAAGTCAATAGTGTCCTGGTCTGAGTAGTAGGTCACAATGCCGACTCCATAACCGGCGCGTTTCGCAGATTCCGCGACTTCCCGAGAATTCAATCCGATAATGCCGAGGTTCATCATAGGAGGGAGTGGTGGGACTTAAAAGGAGCACTTAAGCGAAGACAGGTTATGCCAACCAGCCATAAAAGTAAAGGCCACTATTCAACCAAGTCCCACCGTTATTATTTAATATTTTGGGTTTAAAAATGTAGTTGGAATTATCTGCCTGTCGTTCTTAAACTCACAAGCACGTGGTCCTCGTCATACGGTTTTAAATCCACCACCTGCAGCACCTCGAATTTGCCCTTCAGTTTTTCTATCTCCTCGTTAAAGACTTTTTTCGGGTCTTTCACCGCGTCAATGCTTCTCGATTTTATCGCGAGCAGCGCAAACTTCGGCTTGAAGAATTCCGCGTTTTTTAGCAGTATTTCTGCCTGGTTGGGTTGCGCGACGTCCTGGTATATGACGTCCACCCTCCCGACTCCGTGCGCATAACGCTCGGGAAAATTCGCGTCCGCAAGTATCGGCATCATGTTCCGTTTTCTCTCGCACACTGTCATGAGCTCACGCATCATCCTCTTGGAGAACTCAACGCAATAAACGATTCCCGATGTGATATCCGCAACATGGCCGGCAGTAGTTCCGGCCGAAGCCCCGAGGTAAAGCACGTTGCTCCTTTCGTTTATGGGCAGTTCCTTCAAACCGTTCACGAGCGCTGCCGAGAGTTTGCTCCTGAACGGGTCCCAAATCCGGTATTCCTTCCCGCCCCTGCGTATCAACTTTTCGTTGTAAACCCTGAAGCCGGGCGCGGAATTCAGGGTTACGAGTTTTCCGTTGATTTTTGTGATTCTCTGCATTTTGGATTTGGTATTCTTATTATTGTGGAAGATAAATACTAATAGAATGATAGGTCAAGCCGTAAGACGGGTAACAAAGCTGAAGGACAAAGCAACGAAGGTAAAAGACAGCACTACAAAGATCAGGGGCATAATAAAGCTTGGCAGAAAGGGGCTTGACAAGGACCTGGAAGACCGGTTCGGGGAAGGCAACGTTCCAGTGCCTAATGAATTTTTCAGGAGGAAGCTGGAAAGAAAAAAGCATCAGCGGTAACTGCATAAATTTTTTACAGGACAACCATCACATTTTGGATTGTTTTTACAATAATTTTTCCCCAACTCCACGGTCAGGGCATGGTATTCATTGTAAAGTTTCACGCTTTTTGGCAGATTCGACTCAAAAAACTCCCTGGACTCGTCATATGATTTTTCTTTTTTGACAAGACCAAGCCTCTTGAATACGCGTTTTGTGTATGTGTCGACCACAAAGGATGGCTTGTTCGCAGCGTAAAGAATTATAGAATCCGCGGTTTCGGGTCCGATGCCCCATATGGACAAAAGTTCTTCCCTGAGTTTATTTTTCTTTATTTTCAAAAAATTTTCAAGATTCCCGTCATAATTCTTATATAAAAAATCAACAAAAATTTTCAGTTTTTTGGCCTTTACGTTGTGGTAAAGCGCGGGTTTTATCAATTTGGACAGCTGCTTCGTTTTTACTCTCCTGATTCCCGCAGGAGTAAGAATACCTTCTGCCTTTAAATTTTCAATCGTGGACTCGACATTTTTCCAGCTCGTTGATTGCGTCAGAATCGCCCCAACAACGACCTCGAACGGGGTCTCCGCAGGCCACCAGTGCTGTTTTCCGAAGTGCTTCAACAACAGGTTGTAGATATTCAGCAGTTTTTCTCTCGTGGTGTTCATTTATCTATGTCTCAGGAATGACAAACCGTACCGGCTCAGAAGGTCGTCCTCGCGTATATGCTTGAGTTCCTTCAGATGCACTTCGCGCATTTTTTTGATGGTGGCCATTTTCTGGGAATCGGGAGTGCCGAGGACGTCGGATATTTTTTCGCCGCTCAGCATTCTCGGAACGATGACGTAATCCGCTCCCGCGTCGTACAGCTCCATCGCCTGGTTTATGGCATCTGCCGTCACGAAGATTAAGACGTTCGGATTGACCTTTCTGGTTTCAGTTATCAGCAGGGTGTTCGCACTCTCGTTGGGGACCGTCGAGATGACCATCTCGGCATTTTTCAGGTCAATCCGTTTCAGGATTTCGATATCCCCGATATCACCGTAAATGCAGGGTATGTTTTTGTCCATGAGCGATTTGATGACATCCGGATTGAAATCGACGACGAAGAATCTCTCACGCAGATGGGATAATTCGTGCATTATGTCATGACCCATCCTGTGCGCCCCGCATAGTATTATGTGATTTTCGGATTTTTTCGGGATGCCCTCCAGGTTTACCGGAAATCTCCTGAAAGTCAATTTATCGAATATTGCAAGTCTGCGTAAAAATTTCTGGTACAGCTGTTCGTCATATCTTATGAGGTAGGGCGTCAGCGTTATTGTCACAAGAGCGACGATCACGGTCAAGGAGAATATGCTATGCGATATATGCGAAAGCAAAACGCCCTGTAGTACTATGATGAGTGAGAATTCGGATATTTGGGCCAGGCTAATTGACGACAAAAATGACGTGCGTCGGCCATAGCCCGCAAGCGAACTGAGGGACATGATTATCAGCGGCTTGAGTATGACCACCGCGAAGATTAGGGCCAGTGCCGGCAGGAGTAACGGTTCGATGTCGACCAAAATCATATCCATGCCCAGCGAAACGAAGAATATCGTCACAAAGAAGTCCCTCAACGAGCGAATCCTGCTGACGATTTCGATGTTGTACGGAAATGTTGCTATGGAGATGCCCGCAATGAGTGCCCCGATGGCTATGGAGAATCCTGCAAGAGAGGATAGTTTGGCAAAAATCATGCATATGGAAAGCGCTGTGAGAAACAGCAGCTCCTGCGACCTTGCGACAAACCCGAAGATGGGCGGGAACAGAAACCTGCTTGCAACGATTGATATGCAAAACAAACCGAATCCCTTCAGCAGGGATATGGCTATCGTAGCAACGGTAAAATGATCGGCCGTTGCAAGTACGGAGAGCGCGATTATTGCCAATGCATCCTCGGCCAGCAGGATTGCGAGGGTGTATCTTCCGTGAAGCGTGTCCAGTTCGTTGTTGTCAGAAAGCAGTTTTACGACGATCATGGTGCTGCTGAAAGCCAGGGCCAGACCAAGATAAACCGCATCCAGCCCCAGAAAACCGAAATATATCGCAATCAAAAAACCGACCCCGAACAGCAGCCCGCTTCTTATCATGGCGGACGCACTGCCTGCAAATCCGACGTCCTTCAACCTCTGCAAATCCAGCTCCAAACCCACTATGAACAGCAAAAATGCGATGCCAAGTTCGGAAAGCGTTCTTATGGTTTCGTAGTTCGTTATGAGGCCGAAACCGACAGGGCCTATAAGGATTCCGGCTATGACGTATGCGGGAATGGTCGGCTGCCTGAGAAATTTCGCAACATACGCCAACAAAGTCGCGGCAACGATGATTATTCCGAGGTCCCACAGGAGTATAACGCTAGGCATGATATTACTTAGTAGGACGGGTAAAAAATAGAGGGGTTTGATTAACCCATCAAACCCCAACTTGAGAGGTTTGAAAAACCTTGTTTCCGATGTCTTGGGAAATTACAGTCATCTGTTTTCAAATCTCTCAATTACATCATCAGCAGGTTTTTTGATTTTATCAGGATTTTGTCGAACTTTTGGCCGTCAAGAAAACCGTACCAGTAAACCACGGCACCGGAACCGAAAAGCTCGACGTAGTGCCTGAGTTGTTTTCTGTGGTCACGTTTTATTTCGACCGTATCGCCGAAACTCGCCTTGCATTCGACCCAGTGCACTTTGCGATTTTCCAGCGTGAGGGGCATGTCCAATAGAAAATCGGGTGTCTTTTTGTGCTCTTTCCTGACCTCGGTCTCGTGCCTGAACCCTATTTTTCTGCCGAGAAGCCATTTCTGAATCTTTTCCTCGACCAGCTTGCCCTTTACCACCTGCCTCATCGTTCCATGCGGGGAATAAACAGGGTCGTTTCGCATCGCTTCTTTGAGCTCCCTAAGAATGCGCGGATTTCCCAGTTTTTCGGGGTTCTTCATGCATAGGGAAAACTGCTTTTTTGTCAATCCCCTCTGCTGCAGAATCAGCGATGCAGTCATGACCGGCGAAAATCCGAGCCCCTCTGAAATCTGAAGGAATGTTTCGCCGGACTCCCATCTCTTAAGGAGCTTCGGGGCCTGGAGTTTTACCGCGTGGTACCGGGATTTCACGTCCCGCACGATTTTTTGCGTCAGAATTGCTTCAAGAACATCATTCGGAATGTGATATTTCCGGGACATCTCCGGGATGTCATCCATACCATGCAGGCCCTTATACACTATGGCATAAACTCCGCTGTCCATGTGTTGATTTAAAAGGTGATAAAGAGGAAGCGTTTACAGTGTTAACAATTCGCCCGCCCCGCACTTGTGCCGTATCTGGAGCACAATGCCGCCAGGCAAAGTTAAGTTACGTTGTAGGGGACGCTTCCTCGCTTATTTATGCGTTTGGAGGGATAAAAAGATATGCTAAAGGGGCTGCGGTTTTTAGTAATGACTGTGTATGTATAATAGATACGGATGAAAACGCAAAACAAGAAGATTCTGAATCCCTTACATGGAGTAAAACTGATGGATAATTCTCATGAAACAAGAATACTTATCGTTTCCGATCGGGAGTGGTTTGGTCCGCTTAAACTTATACTTCAGTCGGAAGATAGAGCAATAATGGGTGCCTTTGATGAAACAACGGCATTGGAAAGGGTTAAGGGGCAGGGCATCGTCATCGTGTTTGACGGGGTTGTAGGGGACAAAACTGCGGAATTAACGCATCAACTGAGGGAGAGCGAACC
>Ga0209609_10000834_pt1 | contig 18084 bp, 16 predicted proteins | sample LakKivw325mmetaG_FD_184136 | JGI IMG/M metagenome (GOLD analysis project Ga0209609, IMG submission 184136) | Anoxic lake water microbial communities from Lake Kivu, Rwanda to study Microbial Dark Matter (Phase II) - Lake Kivu water 325m metaG... | ecosystem: Environmental > Aquatic > Freshwater... | reverse complement strand
TTTTCATCTTCACCTTCGCTTCTTTCGGAAGCTCGGTAGGCGATGAAAACTTTATTTTCATCTTCACCTTCGCTTCTTTCGGAAGCTCGGTATATGAATAAAAAATTAGTATCGGAACTAAAAGAAAAATTAGAAAGAGAAAAGATTGCTATCGAAGAGCAATTAAAAAGGTTTGCTAAAAAAGATGAAAAAATAAAAGGGGATTGGGATACAATTTTCCCAAAATTTAATGGTGGCGAGGCAGGGTCAGCCGCTCTGGAAAAAGCGGCCGATGAGGTTGAAGAATATAGCACCCTTTTGCCTATTGAATATAGTTTAGAATTAAAATTAAAAAATATTAATTTAGCCTTAGAGAAAATTAAAAAGGATAAATACGGAATCTGCGAAAAGTGCGGTAAAGAAATCCCTGAAGAAAGATTGAAGGTTTCTCCGGAATCCCGCTTTTGTCTAAAGTGCAAAGGTCGCTGAGGCTTCGCCTCATCTCCCGCCTCACCCTGCTTCACAGGGCTCGGCGAATAATTATGCTCTCTAAAGTTTATTCGGCGGCCATTGTCGGCTTAGATGCTCAAATTATTGAAGTGGAAGTCGATGCCTCATACGGATTGAGGCATTTTGAAATTGTTGGCCTGCCCGATAAGGCGGTTGAGGAAAGTAAAGAAAGGGTCGGGGCAGCAATCGCGAGTTCGGGATTTCAATCTCCCCATCACCAGCCGGTTAGGGTTTTGGTTTCTCTGGCTCCGGCTGATTTGAAAAAAGAGGGCTCTCTTTATGATTTACCAATTGCTTTGGGATATCTATTAGCTGCTGAGAAAATTAAATTTAACCCTGACGATAAAATTTTCTTAGGAGAATTGGCCTTAGATGGAAGATTAAGAGCAATTAAAGGCGTCTTATCTTTTGCTTTGGCTGCCCGCGAAAAAGGCTTTTCGGAACTGATTTTACCAAAGGAAAATGTTTTAGAGGCAGGCTTAATTAAAAGGGTAAAAGTAATTGGCGCTGAAAATTTAAAAGAGGTCATTGATTATTTGGCAGGAGAAAAAGAAATTTTACCTAGAGAGACGAATCCTGAGGATTTTTTGAAAACTCCGGATTATCCGGTTGACCTGGGCTATATTAAAGGCCAGGAGTACGCGAAAAGAGCCTTAGAAATAGCCGCTGCTGGAAGCCATCATTTATTAATGACGGGACCGCCAGGGACTGGTAAGACTTTATTAGCCAAGGCGATTATTTCAATTTTACCTCCGTTATCCTTTGAAGAATCTTTAGAAGTGACAAAAATTTATAGTATAGCCGGGTTATTGCCAAGAAATCGGCCTTTGATTAATCTAAGGCCCTTTCGCTCTCCCCACCACACTTCTTCCGAGGTAGCTCTCATTGGAGGTGGTAATCCTCCCCGACCAGGAGAAATAACTTTGGCTCACCGGGGGATTTTATTTCTGGATGAATTCCCGGAGTTTCATCGCGATGTTTTAGAATCTCTACGCCAACCGATTGAAGAAGGCCAAATTACAGTTTTGAGAGCGAAACACTCGCTATCTCTACCCGCTCGTTTTACCTTAATTGCTGCTTCCAATCCTTGTCCTTGCGGTTTTTATGGTAATCCGGAAAAGAAATGCAGCTGCACCAATTCTCAAATCCAAATGTACAGAAGAAAGCTTTCCGGGCCTTTAATAGACAGAGTTGATTTATCTATCAATGTCCCCCAATTAAAATACGAAAAACTAATAGCTCCCGACGAGGAAAATTGTTCGGTTAAAATCAGGGGAAAAGTGGAGAGAGCGAGACAAATTCAAAGGGAAAGATTTAAAAAAGAAAAAACCAATTCCGAAACGGAAATTCCAGAAATAAAAAAATACTGCCAGATTGACAGTAAATCGGAAACACTTTTAAGAAACTATGTTGATTCTGGAAAATTATCAGCCCGAGGTTATCACCGAGTTCTCAAAGTTGCCAGAACCATTGCCGACCTAGAAAACTCAGAAAAAATTTCATACGACCACCTATCTGAAGCCCTAACCTATAGGATTAGAGAGGAATCTATTTAGTAAACCCGGTAAGACAACTTCGACAGGTTTTTATCGAAAAACCTTATGGCGCAGCGCGCGTCGAAGTTGCTCTACCGGGCAAACTGGTTGCGGGCTCCGGTTACCCCGAAACATAATAATTTCGTAAAATTATTGCGATAGCAAAAATTTACGATAGAATAAAAAGAAGGAAATATGGCGATTAAAAAGTATAAATATTATTTTAAGAAGCCAAAGTTAGAAATTTTAAAAGATGTTTTATCTTGGTTGAGTGTGGCTGGAGCGGTGGCAATAGATGGGACCTCTCCATTTTTTCTAACAAATCTTCTAAAGGGTTATAAAAAATTGAGGAAATATCCAAAGAGAAGGCTTTCGGATATTTTTTATCGGCTGAAAAAACAAGGTTTAATAAAAATAGAAAGGAAGGGGGTTCAAATTTTCATCAAGTTAACTGAAGAGGGGAAAAAGAAAGCCGGAAGGTTCCAAATCAATGATTTAGAGATTGGAAGGAGCAAAAAATGGGATAGAAGGTGGAGAATAATCATTTTTGATATTTCTGAATTAAAGAAAGTCCTTCGAGAGGCTTTTCGGGGAAAATTGAAGGAATTGGGTTTTTATCCTCTTCAAAAAAGCGTCTGGGTTCATGCTTTTGATTGCCAAGCGGAAATAGAGTTATTGAGAGAATTTTTTGGTTTGAGTGAAAAAGAGTTGAGATTAATTATTGCCGAAAATGTAGGAAACGATAGAGAACTTAAAAAATTTTTCGAAATTATTGAAAACGGCCGAGAAATTTCGGCTTTTTTTGTTGCAAAACCCAAGCTCGTAGAGTTTTTATTTCGCGAAGGGGTTTCTGGCACCGGAAACTCCGAAGTGCAAATGACAGCCGGTTGATTTCCCGGCACCGGCGGTTCCAGGTTGGCCACCCATTAAGGCAATTCTATCGCCTTGCAAAACATTATCTCCTGGGTTGACGAAACTGGTAGCAATGTGGCCATACATTGTCACCACCCCATTAGGATGCAAGATGGTCAAATAATTGCCTGCTCCTCCATTTGCCCATCGAGAGGTGGAATTGGTCAGTTTCACTTTCAGTATTTGACCACCGGCTGCAGCATAAATTGGCTCTCCACAATTACCATGACTGAAATCAATCGCATTGTACCAGTGAAGACCTTGAGTAATACGGCAGGGAGCAGTGATGGGACAAATAAAATAACTATCAGCTAAAGGAACCCATTGGGGAGCATATTGCGGTGAAGATACCTGAGGCATTACTCCATTTGGAATAATTAAAATATCCCCGACAAAAATATCATCTTCTGAAGAAAGTTCATTAAAGGTCTTAATCTCATCAATGCTCGCTTTATATTTTTGGGCAATCTCGGAAATGGTGTCGCCAGCTTTCACATGATGAATTACTCCAGAAACTGGCGGGATGATTAATTTTTGACCAGGTTTAATTGTTGAACCTTTGTTTAAATCATTAGCCCAAAGCAGGGTCTCTAAAGTAATGCCAAATTTATCTGCAATTCCCCAGAGACTATCTCCTTCTTCAACTTCGTATTCAACGATTATTTTTTTAACATCTTCCGTTTCATATCCGCCAACCAGAGCTCCAAAAACTTGAGGGGTAAAGGTAGTCGGTGGAGCTACGCTGGTTAAGCTATTTTTTTCAACCAAAAGAAAATCTGGCGATTCCAACGAAAATCTCTGGCCAGGACCCAAAAATAAATCTCTAAAGCCTTCATTTCCAATGCTTTCTATTAAATTAAAAGACCAGCCGGCGGACGCACCGGAAAAGAGGCAAAAAGAAAAAGAGACTAATCCAAACAAAATAATAGTCCCTATCAAAATTTCCTTTTTATCCATATCTTCTTTTAGAATATCTTAGCTAATTTATATGTCAAGGCAGTATGGTATATTAAAATAATGAACTTGGCTTCCAAAAAAGCCATTGAAAACTTACTTAAAGCGTATCAAATACATCTTTCAAAAAGATTAGGTCAGAATTTTCTAATTGATAAAGGAGCGATTAGAAAAATTATTAAAGCAGCTAATCTAAAATCGGAAGACATAGTTTTAGAAATCGGCTCAGGGATTGGTGTTTTAACAATTGAGTTAGCTCAGAAAGCGGGAAAAGTTATCGCCGTAGAAAAAGACCCCAATTTGGCGAGAATCTTGAATAATGAATTGAGAATAAAGAATAGTAAAAACGTTGAGATTATCCAAGGCGATATCTTAAAAATCGAAAATTGGAAATTGAAAATTGAAAATTCATATAAAGTGGTGGCTAATCTTCCTTATTACATTACTTCACCGGTTATCAGAAAATTTTTGGAAGAAAAAAATCCGCCAAAGGCAATGGTTTTAATGGTCCAGAAAGAGGTGGCTCAAAGAATTTGCGCCAACCCTCCGGATATGAGCATCCTATCAGTTTCGGTTCAGTTTTATGCCGAACCAAAAATTATCGCTTTTGTCTCAAAAAAATCTTTTTGGCCCCAACCAAAAGTCGACTCAGCTATAATCAAGATTACCCCTCAGAAAAAATGGTCAAGAACTGTTCTCGACCAACTATTTTTTAAGATTGTGAAAGCGGGGTTTTCCCAACCAAGAAAACAACTGATTAATAATTTATCAAAAGGGTTGGAGTTAGAACGAGAAGAAGTTAAAAGCTGGCTTTTGAAAAATGATATCCTGCCAAGCCAACGGGCCGAGACCTTAAGCGTGGCGGATTGGATTAATTTGTTACAAAGTTGTAGAATAAACTAATCTTTTGTAAAATAAAATTAATGGAAGAAAAAATTAAAAAGTTTTTCATCTTTGCTGTTGTTTTTTGCTTTCTTTTAGCTATCCCTTCAGAGTTTGCTCTGGCACAAGGAGGCATTCTCGGTGCCCTGATGGCTATCCCGATTAACATCATCAGTATCTTACTTCAAGTTCTTTTACTCGTCTCTAATTTAGTTGTTAGTATCGCTGGCTTGATTTTAAACTGGGTTTTGAGCCCTTATTTTACCAGCCTTCCTTATACTTATGGAGGAATTGTTGATGTTGGCTGGCCGATTGTCAGAGATTTTGTTGACATGTTCTTTATTATTGCCCTGGTTATTATTGGTTTAGCTACCGCTCTAAGAATCAAAGAATATCAAGCCCAAAAAGCCCTGCCTCGTTTAATAATTATTGCCCTCTTGATTAATTTCACTCCGGTAATCTGTGGCCTGATTATTGATGCTCAAAATATTTTCATGAATTTTTTCTTAGAAGAAATAACCGGTTTCAAATTGTTGGGCAACCTTCTGGCCACTCAGGGGACGGCTCTCTGGCAATCCCTCATCCATTTTCTGGATATCCGCTATGCCGCCACTCTTTTGGGTAAAACCATTGGTATGATTGCCTTTGATTGGATAGCGGCTTTTGATTTTTTGATGTATGCCCTTCTTTTTATCATGCGCTACATAATGATTTGGGTATTGGTAATTGTTTCGCCACTGGCTTTTTTCTCTTGGATTTTCCCCGGCAGCCAAAAATATCTTTTCAAAAGTATTTTGGGCTGGGATGAATGGTGGAGACAATTTATTGAATGGTCAATGATTGGAATCATTGGCGCCTTTTTCCTCTACTTACAAGAGCAGTTGTTAATTCGGGCACCGAGCATGATATCAACCATACCGTCGGATTTAGCCTGGGGTTGGTTGACTATCCCAGTGGTTGAGTTCATTAACAATCTCTTGCCTTACGGCGTGGCTTTAGCTTTTTCAATTATCGGCTTTTTCATTACCACCTCAACAAGTGCCATGGGAGCAGGCGCTATCACCAGTTTCTTTAAAGAGCAGGGAACGACAATTGGTAGAGCAGCGATGTTCCCGCTTCAGAGATTAGGGGTAAGAGGGATAGCTGGTATGGCTGGTACCTTAGAGAAAGTCGGCAGACTAACAGGAATGGGGGCTGGAGCAGTAGAAAAAATCCCTGTGATAGGCAAACCTTTAGCTTGGCCAGTCAAGGGGATGGCTAAAGGGTTTGAGGCAGGCGCGGTGGCACCCTTAAGGAGATACGTCGCTCGGGCTCGACGGGTTGATTTTGATGAAATGTTTAAAGGGATGGAAACTGGCGAGATGGCTGAACAAATTGGGACTTTGTTGTCTAAAGAAGATAGGGTATCAGCTGCCGCCTGGATGGCTGAAAAGGGTCTCATAGATAAAGCTGGGGTGAGTGAAGAATTTAAAAAACAGATGGCTAAAGAAGCAGAAGACGTATCCGAAAAAGAAGGTTATCAAAAGAGTGCCGCTGATGTTAGCGAGAGTCTGCCTAGATTTGTAAGTGAAAAATTCCTCCTTAAATTAAAAGCCACCAAGGAGGATAAAAAGAAACTAGAAGGTGAAGTTGATAAAATTGTTGAAGATATATCCAAAGATAAAGAGTTAACAGTTAAAATTCGGACGAAAGTTGAAACTGATCTGGAAAAAAGAGGAATAACCGAGGCGAAAGTGGGCGTGGCCGAGTATCAAAAAAAATTAAATGAAGCTATAGAACAAGAAACTAGAGATATGGCAGCTCGAGAATACTTAGTGGGAGGTCTTAAGGCTGGCGATGTAAAAGACATCGAGAAAAAATCTTTCAGTAAGGATGTTTTCGAAGCTATTGGAGTAAGGCGAGGGATGAGAAAATGGTCTTCAGCCCATATGTCAGCTTTGATAAATAATTTCAAAAAAGAAGTTGTCGACGATGCTTTAAAGGGACCTGAAGGACTAAATGCGATATTTAAAGACAAAACACCGAAAGAGGGGCGGGATATTTTAGAAAAACTTTACGAAGAAAATCCTCGAATTGTCCACTTCTTCGCCGCTACCCCTGCTGGGCGAGAGTGGGCCTGGGAAGGTCGAAAATTCATGCCCGAAGGCTTAGGCGCTTTCAGGAAAGGAGTAGAGTTAAAAGAAAAATTGGAGAAGGCGTCTCCTGAGATTAAAAGTTTTTATAAAGAGATAATGGCAGCTGAAGAAGAAATAAGAAAATTTGGAGAAGAAATACCGAAATTTCAAAGATTGCAGAGGGAGGCAGAAAGAAAAGGATTAGCAGCCGAGGTAAAAAAAGCTAAAGACGAAATAAAATCCTTAAGAAATCAAATTGAAGAAAAAAGGGACGAAATTGCAAGAAAGATAGAAGGACTTCGTCCAGAATTGAGAACCGAGTGGAATGAAATTGAAGAGTTAAGAAAACAATAAAGTTCTTAAAAATTCGAGGTCGCCAATCTGATTATCCATGTTTTTCTCCTTTCCTTTCTAAGATTTGACCCTTTCCTCTTTTCTCCAATTTCAATTTTGTCAAGTTACATATGAACCAAAAATATACTTCGGAACAATTTTGGAAATTATATGAAAAACTTCCTCAGGAGTTAAAGGATGCTCTTTTTGCTGAGGAAACTGGCAATAATATCTATGACGTTTGCAAAAGATATGGAGTTTTGGAAAGTCTGGAAGAGATTGTTGAATATGTTGGCCAGGTTTTGGTGGGAGTGACGCCACCAGATGAGTTTCAAGAAGGGTTAGAAAAAGAGTTAAAAATTGAGAAAGACACCGCCAAAAAAATTTCTCAGGAAATTAACCGGTTTATCTTTTATCCGGTCAAGACGAGTTTAGAAGAAATCTATAAAGTTCCGGCTGCTCCGGCGCCAGCTGGGCCAAAAATTATTCCTCCTTCAGAAGTTAGTCCGCCACCAGTAGAAAAACCGACAGTCCCTGCCCCAGAAAAGGATATCTATAGAGAGCCACTTGAATAATATGCAATTTACAGTACCACAATTTATTGAACACGAAATCAAAATTGTCGGACCTCTTACCTTCAAGCAATTCATTTTCTTTTTTATTGCCGGAGCCACTTGTTTTATTCTTTATTTCATTGCACCCTTTTCTGTTTTTCTAACCGCCTGCCTCGTTCTGGGCGGCGGAGCAGTCGTCTTAGCTTTTTTGAGAATTGGCGGAAGACCAGTACCAACTATTTTGGGAAATTTTTTAAAATTCAGCGTTTCTCCAAAAATGTTTATCTGGCGGAAAACAGAGGCACCAATAATGATTTTTAAAAAAGAGGGGATAAAAGAAAAAGAAGAAGCCAAAGCCGAGCTTCCTCTAAAGATTGCTGAAAAAAGTCAACTAAAAAAAATAAGAACTCAAATTGAAACAAAAACCAAATAACCACACGAATATTTACGAATTGAAGACGAATATTTTACGAATACATATTCGTAACAAATTCGTTTAAGATTAGGAATTTATTATTGGATAAAGTTTTTAATGAATTAGGTTATGGTTACCAGGAAAAATATTATCAGAGAGCTACTGCCCTAACCTTTGACCAAGAGGGATTAAATTATATCAGAGAAAAAGAGGTTAAATTGAATTATGAAGACAATCCCATCGGTAAATATTTTATAGACTTTATAATTGAGAACAAAATCGTTTTAGAGTTAAAGGTTGCTAATGAATTCCACTCCCAAGATATAAAACAAGTATTAGGATATTTAAAAGGGAGCGAATTACAATTAGGCATCCTAGCATTAATTACAAGAGGTGGTGTTCAATATAAGCGTCTCGTCAATATTCGTAGTAATTAGTAAATCAATTCGTAACAATTAGCGGTATGCCAGGTTCTACCCAACGATTTTTAGAAATTGACCAAATCAAAGAAGGGATTATCCTCTTGAAAAACAAGGCAATGAAAGGAGTGCTGATGGTTTCTTCTTTAAACTTTGCTCTCAAATCAGAAGAGGAACAAAATGCCATTATCTATCAATTTCAGAATTTCTTAAATTCCTTAGATTTTTCCTTAGAGATCGTTGTCCAATCGAGGAGACTCAATATTACAGGTTATCTTGATAAATTAAAAGAATTAGAAGAAAAACAAGAAAATGAACTACTTAAAATTCAGACTGCCGAGTACCAAAAATTTATCAGAGATTTAATTACTGGGGGAGCGATTATGGCAAAGAGTTTTTTTGCCGTTGTTCCCTTTACTTTAATTGAAATCCCGGGAATAAAAGTAGCTAAAGGGTTAGTGAAAGGGGGAGAAGTCCCAACCCTGACCGAAGAACAATTTCAAAGATGTAAAACCCAACTCTGGCAAAGGATGGAATTTGTTGCCTCGGGTTTAAGAAGATGCGGTCTGCAATGCGTTCCCTTAAACACTTCGGAGTTAATTGAACTTTTCTGGAGTTTATACCATCCAGAAGAAGCTGAGGTCGGTTATTATCCGGAAATTCCTCCCGAGTTAATCCGCTAATAAATACTAATTTAATACGGATTATCACGAATATATATTGGTAAATATTCGTGGAGAATTCGTAACTATTCGTGGTGAAACTACCGTTTTTTAAAAAAGAGGGAAAAATCCCTGAAAAGATTTTTGAAACCAGGGCAATGGAAGCTACGGATATTATTGCTCCCTCTTCGATTGCCCTTGCTCCGGATTATTTAAGATTGGGGAAAAAATTTGCTAAATCTTTTTTCATTTTCTCTTACCCGAGATATTTAACCACTGCCTGGTTTTCTCCGGTAATCAATCTGGACACCCCAATGGATATCGGCTTTCACATCCACCCAATTGAAACCGGGATGATTTTGAAACAATTAAGAAAAAAGGTTACCGAGGTCCAGGCTGAGCTCATGGAAAGAGAAGAAAGAGGATTAATCAGAGACCCATCCTTGGAAATTGCCTATCGTGATTTGGAAACCCTGAGAGACCAACTGCAAACCGCCCAGGAAAGAATGTTTAAACTCGGACTTTACTTAACCGTTTACGGCGATAGCCAAAAAGAATTAAAAGATATCGAAATCACTTTAAGGTCAATTTTAGAAGCCAGATTAGTTTACATTAAACCCGCTCTCTACCAGCAAAAGGAAGGTTTCCAGGCCAGCTCTCCTACAGGCCAGGATTTACTAATGGTTCACACCCCGATGAATACCGGCCCCCTTTCTTCTATTTTTCCTTTCGTTTCTTTTGACCTGAGCTCTAACGAAGGGATTCTATACGGAATAAATCGCCATAACAATTCTTTAATATTATTTGACCGCTTCAGTTTAGAAAATGCGAACGAAGTTTTTTTCGGAAAGGCAGGTTCCGGTAAAAGTTACTGTATTAAATTAGAGATTTTGCGGTCACTGATGACCGGGGTTGACATCATTATTCTCGACCCGGAGAATGAATACAAATTTTTATCCGATGGGGTGGGGGGTTCCTTCTTTAACATCTCTCTGGCTTCGCCAAATCATATTAATCCTTTCGACCTCCCCATCCCCAGAGAGGATGAAAAACCCGAAGATGTTTTGAAGTCAAATATCATTAATTTGGTTGGCTTATTAAGAATCATGCTGGGTGGACTGACTCCCGAAGAAGACGCAATTATTGATAGAGCCTTAACGGAAACCTATGCTGCTAAAGACATTACTCCTGAGACCGACCCTTCAACATGGGAAGAGAGAGTTCCTTTAATGTCGGATTTAGAAGCAGTCCTGGAAGGAATGGAAGGAGCCGAATCTCTGGTTAGAAGGGTAAGAAAATTTACCAAAGGAACCTTTGCCCAATTTTTTAATCAGCCAACCAATATCTCAATGGAAAAACCCTTTGTCGTTTTTGGAATCAGAGATATGGAAGATGAATTAAGACCGATAGCAATGTTTATTATTATGCGATACATCTGGAATAAAGTCAGGTCGGAATTGAAAAAAAGAATACTGGTGGTTGATGAGGCCTGGTGGATAATGCAGACCGAAGATGGGGCATCGTTTTTATTTGGGATTGCCAAACGTGCTAGAAAATACTGGTTAGGAGTAACTACCATCACCCAGGACATTGGTGACTTTATGAAATCTTCTTATGGCCAACCAATTATTACTAATTCTTCATTACAACTTTTAATGAAACAGTCACCGGCTACCATGGATATTGTTCAAAAGACATTTAATTTAACCGAAGAAGAAAAATATTTATTATTAGAAGCCGAGGTAGGGGAAGGAATATTTTTTGCCGGTCAAAAACATGTAGCGATAAAAGTGGCTGCTTCCTATACCGAAGACCAAATTATTACCACTGCTCCTGAAGAAGTCTTAAAAATCAAAGAAGCAAAAAAAGAATTATAATAATAAACACTAATAAAAACACTAATTTGAATCACTAATTATCACGAATAGTTATTAGTGAATATTCGTGAAGAATTCGTGATATTATTCGTGGTTTATGGCATTACCGGCAATTGCCGCTGGCGCGGCCAAAGCATTAAAAGGAGTCGAAGCAGGAATGGGCAAAATCGGCAAGGGAATCGGCCAGGAATTGAAAAAAAGACCTACTGCCCTGCCGACCCCAGCAGCTGAGGAAGAAGACCGCTCTGCCTTAACTAGGCCCGAGGTGATTTTCCTTGTAATCGCCATCTTGCTTGACCTATTTGGAATCGTCTGTTTCCTTCTCGATATCTTTTTTGGCATCGGAGAAATTCCCTCCTGGATTTCCGATGGAGTTGGTATCGTTTTTATCGATGGCTGGATGCTTCTGAGGTCAGGAAGAGTAGAAATGCCAGAAAGAGCCCAGAAGGGATTAAGAAAGTTATTCCGTGGCAAATGGAAGAAATTTTTGACCCCAATTATTGGCGAAGTCACCCCCTTTGTCGGCGTTCTTCCCTTTTGGAGTCTAAGTGTTTATTTTGAATTAACTAGCTAAATCATTAATGGTGAAAAATAGAAAAATCGAACTACTTATTTTTCCTTTACTCTTTTTTCTTTTTTTAGGACTCCAACCCCCCCACCACCCTCTCACTGAAAGCGAGCCTCTCGCTTCTTTTGTTTTTGCCCAAAAATCTTTAGAAGTTACCTATCCTCAAATTCCCGGGGTTCTCACTCCATCCACTACTAAAACCGCTCTGCCCGATTATGTTAGATATATTTTTCAATTGTCTTTATTTGTGGGAGCATTAATTGCCTTTGGTTCTTTTATCTATGGCGGAGTTCGCTATCTAATTTCCGGCGGCTCCCCCTCTGTCCAGAAAGATGCTCAATCCCAGATGTCGTCCGGGATTTTAGGTTTAATTATTTTAATTTCAGCTTATATAATTTTAAACACAATTAACCCTCAACTGGTCGGTTTTCAGGTTTCCCTGCCTAGCGGAGCGCCCTCCGGGCCACCGGCTCCCGGTCCGCCGAAAGCCGGGGTCTCCGACTATGTTGAAATTCCTTTGGGCGGTTTGATTGAAAATCTCTGGGGAAAAGATAATCATAAACCAGCCGACTGTTATTTGTTTGATAAAGACGGAGATGTTGAACCCGGTTCTTTAGCCACCCGGGACCGGTTAGAATGTGTAAAAAAATTATCCGAGGCAATTAAAATTAAGGGGGAAAAATTAAAGAAACCGGTAGAGGAACTCCAAAAATTATATGATTGCCAAAATTGTTGTCGGGATTGCTGCAAAAACGTTTGTAACTGGGCTAAATGTAGCGAAATCTGCGAGACAGATGAAAAAACTGGAAATTGGAAAAATTGTAATTCGAGTAATCCTTCGGTCAATTCATATTGTGAAGGAACTAAAAATGAAGGCTGCTGGGAAAACTGCGGAGTTTATCCTTCTTGTGAACTAAAGGGGATGGTCCGCGAATATTATTACCAAGAATGTCCGGCTAATAGTTGTGAATTTTTTCGGGAATGTAAATGCCGGAATTGCGGTTTCGAATCCAGCGAAATCCCCAGAACCAATTGTATTTGTATAAAAAAAGATGCCGAAGGAAAGCCGGCTTGTTGCAATTCTGAAAATGACCCTACCAAACCTTACGAAGACCTGCTGGTGAGAAGTTTAATCGACAAAACTCTGCTCAATGAGGAAGAAAAAGAAAATGACCCCCATAAAGATTTAAAGGATATTAAAACAGCCCTGAAAGAACTAAGAATAAAGTTAGGGCTTTTTCCTTTAACCGAAGAAATGCAAAAAGATAAAAAAATCTGCTGCCCCGGCGATACCTGCCCGCCATCAGAAGAGATAGGGATTACCGCATGTCTTTTGAAAAATCCCGACACCAAAGTCTTGATTAAAAAGATACTGGTTGGGGAACCGGTTGAGGAAAAAAAATTAAAAACGATTTTGGGAATTAAATCGGTAATGAAATATTTAGTTGAGAACGATTTGCTATCAACCGATAAGAACCTGGCAAAAACTATGTTAAGGGCGGCTGGCCTTTTGGAGAATGAAGTGGCGATAAACGAGATTGCCTGGATAGGGACAAAAGCCAGCAAAGAGGACCAATGGATTGAGCTCTACAACAACAGTAAAGAGAATATCAACCTTACCGATTGGAAATTAGTTGTTAAGAACAAATTTAAAATCAGTCTTTCAGGGACCATCCCGGCTCAAGGTTTTTACCTTTTAGAAAATAATGAAAATTCGGTTTCCGATATTACTGCCGATTTAATTTATAGCGGAAATTTATCAGATAGCGGCGAAACACTGCTGCTTTATGACGAATTTGGTAATTTAGTTGAAGAGGTAAAATTCAGCGGAGGTTGGCCTGCTGGTGATTTTGTTTCTAAAACCTCTATGGAAAGAATGAACCCAAAGGGCGAAGGGTCTGAGGAAGAAAACTGGGGGAGCAATTATTCAATAAAAGTTTCGGAGGAAAGAAAAGGAAACTATATTTCAGGTAAAGATAGAAATCGAAATCCCATCTACGGCACTCCCAAAAAGCCAAACAGTATCGGAATGGGGATAATTCCCTATCCCAATTTTAATTCTTTGGTCAAAGAGATGAGGAATAAAATACAAAGCGAAGAAGCTTTTAGGGAAAAATTAATCCTGGTCTTAAGAAAAGATGAAAATTTAGAAAGGATGTTAAAAAGTAAAAAAGCCTTAGAAGATATTTTAGTTGGAGAGGATCGGCGATTACAAAATTTATTGAAAATAAGAGAAGTCCTTCAAATTCTTCTTGAAGAAAAAGACAATCTTAATTTACTCATTGCTGACCCCCACGCCAAAGAAGTCATAAAAGAAATTTTAATTAGAACCGGCGATTGGAAAACTCCCGATGATGAAGAGGCTGAATGGGCAGAACTTTTAGATAATCTGGATGAAACCAGAACCAATTTAAAGTTAATTGACGATTTCCAGAGAGATTTACTCTGGGTTTTGGATGCAAAAGATTTAATGAGGGGGTGTGAAGAAGACCCGATTAGCTATGACCAATTGAGAATTCCGGAACTATCTAATATGAAAATTGAAGAAGTCCCGGAATGGAAAGATATTGAGAAAGAAGTTAGAATAATCGACCCCTTAACCGGGCCAACCGAAGGTCCCGACCCGACCATTTTTTATTGTCATAAAAAACAATGGTGAGATTTAAAAAACAAATTGTAATAATTTTAATTTTTTCCTTCTTTCTTTCTTTTGCCCCAAATTTTTCCTATAATGAAAGTAGGGCTTTAGCTGCTTGCCCTCAGGGATGTACTGAAATAGAAAAGGACGGAGAAAAATACTGTATCAATTGCCCGATCTCCTGTCGGTGGGGGACAAAAAAAGTAACAAATAAATCCTGCCTTCCTTTAGAAGGAACGGGAGAATGGACCTGCGGGGTAGAAATTCCGGTCGGCGAAGTCATGGATAGAACGAGCCATTTAGCAGGAAGAATGTTAGCTGAATTTGGAGGAATAATTGCTGCCGGAAGACAAATGGCAGATACTGCCGATAAAATCCTGAGTGAAAAGGAAGGTTATAAAACCTGGAATTGTCAGGATTGGTGCCAGACCGGTTGCTCTAAGTTCTATCAAGTTGCTGCCGGGACTCTTAAAGCCGGTCAGGATCCTCGCTGTCCGGCAGAAGCCAGATCTGCCCCGCGAGGAATTTATGCTGGAGATGAATGCAAAGCCAATGTTAGCCAATGCAAAAGTTGTGAAGAATGTGGAGAGAGGTGTTGCTGGTCAGAAGAATATACGTCTAACCCAGAAAAACCGGAGGAGGTAATCACCTGTCAATATTGTAAAAAAGAGGGAATAAATCCAGACACCGGCGAACCCTATTGTAAAGAGATGTGTTCTCCCTACTCTTGTTGGGGGTGCTGCAGTCAGTATTTCTTGCCCATTATTAATGGTTATACTGAGATTGAAAATCTCCAAAAAAATCTGGTAAATGACATTGAAGAAAAGACTCCCGAGGGAAAGAAACTGCCAGAAGATTTTAAATTCAAGAGGTCTTATATCTTAGAGCAGCTTGATTTTTCGAGGTGCGAGCTGGCTCAATGCTTAATTCGGGCTGAGGATTATCCCGAAGTTTTAGAAGGGAAAAAAGTTGGTAAGCATCTTCTGACCTGCGAACAGGCTACCCAGATGGGCCTTCTTGACGAGGACCAGACAACCTGTTTCGTTTTACAAGTTTTCGATGAAGCTGAAAAAATAACCGACCTTTGGGGAGAAATGGAAAAAGCCCCTTGGTGGCAGAAACCAGTAATTTTTTTCCAAATTTTAGGAAAGATTATCTGGCTTAGCGGCAGAATATTGTGGGAGATGACAAAAGAGTGGTTTGATTTTGGTAAAGAAGAGGGCTGCTATCCGACTAATTATTATTGTTGTCAAATGTAGCATGCGAATAGCCCAACCCTCGGCATTCGGCCTCGGGGTATGCGAATGGGCCCATGCGAATAATTATGAGAAAGATAATTTTAATTTTTCTTTTATGTAGTTTTCTGTCATTACTCTCTATCAGTTTTTGTTTTGCTCAAAGAAAACTGGAGATTACCTATCCTTCCCTCCCTAAGGTCCAAACGCCCATGACCACCAAAACCGCTCTCCCTAACTATTTAAGGTACGTTTTCACTTTCGCCATCGCCATTTCCGGAATAGTTGCCTTTGGGGCAATGATTTATGGCGGTCTTCTTTATGTCACCTCAACTGGCGACCCGGCGAAAATATCAGATGCTAAAGACCAGGTGATAGCCAGTTTTTTAGGGTTGATTATTATTCTTTCTTCTTTTTTAATTCTAAACACCATCAACCCCAAAATAGTGATTCCGGTCTCGCCTCCTCTGGAGCCGGCCATTGGGGGAATCTATGCTTATGTTAAAGAAAACTGTGCTGATGATCCTGATGATTCTTCCGATGACAGAGTTTTGCTTTCTCAAGCAAAAATCCCTGATGTCAGCGCCAGGCTGCCGGCAGATAAAAATGGCAATCCTCAATCTTTACGATGTATCGAGTTTCGCTCCCCAAAAGAAGAGTTAACGGTCTGGCTCTATTCAGAAAAAAATTTTGGCGGGACTAAATCTCAGCCATCCGGACCTGGTGAAAAGTTTAATGTCACCGGTCAATCTATGAAATTAGAATATCATCTAGCCGGAGTTTATCTTTATGCTACTGATAATTGTACCGGCGATAAATACGGCACGGATTACGTCATCTATCAAGCGAGCTCAGCCACCTTACAAGATTTTGATGATAAGACCAAATCAATTAAGTTCCTTTACGGCGATAAAGACCCAGATACCGGCCAATACCGGGTTCGATTCGCCGCCATTTTGCACGAAAAAGAAAATTATATAGGAGAAGCTAAACTTTTTGAACAGGACCAAAAGGTTTGTAAAAAATTATTTCAAAACTCGGGAGGAACCCCAAACGACATCGGCGTCTCTTCAATTACCGTCTATTTAAAACCAGTGACCCCCCATACTGCTGGGGGAGTAAGATTTTGGGAAGATAAAAATTATACTGGCTGTGCTTTACCTTCTGAGACCGGCTTTTACGGCGGAACTGTTAGGGAATCTAATCTCGATACGCCGGAATATAAAAAATGCGGTGACAATTGTAATAGTAAAAGCTGTAATGACCAAATTTCCTCAATGGAAATGGATGGTCATTATATCGCCCTTTTATTTAGAGACGCGGATTACAAAGGAGATTGCGAAGTGTTTACTGAATCGAAACCAGATTTTAGGTCTTTTCGGATTGGCCAATGTGGCTGGTTAGGGAGAAATGATTGTTTAAGCTCCTTTATTATTAAAGCCAGAAAATAACTACGGATAGGGTTTAATAGCCACCCTCCTTTCTGGTTCTTGACCAATACTTTCGGTGGTGACATCCGATCTCCCGGCCAGCTCCAGATGGATAATTCTTCTCTCATAAGCCGGCATGGATGAGAGAATTTTTTCTTTTTTAGTTAGAGCAACTTCATCAGCCAGAGACCTCGCCAATTCTTTTAAATACTCTATTTTTTTCTTTTTATAACCATTGATATCAAGGTCAACGAAAAAAGGTTCTGAAATTTTTCTTTTTAAGATTGCCTTTAAAAGGTGCTGAATTTCAACTAAGGTCTGACCTCCTTCTCCAATTAAAATCTGGGGCTCCTCAATCTTTAAATTGATGGGGATAGTCGAATCCTTTTGGGGCAAAAACTCAATTTCTACCTCGAAAGTAGTTTTTTCAAAAAACTCTTTCGTTATTTTTTTAATTGTCTCTAAATCATTTTGATTGAGCATACTGGGGGTTTAAAATTAAATATTGTTGCAAAATTGAAAACAGAGAAGTAACTATCCAATAAAGAGCAACAGCAGCCGGCAATCTCCAGAGAATAAAAACGGTGAAAATTGGAAAAAAATAAAGCATCTGTTTTTGAATCATATCGGAAAATTGAACCATCTGGTCTCCTTTTTGGTCTTGCCCCGTACCGAATTTTTGCTGGTGCGGGGTTTTAGGCATCGCCATTTTTGATTGAAAAAATTGGGTAATGCCGGCAAAAACCGCTAATACTAAACTGGCCTGGCCGAGATTAATTAAACCGAGGGAAATGGGATTAATCGTGCCTGGGTTGGAGACGAAGCTATAGAGTAGAGTCATTGCCCCTGGTTGAAGCCCCTTCCAGAATACCCGATAAAGAGCAATCAAAATTGGTAATTGAATCAAAATTGGTAATAAGGAACCAAAAGGATTAATTTTTTCTTTTCGATAGAGTTCTATCATCGCCTGAGCCTGTTTTTCTTTATCCTCCCGGTATTTTTGTTGAATTTCTTGTATTCTTGGTTGGAGTTCAGCTATTACTTTTTGGGACTTAATTGATTTGGCC
>Ga0209609_10000830_pt1 | contig 18118 bp, 18 predicted proteins | sample LakKivw325mmetaG_FD_184136 | JGI IMG/M metagenome (GOLD analysis project Ga0209609, IMG submission 184136) | Anoxic lake water microbial communities from Lake Kivu, Rwanda to study Microbial Dark Matter (Phase II) - Lake Kivu water 325m metaG... | ecosystem: Environmental > Aquatic > Freshwater... | reverse complement strand
AGATACCGGGGTTTATCTGGAGTATGCTCACGCTCGGGCCTGCAGTATCCTGAGGAAGGGGGAAGAGAAGGGAATCGATCTCCACTGGGAAGAGGATTGCGTACCGGAGCGATTGACAGAGACGGAGAAAAATTTATTGGATGGTCTATCCCGATTTCCCTCTGCGGTCACAAGGGCAGGAAGGACCCTGAGGGTTTCTCAGCTAACCGAATATGCCTTTGACCTGGCCACCTCCTTTACCAGCTTCTATGAACACCCTGACCCCGGCTCAAAGGTCCAGACCCCCTTCATTCACCTTGATGATCAAAAGCTCAGGACTTTTCGGCTCTCCCTGGTCATGGCCTTTAGAAATGTGATGGCGAATACACTGGGGTTGATGGGGATGCCCACACTGGAAAAGATATGAAATCCCCTCTTTCCCCCTTTTCTAAAGGGGATTTGGGGGATTATAGAAAGAGGAGGTGAAAATCATGAGCCAAAGAAAAAGAACATTGCCAAGGGGGTGGTATCCTGCGGATAAGAAGACCTGTCAGAATGAGATCGAGTCCTTTTTGGAAGGATGGACTCCATCCCAGCCCCCTGCTGAAGGAAGATGGGGAGGAATGGTTCCTCATGCGGGCTGGTATTTTTCCGGGAAACTCGCCGCAAGGGTTTTCCAGTTTTTAAGTTTGAGCCGCCGTCTGGAGTTGATTGTCCTCTACGGGGGACATCTGGGGGCAGAGGACCTCCCTCGGATGGTGATGGAGAATACCTGGGAGACTCCTTTCGGGGATATGGAGATCGACGGAGACTTTGCAAAGAAGTTAATGAAGAGGATTGAGGTGAGGGCGGAGAGTCCGGCAAGCGGAGATAATACTATGGAGATTCACCTCCCGATGCTTAAATACTTTTTCCCTGATACGAGATTGATCGGGATCCGTTCCCCTTCCTCTCTGAAGGCGAAAAAGCTGGGTGAAGCGGTGGCTGAAATCTCAAAGGAAGAAGGAATTTCCATTCTTGCCATTGGATCAACGGACCTGACCCACTATGGTCCGAATTACGGGTTTCTCAAAAAAGGAATCGGGCCAGCCGCAGTGGAGTGGGTCAAAAAGGAGAACGATCGGGGATTTGTTGAGGCCGCATTGAGGATGGAGGTGGAAGGCCTCCTCCTGCATGCGGAGGAGAACGATAGTGCGTGCAGTGCGGGTGCGGCAGCGGCTACCATCGCCACCTGCAAAGGTCTGGGTGCAAAAGAGGGGATGCTCCTCGACTACTACACCAGTTATGACATCATGCCCGATGAAAGTTTTGTGGGTTATGCAGGGATCGTGTATTGAAGATGGTGATTGGGTGAAGGTTAAGAGGCCAGTTTGGCATTGAGTTTAAGGGTTAGGGTAAAAGATTTTTAACCGGCGACTTTTCATTTCAATCTAATTTTTTCCTTCTTTCTTTTTATTCATTGACAAGAACGGCCCAATTTGTTAGAAAATTGCGTTACCTGTTCGGGAAAGGAGGTGGGAGAACCGAAACAGATGGCAGATGGTTTGAAAATATGGAGAGGAGGTGGGGTTATGAAGAATAGGGTATTTTTAATTTTTCTGATTACCGTATTTGTATTGGGATTTTCAGTTCTATCCGAGGCTCAAAAGGAGAAGGCTCCAGAAAAGCCTTCCCCGGCTCCCGCAAAACCCGCCGTAATGGGGAAACCCATCATTATCGGGGTGCCGACTTCACTCTACACTCCCTTTGGAAGAGATGGGTTAAAAGCTGTAAACCTGGCAGTGGAAGAGATCAACGCAAAGGGAGGGGTTTCCCTCGGCAGGGAGAAACGTCCCTTCAAGGTGGTGGTCACCGATACCCGGGATGGCGAGCCTGCCACCCCTACCCATGATGCCCTGATGGCTTATGAGAAATTGATTCTGGAGCAGAAGCCCCATGCCGTCGTGGTGGGCCCTTTTCGCTCCGAATTTCTCATCGCCAGCATGGATCTGGTCGCCAAACATAAATTCCCTCAACTGGGCACGATCGCCCAGACCCCTGCATTTCAAAAACAGTTTAAGACAGACCCTGAGAAGTATAAATACCTCTTTCGCGTGACCACTGACTCTACGGTTCCGGGGATGTACCTCTCCCGTTCGCTGGATATCCTCAAGAAGGATTTTAAACTTGAGAGCATCTACGTTCTCTATCAGGATACCCTTTGGGCCCAGGCGTTTTCGGGAGTGGTGAGAAAACACTGTCAGGAGAACGGCTGGAAAGAGGTCGGTTATGATGCTTACGCCGCAGGTGCCTCCGATTTCTCACCCGGGCTGACCAAAGCCAAGGAGGGAAAGGCCCAGGTCATTGCCATGATGTGGGATGTCCCCCTCGGGGCCGGGATCTTTGCCAAACAATATGTGGCCATGCAGGTTCCTGCTCTCCTGATCGGTTTTATCCCGCCCATGGCGGCACCCGCAGCGGTGAAGACCGTAGGGAGTGAAGTGGAGTATAGCATTGCCGTTGAATTTCCGGTAGGCGCATCCCTGCCGCTTAAAAAATTGCCAAAGACCGTGGAGTTTCTTGAAAAGTTTAAAAGGAAATATAAAGAGCTTCCCGAAGCTCCTGCGGTCAACTCCTCGGCCTATGATTCTGTCTTTATTCTGGCCAGGGCCATTGAACGGGCAGGAAGCCTCGAATCGGATAAGCTCGTAGCGGCTCTTGAGCAGACCGATTATAAGGGGGTATCCGGAAGGATCAAATTCAACAAGGAAACACACACAGCCATTTTTAGTGATAAGGACCCCAATGAAACAGGGGTTGCGGTTGTGTTTCAATGGCAGAAGGACAAGAAAGGACAGCTCATACGGGTCCCTGTCTATCCTGACTTTGTGGCCGAAGGAAAGATTCTACTTCCTCCATGGATGAAATGAATCAACCCATCCTCTCACCCCTTTATCGAACAGGGGTGAGAGGATTCAATTCTCCCGGGTTCTTTGAAACGATATGTCCCTTCTGGTCTATGGCACGATCACAAGCATCATTCTGGCCCTTTATACCGTGGGATTCAGCCTCACCTACGGGATCAGCGGATTAGCCAATTTCGCCCATGGCGCACTATATATTCTCACCGGGTATTCGATCTGGTCTTTTTTAAACCAGCTTCATCTTCCTTACCTCATTGCCGCTCCACTCTCGGTCATCCTTATCGGAATTTTTGGATTTGTCGTCTATTGGGTGCTCCTGCTGAGAGTCCGGGGGGTTGCCCTGGCTGAACTGATCGTCACTTTTGCCGCAGGTGTGGCCATTCTTGAGCTACTGATGTGGAAAGGGTTCTATGGAATTCAATATAGCCTTCCCTTATTCGTCAGGGGAGGGATGAAGATAGGCGGAGTGGCTCTGGATTATCAGCGTCTCATTGTGGCCGGAACAGGTTTGCTTTTAGTAGTCCTTTTATATCTCTTCGTTCATCATACCCGGATCGGCCTGGCCTTCAGAGGAATGGCACAGAATGAACGGACCGCCCTTTCCGTAGGGATCGAGTCGGACTGGATCGGCTCACTGAGTTTGGCCTTCGGTTCCGCTTTAGCCTCTCTGGCTGCGGTGGTCGTCCTTCCGCTCGGGATTATGGAGTCCGCCATCGGATATGAGGTCTTAATCTATGCGCTCGCCGTTGCCATTGTGGGAGGACTGGAAAGCACTTCAGGGATGATCGTAGGGAGTTTCATGATCGGTTTCGGCCAGGTGGCGGCCGCAAGGTACATTGGCCCGAAATGGATGATCATTGTTCCCCTAACGGCGATTATTTTGGTCCTGGCCATAAAACCCTCAGGCCTGTTCGGTCAATTCAAAGAGCTGGAGGAAAGGATTTAAATTGGTTGAAGCCGAAGCGAGATACCGGAAAAAGCGTTTGGACAGGGGGATTAAAGTAAGGGCGGATACCATTTTCGCCATTGCCTCTTATAAGGAGATCCTCTATCTGATTCTCCCGAGGGCATTGCCTGTTTTTGGATTGCTCATTTTACCCTTTGTGTTAACGGATTACTGGGGAAAGGTCCTTGTTTACGCCTGTGTCTATGGTCTTCTCGCCCTGAGCTGGGACTTCCTGGCCTCCTGCGGTCTTTTCTCCCTGGGACAGGCCTTCTTCTTGGGAATCGGGGCCTATATCGCAGGCGCCCTGAGTTACTATTTCCATTGGTCTCCTGCCATCACTATGCCAATTGCCACACTGGGGGGAGGGGTCCTCTGTGCGGCCTTACTCTCACCGGTGGTAAGATTGCGGGGGGTCTATTTTGCCATGGTAACCCTGATGCTTCCCATGCTCCTGATGAAGATGATTGAGACCACCGGGCTCCTCGGTGGAGCCCAGGGGCTTTCCGCTCTCAAACCCCTGCCGAAGGGATGGATCGGAGGCTATATCGTGGTCCTTGTTTTTATGACCTGCATCTTCTCCTTCCGGAGGCTGATCAATGAGGATTATGGCCTGGTGATGAAGGCGATCCGGGATGATGACCGTGCCGTGATGAGTGCCGCAATCAACATCTACTGGCGAAAAATTCAGGCCCTCTTCCTTGCAGGAGCAACAGGTGCTTTTGCCGGTGCCTTTATGACACATCATTATCAGTTTGTGGGAATGAGCACCTTTGCCCTTGACTATTCGATCCTGCCTGTTGCGGCGGCAGCTCTCGGAGGACCTGGCACTTTTGCGGGTGCTGCCCTGGGGAGTATGATTCTCGTACCGCTGTCCGAGGCCTTGCGCGCCCTGGGCGGGATGAGGATTGCGATCTACTGCGGCATCCTGATCATAAGCGTGATCGCCCTTCCGGAAGGAATCTTCCATTATCTTGAAAGAAAATATCACCAATTTGAGAGACTGGTGAGGGTCGGATAGGATGGGAGAAGAGGCAATCCTGAGAGCAGAAGGCTTAAATAAGTATTTCGGAGGGGTCCAGGCCATCGCTGATCTGAGCTTTTCACTCCGCAACGGCGAATTCCTGGGGATCATCGGGCCCAACGGCTCCGGCAAAACCACACTTGTCAACCTGATCACCGGCTTTGTTAAACCCAGTTCAGGCAGGGTGATCTACCGGGGGGAAGAGATTACAGGGAAAAGACCCTATACCATTGCAGGCCTTGGTATTGTCCGGACCTTTCAGATGGTCAGGCTCTTCTATAACCTTCCGGCCTATAAGAATCTGATTATCCCCCTCTCCTCATCCAGGGTGAAGAGACTCAGAGGCGGGGCTTACGGCGAAAGGGACGATGTTGCGGTTGACCTCCTGGATGACATGGGGTTCGAAAGGGATTCCTTTGTCCCATATAAATTGGCAGGGAGTCTTCCCCACGGCTATCTCAAGCGCCTCGATCTTGCACGGGCAATGGCCCTTCGGCCGGAGGTATTGATCCTTGATGAGCTCTTCTCTGGAATGGCCATGTCCGAAGTGGCCAGCACCCTACCATTGATTGAAAAGTATCATGAGGAAGGGCTGACGATCATCATGATTGAACACCGGTTGAAAGAACTTTTCCGGGTCGTGGATCGGGTGCTCGTCCTGAATTATGGTCAGAAGATTGCGGAAGGGTCTCCTCAGGAAGTGATGAACACCGAGGCCGTAAAAAAGGCCTATCTTGGAATCGAAGTTGACGTATAAGGAATAATAGTGATCAGTGATCGGTGAATAATGGATAGATGATCATAGACATTGGATGAAAAGATGCTCGAAGTTAAAAATCTGATGGTCTTTTTTGAAAATGCCCTTGCCTTAAATGACCTCAGCCTGGAGGTGAAGAAGGGGGAGATCGTGGGTGTTCTCGGATCAAACAGTGCAGGGAAAACCACTCTGATGAACACGATCTCGGGCCTGATCCTTGACATGAAGAAGAAGGAGGAGCGAAGAGGGGGTGAACGGATCAGCGTCCTCGGGGAGTTGAGGTTCGAGGGAAGCGATATCCTTCAAATGAGACCGAGTGAGAGGGTGAGAAGGGGAATTGTCCTCAGCCGGGAGAGGCACCCTATTTTCAGGGATAGTGATGCCGTGGAGAATCTGAAGATTGCGGGGTACCTCCGGAAGCGGGGGGAGGTTAAGGAGAGGATCGAGTTCATTTTTCATCTCTTTCCCCATCTGAAAGAGATCAGGAAGAGAAAGGCCGGGTTGCTCAGCGGAGGAGAGCAACAGATGCTGGCCATCGGGATTGCCCTGGTGGCCAAACCCCGCCTGTTACTCATGGATGAGCCCCTCCTCGGGTTGAGCCCGATGCTTCAGGCTGACCTGGCCAGGGCAATGAAAGACATCCGGGAAGAAAGGATCACCGTACTTGTGACCGAACAGTTTGCGAGGACCCTTCTTCCCGTGATCGATCGAGGATATGTGATTGAAAACGGAATGCTCGTATTTACCGGAACGAGGAAGGAACTCTATGATAATCCTGAAGTCAAGTCCTCCTATCTGGGGATTTGAGATAAGCTCCAAATGACAAAAACCAAATTCCAAATAAATTCCAATGACCAAAATTTCAAACGAAATATTTAGGTCATTAGAATATCGGAGCTTGGAGTTTATTTGGGATTTGAAATTTAAAGTCCCAAACCTGCTTGATTAGGCCAATATCAGGTTAAGATTGAGAGCAAAATCAATGGAGTTACCTTCTGATACGATTTACGGTTCTTTCGAAGAAGTCGCAAGGAGAAATCCTCACCGGACCTCCCTGATCTACCTCGGTGAAAAATATCCTTATTCCGGGTTGAATGAGATGGTGCTTCGGTTTGCCGCCTCTCTGCATCAACTGGGAATAGGGGAGGATGATAGGGTGATCCTGAACCTTTATAACCTCCCCCAGACGATCATCTCCTGGTTGGCCCTCCAGCGTCTCGGTGTGATTCCCATTCTTGTAGCGCCGGTTTATACGGCCGGGGATCTTAAATACCTTGCCAGAGACAGTGGTGCTGAGACCATTGTCTGCATGGATACGAACCTCCGGTATGTGATCGAAGTCCTTCCCGAGACCCCTTTGAAAAGAGTGATCGCAACGAATATGATCGACCTTATTCCGTGGTGGAAACGGATGATCAGCAAGGGTTTCAATCGGGTTCCGAAGGGAAAGATCCCTTTAGGGAAAGATTTTCATTCTTTTGTTAAACTTCTAAAAGAGGGGAATCCTTCTTCCCTCCCTCCTTTTCATCCCAGGGGGGGAGACAGGGTTGCCCTTATGCTCTATACGGGAGGCACCACCGGGTTTCCCAAAGGGGTCCCTATCTCCGAAGCGCTTTTTCTTAAAAGAGCTCTCGAGTGGAGAAAGGCGAGCGAAGGGGTCACCCCTCCGGGAGAATGTATTACAGTGCTCTCCGCCCCCCTCTATCACATCATCGGCGAAATGGATGGAATTTCACCGTTGATCATTGGCGGTGAGACCGTCATCCTTCTCCCCAGGGTGGTTCTGGATGCGATGTTTGACCACATCCAGCGCTATAGGGCAACGAATATGTTTGCTGTTCCTGCGATGTACCGGATGATCCTTGAACACGACCGGCTTGACAACTATGATCTCAGTTCCCTCCGATATTGTGGAACGGGGGGAGATGCGATGCCCACGGAGGTCGGGCATCGCTGGCTGAAAAAATTTAAGATTCCTTTATACCAGGGTTACGGAGCCACCGAACTCTGCGGAGCCATCTCCCTTTCCTTTGCAGAGGATGGGGCTCCTTCGGAAGGTTCGGCGGGAAAGATTGTCCCCGGAGACAAATTTATGCTGGTTGACCCTGAAACACTGAGGGAGGTTCCCCCGGGCGAGCCCGGAGAACTCCTGGGAACCTGTGACCATGCAGTGAAGGGTTACTGGAATAAACCCGAGGAGACAGCCGAATGTTTTCTCACCATAGGGGGAGAGGTCTGGTACCGGACAAAAGATATTGTCCGCGTCGATCAGGATCAATGGCTTTACTTTATGGACCGGTCTGTGGATATGATCAAGCACAAGGGCTACCGGGTTGCCGCCGCTGAGGTGGAGAGGGCACTTCAGGCTCACCCCGCGGTTTTGTCTTCCTGCGTGGTGGGGATTCCCGACCAGAGCGTGGGGGAACGGATTAAAGCCTTTGTCGTTCTCAAGACGGATGTCAGAGGGGTAAGCAGTTATGAACTGATGAGCTGGTGCAGGGAAAGACTGGCTCCTTACAAGGTTCCCCAGTGGATCGAATTTCGTGACATGCTGCCGAAGTCGAAGGTGGGAAAGATGCTTCGCCGTGAGATGAGGGAAGAGGAGCGAAGAAAATTATTTGAATAGGGGGAGAGAGATGGGACTTCGAAGTTTTACGATCTCTGATATTTACAGGAGAAACGCAAATATCTTCAGGAATCGAACGGCTGTCCAATCGGAGAACCGGAAAATTACTTACGGCGAACTCCTTGACCAGGCGAGCCGGGTGGGCGGCTGGTTGAAAGAAAAGGGAGTCCGGAAAGGTGACCGGGTGGCTGTCCTGGCCAAAAACTATCCGGAATTTTTTCCCATGATGGGAGGAATCGCCTCGATAGGAGCCATCATGGTTCCTATCAATTTTAGGCTTTCGGCTGAAGAGGTAACCTATAATCTTACCAATACCGGGCCAATCATCATGGTCGTCGATCCCGATTTTGAGAAGATGATCGGAGACCTCCGGGGGAATTGTCCATCCCTGAGGGAATTTGTGACCTTTGGAAATGGAGACGGAAACTATACCCCTTTTGATTTCCTCCTGAGGGCTCGAGCTGAAAAACCGGTTGAGATTGACGGAGACGACCCTTTTATCATCATGCACACCGCTGCGGTCCAGGGAAAACCCAGGGGGGCAGTGATCAGCCATCACAATCTTATTGCCTGTACGGTTCAGACCATCGGCGTGATGAGTCTAACCCATCAGGATATCTATCTGAACATCCTTCCTCTTTTTCACATCGCAGGGTTGATTGCCGCCCTGACCACGATGCATGCGGGAGGGGAAAACCTGATCATCTCAAAATTTGATACAAGGGTTGCTTTAAAGACGATTCAGGAGGAAGGGGTGACCGTGATCGGTGACTTCCCGCCCATCCTGCTCCAGTTACTCGATGAGCATTCAAAAGGAGAATACAGCCTCGCTTCCTTAAAAAATGTTTTAGGTATTGAGTTGCCCGAGACCATCAAGAGGTTTGAAAGCCTCGGGTCCGGCCAATTCTGGCTGGCTTACGGGCAAACCGAGACGATGGGCCTGACCTCCATCTGTTTAAACCGGGAGAAACCGGGGTGTGCGGGAAAACCCGGTCCCCTTGTGAATATAAAGATTGTAGATGAGTTTGACCATGAGGTCGAAACCGGAAAGGTGGGCGAAATCCTTGTCCAGAGCCCGATGGTTTTCTCGGGATACTGGGGCGAGGAGGATTTAACCAGGCATACGTTTCGGGACGGATGGCATCATACCGGAGATGCGGGCCGACTCGATGAGGAGGGTTTTCTCTGGTTTGCGGGGAGAAAGGCTGAAAAGGAATTGATGAAACCCGGAGGGGAGAATGTCTATCCGGTCGAGGTGGAGAAGGTCATCCTTGAACATCCGAAGGTGAAAGAGGTGTCCGTCATCGGAGTCCCGGATCCCAAATTTGGTGAGGGGATCAAAGCGGTTTGTGTCTTAAAACCAGGGACCCATCTCTCAGAGCAGGAGCTGATCGATTTTGTGGCAGGCCGGATTGCCCGATACAAGAAACCGGGCTATGTCCAGTATATCGATGGACTTCCCAAGAAGGGTGATGGCTCCATCGATCGGCAGAAGGTGAAGGAATTATACGGGAAGTGACGGGGGACCACTAAAAAAGTAACCAGTGATCAGTAAGCAGTAGGCAGTAGGCAGGAAAAGAAAAGGAGTGTTACATGAAAAAGGTGGCTATTGTGGGAATCGGGCATGGAAAGTTTGGAATTCGATCGGATGCCTGCCTCCGGGAGCTCGTATTTGAAGCGGTGAAGGCATGCCTGGAGGATGCAGGGATCGCTCTGAAAGAGGTGGATAGCATGGTGACAGGGGTCGCAGGGGATGAATTCTCCTTTGGCATTCAGCCCTCTGCCCAGGTCCATGACTATATCGGTTTTTATCCAAAACCCAATTTCCGGGTGGAGGGGGCCTGTGCCACCGGAAGTGTTGCCCTGAGGACAGGATGGATGAATATCGTTTCAGGTTTGGCGGATGTCGTTCTGGTGGTCGGGGTGGAGAAGATGACCGAGGTCCCCACCAGCATGGCCACTGAGATCATGGGCCGGGCAGGAGATTCGATCTGGGAATACCCCTTCGGGACTACCTTCCCGGGCTACTATGCCATGATTGCAAATGCCCATATGGCGGAATATGGAACAACAGAGGAACAACTGGCCATGGTGGCTGTGAAGAACCACCATTATGGGTGCCTTAACCCCTATGCCCAGATGCAGAAGGAGATCACCCTGGATAAGGCATTGACCTCCTTTATCGTGGCCCATCCCTTAAAGTTATTCGACTGCAGTCTGATTACAGACGGGGCAGCCGCCGTGCTCCTGGCCTCTGAAGAGAAAGCCAGGGCGATCTCAAAGAAACCGGTCTGGGTCGCAGGGCTCGGATGTGCGACAGATGCGATGAGAATGGGTGATCGGAAATCATTGACTTCCCTTCAGGCATCCCTCGAGGCTGCGAGAACTGCCTATAAGATGGCAGGCGTTGGGCCATCGGATATTGACATTGCCACGGTCCATGACTGCTTCACCATCGCTGAGATTGTGGCCTATGAGGACCTCGGGTTCTGTGAGAAGGGAGAGGGGGGAAAATTGATCGAGGCAAAGGAAACCTATGCCGAGGGCCGAATCCCTGTCAATGTGGATGGTGGATTGAAGTCAAAAGGCCATCCCCTTGGAGCCACCGGTGTGTCCATGGCCATTGAAATTACAAAACAGTTAAGGGGGGAAGCAGGACCGAGGCAGGTGAAAGAGCCGGAAATCGGGCTGACCCACAATGTCGGCGGATCCGGCCAGGTGGCACTCATCCACATCTTCAGGAGGGAATAGGATGGAATTTAAGAATTTTTCTCTTTATATCAACCAGACCAAAGTCAACCGGTTTGCGGGCGAACTCGCCGCCGGAAAGTTGATGTCCACTCTCTGTAAGAAGTGCGGGAGGCAATATTATCCGCCACAGGCGGATTGTCCCTCCTGTATGGGAAGTGAGATGGAATGGAAAGAGCTGAAGGCGGAGGGGGGATTGGTCACCTTTACGAGGATTCATGTTCCCCCCGAGCATTTTGCCGTTCGCCAGCCTCTGATGCCCTTTTCCAGTGTTCAATTCGAACCCTGCCCGATCGGGCTGATCAGAGTTGAGAAGGGATTGACGATCATGGGCTGGATCCCTAAAGTGGATATTAAAAAGATCAGGATAGGAATGAAGATGAAAGCCTCTCCTTTCACACTCCCCGACGGTAAAATCACCATCGTCCTGGAACCCATATGATTGGGTTATGAGTTTGGTGGTCGGAGTGAAAAGCGAAAGGATTTGGGCTCAGAACTCATCCCTCCGGTCTATTTTAGAAACCATCCCCGGCGTTAAGATCCAGCAAATGGCCCATCTGTTATCCTCTTTCTGTCTCAAACAGACTCTGGCTCCATAGCAAAATAGAATCGGTTGGACATTTTCATTCCCACCTTTTCTCTTTTTCAGATGATTATCATACCCTGTCATTTTGTCAATCTTACCACCATGAGGATAACAATATTTTTCATTGAGCTTGAACATTTATTTTGGTAAAATAAATTTATTATATATTCTTTTTTAAGAGGATGATGGAAGAAAGAGTCATCAGGAGGTTAAATAGATTAATAAAGACGGGGGTGATTAAAGACTACGCCATTGGTGGTGCTCATGCTGTGGCTTATTATCTTGAACCCGTGAAGACTCTCGATGTGGATATTTTTATATTTGCAAAATCAGATCAGGATTTTTACGTTCTTCGCACCTATATCAAAAAGTCAGGTTTCAAAATTAGAGGCACTCATGTGATTATGGATGATATACCTGTTCACTTCCTCCCTGGCTCATTACATCCATTTATCAATGAGGCAGTGAGACGAGCAAAAAAAATTAAAGTAGGAGGCCTCCCCACCAAAGTTCTCGCCTTGGAATATTTAATTGTTTCACTTCTCATGGCATTTCGGCTAAAGGACAAGATGGTGATTCCCGACCTGTTAGAACGGGCAGATATGGAAAAGCTGAAAACAATCATAGAGAGGTTCTGTGATGAAGAGACTCCTCTGGATCAAAGACTACAAAGAATTTTGGAACATATTTAATCAAGAGAGAATAAAGGAAAGAAAGAAACTAAGGTCCCTCTCCTTTAGAAAAAAACTTGAAATGATGCGGATAAAAATCAAAACGCGATAGGTAGGTTAGTGCCTTGACATGACCCCTCATGAATAAAAAATTGACAGGGGCTCCTGGAATTGTTAAAAATTATTGGAGCAAGGATTTTTTTCCATAAAGATTGAAACACTATTTCACCGGATAAACAAATTCAGGATTTAGAGAGGAAAATTATAAGTTCTTGAAATGATGGATCAGGGCGATTAGCTCAGATGGATAGAGCGTTGGTCTCCGGAACCAAAGGCCGTGGGTTCAACTCCCGCATCGCCCGCCATCTTTTTTAAAAAATTCTTATGAGAAAGACTTTATTCGTGTTGCTCTTTTTGATTATTTTGATACTCTCCATTGGAATGGCCTTTGCTCAGGATACCAAAAAGGATGAGCTCGAACCCCATCATATTCAAGTGCTCAGACAGTTAAGGGCAAAGGTAGAGGGCTGGTTAAAGGACATCAATGACCGAATCGAAGGGGAGGATGTGACCCGTTTTGAAGTCAGGTTTTTAGAGATCTTAAGAAGTCTCTTGGAATGGGTGAGGGATAAGATGGATGCCCAGATTGAATCCTGGGAAAAGAGACCAAAAGAAAGGGAAGAGAATATATAGCTTAGAAAGGTGAAGGAAGAGAAGGTTTTCATCCCATCTGCTGGAATCCAACTGGAGGGTCTCCTGAGTATTCATGAGACCCTCTCTCATAAAGGGGGTCTGATCCTCTGCCATCCCCATCCTCTTTATGGCGGCAATATGCATCATCACGTTGTCAGGACCGGTGCAGAAGTTGCCCAAAAAGAGGGATTTTCCACCCTTCGTTTTAACTTCAGGGGAGTGGGAGAGAGTGGCGGTTCATACAATGAAGGGATTGGGGAGAAAGAGGATGTGGAGGCTGCCATAAGCTTTCTCCACTCGCGGCTGAATGATTCTGCGTTTCTTCTTCTTTTTCTGGGATATTCGTTCGGAGCCTGGGCAGGTCTTCCTGTGGCCATTAGGGACGAACGAATCAAAGGGATGGTGGCCATTTCGCCCCCCCTGAAAATGTTTGACTTTGGTTATTTAAGAGGATGCAAAAAGAGGAAACTCTTTATCGCAGGAAGCCGGGATCCCTGGTGCCCGACCTCCCTTTTAGAGAAGTGGTATCAGGGACTTGAGGAGCCAAAATCCTTAAGCCTCATTCAGGGGGCAGACCATTTCTTTTCCTTCCATGTCAACCTTCTTATCCAACCCCTGCAGGAATTCTTTAATCAGTTTTAAATTTATAATATCAGGGACCGGGGAAAAGCAGTCATTTAAATAAAAATTTAACTCCGAACCCCCAAATCCTAACCCCTCACTCTATCCTCAATCGCCCAGCCTATTCGATGGAAAAAGAGACCTATGAAATAAGTCCGGGGGACTCTCTGCATAACTTTTAAAATTTCCTGGTTTCCCCCTGCATAGGCCAAAAGGAAACGCCAGCGGTCTGTCCTTGTGATCAGAAGACCGGATCGCTTCCATTTTTCAACGGACCGATTTAGACGGAGGAGGTTTTTCATCTTTTCCCTTTCGGAGAGAGTCTTTTTACGGTAAGATCGGTCAAAGTCAATAATCAGAACCTGATCTCCAACCACCAGCAAATTTTTCAGCTGAAGGTCGGCATGATAAAAACCGGCCTGATGAAACTTCCTGAGAAGAAGGCCGGCTGACCGGATGATTTCCCTTTTATGGAGAAGGTGTTCGCGGGAAGGCCTGGGGCCCATCCTCTGAAGATATTGTATCGGATTGAGGGCACCCGGGACTTCAAGGGTGAGGAGAAAGGGTTGATAAAAAGGCGAGAGGAGGGTGCGGTGAATAGCTGCGATGGGTTCGATTGTCGGGATGCCGCAGGAACGAATCTCCTCGGTTAAAGAGAGTTCCCGGAACGATCTCGTACCGAAGAAGAAAAGACTTCCGGTGATGGCCCGTAACCATCCACCGTGTGAATATTGCCGGATCACCATTCTATTTCCATTTTGAAGGAGGATGGAGGGATGGGGTGTTCTTCCGCTAAAATAATGGGTATTAGAATCGTGTTGATGGAGGAGGTTTTTTAAATCCCCAACCCCTTGCTGAAGAAAGGTTTCCTTATAATCCTCATGAAGGAGGAGATAGAAGCCCCCTTTTTTTAGCAGGGAGAATGAAGGCGGGGTTGAAATATTTTTAAACATCAGCGTTAAGGTAAAGGAATCTTTTCTATTTGTCAATTCAGATATTTGACAAGGGGCGGCCTTTATTATAATTTTAATAAAATTTCATGAAAGGAGCCCCCTGTGGAATACGAACCTGTGATTGGTTTGGAAGTCCATGCTCAACTCCTGACCCGATCAAAGATTTTCTGCGGTTGTTCCACCTCCTTTGGGGAGGAACCCAACACCCAGACCTGTCCGGTCTGTACCGGACAACCCGGTTCCCTTCCGGTGGTCAATCGTAAGGCGGTTGAGTTTGCGATCCGGCTGGGACTGGCGACCAACTGCCGGATTGCGCCCTTCAGCCTTTTTGCCCGGAAGAATTATTTTTACCCTGACCTTCCAAAAGGGTATCAGATCTCCATGTACGAGTACCCTTTGGCCGAGGAGGGGTTCATCGAAATCACTGTCGATGGAAGAAAGAAGAGGATCCAGATCATTCGAATCCATATGGAAGAGGATGCAGGGAAATTGAAACACGGAGAGACACCGGAGAAGGCCTCCTACAGTTATGTCGATTTTAACCGGACCGGGGTCCCCCTGGTGGAGATCGTCAGCGGGCCGGACATCCGGTCTCCGCAGGAGGCGGGTGAATATTTGAGAAGACTCCGGGCCATTCTCCAATATGTTGAGATCTGCACGGGGGATATGGAGAAGGGGACTTTTCGGTGCGATGCCAATGTTTCTGTTCGGCCAAAAGGGCAGAGTGAATTCGGAACAAGAACGGAATTGAAGAACATGAATTCCTTCAGGCATGTGGAGAAGGCACTGGAGTATGAGATCAAGCGCCAGATTGCGTTGTTGGAGGATGGAGAGAAAGTGGTTCAGGAGACAAGGCTCTGGGATGTCGAACAGGGGATCACGATTTCGATGAGGGGAAAAGAGGAGGCTCATGATTATCGTTATTTCCCTGATCCGGATCTTGTTCCTTTAAAAATTGATGGAGGGTGGATTGAGGAGATACGGAAGAGCCTCCCAGAGCTTCCGGAAAAGAAAAAGGAGAGGTTCGTCAGTCAGTATCAGATTCCTGAATATGATGCGGAGATCCTTACCTCGACCAAGGCCATGGCCAACTATTTTGAAGAATCTGTTTCTCTATTCCAGGATCCCAAAACCGTAAGTAACTGGATCATGGGAGACCTCCTTCGTGAGTTAAAACGAGATGAAAGGGAGATTGGTCAGTGCCCGGTAACTCCAAAACATCTCACAGGGATGCTGTCCATGATTCAGGATGGAACGATCAGCGGTAAGATTGCCAAAGATGTTTTTGAAGAGATGTATCGAACAGGTGAGCGTCCGGAGAACATCGTTCGGGATAAAGGTTGGGTTCAGATTCAGGATGAAACTGAAATTCTCAGGGCCATTGAAAAAGCAATGGAGGCAAATCCCAGGCAGGTGGACGATTATCGAAAAGGCAAGGAGAAGATCTTCGGATTCTTTGTAGGAGAGGTGATGAAGCAGACCAGAGGCAAGGCCAATCCAAAGCTGGTCAACGAATTGCTGAAGAAGAAGTTAAAATAACCACCCCAACCGTCATTGAGAGTGGAGCATAGCACCCGGGTTTCAGATACGCCTTATGAAATTTAAAACCATTGAATGGAAAAGGGATCGAGTAAGGATTCTTGATCAACGGAAGCTGCCCCTGGAAGTGATCTATCAGGATTGCCGAAATGCCAATTCTGTCGCCCGGGCCATTCGGACCATGGCCATTCGAGGTGCTCCGGCCATTGGTGTGGCTGCAGGAATGGGAATTGCTCTGGCCGGCAAAACGATACGGACTCATCAGCCGGAGATATTTCGTAAGGAGATGGAAAAAGTCTGCTCTGTGATGGGGCAGGCCAGACCCACCGCAGTTAACCTCTTCTGGGCCATCCACCGGATGGAGAGAGTCCTAAGTGACACTTCTCTTGATGTAAAAAGGATGAGAATTGAATTGGAGAAGGAAGCCCTCAAAATTTACAAAGAGGATATTGAAATGAATCGAGCGATCGGAGAAATGGGAAAGAATCTCATTCAGACCGGTTCGGGGATTCTCACCCATTGCAATGCCGGGGCATTAGCCACGGCCGGATATGGGACCGCTCTGGGAGTGATTTATGCGGCATGGGCAGAAGGAAAAAGATTCCATGTCTATGTGGATGAAACCAGACCCATGCTTCAAGGAGCAAGATTAACCGCATGGGAACTCTGCAAGTCAAAAATCCCGGTCACGGTCCTGACCGACAATATGGCAGGCTGGTTGATAAAACAGGGGAAAATCGATCTTGTGATTGTCGGTGCAGACCGAATCACAAGAAATGGTGATACGGCAAATAAAATCGGGACTTATTCCCTTTCAGTTCTCGCAAACCATCATCACATCCCCTTCTATGTCGCAGCGCCCATTTCCACATTCGATTTTACATTAGCCTCCGGGAAGGATATTCCCATTGAAGAAAGAGAGATCAGGGAGGTCACCCATTTTCGAGGAAGTTCAATCACTCCAGAAGGGGTAGGGGCATTAAACCCGGCTTTCGATGTGACGCCTCATTCCTTAATTCAGGCCATCATTACAGAAAAAGGGATTATTCGAAGGCCTTTCAATAAAAATCTTAAAAAAATGTTTACAACTTAGAACTTCCGGTAAGCCTGATGAGAGAGCCAATCATCACCCTGCTCACTGATTTTGGAACAAAAGACCATTATGTGGCCTCTATGAAAGGGGTCATTTTAGGTATCAATCCCGGTTGCACCTTGATTGACATCACCCACGAGGTCCATCCGCAGGATATTATGGAGGGGACCGTCCTTTTAGCCAATACCTTTTCTTATTTTCCAAAAGGGACAATCCATCTCGCGGTCGTTGATCCGGGCGTGGGGGGAAAAAGGAGGCCCGTTCTTCTTGAAACAAAAAATTATTTCTTTGTGGGTCCTGACAATGGACTCTTCACCCTGGTCGCAAAGAGGGATAGAGTGAAGCAGGTGATCGGGCTCACGAATAAAAAATATTTTCTTCCTGATATCAGCTCCACCTTCCATGGACGGGACATCTTTGCTCCTGTAGCGGCTCATCTCTCCCTGGGGATGAGGCCCGGAGCCTTCGGAGAGAAGCTGGATCACTGGAGGAAGCTTAAATTCAGGGAACCGAAGGTCAAGAGACAGAAGCTTTCTGGAGAAATCATATTCATCGATCGCTTTGGAAACCTCATCAGCAATATTGAACAGGCGAGGTTCAGAAGCTTTATCAAAGGGCAGCCGTTTGTGATAAGGGTAGGAGATGAAGTAATTTCAGACATTAAAAGAGGGTACTGGGAAGGGGGGAAACAGGAGACCATCGCACTGTTCGGAAGCGGAGGGCATTTGGAGATATCTGTTCATAAGGGGAACGCCCAAAAGGTATTGAAGGTGAAGAGAGGGGATGCTATTCGGATAAGCATCGAATCGTGAATAAGTTAAAATGTTAAATTTCAAAGTTCAAAGGTCAAATGAAATCCAAAATCCAAATGCCCAAAAAGATCATTTGGCATTTGCCTGCCTACCAGTAGGCAGGGATCTTGACCGGCAAGTGCCCCGCAAGCCCCGCCTTGTAGGCGGGGTCAAGGGGCACAATATAAATG
>Ga0209609_10000829_pt1 | contig 18119 bp, 12 predicted proteins | sample LakKivw325mmetaG_FD_184136 | JGI IMG/M metagenome (GOLD analysis project Ga0209609, IMG submission 184136) | Anoxic lake water microbial communities from Lake Kivu, Rwanda to study Microbial Dark Matter (Phase II) - Lake Kivu water 325m metaG... | ecosystem: Environmental > Aquatic > Freshwater... | reverse complement strand
GCGCTGCTGAGATACCTCGCCCTAAAGAAAGGACTAGAGCCCAAGACGCATGACTTCAGGCCGGTGTCGCAGACCTGGGCCTCAAGCATAAGCCTCGTCGCTGATGTTGTCAGCCGGAGTCTAGACATACTAGAAATCTACAGGATTGTGGGCTTAGATCCTGAGAGCGTTCCGGAGACCCCTGACAGAGAGCCTCTATCAGAACCTTACTAGGTAAGGCTAGTGCGAGTCTCCGTCTTTGCTGCTTGCAAGTCTTGAGACTATCTTGAGTGTGGCTTCCATACTTGAGGGGTCAGCTACACCTTTGCCCGCCTTGCCCAGTGCCGTGCCGTGAGCCGTTGTGCCGCATGGAACCGGCAGTCCCATGAAGAGTGTCGCGCCCCTCATCCCACCTATCAGTTTCCTCCCAATGTTTACCTGGTCGTGGTACATCCCGACGACTGAGTCAAAACCTCCCTTCTGGGCCCGGACAAATATTGTGTCCGCCGGGTAGGGTCCGTGCGCGTCTATTCCAAGTCTACGCGCCTCTTGAATTGCCGGACCGATTGCCTCAGTCTCCTCGTCGCCGAACAGCCCGCCTTCTCCTCCGTGGACGTTTAGGGCGGCCACGGCTATCCGAGGCTTCGTAAATCCATATCGCTTCATCGATTGGTCTATGGCTTCGATGTGGAATAGCACATCCTCTCTGGTTATCTTCTCGTGGATCTCCCGGAAAGGTATGTGGACGGTTACGGGTGTCGTCCATAGACTGTCCGTCACGCCGACTAGAAATGGTCTCGGGCTTCCGGTAATCTTGGAGAAGAATTCGAGCTCGTCCCTGAACGCGTAGCCACCTTCATTTAGGGCTTCCTTGTGAATGACTCCGGAAACGATTCCGTCAACTTTCCCATCGAGCGCGGCCTTCCAAGCGACCTCAAGATATTCGCCTGACGCCTTTCCAAGAGACGGGACGACCTTCCCCCATTCAAACTCGTTGATAGGAGTATTCTGCAGATCTACTAGGTCGACTAGGCCGGGCTTGAACCTAGCTTCCTCAGGCTTCTCGATCTTGTTCCACTCTATCGTCACGCCGCATGTTCCAGCTATCTCCTTGAGGATTCTGCTGTCACCGACGACTATGGGTCTACACTCAAGACGCATCGTCGGTTTAGCCACTGTCTTGACGACGAGCTCCGGCCCAATACCGGCTGCGTAACCCATCGTTACGGCAACCCTTGGGAGAGTCTTCTCACTCAACCCTTCTCCATCCATTATTCTGCAGGAGACGAATTAGGAACTCGTCAAAGCGTTCCTTTAAGGTCTTGTATAGTTCCAGTGAGTAACTGTCTCCAGATACTCCTCATGATCGATGTGCCTGACGGCTTCTCCGTCGACATCTATGATATAGATCGCGTGGATTCTAGCGTTCTTAATATCTTCGGGAGATATTGGTGGACTGGTGTAGTATCTATCGCAGAGATCTTTAGTCTGCTGAACCTCGCCAGGCTCCCTCTCCCTCGGAGGCTTCAAGAATAATCTGGGTATCTGGAGAATATAGTATGGTGGTGCGCCCAAAGCGAACTTCTCTGCATAATGACTGTAGCGGGCAATCTTGCTTGAGATTCTGGCCAAGCTGTAGGTTGCGGGGTCGAGTGCATGGTCGGGCGGGACAAACCCGGTCTCGACCTCAACAATAGTTGAGCCATCACCTTTCCTGCCATAGAGGTCGCAAGTCAACTCGCGGCTGACGCTCTTCTCAAGCTCAACCTCATAACCATCCAAGATCATCTCCTTGGCACAGAGCAACTCCATAACCGAGTGGTTGATCTTCACGAGCTTGAGGTTATGGAGGTACATCAGCCGATCCTTCAACTTCCGGATCTCTGAGGTTGTCTGAGCGTCCAGATTCGAGGTTATAGCTCTGAATATGAAATCAAGGTCTGCGTCAAACTTCTCCAATCGTTCGGCCTCTTTTGAGGGATTCTCCATAGAATGAGCACGAGTAAAGTATTTATCGATCGATACGGCCCAACATTTTGTGAGCCTGGAGCAAGCTTAGACGTAACCAACGCAGACGAACCGATCGTCCAAGCCTGATCTAGCGAAACTCACCTACAGGTGTGTTGTCGCGGGTCAGGGGAGGCAACTAGGGGGTCAGCGAGGTCGTCGTTTGGGCTAAGACAGGCTCAAACCTCTTCATTCCACAAGGCCCAATCTTAGCCGCTTCATACTCCTTCAGGTTGTAATGTTGAGGGGCCCCACGGCTAGGTTGCACGTTTCTTCTCACGTGCAAACTCAATATAGAGGATTTGAATAGTCGACACAAGAGCATAAAGGATTGGTGGCGACGAACTCTTGATGCCTAAAGTCGAGATCTACGGCCTGCGAGGCATTCCATCCATACGTGAGGGAGATGACCTAGGCGAAATCATAACTGACACGGCAGAACGTCAAGGCCTGTCAATTCGGAACGGTGACATAATCGTGGTAACCCAGAAGATAGTGTCAAAGTCCGAGGGAAGAGTCGTCGATCTCAGAACCGTCACCCCCTCCCCTTTTGCCAAGAAGATAGCTAGAAGAGCAAGGAAGGACCCAGCCCATGTTGAGGTGATTCTTGGACAAACGAAGGAGATAGTCAAGATGCAAGGTCAACATCTGATAACCGAGACGGTTCAGGGCTTCGTATGCGCGAACGCCGGTGTCGACAAGTCAAACGTTCAGGAGGAACGGACAGTCTCCCTCTTGCCCAGGGACCCTGACGATTCAGCGCTTCGCTTGAGAAGCAGGATAAGAACGATTACTGGCGCAGACGTGGCCGTGATAGTATCAGACACCTTCGGTAGACCCTGGAGGATAGGCCAGACGAATGTTGCGGTTGGCATCTCAGGTATGAGGCCCTTGATCGACTACCGCGGCCGCAAAGACATGTATGGCCGTACCCTGCAACTGACGATTATGGCTGTTGCAGACGAGCTTGCCGCAGCCAGTGAGCTCGTCATGGGAAAGTCGGATAGGGTTCCGGTCGCCCTGATCAGAGGCTACAGATACCCCAGGGGAAGAGGCTCAGTCAAGGAAACCATTAGACCGAAGGAATATGATCTGTTCAGGTAAGACCCGGACCCGCAGGGCGAGGTCACAAATCACCTGACGCTTTCTTCTGAAAGAGGGATAGGTTGTGTTCAATGATCCGGTTGACGGTTGGGAATAGTTCCTTCTTGGCGTTTGGGAGGTCTGTGGCCGCCAGAAACTCCTCCTGAAATCTTGGGTCCGCACCAAGCTCCACGTAATCAACTCTTGAGAGTATCCTCTCAGCAAGTCTCCTGGTCGGGTTTGAGATCAACGCCATCCTAGCCCCGGACCCAGCGGTGTTTCCGACAAACTCGATTCTGCTGAGCGGGATCTCTGGAAACATTCCGATGTCTCGGGCGCTGGCCGGGTCGACGTACGTTCCGAAGGCCCCTGCCAGATAGACCTTCCTGACCTCATCAGGCTTGACACGCATATGTCTCATCAAGATTGAGACCCCTGTGTAGACTGCGGCTTTTGCGAGCTGTATCTCCCTCACATCCGACTGGGTTACGACGATATCGTCGTCTATCCCAGCATCACTCTTGGAAACTATCACCATCTCCGTCCCCCCGTCGGTCTCCCTGATCCTCCACGTTCTTCTCTCCCTGAGGATGCGGCCTCTTGAATCAACCACTCCAGACCTGAACATCTCAGCCACACCGTCAACTATCGCTGAGCCACATATTCCGACCGGTCTGACCCCTCCTATCACCCTATAGGATACGTCGAGGGTCTGAGGATCTATCCAAATCTTCTCTATCGCGCCCTCCGACGCTCGCATCCCATGCTTGATATGAGCTCCTTCAAAGGCTGGGCCTGAGGCGCATGAACACGCCACAAGTCCTTCTCTATTTCCCAGAACTATCTCGGCGTTCGTCCCAATGTCTATCAACATCGACAGCTCTCTAGCTGAATGTATCCTGGTTGCGATCATGTCTGCCACGGCGTCTCCACCAACAAAGCCGGCTACCACAGGGAAGAGGTACGCCTTTGCGTCCGGCGCGATATTGAGTCCCAGTTTGTCTGCCTCCACCTCTAAGCCCCTTCTAGCAACTGGGGGGTAGGGTGCGAGTGAAAGGTAGCCTGAGGGTAGGCCGAGAAAGAAGTGGTGCATCGCCGTGTTTCCAGCAACAGAGACATCAATGACATCCTGAGTGGAGAGCCCTGCTTTCTGGCATGCCTCATGAATCAGACTGTTCACAGCCTCAACTACGCACCTGTTCATCTCAGCCATAGCCTCCTCACCCCTCATCGTGTAAGTTATTCTTGAGATGATGTCCGCGCCGTACTTGGCCTGAGGATTCAGACTTGAGACCGTGGTCGCGGTCTCACCGTTGTTCAGGTTGACGAGGTAGCCTGCAAGTTTGGTGGTTCCAATGTCCACCGCGAAGCCGTAGCAGACATCAGTTCTGTCTCCCGGCTCGACCTTGACAATCTTTTTTTCCTTGAAGACTGAGACTGTAACCTTCCAGTCTCCACCCCTCAGAATTCTGGGCAACACCCTGAGCGTTCTGTAGCCAACATCTGAAATTCTCAGATTCTCTTTCTTTCGCAGTGTCTCAGTCAAGCGTTCAAGGTCCGCCGTTGGATCTTTAAGGGTTGGAGATTGGATTCTCAGAAAGAACTTCCTCACGGCAGGCATCAACGTTACATGCGGGGTGAGCCCGGATACGACAAGCCTCTGTTGCGTCTCCTCACTCTCTGGAGGTATCACCAATTCAACCGCGGTCGTTCTGGTCGACTTGGCCAAGCAGGCCAGCCTATAGCCTGCGTCAAGGTCTGCTCTTGAGAGGAGGGCCCTCTCTGTTTGGGTAGGCCTAGTCAGGTTGCCTGAACCTTTGGGAACCATAACCCTGCATTTTCCACAGAGCCCCCTTCCTCCACACATTGAGAGAATGTTGAGACCTCGAGACCTTAAGGCCTCGAGAAGACTCTCATCCTCCAGTATGCTGATCAGCAACCTATTGGAACGAGACTCTCTTATCTCAGACAGGGTCATTCGCCTCAATTGTGAATTGACAAGTGAATAGTCTTCCTTGGCTTTATTGACTTCCGGTCTATGTGAACCGGCTTACACTTTAATGATCGCTATCACATACGAGTGGGTGCGTTCTATGGATAGGCCCTTGACTATGTTGAGAGGTATGACTAGACCTTCAAGTTCTCGCCTTTTCAGAAAAGGATCTTAAAGAAAAGCTGCTTGTAGGCGGTTCTTACTTCTTGGCCCTCTTCCAAATGAGGAGTATTATGCCGACTATTATGGCCCATACGACTATGTCAGCTATTAGGTTCATGTAGTCGACTGTCCAGGGAAAGTATTGTGGAGCAACTATCATGCGGATGAGCCAGGCAAATGGATAGCCGTACCAGACTGCACCCACAAGCATTGAGGGTGTGTTCGGGATCAGGCCTGTCAACAGGGTTACAATTATTCCACCAACAATTGCGTAGACAAGGTTCTTTGCATTCAACCCGTTTCACCTCGTCCTAGCGGTTCGGTTGAAGTTGCTTTAGAAACTTTCCACCATTCTATGCTCTCTGTTGCCTCAGCAAGCTTTTATCGTCACACATTGTACAAGATGAATAGATAGGTTATGCCAATCCTTCCGATAGATACTGGTCGCTACGGTACGGTTGAGATGAGGAAGGTCTTCGATGAAGAGAACAGACTTCAGAAGATTCTTGATGTTGAGGCCGCCGTTGCCTATGCTCATTCTCAAGTAGGTAACATTCCGAAGAAAGACGCTGAAGAGATAGTGATGAAGGCAAATACCGACTACGTCAAGCTTGATCGATGCAAAGAGATCGATAGACAGATCAACCATGACCTAATGGCTGTGGTCAAGGCCCTTACTGAAGTCTGCTCACCATCAGCTGCCAGATGGGTTCATCTCGGTCTAACCAGCGCAGACATTGAGGATACCGCCTACGCTCTACAATTCAAAGAAGCTATCAAACTGATTGAGGTCGGGTTAGTATCTCTCGAGAAGACTATGCTGGGTCTGGTCGAAAAACACAGGGACACTGTGATGGTTGGTCGAACCCATGGACAACATATGGCCGTCATAACCTTCGGCCTGAAGTTGGCTGTATGGATGAGGGAAATCTCAAGGCACCTGAAGAGACTCGCCCAGACCAAGGAAAGGGTTGTCGTCGGCAAGATAATGGGGGCCGTAGGGACTGGTGCAGGCCTAGGTGAACATGCCGTTGAGATCCAGAAGATTGCTTTGGCCAAGCTCGGCTTGAAGCCAGCCGACATGGTGACCCAGGTCATCCAGAGGGACCTCCACGCTGAACTAGTCTCAACCTTGACTTTGATTGGCGCAAGTCTGGAGAAGTTTGCTCTTGAGGTACGTAACCTCCAGAGAACTGAGATAATGGAGGTGATGGAGCCTTTCAAGACAGAGAGTCAGGTCGGCAGCTCAGCCATGCCCGCAAAGAGGAACCCTGTCAAGTCTGAGAGAATATGCAGCCTGGCAAGAACTATGAGGGGACTAGTCATTCCAGCCTACGAGAACGTTGCGTTGTGGCATGAACGCGACCTAACCAACTCAGCCAATGAACGCTTCGCATTCGCTATGGCCTTCATCATTCTAGATGAGATGATTCAGGCAGCCAAAGACGTGTTTGCGGGTCTTGTAGTCTTTCCTGATAATATGAAGAGAAATCTTGAAGCTACAGGAGGACTATTCCTCTCTGAGAACATTGTCAAGACATTGGTTGAGAGGGGTCTTGGAAGACAAGAAGCTCATGAACTTGTGAGGAAGTGTTCCATGAAGGCGATCTCCGAGAAGATACCTTTCTCTGAAGCCCTTAAGAATGATAGCAGAGTATCCGGCCTGATCTCAGCCAAGGAGATCTCTGAATTGCTGGACTACTCCAAGTATCTTGGTGTGACCCAGAAGCTCGTGGATGAAGCCATAGCCTCCACTAGGGAGGAGCTTGCGACCTACTGAAACTCAGGTCACCGAATGAATCCGTTCCGCCTACCAGTAACTCACGTATGGGGTCCAGCGCAGGAAAGGCCAGAACATCGGCCAAGCAAAGGTGGCCAGTGGATAGGGTAGAGGTGGCCTGTAAAACATGTATGGCTGAACAGGCCCGAAGTTTGAGGGGCTTTCCCTCTGCTCGAATAGCGCTCCTCCACAGAAATTGCAGTAGTTCGCCCCCAGAGAAACCGGTTTGAAGCAGTACGGACAGTGATATGACATGCTCAACATGAATCACAAGCAATAGATGTGCACGATATGCATTTCAATCTTGCTGGAGACTGCTTCTCTTGAATGCGCAGTAGCATTCTCCCAAGTGGAAACCCTGGTATCAGAGACCAGATTGACGCGCGCCGGCCTTCTTTCACATGTCAAATGAGACCATGCTACCCAACTTGCTTTTATTCAATATCCGCGCATTCCGAGTTCATTGGTTAGAAGGTTGGGCAGCCACGGAGATTTTGGGGATCGCTTGAAATCATGAGAGCGAGACCGCTAACTCGCAAAAATCTTTTAAACTCAACAAAGAACATGAGCGATGGGAGTTGAGACGATGAGACGAATCAAACTTATTACAACGCTGCTACTAGCGACTTTGATTCTGGGTTCATCCATTTAGGCCGCCCGGTCGCAGAAGCCAGCAGTCCTCTTCGCTGTGGTCTACGAGATGGCGTGGTCAGCTGTTGACCAAACCACTGACCCCGAGATATGGGTCAGCATCCATTACAGCTCCGGCACCGTGACCCATATCCAGGTCACCGACACACTTGATTATGAAGGGTATCCCTCCATAGCCATGGCGCCCAACGGAAACATCATCGTCGTCTGGGAAGTGTCAGACCTCTCTGTATACTATGCTGTCCTCAGTGAAGGAGGCACAATTATCAAGGGGCCAATGGCCCTCAGCCACGGTGACAATCATGACCCATGTGTCGCAGTCACCCCGAACGGCGTCGTCTTCGCGGTCTGGGAGTCGGGACCGTATCCTGACGATGTGGCGTATGTCACGATGGATGTCAACGGCGACAATGTAATCCCTGTGACGCGAATATCGGGGGTGAAGGATGGAATAGACGACCCGACGGTCGCCGCCTCCACCCAGAATGGGGGAGACGACCGGGTGGTCATCGCTTGGGAGGACTATGACCCTGATAAGGGTGCAGACCAGATCGCCTTCACAATCCTAGACAGCGGCGCGAACACCCTAGTCCCGAAAACGAAGATCACAGACACTGCCTACGGGAATAATGATGTGAACGCCGCCATATTGCCCAACGGCTACGCTGTCATTGTGTGGGAAGCCGCTGTGAGTGAAGATAATGATGTCGGTTACGCGGTGATTGACACATCGGGCGCGACGGTGGGGCCAGTCAGGCTGATCTCCCGCCCACTGGACATAGACGCGCCTGGGGTCGCGGCCACACCGTCAGGGAACATAGTGATCGTGTGGGATGAAGCAGCAGGGGATGGTCAGCCAGATGACATCATGTTCGCGATCCTCGATGGCTCTGGGAACGTGGTGAAGTCACCCGACAAGCTGACTACATCTGACAAGGATGAGGATGAGCCCGACGTGGCAGTTGACTTAGCCGGGAACGTCGTCGTCATCTATGAGCAGGAGCTCTCTCCGACCGATAGGCTTGACTTTGTGATCTTGCATATGCAAGCTATATTCGGCCCAGAAGGACTCACTGATGGAACCCACGATGTGGATCTGGAGGGTGATAACGGCCCAAGGCAGGTGGCGACCAAGCCTCATATTCCTCCTAGACCAGTCGGCGGCTACGTCATGCCTGTGAGCAAGCTCGAGGTTATTGCACCTTACCTTGCCCTAGCAGGGCTGGTTGGAGCATTAACATCCTTCGTAGCAGTCAAGAAGAACCGTAAAGACTGAGGGTCTTCTACAACCTTCTTTTTCTTCTTGAAGTTCCTAGCGCAAGCTGAAGATGGGCTTGTCCTTGAATCATTCTGTAGAGATGGGTTTACTTTGGGATGCAAGGACCCCCGGCAATCACAAGTAATTGACGTAGAATCGACGCATGCCTCACGGTTCAACCCACCATGGAGACGCCTGTGAATCGATTTCTCCCTCAATACTCAAGTGAATAACCTCAGTTATCTCTTCGAACCCTGTCAATATTGCCAAAGGCCTCTTTTCCAGCGGCAGAAGGCTGCCAAGCTTGGAGACAGTTCCATAGCAGCTGCAGGGTAATTCACCTATCTTGATATTCTGTCATGAGCTTCTGGTCGTCGAATCTCTCGCCTCTTTTGAGGGCCTCCCACTCTTCAGCCTTCAACTTTCCTCCGACTTGATCCTTAATCTTCTTGGCAACGGCTGTTCCAATCGTGGGCACAGCAGTCAGGGAACTCAAACTTGCTCTCTTTAGGTCGGCGATGGTCTGGAACCCACTATTGTAGAGCATTCTGGCTCGAACCCTCCCTACACCTTCAAGCTGAACAAGCTCAACCAATTCCTCTTTGACCCCACTCTGAATCCTTATTCTGAGCCGCTTCAGCGCATTCAGGAGATCCCTATGTTGGAAGAGCTTCGCCAATTCATCTGTTGCGTAGATGAGCCATTCAGCAGTCTGGGTCAGCCTCAAAAGGTCTCCTGGCTCAACCTTATGATTACTCAGTATGTTGTCCTCGCTTGCCTCTTCAATCCAGTCTCCCATTACTGCAACACACTTCAGCTCAGATAGGAAATCCTCGTATTCCTGCTCGTACGAGAACATCGTGCTCCAAGGTTCAGGCTGCTTGAAGATGAGTTCCTCTGAATGCTCCTCAGCATATACGCTCAATCTCTCAGATTCCCTTCCACGGGGATGAAGTTTGGGAGCGATGTCTGGGGTATGCGAGATCAACTGCAGCAGGGTAACCTCTGTAAGTCTCTTGGGTCTGTTGTAGAGTCCGTCTCGAATGATGACGGCTGAGAGAGGATCTATGTAGAGCTCGGAGACCCTCCTTCCGAATCGTGTAGCCGACAATCTTCGCGACTCCATCTCAACCATCTCCTCTTTCACGAGGAACTCTAGGATCCTCCCAATCTTGGATCGCAGCATCTTCAAGTCATACTGTTGCGCGTGGAATGTTCCTGAGAAGAAGTCGTAAAGGCCCTCCTCTGTATGGGCGAATCCAGTCGCAACAGTGGAGAGGACGTGTGGCCTAAGCACTTTCTCAGCCGAGAGCTTGGACCATATCTTCTCAGGTTCGGCGCAGACGTAGTTCTCCATCAAGTGTTCCTGCTCATCCGCGGTCTTTGCTATTAGGACCGCTTCCCCAAACTTGTCATATCTTGGTCTGCCTGCCCTGCCAGCGAACTGTTTGTACTCAAGAACCGATATTGGATATCTTCCGTAGCCCGGTTCATATCTCTCATAACTGTTTATCAGTACCGCTCGAGCGGGCATATTCACGCCCGAGGCAAGTGTCGGCGTTGCGGCCAAGATCTTGATCGAGCCGGCCTTGAATGAATCCTCAATCAGTCTTCTGTGTACTCCGGCGAGTCCGGCGTGGTGGAAGGCTGCTCCAGACGAGACCTGTTCGGCTAAGAGTTCGCTCAGTCTCGTCTTCTCCCCAGATGAGAGTATCTTCTTGGCTAGGAGTTTGAGCCCCCGCTTCTGAGTGTCGGATAGTTTTCCAGATAGAGTTGCCGCAAATTTCTTTCCATATTCTACTGCAGTACGTCTTGTCTCGGTGAAGACTAGTACTTGGCCTCCGCCACTTACGACCTCCAGAGCTATGTCAAGGACTGGCCTACCTGTATCTTCTGGGATTCTTCTGGCCGAGCCGTCCTTGAACTGTATCTCTCCTCCGCAGTATACTCCCTCTCTTAGGGGGACAGGCCTCCACTCGGTCGTTATCGACACTCCCTTGATCCACCTTGCGACATCATCCGCGTTCCTGACGGTGGCGCTCAAGGCTAGAAATTGAGCGTCCGGGTTGAGCTGCACCAGTTTTGTAAGCGTAACCTCTAGTGTGGGTCCTCTGTCCTGGTCCGTTAACAGATGTATCTCGTCGGCTACGACCGTTCTCACTTCATTCATCCAGGGTGCCTTATGCCTGAGCAGGCTGTCAACCTTCTCGTTTGTTGAGATGATGATGTCATATCTTCCCAGCCATTCGTCTGAGCCGTCATAGTCGCCTGTTGAGATGGCGATTCTGAGTCTGCTGCCGTCCGCCTTCTTCAGGTCTCTGTATTTCTGGAATTCGTCGTACTTCTCGCTGGCCAAGGCGCGGAGAGGGGTCAGGTACAGGGCTCTGCCCATGTTCCTGAGTGTGTTGTAGAGGATGCAGAGTTCCGCGACGAGAGTCTTTCCGCTTGCAGTTGGACTTGCAAGAACAACATTTCTTCCTTCAAGGACGCCGGCTTTGATGGCGTCTATCTGTGGCGGGTATAATTCGTCATACCCAGCCTTGGTCAGGACCTGTTTTACCTGGTCAGGAATGTTGAGTTCTGCAACTCTCAATGTCGTCCTTCCGAATGGCCGTTTCTGTTTCCAAGTACTCTCGGCTTTCGAGAAGCTGACGCTTCCGTCTAGACTGTGCTGCCACCTGTTCTCTTGACTTTTCCGTCCTCAGGGGAATAGATCACTCCGTCCCTGATCAAGCGACCCACAAGCATTCTAGCTTGTTCTTCACTCATTCCCTTCTTCTCTTTGAGAGCGTCGTACAGAGCCGATTCCTCGACAATTCCGCTTTCCTTCTCCATCTCAGCTATGATATCCAAGACCTCCTTCATCTTGTCCACCAGACTCCTCGGCCTGCCGGTCATGATGACGTCTATGTCAATCTTGCCGGTGCTCGTATCGATTCCCACATCTTGGAGTGAGACCGTCATCAGCCTGATTATGGCCCCCGCATCCTCCAGAGTCACTCTATCCCTCAGGTAGGCTCTCGCCCTCGCCTCACACAGTCTGACCATGGCCTCAAGTTGCCTCGGAGTTATAGCTATCGGCGTGTCTGCGGCTGATCCTGAACTCGCCCTCATCTTCAAGTAGAACTCCTTCAGTTCCTTTGCAGCCTCATCTGTCAAGGTCACGTCAATCTTCTTCGCGTAGCCGATGTATTTCCTCAAGAGGTTAGGTGGAAGAGGAGCCTCCTCACGGGTGGAACGAAGCTTGTGAAGGGTCAGGATGTGCTCGGACATTCTGCTGTCGAGCTCACTCTCAGGAACGTCCCTCATCACAAAGATCAGGTCAAACCTCGACAGAATAGTCACTGGAAGGCTGATGTTCTCACTGATATTTCGGTAGGGGTCGTAACGGCCTAGGGCCGGATTCGCCGCGGCGAGAATCGCGTCTCTGGCGTTGAGGGTAGCAACAATTCCGCCTTTGGCAATACTCACTGTCTGCTGCTCCATCGCCTCATGAATCGCAACACGGTCCTCAGGCCTCATCTTGTCGATTTCGTCGATCGAGCATACTCCACGGTCCGCAAGGACAAGCGCGCCCGCTTCTAGGACCATCCCGCCTGTTTTCTCTCTGACGACGGCAGCGGTCAATCCAGCCGCGGTCGATCCTCTGCCACTCGTGTACAAACCTCGCGGCGCAACCCTTGCCACATATTGGAGCAGCTGGCTCTTCGCTGTGTTATGGGAGATTATTCCGTTGGCGATGAACCTGTGGCTCCTAGGTACTTCTATATCATATACGTCCTCCGGGGGATGTTTCAGGATCTTCACGACGCGTTCACTGCACTGTCCGTGGAAACGTTTGAAGCTTCTCACTGAAGCAACGAGTTTGGCGAGGATGGTGCGCTTCTTATTGGAGGCGAAGTCGATTGATCTTGCGAACTTTAGGATGTCTTTCCCACGACGGATAACGAGCACATTTCCTATAATTCTGGAGTGGATGCCGAAACGTAAGAGCAGTACCTGTGTATCCCTCAGCAGTTCAACATCTTCAGCCCTAAAGGTTATGGCGCGCGATCCACGACCCTTGCCGAAAACGGAACCACCTGCCTCGAATAGCCAGCGTAGATATGAGGACGCGACATCATTGCCGGAGCGCATGACAAGATCGGGAATGCGCTTCTTGTGGAGGAATGAGAGGTTCGAGGCGACATCTTTGCTTCCTAAGGTCACCTCGTACAGCGCAACTCTTCTATCGCAGCGCTTGCGTTTGGCTACCCGTGGTTCTGATCCGAATAATTCAGAGGTGATTCTACAAAGTTGTGGGAGCAGGTCGCTTTCAGTCTCCGCGACTTGGAATCCGAGGCGATACCGTTGAACCCATCCGTCGCCGGTCATGTATCCTAGGAACGCTGCGAGTCTAGGGCAGAGCTTGCGCGGTAACTTTCCTTTGAATTTTGGCTCAAGTCTCCTCTGCTGCGGAGCAAATCCTGTGTCTACCCATGCCCTTATCGTGCATGGGAAACCTGTGACCACTGCAACTCTGTCGCCGCGCTTGATCTCATCTAGCCGTTTCCAGTGGCGCTTAAAAATTCCATTCTCTTTGGAGACGACGAAAAGCGGGTGATTATAGGTTCCCTTGATGCTCTTGCCGCTCTCTGTGACGACCTCTAGGATGGGTTGCTTATGATAGACATGGAATCGTGTTGCAAGGTCCCTCTTTGCCCCGCCCTGCCCAGTGAGAACCTGCACGTTGATGTTTTGGAGGTGCCTCGCTCCGAGTTCTCCCATTTTGACGATGGCGCCGTTGCCGAGAACTACCCTCTCGTCGGCTACAAGGCACCCGGGGTCCCCAACCAACAGGACATTTATGTCTCCTCTTATAGTCACACCGTCAGGGAGCCGCTTAGGCACACCTCCGAATAGAAGATAGAGAATGGCTTCCTTCATATCGTCATAGCCATAAATGGAGGGGGCCAGCGACATGATGAGTTTTCGATGTATCCACGGGTCTTTCGAAGCTTCGAGAATCTTCTGTTGCTCCTCAGGGGTTATGTCAACAACCTCAACCTCTTTTCCCGAGACCTCCACATGATTAGCGTCCGTGTAAAGGTTGAAGGTTCGCAGCCTACCTTTCCTGCCTATGTATTCCTGTTCTGCCCTGACCGTGCCTGTTACGGATACCCTGTCTCCGGGCCTGGCGGCGTCCACAAGGTCCTCTAATACTCTTACATCCATCGATCTCGGCAGCTGTCCTGGCGGAAGGTCTTCAGGACGCTCCTGAAGCCTGAACTCTTGACTGTTTATGTAGGTTGACTCCTTCTCTTTGAAATCCAAGTATCTGCTCTTGCATCCTGGTCTTGTGCATGAGGCGGGGCCCCTCATGAAGAGTCCCTTCTGGTCGACCCGAATCGTGGCCCCACATCTTCTACATTCGAATACTGCTCGGGTGAGGTAGGGCTTCACCGGGGTGGCTCTGACCACTATGCCGTCAACTGACATGAATCTCCCTAAGTGTTGGGAGCCGACTTCTCTCAGCGACCGCTTCTCGATTAGACTTCGGAATCTTGCGATGAAGCTTTTCGTGATCTCAGCATACTCTGGATCCTCTATCTTCATCTGAGCCCAGATTGCCCTGTTGCAGTAGTCTAGGTACTCGTCTGGATCGTTAACGAGCGCCCTTGCGAATTGAGGATCAAATGAGACGAGGTCTTCAAAGTCAATCGTCAACGCCCTTGTGTTTGAGACAGCCATTTGGGATAGTTTTTGACGGTACTTCTCCTTGGAATCGACCCTGAAGGATCTAAGGAAATTCTGAAATCTCTGTTCAGGACTCTGCTCGCTCACTTCCCGTCCTCCAGAGCCAGAACCGTCCGTTTCCACTCACTAACTGTGGAGCTGAGTTTGTCATAGAGTGCTCTCTCCTCAGCAGCCATCTTTTGAAGAGCTGATTCAGCTTGAGGGGCTGCAGCTGCCAGGGAAAGTATCTTGTGCACTCGGCAGTTGACTATGTCCTTCGACTGACTGAGAGCTTTCTCAAATTCAATCCTTTTGGAAGGGTCGCGCCCAGACTCCTCTGAAAGTCCACTGAGCAGACACCTCAGTTTGTAATAAAAGTCGTACGCCATCGGAGGGATCTCTCTTGAGCTTGGGATACCCTCTCTCCAGTGGATCTTTGAGAGCGCCATGATGTCAAGTGGTTCACGCTCGAGGATCTTTACATTCTTGCTCTTGGCCATCTCTCTAGCCATCCAACGAGGAACCTCAACCTCATCACCTTCCCGCAAAGGCCCGAGCTTCTCCCCCCCAAGAAACAGCTCGGATAAGTCTCTGAGAACTCTTACCTTAACGAGTGAGGAGTCTAGGTCTAGATCAATGTCAGTGATCGACAAACTCGGTTCACGCAGAATCTCTCTGCTAATGAAATCTCAGGCAAGGAAATAAACCTTCAGCGCATCCAAGACTTGCTCTTGAATCAGCTATTTTAGGAACTCAGTCGAAATTTGAAACTGAACCAGTACAGAATCGTTGGCATCTATAGTGCTGTATGAATTTCAAGATCTCTACTGGGACCTAGCAGGTCTCTCTTCTTCAATCTTCATTGTCAATTACGTATCTCGACTTGTTGGTCAAGAATCGGTAGATCAAAACACTTTTAGAGAAGGTTATCCTTCCCGCATAAACAGAGACAGTTGTTGGCTGAGAGACCGCCCAGTACCGCATCTGAATAGCCTGAAGAACGAGGTTTTCCGACTGTGACGCTGATACTTGAGAAGAAGGAGCTAGGGCCCAATCTAAAGTCCTTCACGTTACTCTCGCCTTTGATCTCTAGAAAGAGCAAGCCCGGCCAGTTCGTGGTATTGAGAGTCTCTGAAGAGGGAGAGAGGATTCCCCTAACTATTGCTGACTCCGACCCTGAAAAAGGGACTATAAAGATAGTCTTTCAAGAGGTCGGCAAGACAACAAAACAACTTGGTGGATTGCGTGAAGGCGAAAAGATAATTGACCTAATCGGCCCTCTCGGACAACCCTCCGACATTCGATACTTCGGCGTCGTAGTGATCGTAGCGGGTGGTGTCGGAATAGCGGAGGCTTACCCTATAGCGAGGGCGTTAAGGATGGCGGGGAACAGGGTAGTCACAATACTCGGAGCAAGGAGTAAGGATCTTCTGATCATGCTGGAGGAGATAAGCAGGGTCAGCGATGAGCTCTTCATAGTCACGGACGATGGGTCAAGCGGTCGAAAAGGGGTTGCGACTGACCAACTCAAAGAACTCCTAGAAAAAAGAAGGAGAATAGATAGGGTAGTCACAATCGGGCCAGCCATTATGATGAAGATCGTTTCTGAACTTACAAAGGAATATAACATAGCCGCTGTGGCCAGCCTGAACCCAATCATGGTCGACGCCACAGGTATGTGTGGAGCATGCAGAGTATCTGTTGGGGGAGAGACAAAATTCACATGTGTAGACGGCCCAGAGTTTGACGCCCACAAAGTTGACTTCGACCTACTACTCTCTAGACTTGGAATGTACAAAGATAAAGAACAGATTTCAGATCATAGATGCAGACTGGAGAAAAACCAAGTGGACGACAATATCAGGTGCGGGCCGTTGCACTAGCTCCAGCTAGTTACCGGTCAGAAATCCTTCATGGTTCATAACACGGGTCCGGAAACATACTAGGAGCATAGCTAAGAAAATTTATTAGTGTTGTAGAGGTGTGAGATCTAGGTATGCCCATAGGTGCCAAAGACGCGCAATCGACACACGTGATTCTAGCGTCTTTGCTACCTGGGCTCAATATGTATAAGAATAGTGGAAAGGCCCCAGACCACAAATGCAGACTGGAGAGCAAAACGTGATGGACCATAAGACCCTGCCGCGGCCCATCTCGCACTACGTCCAAAGGCAGGAGATACGAAAGAGACCGGCATCTGAGCGGATTAGAGATTTTGGGGAGGTCTCACTCGGGCTAGATCAGGAGCAAGCCGTAACCGAGGCAAGCCGTTGCCTCCAATGTCCAAACCCAACATGCATCCGAGCGTGCCCAGTCGGAATCGACATACCAGAATTCATCAAACATATCAAGAATAACGATTTCGAAGCCGCGGGTAAGGTTCTAAGAGACAGAAACAGCATTCCCGAAGTCACAGGAAGAGTCTGCCCCCAGGAGATATTGTGCGAGGCCGTCTGCGTCCTGGCAAAAAAGGGAGAGCCTATCGCTATCGGAGCGCTGGAGAGATTTGCGGCAGACTACTCCAAAGGACTGGAGCTGACTGTTCGGGAACCCACTGGGAAGAAGATAGCGGTGATCGGATCAGGACCGGCAGGTCTGACAGTTGCGGCCGACCTCCGAAAGCTAGGCCATCAGGTAACTATCTATGAGGCCCTCCACGAACCCGGTGGGGTGCTCACCTACGGCATACCTGCGTTTCGCCTGCCAAAGGAAATCATGAAGAAAGCAGTAAACTACATCAGACTTCTCGGCGTCAAGATAGAGAAGAACATTGTGATAGGGAAATCCCTCACTATAGACGACTTACTCGGCTCTGGTTATGACGCCATCTTCATTGGAAGCGGCGCCGGATCACCAAAATTCCTGGGCATACCAGGTGAGAACCTCAATGGAGTCTACACAGCCAATGAATTCCTAACCAGATGCAACCTGATGAAGGCATACAAGTTCCCAGAATACGACACACCAATATTCGTCGGTCAAAGAATCGCCGTAGTCGGCGGGGGAAATGTGGCCATGGATGCAGCAAGGACCGCGGTGAGGCTAGGCGCAAAGAAGGTATTCATTGTCTATCGCCGAACAGAAAATGAGATGCCTGCCAGAGTCGATGAGGTGAGAAATGCAAAGGAGGAGGGGGTACAATTCATGACTCTCACCAATCCGATAAGAATCCTCGGCGATGAGAGAAGTTGGGTCAAAGGTCTTGAATGTGTTAAAATGCAACTTGGTGAGCCAGATAGTTCTGGAAGGAGAAGGCCGGTTGAGATCAAGGCCTCCAACTTCACGATTGACTTAGATATGGTCATCGTCGCCATCGGTCAGGGGCCAAATCCCATCATCCGCCGGACAACATCCCAACTAGAAGTTGACGAAAACGGGTACATTATTGTTGACGACCGGGGCAGGACCTCTCGCTGGCGGGTTTGGGCCGCCGGTGACATAGTGCCTGGAGCTGATACAGTGATCGAGGCAATGGGCGGAGGAAGAAAGGC
>Ga0209609_10000827_pt1 | contig 18141 bp, 17 predicted proteins | sample LakKivw325mmetaG_FD_184136 | JGI IMG/M metagenome (GOLD analysis project Ga0209609, IMG submission 184136) | Anoxic lake water microbial communities from Lake Kivu, Rwanda to study Microbial Dark Matter (Phase II) - Lake Kivu water 325m metaG... | ecosystem: Environmental > Aquatic > Freshwater... | reverse complement strand
TTCTTTATGATCCTTCAGCGCGAACCCAGCATGTAGATTATGACCTTTTCCTGGAGGTCGGCCATGCCGAGTAGACGCTGCAGCTCCTCGGTTTTCGGGGCTCTGTCTTTTCTAACGATCGCACATCCTCGAAAGAGGTGGCGCTTTCCGGGAAAGAGGTGGCGCTTTGCGAGCTCTCATCAACGCGAGAAAGGCGTACCAGGAAGGCGTCCCAGTCTCGGAGTATGCGCGCGAGATGGTTCATGACCATATCCTCCAAAGGAGGGCCCGTTTCAGGGAAACGGAGGCCCGTTTGAGAACCCTCAGCAACCCGGTGAAGGCGTGGCTCATCGCCTACCACGAATACGTAGCCGTCGCCGAAGGCCTGCCGGGAAAGGAGAGTCTGACGGCAACATGGGGAAGGGGATGCCGCTCTACACACCCGCTGCGGGTAAAACACCTCTGATGGATCTGTTCAGCTTTCGTATACCCACGCGGAGGGGAGCCGCTGCTCAATCTCAGGCTCCCTAGGCTGGCCACGCTCGCCCTTGAGGCTGAGGCCAGACGGGTCGGCGTCTCGCCCTCCGCATATGTCCGCGCCTTGGTGATCGTCAACTTGACCCAAAGAGAAGAAAATGCCAGTGTAATACACAGTGTATTACACACCGATTCTGACCGTGCCGTCAAACGTTTCACGCACCAGCCAACCCACACACATTTCACTTATCCTAACGGTCCAATCACACCGCCAAACTCGCCAACAGAAATGGAAAACAGACGCTAGATTCCTCAACTCGTATGGTGTGAGGTATTGGGTAGGCTGGTGCGCACACATACAAGAATCCACCAGCCTAGCGGTTCAAATTTGGTTGCCCGCACCATTAGACACACACCTATGAAAAGTCTGTAGACTATGCATGCGTCTCCGCGATGGTCTTCTGCGTGGCGTTCAAGCGTTATTGGCTAGCGTGTCGAGTCGTTTATGTTTTTGTTCCGTCAGCACATGATTCTCTCCACGGTATGGTTCGTTTCTGATGAGCATCACGTACATTATCGCCAGCATCTTCCGGGCTACGGCGACGATAGCTTTCTGTGATCCATGTTTCCGTTCGATGCGTTCATAGAACTCTCTCATTCTAGGGTCGTGTTGTCTTGCGGATTGGGCGCATTGGCCGAGAATCCAACGAGCTCGCTTGCTGCCTTTCTTGGTGATGTGTCCTGTCCATTGTGATTCGCCGGATCGATGCACTTGCGGCGCTAGGCCTACCCAGCTGACGAGCTTCTCGTCTGAACTGAAGCGGTGTACGTCTCCAATCTCTGAGATCAGGACCATGGCTGCGTAATAGTCGACGCCTGGCATGGTTATGAGAAGCTTCGCTTTCTCCTCAGACGTAGCGTCTTTGGCGATTTGGATGTCTGCGTTCCGGATTTCCGCATTGAGTGTTTCCATTACCTGTAGGTTGGATCGTATGATTTCATGATCAGGGGTTGGGAGCTGGAGGTTTCGTAACCATTCTATGCCTTCTTTGCCGAATAGGTCTGTGTAGGTGTAGGAGAGTTCATGTTTGTCGAGGAGTGCGTGAATGCGGTTCTTGATGTCCACCCGTATTCGCATTAGGCTGGCGCGATGTCTGATGAGGGCTCTTCTTTCGCGGTTCTTTCTGGTGGGGACGTAGCTTTCTGCCACAAGATCGCCTCTGAGTAGGTATGCTAGGGTCTTGGCGTCTATTCTGTCTGTTTTGATTCGTGCTTCGGCTATGGCTTTTGTCCTCAAGGGGTTGCTGAGTTTCACCTCGACGCCTTCGTCCTCGAGTTTGTCGTAGATTCGGATCCAGAAGTTTGCGGAGGGTTCTAGGACGGCTTTGATGTGTGGGTCAACGGATTTTGCAAGTTCGAGTAGGCTGGAGGTTCCTTCTGTGGTGTTGTCGAATCGGAGTTCCTTTAGCAAACGGCCGTTGTCGTTCATGAGGGCTGCTTGGCAGTATTTCTTGTGGACATCTATTCCAACGTAGACTGCCATCTCTGCTTCTTCACCTCCCTATCGTTTCTTGGTTGGCTTGAACGCGGCAGTCACCTATTCGCGCGCTTGGCGCATTCAAGGGGCCGCTCCAGAAGTTTGCCCATTCACACACCCGACCGACCATACGGTCATGTGGTTCTCGGGCTTACCAACCGCAGAGAACCTACGCAGGCACGGCGACTAGAGACTTTTCATCCATTCACACACACAACGACGGTTCTCTTGCCACGCTGCCTAGCCTCTTCCTTTCACCGTGAAATCCCTATTTCTTTCCGAAGGAATCCGTTTCCTTAAGTTGCCTAACTAACCTCAATTTGCCATGGCATTTGTCGCATCGTTTCTCTTCTATCAATTCACTTGGCTTCCTTGACGAAGAAAGAGACATCGTCCCAGGGTGGCTACACACTATTCTCCCTGCATGATTTTCGATGCGCCGTTTATCGAAATTCCCTTTGCTCTAAGCCCCACTAGATTTTCTGTGACGACTGCCCTTAATTCAAACGCGTCAATGAATGCATTTACTATCCTCCAGTCGATATGACGGACGTGCTTGATGAATCGGTTCAGCCTTGAAGCGTTGAATGGGCTTAACCTTTCTGGTGGTCGGAATGCGAGTCTGGTTGCGATTATTGCCTCTGGTAGAAGAACCTGCAGCTCCATACCCCATTTGTTCTTCAACGTGAGAAAAGAATTCAGCCGCTTCGATTCGTAGCCTAGAAAGTTCTCGAAGAATTCTATGACGAATGGAAAGCCGCTCATGTGTTTGAGGTAGATGTGACTGACTGGATATGGCCTTCCTGCGTATTCGCTGACTAGATGGTCGTAAGTCGGTGTTTGAGCAGCAATTTGTTTGAGCTCTTCGCGTGTCTTTTCGAGAATACTCGGCGTCATTCCCGGGGCGATCAAATCGATGTCCTTGCTGGCGAGGGCTCTTACCATGTAGGCACTCATGGCTTGAGATCCGAAAAGGATCATATCGGTAACATGCGATTCGGCGAGTATCGGTGTAATTCTCCTGAGCACGTCGATCCAGATCTTCGCGGGGGGTCGTCGATTAGTCATTCTCACTTAACTCCGAGCTGCTTGCCTATGAGGTCGACCATCTCATCTGGTGAAAGCGGGAACTGGCGTTCATTGTACGAGGTCGACATCAGTCCGTGGTTAGCAAGTTGCTTTCTTATCTCGTGGAGCGTTCGTATGTCTTCTACTTTTGGCTTGGGCGAATTTAGGACATAGCCTATCTCTTCAAGCAATCTTTCAACTGTTTCTCTAACATTTCTACTCCTCGCTCGCCGAATCAGATAATCTCGGTCGAATTTCTTGGTGGCTAGCAACGCAGCACAGAAGATCAGTGTCTGAAACAGCCGTTCAGTATTCTTGTTTTTTGCCAGTGTCGCCACTATGGTGTCTTCTAGTGAAGCGTACACCGTCCGGTGTACAATTCGGGCGCGCGCTAACCCCTCAATGTCGGTCTTCAACTTGATTGATGACTTGGAGGGTACTGTCCAGTTGAGACCATGAAACACCATGGATCGTTCACCAGCCTCAACCAATGGGCCATGATTTCTCAGCGAGTAGACCTGCTTCGGCCGTACATTCGGTTGCTTGACAGGTTCTTTCTGCAGAGTCAACATTTCTGAATTTACCATGGCATCGAGGTAGACTCGCAACGATCTGTGATTAGAGAGGACATTCCTAGAACTGAGGTAAGCGAGAATGGCGTTGAATGTGGGTTCGGTGCCCTCTTTTCTCAGCGCTTCAATAGACTTCAGCACGGTTTTCGCTACGACGGCACTTTTGTTTCTCTTGTTCTCGGATAGTTGGTTGTACATTGTTACTAATATCCTATGTACAATTGTACATAGGAATCTAGTATTAAAGCATTCCTCAAAAAGAACCCGACCCTATTGGAACTAATATTTGGAAAAGCCGAGGCTATCATCGCAGATCCGGACCTACCGGGAGGCTGTGGCCTTTTCTCGTCGTCGTTTGCTTAGCCCCCTCGTGCTTAAACCGAGAAACAATCCACGAATAGTGGAGACAAATCCCCACTACGAACAATACTTGGTGATTTTCCCCCGGAAATCAAGACAATCAAACACTATTTCACCCTTTTTCCCACATATGATGAAACACTAGGTGTCCATGTAAGGTAGGGTTCGAGTGCTCAGGTAGGGTAGGGCGGCTAGGTATGGTTGTTCTTCGCCTGCTGTGTGTGGGTCTCCTCGTGCGGGCGTCGCAAATTTGAACCCTCGAATTCTCGTGCGTGCTGAACCTGATGAGTGGTTTCGTTTCTGGTTCATGTCTCAACTGTCAGTTTGTGGAGGATGGCCTCCTAGCGTCTAAGACAAGATGCTCTTATGGCACACCCACAGCCGGGCCTAGCTATCCCGCTTGAAACGCCGCTGAGAAGATGCTAGGGAAATTCAAGTGAATGCACCTGCATATTCACAGTATGGAAATCAAGAAGAACTCCCAACTCTGAGCGTGAATCAATGAAGTCAGTGGAAGACCAACAAATGAGGATCCGACTAGGTAGAACACTCTATGTGACTGAGAGAAAGGCATGGCGTTCGTGGCTTGCTAATAATCACGGTAAAGAGAACGAGATTTGGCTGATATATTGCAGAAAGTCGTCCGGCGAGCCTAGGATTTCATACAACGATGCGGTCGAAGAGGCCCTCTGTTATGGCTGGATCGACAGCATTGTCAGACGCATAGATGACGAGCGTTTTGCTCAGAGATTTTCTCCTAGGAAACCAACAAGCAAACTCTCCCAGATGAATAGAGAACGCATCCGCCAGCTCATTGCAAAGAAGAAGATGACCAAAGCAGGGCTTGCAGCAGTAGCCCACGTTTTTGATCCAGCAGCCGAGGAAGAATTCATCATACCAAGAGATATCCTGGAAGCCCTCAAAAAGGATGAACAGGCATGGTACAATTTTCAACGTCTCCCGACGAGTTACAAAAGAATCCGCATCGCCTACATCGAGCATGCTAGGAAAAGAGGAGCGCAACAGTTCCACAAACGTCTTCAGAATTTCATACGATTGACAGCCAAAAACCAACGCTTTGGCTTTGTCAAAGAGATGTATTGAAACCGGCCTGACAGAGTTCTCTGGACCCATCGCTCCTCTTCATGTAAGCTGGCCTAGGAATCTCCAGCCGGATTATCGAGTGGTGTGTAGCCTTTGAAGCTCTTGTCAATCCGAGATCTCAAGTTCCACGGAAGACCACTTGCATCACCGATCGTTCCCGTCACTACGATCTTCTTCTCAACTAGCGAGTCTATGAGTTCGGCCAGCCCGCCACAGAGCGCATGTGAGAAATCCCTGTGGGGTCCAGATGGGATTGCCTCAAGGTTCACAAATCGGACAGTTTGAGCTCTGACGCTCTCTATTTCATCTAGCAATCCTTTGATCAGTTTCTTCTCGACGATGTCGAAGACCTGTCCGGGAAGCATTCGCGCATCAAGCTGATATGTGTCGAGTAGTTTGTTGAGCGCGTTGCCGTCGACGACATATTCATTCTCCGCGGTCGTGGCGCATCTCCCCATTGTGTGCAATCCGTGAGTTAGCTAAAGAGGTTAGGTGACTCGCAAGTCTTCAAACATCTTCCCCAGATTGATTATCGACCGTCCTTTGTCTGTGCTGATCGTCTGCTTGGCAGGTGGTTTGATCCTGTAGTCGCTTAGTCTTTGACTGATCCGATCTTCATAGGTTGGCATGAGTTCGTTCTGGTAGAAGACGCCTACAGGAATTCTGTCACCCCACTCCCTCGCCTTTGCTATCGCTTGGTCAATCTTCTTCACGCCCTCGTCTGGAGTGTGGACGACTGGGTCGTAGCCTGTCTCCTCCAACACGTAGTACCGCGGTACGGGCTTCCCAGTCTTCGGATCCGGGCGATCTTCCCCCGAATACCATTCCTTCGTGTTGATGTCATTGTATGTCGGGCAAGGCTGGAGTATATCCACAAGCGCTAAGCCTTTGTGAGTGATGGCTTTCTTCATCAACTCCTTCAGATGTCGGACATCATACGAGTATCCTCTTGAGACGAAGGTATATCCCGCAGTCAAAGCAAGAGCGATTGGGTTGACCGCTCCCGTCATGTTTGGAAAGGGCAGCGCTTTCGTCTGCAATCCCAATTGGAGGGTCGGCGATGCCTGCCCTTTCGTGAGTCCGTAGACGCCGTTATCGTGGATCAGGTAGGTCATGTCGATGTTGCGTCTTCCGGCACTGATGAAGTGGCCCAAGCCGATCCCAAGGCCGTCGCCGTCTCCTCCCGTGATAATGACCTCAAGCTGAGGATTCGCAAGCTTGGCTCCCGTGGCGAATGGAACCGCTCTACCGTGCAGAGTGTGAATGCCATTTGCGTTTACGAAGTGCGGGGTTTTACCGGAACAGCCTATGCCTGAGAAGATTGCCACCTGGTGTGGTTGCAGTTGCAGCTCTGCGAGCGCCATCTGCAGTGCTGACAGTATCCCGAAGTTGCCGCAGCCGGCGCACCAGTCGTTGTGCACGTCTGATCTGTAGTCAGATGCTTTAATCGCCATGAGTCAACACCTGCCTCTTCGGGGCTTTGCCCGCAAGAGCATTCTTGATGGCAAGATAGACTTCGTCGGAGGTCATCGGCCTACCGTTGTACTTCAGGATCAGATCCTCTATTACTATCCCTGTCTTCTCTCGTACTATTCCAGCCAGCTGACCGGAGTAGTTCATCTCAACATCAATGATTCTCTTCGCTCTATTGAGCAACTCTGAGAAATCTGCCGTAGGGAACGGGTGAATCATGCGAGCCTGTAGGAAGTTAATCTTGATTCCCTCGACCTCAAGGATCTCCTTTGCCTCCAGAATTGCACCTTTCGATGAGCCCCAGCTGACGACTATGGGAGCGTCGTCTTCTTCACCATATAGGTTGTATTTCTCTGAGGCGGGAACTTCTTTTTCGACTAGCTCGAGTTTCTTCATGCGTTTTTCCATCATCTTTGTTCTGGTTGTTGGGTGCTCGGTGATGTGCCCTTTTTCGTCGCGTTCGTCACCGGTGTTCCAAAACACGGTTCCCGCGGTTCCCAGCGGGATCCTTGCCGAGATCCCTGACTCCGTCAGCTGAAAACGCTTGTACTGGCCTTGGTCTCGCAGGAGTTTCTGCAGATCATCAGGGTCAAGAAGTTGGCCTCTCTCAATCTTAATGCCGGATGTGTCGAAGACGGGGTACGTGTTGCTGCTGTTTGCGAGGGCTTTGTCAAGCAGATGGATGACCGGCATTTGGAATCGTTCTGCGTAGTTGAACGCGAGTGCGGCATCGTAGAAGGCCTCCTGAATATCGCCGGAGGTCAAGACAATTCTAGGGAACTCTCCGTGGGCGGCATGAATTGCGAATCTCAAGTCGTCTTGTCCATGTCTTGTGGGGAGTCCGGTTGCGGGCGCGCCTCTTTGGTAGTATGTTATGACTACTGGGACTTCGTTCATTCCTGCCCATCCCAGACCCTCAGCCATAAGTGAGAAGCCTGGACCAGAGGTGGAGGTTGCTGCTCTAGCGCCTGTGAGCACCGCGCCTGAGGCCATGTTGATCGCCGCGATCTCATCCTCTGTCTGCATGACGAGGATCGAGCCGCCCTCTTTCATTTGCGATCGCTCGCCAGCTTCAGGACTCTTCGCCGTGCCTGGAGTGCTCAAGTCCAGCTTCTCATTCGCCTCGAGATATTCGCTTTCATCTGCCGCTGGCGTGATCGGGTAGTATGTCTGCATCCTGCAGCCTCCAGCCAGTTTTCCGAGAGCAACTGCCTGATTACCCATCAAGAAGATCCTGTTCTCCTTGGCCTCCACGCTCTCCAGTTTCACGCCGAAACCTTTGGCGAGATTCTTCTTGGCGTAGTCGTAGGCGGTCTGGGCAGCCAAGATGTTCATGTCGGCCACGCTGCGCTTTGGGCCAAAGATCGATTGGATCGCCTTCGTCAGAAGCCCGATGTCAGCGTCGAGTATGGCGAATGAGACGCCTAGTACCAGTACGTTCGTTACTCTGGCGACTTTGCTGATCTTCGGTTCACCAATCTCGGCGGCAACCTGCTTGAGGAGATCCATGTACGGTATCGGGTAGGTTTGAATCCCATCCTTCCTCGCATCTTCCAACAGGTCTGCAATAGTCGCTCCAAAACCTCTCCCCTTGAGCCAAGCTACCGATTCATCCACAAACTCCCTCGGGAAAGTTGGTATCTCCTGTATTCCGGTGGCGTCATAGCTTGGATCGTAGATTATCCCGCCCTTCGCCTTCACTTCGCGACGATGTCTCACCAGAGTCTCCGCGTCGAAGGTCGCCAGCAAATCAACGTAACTTCGGTGGCAGTAGACAGGATGTTCCGCGACTCGAATCTGGAAGTAGCTGTGGAGTCCCTTGATGTTGGAATGATACTCCCTGTTACCGAAGACATAGAGCCCAGCATAGCAGCAGGCCCGTGCGAAGATATTGGCTCCCGAATCGACCCCGCTTCCCTGTGCTCCTCCAACCATCCAAGCGAAACTGTTCTTCACGACCAAATTCGGAACCTTCGTCCAATGATTCCCATGACATTCAGTCGGTGTGATCTAGCCGCCCGTGGCTCGCGCGGGGCCGATGCAACATTGGCATTGATGAGTTTCGCCACAGTATGGGCAAGTGCATTTGCAACCCTCGATTGGATGCCCGCATTTTTCACATTTGGCAGAACTCATGTCGGATCTCTCAGAACTACGCAGTCAGGTAGGCCACAACTCGGATATTAGCGTTGGGCGGAGACGAACCCCAAGTGGGTGGGATCCCACACGTGTCGTATTATTCCCCGCTCTCTCCATTGCCCCAGAACTGAAATGCTGACTAACAATCCTTTTACCTCTCAATCATCGACTAGCTATTGAGATGAATCAGTTTGTCTGCAAAAGTCAATCCTAGGAACGAACTCAAACCCAAAGGATTGAAGGGTATCTCTGACCAGCAACTTGAGTACCACTTTGAGACCCATTACAAAGGGTACGTCACAAAGATCAACGAGGTCTGGGACAAGATGCAGACCGTGGACCGAAGCAAGGCGAATCAGAACTTCAGTGACTATAGAGCTCTAAAGGTCGAGGAGAGCTTCAACTACATGGGCGTAGTTCTGCACGAACTCTATTTCGAGAACATCAAGGGTGGACAAGGTAGCGCTCCAAGCGCAAAGCTGACGGAGCATGTCAACAAGAACTTCGGCTCCTTCGACAAGTGGAAAGAGGACTTCAAGGCTTGCGGTATTGCCCTTCGAGGATGGGCGGTACTGGTCTGTGACCTGACGAGTGGCAAGCTCATCAACAACGGACTTGACGCCCACAACGTGTACGGCCTACTCAACGCCGTTCCGCTGTTGGTTCTTGATGTCTACGAGCACGCGTACTACACTGACCAAGGACCGAAGAGGCCCCCGTACATCGACGCCTTCTTTGAAAACGTCAACTGGAACGTAGTGAACAAGAGACTTGAGGCCGCACTCAAAGCACGGGCCTAGTAGCTTGACGAACACATTCTGTGTGAGAGATGTTCAAGATGGAGTTGAAAGGAAGCCAAACTGAGAAGAACCTCCTCGCAGCCTTCGCTGGAGAATCACAAGCAAGAAATCGCTACACGTACTTCGCCAGCGCGGCCAAGAAGGAAGGCATGGAACAGATTTCAGCGATCTTCGCCGAGACAGCTGACAACGAGAAGGAACACGCACAACTCTTCTTCAGCCGTCTGCAGGGTGGAGACGCCCAGATCACCGCCTCATACCCGGCAGGCATCATAGGAACTACTGCACAGAACTTGAAGGCAGCTGCTGCCGGCGAGAAGTTGGAATGGACGACCCTGTATCCTGGCTTTGGCGATGTGGCTGAGAAGGAGGGCTTCAAGGATATTGCCGGCTTGTTCCGTCGTGTGGCATCTGTTGAGACACACCACGAGCGCAGATACTTAAAGCTGCTCAGCAATCTAGAAGCAGGTCAAGTGTTCAAGCGGCCCACTGTCGTCAAGTGGAAGTGCCGTAACTGCGGTCACATCTACGAAGGAAAGGACGCCCCAGAGAAGTGTCCAGTGTGTCAGCACGATAAGGCCTTCTTCGAACTCTTCGTTGAGCCGTACTAGAACAGCAATCGACTACGCATCCAGAGGCGTTCTCGGCTTGCCACAGACGGACTCTCCCCTTTTCTTGATTCTGCTTCTATTCTCCTAACGGCAGGTAATGCACAGCAGTTATATTGACGATCAGGGGTGATCCTTTTCGAGGTCCGATATGTTATGGCAAGTGCAAAGCTTCTGGATATGTTGAATCAAGCGATCGCTAGGGAGCTACAAGTTTCTATCCAGTACATGTGGCAGCATGTTCAGTGGAAAGGCGTTGAACACTACGCGGTCACCGAGGGATTCAAAGAGACCGCTGTTGCGGAGATGAAGCACGCAGAGAAGATCGCTGACCGACTCTGGTACCTGGGAGGAAAACCAACAACCAAACCGAGCATGATTAGCGTGGGTGACAAGCTCGAAGAGATGCTCAACTTCGATGTCAAGGCTGAGCTCGAAGCAATCAGCATGTACAAGGAGATTATGGAGATAGCGCAGAAGGAAGGCGACGTCGCCACCCGAGAGATTTTCGAAGATATCGAAGAGGAAGAAGAAGAACACCACGACTTCTTCTCAAGCCTACTCGAGAAGTAGACTCGAATTCCCACGTCCCTCGTCTTTTTCTTGCGTGTTTTGAGAAGCCTCTCTGCACGATGCAGGAGACGGCACCGTCAAGCAGAGCTTGCGCCGAATCAGATCAAGAACTACGATCTATAGAAATGGTGTCAGGCAGAGCTAGGGTGCGGGTAGCTCTACCTGTGACTTTCACAGACTAGGCAGTACCATCGCTTGTAGTTTGAAGCGTAGAAGAGTTCTCGTCCGCAGGTGGGGCAAAGTGGGACGCGTGGAACTGCTCCTCCGAGATGTTGATATTGCGGTGAAGGTGGCGGTGGCGGCATTGGAAAAGCTCCCCCGGAGCCTGCAGGAATTGCGACTGCGCCCATTCCCATTGCTGGTGCGGCCATCATCGGCATTGCCGGAACTGCTGCTCCACTCGGAACCTGAGATGCTGTCTCTATTGGAGACGCGTCTGAGAGAACCGCCATGGGTCCGTATCTCGCGATGACCTCTCCCATCTTTCCGTACCCCATCAAGAAGAAGAGAGCAGGAAGGATCAGGAGAGCTGCACTTGCAGCATAGATGTATCCGAAGAAAGCTGCGAACGAAGCCAATGAAATGAGGATCATGATTACGCCGTAGAAGAGCGAGGCAGCTCTAGCACCCTCGTAGTTACCGGTAGAAGTTCTGCGAACAGTACTGAAGTAAATGACGGTGATTACAATGAGAAAGACAGCCAACCCTGCTGTGCCTAGTACAAGCGTCGTGGTCCAGTTGAATGCGAATGCGAAGTAGGCGGTCAGGTCGTTGACGAATGTGCTGGGAGTGTTCAGCATCGCGACTATTGCTGCCGGCGCGTATGCGAGATATCCCAGTATGCCTACCGCGAGCGCATCTACAACCACGAGCAACCAGGGCATACCCATCAAGAGCAGGAGTATCCATCCGATCAAGAGAAAGTCGTGAGCTGCCACAACCTCAGGCGGCTTAATCACTACGGGCCTTTCGAACAGAGCTGCCAAAGTGTATCTACAGTCAACCCACGTGTGGCCCGACATCTGATAATGATTATGCGAACCCCGGCACGGTGAGGACGATTCCAGAAGGGGCGTCTAACCACTTGCTCTGAGGTAATGAGTACACCTCCAGATGAAAAAGCGCAGGTGAACAACGTGGGAATTGATAGGGGAACGCCTAATTTGCAGCCATCCGCTTGGCCTGAGTTGACATGATTCAGCACTTCATCTGTCTCTGACGGCTTATAACAGGCGCCACGTAACGGAAACTGACCTTTGCAAGCGGTTTTTGAGACGTCAATTGAGACATATCCACCAAATCCTATCCCCACTGAGCGAAAGATCGGCTTGATCGCGATCAAGACAGCGCGAGAGGCTCAGCGACGTGTGACAATGTCGATGAACGGTGTATGCGAATCATCCTTGAGCATTACGACTGAGCCTTTCACATTTTCGCGCGCAGACTTCTCCACTTTGCCCTGAAAACCTTTAACTTCTGGAGCTGAGACTCTTGGCTCGGAGACGTACGGAGATCTCAGAACAGCGGGGTGGGGTAGCCAGGTTTAACCCGCAGGGCTCATATGAGCCTCCTGGGAAACCCTGAGATCGGTGGTTCGAAAGTCTCACGAGGAGACCGAAGATCCACCCCCCGCACAGGACCGCGCAAAGCGGCCCTGGGGGAATACCAATTGTCCGTGACGTCTCCACCAAACCAATCTAGAGAGACCTCTTCATCGTCGAGTGTTCATCGTGCAGTCTTGCGGAACATGTCAGGCCCGTTGTTCAAGCAAGGTTGCCGATACGACAAACGCGCACTTGTGAGAATACTTCCTCAATCAGCGTCACGGGAAATGCCATGGGGCGAGGGGCGGTGAGCTGATCCCCTTGCGTGGTCTCAGATAGCGGACTTCCGGTTTTGTCAAGTGTCGATGCGCCCTCGGAGGCGGCGCATACAACCCCTCCACTAGGCCTCTACCTACCTCTTGTTGGATCTTCGACGTTGCATGGCTTCCACAATGTTCGCAGCGATAGCCCTGCCCCTTTCCTGCTGATTTCATCCTCTTGCCACATTCCGCGCAGATCGGATTGTGACTCGTAATGCATGCGGTCAGTTTGAGAATTTCGAGCTTTTCCAGATTGAGAGTCCTCGGGATTTCCTTGTCGGCCGCTCTCATTCCGCCAGACACGCGCACTCTGTCTCCGGGCTCGAGTTTCCTGACAGTCTCCCTGAATCTGCCTGTGGGCTCGTAGGCCGCACAATGAACTGACCCTGTTTCGTCTTCAAGAAGAAAGATCACGTGACCGCCACAAATTGTACGAGGCTTCTCTCTTACGAGGCCGTCGACAATGACTGCGGAGTGGTCCTGAAGCTCTGATATTCTGCTGTGTCTTACCAAGTGCGCGTCGGTTCCCTGATTGGTTCTGAAAATCATCCAAGCCTCGACCGGTTCTCTGAATCGAAGCATCTGGAATGCCTTGCGCACGGCATCCGGACTTTCCCCCCTTACCCCGCAGAGAATTGGGTCAGGCCCTCTTGGGGTGATCAGGATTCTTCCGGTTTCCGGATCAACGTTGTTGAACGTGGTCTCACCCATCTCCTCGTTCATACGCACAACTGAGTGTGCGTCGACAAGCCTCGGTTTTCCAATGGAAGCCTTTGATCGGTAGGCAATCAACTCGTAAGTGTAGTCATCATCTAATCGTGTTCCGATCGCTGCTAGTGCACCGATGATTCCCTGAGGTGAACCATAACTGAGTCCCTCAGCCCCAGCATTCGAGATCGCGGACAGCGCCTCCTCAGGTGTCACGACGCGCGTGAGCGCCTCTATGCTGAATTCTGCAATATGGGAAGGGACCGTGTCCGGCAAGACAACGATGCCCGGGTCTGTGCCCGGATCTCCAAGCCTTGAGCTCCGTTCAATCTCTTCAGCCGCAAGTTCGAGGACTTCTCCTGCGCTTAGCTCTGATTCGATTCTGAGGCAGACGGCCCCGTTTCCCCTGGTCTTCCACGGAACATTCGGATTGAGTCTGATGAGATTTGGGTGGTCTAGGAAGGCCGCTCCTTTCGAATCTAGCGTTCGAACTAGGTCCACTGCGATTCTAGTCGTGCATCCTCCTGCCAGCGAGTCCGTGTCGTCAATTCCTAGGTGGATTCTCACTCGGAACTATCCCGGCAGGATTATGCGAATTCGCCAAATGTCGGTATGGTCTGCTAGGTTCCCTCGACGACGATCATTGTCAGCGTGGAGCGTACCTTGTCGAGTCTGCGTATCTTCCAGGTCACGATCTCTTTCAGCTTGTCCATTGTGTCAGCTGAGACTTTCGCGACAATGTCGTATACACCGTACACAACGTAGGATTCTTTGACGTTCGGCAGCGCTTTCATCTGCTTCAAGACCTCGTCTTCCGATCCTATCTCCGCGTTGATGAGGACAAAAGCGGACGGCAAGTATGGAACCTCTTGGATTCCAGATCAAGATAACATACCTAAAAGAGTTTGCAATACGCCATTATTGGACTCAGCACGCCAGCAGCCCAGACCGTATGCAACGGTCCGTTCAGGCATACCCCCATATACTGATTGGAAGAAGATGATTGAACGCAGGGGGTTCCGACGGCAACTTATGAGCTCTCAGAGAGTTAGCGGAGAGGCATACTCTCGTGAGTCGCGAATACTCGACAGGAATTCTGAGTACCTAGGCATTTCGACTCTTCAGCTAATGGAGAATGCAGGAAAGGCAGTTTCGGATGAGGTGGCAGGAAGATACCCGCCGAAATCAGAGGTCGTTGTGTATGCCGGGACCGGGAGAAACGGCGGAGACGGAATGGTGGCGGCGAGGCATCTGGCAAGTCGCGGGTACCGTGTGAACTTAATTCTCATTGGATTGCCGAGCGAGATACGCGACGAGGCGACGTCTATCAACTGGCACGCGATCAATGCGATGTCAGAGACTGTGAAGATTGAAACGGCAAGGGACTCGTCACAAATCGGCTTACGTAAGTGCGATGTTGTGATTGATGCTCTGCTCGGAACCGGTGCGAAAGGCGCCTTGAGACAACCAATCATACGAGCAGTTGAAGCCATGAACGAGATGAAGTGCTACAAGGTCGCCGTCGATGTGCCAACTGGCATAGACTCCGACACGGGAGAAGTCCTCGGAAAGGCCTTGAACGCGAACCTGACCATCACGTTCCACGCGAGAAAACCAGGCCTGCGAATTGCCGAGAAGTATTGCGGGGAGGTTAAAGTTGCAGCAATCGGGATTCCGCCTGAAGCAGAGATCTATGCGGGCCCAGGCGACGTTGAAGACATCACGGCACCTAGGCTTCCAGAAGCGCATAAAGGAGACTTCGGCCGGCTTCTTGTGATCGGAGGAAGCGAGACCTATTCAGGTGCGCCCGCGCTCGTTGCATTGGCGGCCCTCCGGACTGGTGTTGATCTGGTCTTTGTCGCTGCCCCCGAGAAGACGGCCATTTCTATTGCATCTTTTTCACCGAATCTGATAACCATCAGACTAGCAGGAGAGCATCTGAACGAAAGCGGCGTTGAGATCCTCAGGCCCCACATAGAGAGATCAACCTGCGTGGCAATAGGACCTGGACTCGGGACACATGGCGACACGATCAAGACCGTGGCCAGAATTCTGAACATGTTGGAGGAAAATAGGAAGCCTGCGCTGATTGATGCCGACGCCATCAAAGCAATGGGAAAGATATCAAAGAAAGCGAGATTTCCGGTCGTCGTGACTCCTCACGCAGGCGAGTTCCAAGTCCTTTCAGGTCGTGCACCATCAAGCGATCTAAAGACAAGAACTGAGGAGGCTCGCTCGCTGGCGACTGATCTGGGCGGGACTGTTCTGCTAAAGGGACATGTTGACATTGTTTCTGATGGAGAGCGCGTGAAACTCAACCGGACTGGTAATCCGGCGATGACCGTTGGGGGTACAGGTGACGTTCTGTCGGGCGTGGTTGCGGGGTTGATGGCTCAGGGTGTGCCGGAGTTCAATGCGTCAGTTGCCGGCGCCTTCATCAACGGAGCCACCGGCGACCTCGCCACAGTGGAGCTTGGCGACCACTTGGCACCAACCGACCTAATTCACCTGATTCCCAAGATCATGAATGAGCCCATGCTGCACAAGAGACTGCGCGCAACGTAATTGATCACAAGGTTGGTCCAAGAATGCCAACCCCCCTCCAGTGGCTAGCCGCGTTAGCGGGTAAAGCCGATATGGAGGCGAGTTGGCGTCTCCCGGTTCAAACTGAAGCAACTAAAAAACCATTCCATATTCCAAAGACCTTTCAGTCAACTACTGAACTGAATACCTTGATGCGGATACTGGATGCGAGATAAGCTGCACACGAACCGAGCAAGGGTCTTCGTGTATATGATGAGACAGGACGACCCACGCAAGTGTACAGCCTCGCTCCTTGCAACAAGAGGGCTTGCAACTCCTGTGCATAGACTGTCAGCGATGCGAGGGCATCCGATCGTGCTGAATCCTGTTTCACCAAGGTTTCTCATGCGATCGGATGCGACCGGCGCCATCAGATCAGGGGTCATGGCGATTGATTGCTCTTGGGAGAAAGCTGAGGGAGTCTTCATGGCACAATTCCCTGGCACAAACCGCAAACTCCCAGCCCTCATGGCCGCGAACCCAGTGAACTATGCAAGGATAGGAAGGCTTTCGACGGCTGAGGCTCTATGTGCTGCACTGCACATCATGGGATTCACGTCACAAGCCAGAGAACTTCTGTCTTCATTTGGATGGTGCGACACTTTCTTCGATCTGAACAAGGAATTGCTCAAGAGCTACGCTCGAGCGAATAGTGAGAAAGGAATTGTCAAGATAGAAATGGAATATGGCCTTGAGAAACCGGACATAGATGTCTAGAGCATGACTGCGACGGCGTGGATCAGAGTTGAAACGAAATACCATATGACGTCGCCGAACAGCAACGAGATCCCTAATCCCAAAGTAACGAAGACTAGGAAGGGAAGGCCTGGGCTTGCCCATACCCCTGTAGGGAGTAACCCAAGCTCCGCTGCCCTCTTGATCTCCGCCAGCTGTTTGCTGTAATCCAGATCGACTCTGAAGTGGAACTCAAAGCTCCGCTCAACCCTTGATTCCTGCAGATGAATTGATTCTAACAGAAAGAGGTAGGGTTTTGATTCTAATTCATCGATTCGAACCCGGTATCCTGTGAGAAAAGCTGTCGCCTTGTGAAGGAGGCTCTCGTGTTCCAAGCCCTCAAAGAGCGTGCGTCCTCTGCGGATTCTCAGGTTTCTTTGGATTGGGTAGAGAACCGCGCATAGCGATGCAACGTAAGCGTTTGAGAACACAACGACCGGAAAAAGTGGATCAACAATATGGAACAGGTTTCCCCCGAGTGCCGGGATCACGGGATTCATGAGTGCTAGGCAGATGAAACCCTTCCCGTCTGCGCCACCCCAAAGCCCGAGGTACGGCAGTAGTAGAGAGATGGAGACCGTGATGGCGATTGAGAGCATGATCTGTTGCCATAAGCCTGCCTGCGCAACCAGTCGGATTGCTGTGAGCACGAGCCCGACCGGATAGAAGATCGCCCACACGCGATCGGTAACTTCTCTACTCACAATGTCTCTCCATGATGAGTAGATCAGGAATGTGAAGCTGGCTGCGAGCCCTATCACGTCGAGCGTGAAGGCATCAATCAATCTAGTGTCTCCGCTATTTCCGGTTCGATCGAAGCCATTTGGTCGTGCTTGCGTCCTGAGCCAGCTGGGACTCGTGTACGGTTGTGACATCTTCCCCGATGAGAGTTGGGTGGCTGGCGTCCCGGCCGTAACCCACCTTCTGTTCGTGGCGACATTTGTCTAATCGGGATACCCGCGCCTCAGACGGCGTTCATCGGCACCTATTATCCCTTTCACAACGCGGGCAGACGTTTCACCCTGGCCATCAGTCTCCTCGACGTCTTCGCGTCATCGTCCTTGACTGATGCCGGTTTTCTTTCTGTGTCCTCACCCGGGCTCTCGCCCGACGTCTCGCGACGCCGCGCCTCCGTCCTGTGGGTGGAGTTTCCTCAAGCCGAAGCTCGGAAGTCGCCCACCGGCTCGCCAACCACTCAACGATATGCAGCACGGGAGTACTCAAGAGTTGCTACAGGGCTCACGCTACGAGCAGACTTCAGACCGGGAAAAAAGTGAAGCACATGCAGAGGCCATTGAATTTCGCACGAGTATGGGTTCTCTTTTTCAGCTCAGCACCTTGAGCGATTGGGAGCAGCGAGCTAAACAACTCGACCGAAGTCTTGATGCGTACACTCCTGCTCCATCAACCTCATCTTCGATGAGAGCTCTCGTCCGTTCCTGAGGCTCGTTGCCGAGTCTCGTGGAAAGGATCGGCCGCCTATTTTCGGGAGAGGCTTCGGGCTTAGATGCTTTCAGCCCTTATCCTCGATAACGTGGCTGCCCGGCAATGCCCTGTCGGA
>Ga0209609_10000824_pt1 | contig 18168 bp, 19 predicted proteins | sample LakKivw325mmetaG_FD_184136 | JGI IMG/M metagenome (GOLD analysis project Ga0209609, IMG submission 184136) | Anoxic lake water microbial communities from Lake Kivu, Rwanda to study Microbial Dark Matter (Phase II) - Lake Kivu water 325m metaG... | ecosystem: Environmental > Aquatic > Freshwater... | reverse complement strand
GATTTAGTCACTCTTGCCCACCATTCTTTAAATCCACTGCATCTTTATGAGCCCAGCACCTGTGCCGGTGCCTATGTGTTGATGCAAGCGGAAAATGCGGTTTATCCAATCCTGGCGAAGCAGACGATTTTAGCCAGTGGCGGGCTGGGCAATCTTTTTCTGCATACTTCTAATCCGCCCCGGATTCGGGGTGACGGCTATGCCATGGCATACCGGGCTGGCGCCCGATTAATGAATATGGAATATATCCAGTTTCATCCGACGACCCTTTTTTCGACTGGGGAGGAGCGCTTTTTAATTAGCGAGACCCTGCGGGGAGAGGGTGCCGTCCTGCGGAATAGATACGGCGAAGATTTCATGCCGCGCTACCACGAGCTAGGCTCACTGGCACCCCGCGATGTGGTTTCTCGCTGCATTATTGCCGAGATGAACGAGACCAGCAGTCAGCATGTTTACCTCGATATTACTCATAAAAAATCCGACTGGATCAAGGCGCGTTTTCCATCAATCTATCAGAAATGTTTAGAATTTAAAGTGGACATTACCACTGATTACATACCGGTAGTTCCTGCTGCCCATTACGAGTGCGGCGGAGTGGTAACTGATATGCGGGGCAATACCACAATTCAGCGGCTTAAAGCGGTCGGGGAGGTCGCCTGTACCGGCTTACACGGTGCTAATCGCTTAGCCAGCAGTTCGCTGTTAGAGTGTCTGGTGTTTGGGACAATTGCCGGACGTGATAGTGTTGAAATGGTGAAGCACGGGAAAATAGTCATGCCGCGGGTGCCCGATTGGAAGCAGGAACTTGAACCGCTGGATCCCGATCTGCTGCGTCAGGATCGCTCCTTAATTCGGCAGACGATGTGGAATTATATTGGGATTATTCGTACCCAAAAGAAATTGGAACGCGCTTATGGGATTCTGCGGCAGCTGAATGAGGATATTCAGCATTTTTATGCCCATAGTCAGTTGAGCGACGACTTGATCGGTTTGCGCAATGCCGCCACTACCTCGCTGTTAGTGCTGCATGCGGCCCGCTTGAACAAGGAAAGTCGTGGTTGCCATTACCGTGAGGATTGATTAAACTTAAGCTAATTTTAGATAGGAGGTAATTTGTGATTGATATACTTTATGCCGGAGCAGCTGGCGGAGGTGGTACTCAGCAAGGCAATCCAATTATGACCTTATTGCCCTTTTTGGCAATTATTTTAGTGATGTATTTCCTGATGATTCGTCCCCAGGCAAAAAAGCAGAAAGAGAAGCAGCGCATGCTTCAGGATCTCCAGCCGGGTGATGAAATTCTCACCATCGGTGGGATTTATGGTCGGATCGAAGGCATTAAAAAAGAAGAAAATATCCTGATTGTCAAAATTAGTAAAGATGTCAAGATTAATATTTCCCGCTCTGCCGTGGCTGAAAAGGTAGTTAATCAATCAGTGGTAAAATAGCATGGAGTTATTGGAAACATATCTCTACGGCAGTCCTTTATTAAAAAGAAAAACCCGGAGAGTTGAGCAATTGCCGCCCAACTTCACCGAATTTCTGGAACGGATGTATCTGACGATGTATGAAGATGACGGTGTCGGGCTATCGGCTAATCAGGTTGGCGTGGAATTGCGATTTTTTATTGCAGATTTTTCCTTACATGACAAAAACCTCGGCAAGGAGATATTTATCAATCCGGAGATTATTGCCCAGGAGGGCGAAGATATTCTCGAAGAGGGGTGTCTGAGCCTTCCGGAAATCCGGGAAAAGGTACCCCGGGCGTTGAAAATCAAAGTTCGTTTTGAAAATCTTGAAGGCTTGTTGCTTGAAAAAGAATATGAGGGCTTTGCCGCCCGCGTGATTCAGCATGAAATTGATCATTTGAACGGGATTTTATTCATTGAAAGGATTAGCCCGTTGAAGCGGAGTTTCCTTAAGTCGGCGCTGAAGAAGATTGCCGAAAAGGGTAAAACCCAAATTACACCAGTCGTCATCTGATCCAACATGAAAATTATCTTTATGGGAACGCCGGATTTTGCAGTTCCCAGTCTGAAGGCAATCACCGCATCCCGTCATGAAATTGTCGGGATTGTCACTAGTCCCGACAAGCCTGCGGGACGAGGACAGATTATTCACGCGACCCCAGTAAAGTCCTTTGCCAGAGAATTGAGCATTCCGATTTTTCAACCGGAGTCATTAAAGGCACCAGAATTTTTAAATCAGCTCTTGAATTTGAAAGCTGCTATTATGATTGTCGTGGCTTTCCGAATTTTACCTGATGAAGTTCTTACTATCCCGCCGAAAGGCGCAATCAATTTACATGCTTCACTGCTGCCCAAGTATCGTGGTGCGGCGCCGATTAATTGGGCGTTGATCAATGGTGAATCGGAAACCGGTGTTACCATATTTCAAATCAGACCGCAGGTTGATACCGGTGAGATTCTCTGGCAAGAAAGAGTGCCGATTGCAGTCGAGGATACATTTGGCTCTTTACATGACAGATTAGCTAAAATCGGTGCGACGGCATTGGTTAAGGTTTTGGATCAAATCGAGCGGGGTGAGATTTATCCCGTGCTCCAAAACCACTCCGCTGCCACGCTGGCACCCAAAATATATCCGCAGCTGGGTGAAATTAACTGGGCTAATTCAGCCCACTCGATTAAGGGTTTAATTCATGGGCTGTCGCCGAATCCCGGAGCTTACACCTTTTTCGAAGGTAAGCGCATCAAGATTCTGTCGGCTGAATGGAGTGATGAGATTTTTAAACAATTCCCTGGGACAGTTACAGTTTGGGATAAGCAGCGTTTGGGAATTCAGACTGGTCAGGGGATTCTGTATCCGCGAGAATTGCAGTGGGAAGGGAAAAAAATTCTGCCGGTGGCTGAGTTCCTCAAGGGTTTCAAAGCCGGCAGAGGAGCTCGGTTTCCCTCGTGAATATTCGGGCCGCCGCCGCACAAATCCTCAGCTCTTTTGCAGGGCGGGATTTTAACTACGAAAGTAAAATTGCACTCACAGCTAAGCGTCTGCACTTAACCCAGGCCGATCAGGATTTCCTATACCTCATCGTCAAGGGAGTGATTCAATATCGTAAATTTCTGGATTATGTGCTGCAGACGATTCTCGATCGTGCGCTGGAGAAGTTGGAGCCAGAAATTGCGAATATTCTACGCTCAGGGGCTTATCAATACCTAATTCTGGGAACGCCGCTGTATGCCGTTACCAACGAATCGGTAGCTGCTGCTAAACAGCTGCGAAAGGCTGCTGCTGCGAGTCTAATCAATGCGGTTTTACGACGGCTGCCTAACAAGGAGGCATTAAATAAGCAATTTTCCACGCTACCGGCAAATGAAGCTCTGGCAATCCAGACTTCTCACCCTCAGTGGCTAATTGATCGCTGGATCGGACAATTTGGTATCGAAAATACCCGCCAGCTGGCCAGTTTTAATAATTCGTATCAGCAGATATATTTTCGACACAACCGACTCAAGATTACCTGGGAGTCATTAGCAGTCCAGCTGAGAGAGGCCGGATTTACTCCAGAAGTAGCAATGGCGGAACCAATTGCATTTTTTACGGTGGAACAGCCCGGTTTGCTTTTGAAAAGTGAATTGTGGTCGGCGGGCTATTTTTCGGTTCAGGATATTAGTCAAGCACTGGCGGTCAGGCTGTTGAACCCACAGCCCGGTGAAGTGATCATTGATGCCTGTGCCGGGCTGGGGGGCAAGACAGGATTTATTGCCCAATTGGTAGGACCTTCGGCTAAGATTTATGCCTTTGATATTGCGGCAACGAAAATCAAGCTGTTGCAAAATGAAGCCTTCCGTTTAGGAATTGATTTTGTAAATTACGGTATCGCCGATGCCCGGAGAGATCGTTTTCCTCAAGCCGATAAGATACTGTTGGATATACCCTGTTCAGGAACGGGGGTGTTGGCTCGCCGGGCGGATTTGCGTTGGAATCGGAAGTTGGGAGAAATTAAGAGTTTGGCAATCAAGCAGCGGCAGATTTTAGCAAATATGGCGAATTATGTGAGACCCGGTGGGATTTTAGTGTATAGCACCTGTTCCCTGGAAAAAGAGGAGAATTGGGAGAATCTGGATTGGTTTTTAAGTACTCACTCAAGGTTTAGAGTTGAGCCGGCAGATCAGTTTGTCGAGCATGATTGGTGCTCCCAGCAGGGAGCAGTGCAGGTCTTTCCGTTTATTCATCAACAGACGGGTAGTTTTGCGGTTCGGTTGGTTAATGAGAGTCCAAGTAGCAGAGATTAAGGATTATAAATGACAGTCAGAACGCGCAACTGGTTCAGAATTCTAACGGTCTTTTTTATTGTTACCCTGATTTTTGTCGTAACGATGGACCAGTTTGTATTGCCGCGCTATGTATCTCGCGGCAAGGAGCTAACCATGGTTGAGGTTCGGAATAGATCCTTTACCGAGGCAAAGAATATTTTGTTGGAATTGGGGTTTCGTGCAATCGCAGTTGATACCCTTGAAAACGCCGAGCTGCCGCCCGAGACCGTTATTGATCAACAGCCCTTACCGGGAGCAGCAGTAAAGCAAGGACGAATGGTTCGTTTAGTGATTACCAGCGGAGAGCGTTTTTTTTCAATGCCGAACTTAGTTGGTAAGGTACTCAAAGCAGCTCAATTAGAGCTGAATCGCCAGCATTTGAATGTCAGTTCAATTACCGACGAATTTTCCTCTGACAAACCGCCTGGTGTCGTGACCCGTCAATCCATTCGCCCGGGTTTGATGGTTTCCTCCAAAGATGCTCTTGAGTTAGTGATTAGTAAGGGACCACCACCGAGCCAGCTGGAAATTCCCGATCTGTTTGGAATGAATCTTAATGAAGCCCAAGCCGCCATCCGTAAAGCCGGATTCAAAGTTGGGACGATTCGTTATATTCCGAATGACGAATTGGTAGCTTATACGGTTATTCGCCAACATCCGGAATGGGGCACACTCTTTGACAACCCAGTTCCCATCAATCTTGAAGTAACCATCGCATCTCATCCGGAGTAATATTTTATGGAAATTGTACCCTCATTGTTATCGGCTGACTTTACCCGTCTCAAAGAGGAGATTCAGGCGGTTGAACGAGCCGGTGCCCGACGGCTGCATCTGGATATTATGGATGGTCATTTTGTGCCGAATATTACGTTTGGTCCATTCATTGTTGCAGCAATCCGGAAAATTACTAAACTTCACTTGGAATCGCATTTAATGATTAACAATCCCGAAAGATACATTGGTAAGTTCATCAAAGCCGGTAGCAATACGGTGATTATCCATGTAGAGAATAATGCGAATATTATTGAAAATCTACGGTATATTCGCAAGCTGAAGGCTAAAGCCGGATTGGTTTTGAATCCCGCTACACCTTTTACCGCCATTGAAAAATATTTGGGATATATTGATCACCTATTAGTGATGACGGTTAATCCCGGATTTGGTGGGCAGGTGATGGTTAAAAAAGCGCTGACTAAGGTTACTCTCGCCAAGTCTTATCAACAAAAGTATAACTTTCTGATTGAGGTGGATGGTGGTATTCACCTGCGTACTCTGGCTGTTGTCAAGGCTGCCGGAACCGATTTATTTGTAGCTGGTTCGGCAATCTTTGCAGCCAAGGATCCCGGTGCTTCCTATAGGTTATTATCGGAGAAGTTGATTAATGCGTGAGATTCCCAGAGGAGAACGAGGTCGTAAGGTAATTCACTATACCGCGACTTTGATTCCTCTAATCTACCATTTCTTAGTTGACCGGCGGATTGCGATTATTATTCTGAGTATCTTGACCGGTAGCATTATACTAGCGGAATTGTCAAGAATGATTATTCCGAGTTTGCGCAAATTATATTTACGGATTTTTGGTGATTTGACCCGTCCCCATGAGCATCAGAATAACCTAACCGGGGCTTCTTATGTTTTTTTGGGTTCGTTTATGGTTATCTGGTTGTTTCCCAAACCGATTGCCGTCGTAGCCCTGTTATTTCTAACGATCGGCGACTCGACTGCCTGCTTAATTGGAATGTCCTTTGGACGGATTAGAATTTGGGGGCAGAAAACTTTAGAAGGTACTCTGGCTTTCCTGCTGTCCAGCTTGTTAGTCACCTGTTGGGTTCCGCAGATTCCTTTTTGGGTAAAATTGATCGGTGCCGGTGCGGCCAGTATCCTGGAACTGATTCCCTGGCGCCTCGACGATAATCTGACAATTCCTTCCTTGTCGGCGTTAGTAATGTATTTTCTGATCTAAGCCCTCGCTTAAGTATGTCTTTTATCAATTCATTCTTTCTTTATCTATTGCCGTTAGTTTTAATTCCCCTGCTAATCCATCTGATTGGTCGGCAAAGGTTTTATCGGCAGGAATTTAGCACGCTGCGCTTTCTGCAGCAGCTCGAACCAAACCTGATTCGGAAGCTCAAGATTCGCCAGCTCATCCTGTTGATTTTACGAATGCTCTTAGTGTTATTAATTATTCTGGTATTTGCCAGACCTTACCGTACAATCGAATCGGCGGGCATCTATGTTGGCCGGGGCGAAACGCTCTATTTACTGATCGATAACTCGCTCTCGATGCAAAGTGAAACCCGGGGTGCCAAGCTGCTCGGCAAGGGAGTCGCAGCCCTCCTGTCAGCCGCAGAAAATATTGATTTTCCAATTTATGTTAAGCTGATCGAATCGGTTGCCGGCAGTAAGCTTCAGGATTGCGGCTTAGTAACCGACTTGTCATCTTTAACGAAGTTAATCCAATCCATCGAACTAACTAATCGGTGGGGCAGATTAGATTATGCCCTGCAAAACATTCAACAGGATATTCGCCTTCAGCATGAAATAAATCCGGCAGTCTGGGTCGTCACTGATTTCCAGAAATCCTCATGGCAAAGCGCCAACTTGGCAGTTTCAGCAATTCAGTCTCTTTTCAATCAAACCAACGCCAGGGTCATCTTTTTCCCTGTGTTGGGAGACAGACTAAATGCGGCGTTGGCACACACCGAAATTCCCCGTCAGATTCTGGAGAGTGAACGCGTTGCTACCGTCCAGGCTAAAGTTGTAAACTGGGGGGAATCAATCCTGGAAACACCGATTGCCCTTTTCTTAAATGATCAGAAACTGGGTCAATCTCTGCTGAGTATTTCTGGCAAAGGTCAGGCAGAAGTTCAATTTGAATTTATTCCCGGTAAAACCGGATTTCTAACCGGTTACGTGCAGATTAATGATGATAATCTCCGGGCTGATAATCGGCGCTTTTTTCTACTGAATATTCCTCCCCTGATTCGGGTATTGGTCGTAACCCGCTTTAGTGAGGATGCTGAATATATTCAGCGCAGTCTCAGTCTTAAGGGGATGTCTAAGATTGACACGCAAGTTGTGCCCATGGAATTATTTGGCGTGGAGGATCTTTCTGTCCGGGATTTACTAATATTTACCAATGTTGATCAGTTGCCGGAGCATATTTGCCTAAGGATTCGTGACTTCTGGAATACGGGTAAAGGGCTACTGATTTTTCCTGGCAAGGATTGTACTCCGGCCAATTTTAATGCGCTATGGGGTGATCAATTTGGATTTCCGCGCTGGCACACGACCCGGGAGGCGGAACCAGGACAATCCTTAAGAATTGGAAAAATCAAACAAGAGCACCCGATTTTCAGGAGTGTCTGGCGAGAAAACCGGTCACTGCTCTATTCCCCCAACTTTTATTTAATTCCCGGCTTTAGTCTGGGCAAAGGACAGACAGCGATTGTTAGTTTTGAGGACAACACCCCTTTTCTAATTGAACTGCAGACCGCAAAAGGAATCGGTCTGTTAATGGCTACCGCGCCGATTCAAGAGTGGACCAACCTGCCCTTGACCGGTCTGTTTCCGACCTTGATGAACCGGTTGGTTTTGTATCTCTCCCGCCAGGGTTTGCAAGAGACAGAATATAATGTCGGAGACACTGTCCGGGTTGCCCTGGTACAGGGTGAGGCGGAAGCCCTGAATATTCTCACTCCCGATGGACGCTCCATCAAGGTGATTAACGATAAACAGACCGGGTGGCTCTCTTTTTATGAAACCGAGAAACCGGGAATATATGCGATCACTTCTAAGGATCAGGTAGTAAAAGGGATTGTGGTCAATAATCCGGTGGAGGAGAGCAGTCCACTCTTTTTGGAGGAGCCTGATTTTAAGGAGCTGCTCTCCCAGCATCCGGGTCGGATGGATTTTTATTTGGTTGGTGATTCAGAATCCGGAACACCATTGCATCAAGCTCGTGAGTACAGTGACTGGTTGATTCTAATAGTATTCGGGCTGGTTCTGTTCGAAAGTTATTTAGGTCGGGCAAAGCGCCAATTGAGAGGTAAAATTCTGAATGGCTGAACGGGTTTTATTGGTAGGCTTAATTCATCCCGGACAATCTCATCAGCTGGTGATGGATCATCTTTCGGAATTAAATGATTTAGTCCGGACCTTGGGATATGAAGTAGTTGGTGAATTTAATGCAAATCTGCCCCGGATTGAAGCGGCTACTTATTTGGGTAAAGGGAAATTAGCAGAGTTAAAAAATCAGATTGGGGAGCTTAATCCGGATAAGGTAATTTTTGACGATGATTTATCACCGACTCAGTCGCGAAATTTGGAGAAGCTGCTGCATATTGAGGTCGGCAGTCGGAGTGAAGTAATCCTCGCTATTTTTGCCCGGCATGCGCGCACCCGAGAAGCCAAAACCCAGGTTGACCTGGCGACTTTGGAATATCAACTACCGCGTTTAGCCCGACGCTGGCGGCATCTCGAACGTCAGGCTGGTGGGACGCGAATGCGCAGTGGTGCGGGTGAAAAACAGATCGAAATTGATCGGCGTCTGATTCGCCAGCGGATAGGTCGTCTCAAGCAAGAGCTGCTGCGGATTGACCGGGAACGGGATGTTCAGCGCAAGGGGCGCGAGGGATTTTACCGGGTTGCGTTAGTCGGTTATACCAATGCCGGGAAGTCAACGCTGATGAATCTTTTTACCAATTCTTCGATCTTGGTGGCAGATAAACTTTTTGCGACGCTGGATACCACTATCAGAATCTGGAAGATTGATCAACATCATCAAATCCTGCTGAGCGATACCGTGGGATTTATTCGGAAACTACCACCCCATCTGGTAGCTTCATTTCGGAGTACCCTGCAAGAGGCGCAGCAGGCTGACCTGATCATCAAGATTATTGATATCAGTAATCCGTTTTGTTTAGAACATTTAAAAACGGTTGATGAGATCCTGATCCAGTTAAATTTACATCCCAAGCCAAGTTTGACAGTCTTTAACAAAATTGACCAGATGGATCGTGACCTTTATCAGCAGGTAATCCGGGAATATCCGGAAGCCATCTATTTATCGGCGCTAAAACAGCTGAAGATTGACGATCTGCGCACCCGAATATTGGCTAAACTGCTGGCAGCGGAACGGCAGATTAGTTTGAAATTATCCTTGGATCAGGTCAAGCCCATTGCCCTGATTCGCGATAATAGCCGGGTATTAAAAGAGAGTTATGATGATGGTTCGGTACAGCTGGATTTTCTCTGCTACCAGCGGGTCTGGAACTGGCTGCAGCAAGTTTTAAAACGGGAGCTGGTATGCAAAAACCAGGACCTTCCTTTAGTTTAATTGGGGCCAGTCGCACGGGTATCGCACTTGCCTGGCATCTGGTGCAAGCTGGCTACCAACCGGCCTTTGTCTGGAGTCGGAGCAGTGCTTCGGTCCATAAGGCTCTGAGCTATGTTAAGTTTGCCAAAAGTTCTATCCGTTTATCGGCGATTCCCGGGGATTGTCAGTGGCTTGTCATCGCTGTTCGGGATGACGCCATTGGTAAGCTTGCCAACCGCTTAGCCGATTTGATGCAATCGGCGGAAGGGATCAAAGTATTTCATACTTCCGGCGCTTGGGATTCGGCAATCTTGAAACCACTTCACGAGGCAGGATTTAGAACGGGCTCTTTTCATCCCTTAATCAGTATCCCTGACATAGCTACCGGGATTGAGATAATTCCAGATGCGGTTTTTAGTTGCGAAGGGCAAATACAGAAAGACCTGATTCGGCTTGCCGGGGAGCTTGGCGGGCGGGGAATTCCTCTGCGTCCCGATCAAAAGGAGCTGGTTCATGTCGCCGCAGTATTTCTCAATAACTACCTGACGGTGTTGGTTCAGGCCTTGAAAAAATTGGCTGGTCAACGGGATATTGACTCGGAAACATTCCATGTTTTATTAGCGAGGCTGCCGCAGCAAGCGCTCGCCAAAGCCTGGCATCAACCCATTGCCGATTCTCTGAGCGGCCCGGCGATCAGAGGTGATCGTAAGACGATTCAGAAACATCGTCAATTATTGCGGCAGTCGCCGGAATTAAGCAAGTTGTACAACCAGTTTCTGGCTCTAACAAAAAAGCTGTTGGCAGAATGAAATTTTACCAAAACCGAACCTATGAGGAAAGAATATGAAGAAGGCAGTTATTGGATTAATAATGATGCTCGTGTTAGTCCAGCTAAAAGCGCAGGAACGGAAGTTATTTTGGGATGGCTACGATTGGCAAAAGATTGATTATGTAACCCGGGAATATCCGGAGTACCGCTACTGGATTAAGAGTGCTTATCTCAGTGGTTTATTCGATGCAAAATTGTTCTATCGCGTCAAAGCCATGAATATTACCAAATCCTGTCCGGATTCGGTATTTACCGATTTGATCGAGCCGGCTGAAATGCGTTCACTGATTACCGGACTTGATAGTTTTTATCAGGATAATACGATCAAATATCTGCCACTTCCCAGTGCGTTAATTGCTACGATTATGATTCAAAAGAATCGCCCACCGGATGAAATAAACCGATATATTCGAGATAGTCAGAAGTGGATTAATGAGCTGGTTAAAACCTTGATGAAGAATTAGCTACTCGTCTTTCGGAATAATTTCCCCACATTCGGGGCAGACCAGATAGAGCTCCTTTTCACCAAAAAAGCGTAGGCGAGTAATCCTAAAGCGCGCCGTACCGGACATATTTTGCCGCTGGGTTAGGACTACACTTCGCGATTTTGATTCAGAGAAACGCAGAGGGATCTCATAGTCATGGAGAATCTGCAGAAATTTCTTTTCTATAACCCGCTCCGTATTATCGTAAATATCAAGATAGCCGGCGATTTCGCTGACTTCCTGTTTGGTTTGGTTAGCAATCTCAACCGTAATGCGGATTAAATTGTTATCCAATTGCCGGACTACAACACTTGAGACCTGGACTGTCCCTTGTGCCGAAAGAAATGTTATAAATAAAAATATCAATGCCCCAAAGGATAATTGTTTCATAATTGCCTCAATTAGTCCGCTGAAATATATCATCTGTATAGATTAGATGCAAGTCACGGCTTTTCCTTGATTGGATGATTGCGGATGCCTAACTTTTAACCGTGAGTTAGATTGCTGAGAGTTTAAGTGAAACGGATGAAATTAGCGCAGGTTATCGAGTTTTTACAGAGACCGTCAGTAGTCAAATTGTCCCGATCCGCGGTGACCCGAATTTTAGCATCGCGGGCAGTCGTGTTGGATTTCATTGCGCGGGGCAAAACCGTTTATGGTATCAACACCGGTTTTGGCCGATTGAGTACGGTTAAAATTCCTAAGGCAGAACTGGCGGCTTTGCAAGTTAACCTGCTGCGTAGTCATGCCTGTGGCGTTGGTCAACCAATTCCATCTGAGATTGTAGCGCTGATGCTGTTTTTAAAAATCCATAACCTTGCGGCAGGCTATAGTGGTTGTTCGTTAGAAATTATTGAAAAGCTGGTTAAACTGTTGAATAAGCGAATCTATCCGGTCGTCCCTGCGCGTGGGTCGGTGGGAGCTTCGGGTGATTTAGCGCCTTTAGCTCATCTCAGTTTACCCTTAATCGGGGAGGGCGAAGTCGTATATCAGGGGCAAACCGTTCCGGCCGACAGGCTGGTTAAGGACGGAATTTACCAGCCGGTGGTTTTGGGACCAAAGGATGGTTTATCGCTGATCAATGGCACGCAGTATTCCACGGCTCTCTTAATTTATGCTCTGGCGCAGTCGAAGACTTTATTTTTATTAGCCGAGCTGGCAGCAGCAATGAGTACTGAGGCAGTCCTGGCAACCGACAAGCCGTTCAGCGCTGCAATCCAAAAGGTTCGCTGCCAGAAGGGTCAGCAAATCGTTGCCCGACACCTGCGCAATTTTTTAAAGAATAGTCAGATTGTTAAATCCCACCGCAATTGCAGCAAGGTCCAGGATCCCTACTCCTTTCGCTGTGTGCCCCAAGTAATGGGAGCTGTATATGATACGATTCAGTTTGTTGAAGGAGTCGTCGAGAATGAGATTAATGCGGTTACGGATAATCCGCTTGTCTTGAGTGCGGATAATCAAATAATTTCAGGTGGAAATTTTCATGCTGAGCCAATTGCTTTGGCGGCTGATTATTTAGCCATTGCCTTGACGGAGTTAGGCAATATCAGCGAACGGCGAATTGCGACATTAGCCGATCCCACCCTGAGCAGCTTACCGGCTTTCTTAGTTGACAATAGCGGGGTGAACTCGGGATTTATGATGGTACATGTGACGGCGGCAGCCCTTTGTGCCGAAAATCGAACTCTCTCTCATCCGGCTTCCACCCAGAATATTCCAACCTCGGCGAATCAGGAGGACCACGTCAGCATGGCGCCTAATGCCGGCTTGAAATTATTGCAGATCATCGAAAATTTTTGCCAGATTGTGTGGATTGAATTTTTAGCTGCTGCCCAGGGAATTGATTACCGACAAAATTTGCTGAGCGGCGCGGGAACCAGGAGAGCTTATCAAAAAATCCGTTCATTGGTAGAACATCTTAGTAAAGACCGCCAACTTTTCTTAGATTTACGTAAAGCCACGGAATTTTTTGATGACTTAAATTTTATCAACCAAATAAGGGAAATTGCTAACCAATAAAATCATAAACTAACAGGGATTGATATGACCAAAAAAATAAAGCGTCAGGGACTGACATTCGATGATGTCTTACTGATTCCCGCGAAATCTGAGGTGTTACCCAAGCAGGTAGATGTTACCACTCAACTGACTAAAGAGATTCGGTTAAATATTCCGCTTGTCAGCGCGGCAATGGACACCGTAACCGAAGGGGATATGGCGATTGCCATTGCCCGTGAAGGAGGAATTGGCATTCTGCATAAGAATATGACGATCGAGGCGCAGATTGCCGAAGTAAACCGGGTAAAACGTTCCGAAAGTGGGATGATTGTCAATCCGGTAACCCTTGCTTCGACGAATACGATTAGGGAAGCGCTTGACATCATGGCTAAATACTCAATCTCGGGTATCCCGGTTGTGGATAACGGTCATCTCGTCGGGATCCTGACCAACCGTGATATTCGTTTCGAAACTAATTTGGATCAAACCATCGCGCAGCGCATGACAAGAGAAAATCTGGTAACAGCTCCAGTCGGGACAACCTTAGAGGAAGCCGAAAAAATCCTGCAGCAGCATCGGGTCGAAAAGTTATTAGTTATAGATTCCCAGGGTCGGTTGAAGGGCTTGATTACGGTAAAGGATATTTTAAAGAAGAAGAAGTTTCCCAATGCTGCGAAGGATAGTCTCGGTCGGCTGCGGGTTGGTGCGGCGGTTGGCGTTGCGGGTGATTTCCTTGAGCGAGCTAAGCAGTTAGTCACCGAGTCGGTGGACGTCCTTGTCGTGGATACGGCGCACGGACATTCGCTGGGGGTCATTAAAGCGGTCAGGGAATTAAAGCGCTTGTTCCCGAATACCGCGGTGATTGCTGGCAATGTCGCCACTCCGGGAGCGACCAAGGCGCTGATTGATGCCGGAGCAGATGCGGTCAAGGTTGGCATCGGTCCGGGTGCAATTTGTACGACCCGGGTAATAACTGGAGTGGGAGTTCCGCAATTGACGGCAGTTGTAGAATGTACCGAAGCGGCTTTGAAAGCCGGGATTCCAATAATTGCAGATGGGGGCATTCGGTATTCAGGAGATATTGCCAAAGCATTAGCAGGCGGTGCCAGTACGGTAATGTTAGGCTCTTTATTGGCAGGGATGGATGAAAGCCCGGGTGAGACGGTCCTCTATGAAGGTCGGGTTTACAAGACTTATCGGGGAATGGGTTCACTGGCGGCGATGGCTCGGGGCAGTAAAGACCGCTACTTTCAGGAATCGGAAGATGTCAAGAAGTTGGTCCCCGAAGGGATTGAAGGAATTGTTCCCTACAAGGGTGCACTGCACGATACGGTTTACCAGTTGGTTGGTGGTTTACGAGCCGCGATGGGTTATTGTGGCGCGCACACGATTAGTGAGCTGCAGCAAAAAGCGGAATTTATCAAAGTTACTTCAGCTGCGATTCAAGAGGGTCATCCTCACGATATTAGAATCAGTAAAGAAGCCCCGAACTATCGGACTGATGTTTATTAGATTAGAGAATTTTTCAGGATAATTTAGCGATATGGGCGGCGAGTCTGGATTTCTTATTCGCAGCACTATTTTTATGAATTATGCCCTTGCCCGCAATCGAGTCAATAGTTGACACTGTTTTTTGGAAAAGTGGTTCGGCTTCAGCCTTACTGGGCGCGGCCTTTACCTTTTTTATCATGGTTTTCATCAGGGATTTATAATGCTTATTGCGAACTCTGGCTTTTTCTGCTTGACGTAACCGTTTTGCAACTGAACCTTTTTTGCTCATTAAACTCCTTTCGTAAGCTTCCAAACCGGATGCAAATTTATTTATCGCAACTCTGAATAACAAAGGAAAAAACAATTTATATCTTATTGGCGATACTTAAACTGGCCTTGATTATCATCGGCATCTTGGTAGGGTTTTTAATTCTGATACTGGCTTTGCCGATTTATATTGAAACTCATGGTAAGTTTGAAAGGCGACGTAAGGCAGCCGTTCTCAGTGCCTATTTCATTTTAAAAATTGTGCGGATCCGGGCGACATATGAGCCGGATTTGCTGCGGATATTTATCGGATTACCGGGTTTTTGGTTGGCGGTATATCGGCATACTCCTGCCAAAGGGGCAGGTAAGAAAGCGGTAAAGAAGCAGCTACCGAAAACCCAAAAAGAGAAAAGGCGCAAATCGAAATTGCCACTCACCGGTTGGTTCGGCTTTGCCAAAGAAATGCTGCCGCGGGTATTGCGACCGATTCGATTCAGGGGCGTTAATGGTGATTTGACAGTTGGGTTCGCCAATCCGGCAGTTACCGGCTTATTTTTTTCGGGCTATTACTTGTTCCGGTTCACCCTGAATTTTCTCAAAAATGTAACCGTTAAACCGGATTTTAAACACTCAGGATTAGTGGGGAATTTTGAGCTGCGCGCTTCAATTCATTTGATTCGATACTTTCCAATCCTTATCTTTGCATATCTAAATTATCGTAAACGTATTCGTAAAGTGAAGGAGAAATAGAAATGGTTGAACACCTGATTGATACTCTGTTAGGGAAATTAAAATCTTTGGTAGATTCCGAAACGGTCGTGGGTAAACCGATAGAGGTAGGCGAGACTACCATTATCCCGGTCACTAAAATTTCCTTCGGATTTGCCGCCGGAGGTAATTTGGGCAAGGATGAGAAGGATAAGAGCTCAGGCAGTGGCGGCGGCGCTTTTATTGAACCAATTGCGGTCATAACCGTGGAAAAGGGCGAAGTCAAGGTCCATAGTATGAAGGATGGTAGTCTGGGAAAGGTTTTTGAAATGGTTCCCGGAATCCTAAGAAAACTGACGCAATCGAAAGGCAAAAAGAAAGGTAAATCCGAGTAATTTTCATGATTGGTTAAAAACTTTTTCTTGGATTTTTTTATCTTGCCAACTATTTTTTGATGAGGGTAGTAAAAATGGATGAAACAGTATTAAAAAATATCCCGTTATTTGCCGATTTGCGGGACGAAATCCTGGACAAGATTTATGAGTTATTACAGAAGCGGATCTACAAAAAGAATAACATGATTCTCATGGAGGAGGATACCGGCGATACGCTGTTTATTTTGAACAAGGGGAGCGTGAAAATAACGCGGATGAGTGATGAAGGTCGTGAAGTTATTCTGTCAATCATGGGAGAGGGTGACTTTTTTGGAGAGATGTCAATTTTCGATGGAGAGAGCCGTTCGGCTAATGTCATTGCGCTGGAAGATACGGAAGTATTTATCTTAAAGCGCGGTGACTTTTTAGATTTGCTCGAAAAACACCCGAAAATCGCCATCGCCCTGCTGCAAGAAATGGCAGTTCGATTGCGCAAATCCGATCAGCAGATTGAGGGACTTTCACTAAGCGATGCCGAAAGTCGGATTGCCATGACTATTATCCGACTAGCTGAAGACCTCGGAGTGATCAAGATGGGACAAGTAATTGTTGAAAGTCTTCCATTTCAGCAGGATATTGCCAATATGGCGGGAACCTCGCGCGAAACCGTCTCCCGCATGTTAAAATTATTGGAGCGGAAAAATTGGATTCAGCGCAAGGGGCGGAAGTTGATTATTATGAATTATGATGAATTTGTGAAAGAATTCGGTTAATCAATTCCCGATTAAATCAAGCAAGTCAAAGGGATTGCATCGCCGGCAATCCCTTTTTAATTGGGATCGGATCCGGATCCACACCGTGAAAAAAAGTAGGCTGCAATCTTGAATACTCTCAATAATGGCTGTTTTTGTGAAATGGGATTTTTATATTTAGAATATATTTTTGAGATGTTATTAATGATGTATCAAAGAGAATGAAGCTAGGGAAGGGTAGCGTAAACGATATGGCCGAAATGGGCTTTCTCGATCATCTCGAGGAGCTGCGCTGGCGCTTGCTAAAAGCCTTGTTTAGTATCCTTATTTTTACTTTTATGGCTTTTATGATTTCCGATATATTCATCCAGTTTCTGCTGAGACCGGCGCGTCTGCTTCAACCGGATATGAAGATTCAGGTTCTCAAGGTACAGGGAATGTTAATGTTGAAATTTAGCATTGCATTAGTCATAGGAATTGTATTTTCCATTCCGGTTATTGCTTATCAGTTTTGGGCTTTTGTTGCTCCCGGTTTATATCCCAGCGAAAAGCGCTGGGGACCCTGGTTGGTAATCAGCGTGACCAGCTTTTTTCTGACTGGGGTAACTTTTGCCTATTTTGTGTTAATTCCTTTTGCGATCAAGTTTCTGGTTGGGATTGGCACTACCGAAGTCGAGAAAAATATTTCGATTGACTACTATGCCAAGTTTGTGCTGCAGCTTTTAGTTGCCAGCGGAGTTATCTTCCAGATGCCGGTAGTTGCATTTATTCTGACTAAGATGGGATTAGTTACTCCTAAATTTCTGCGCAAGAGCTGGCGCTACGCCGTGATCATTATTCTAATCTTTGCGGCGTTGATCACCCCACCGGATCCGGTCAGTATGATCATGATGGGTATTCCGTTGTTTTTACTTTATGAATTCAGTATCTTGGTATCCAAAATAGCGATGAAAAAAGCTGAACCCGATTCAAATAGTAATGCCTCAGAAAGTTAGTATGGCCAATTCAGTCGAATTACTCGCACAGCCGGTTGATCCGGAATTGCAGCTATTTCGGCGGGAGTTTGAAATTGCTTTATCGTCTGAGGTTGCCCTGATTAATGAAATTTCCCGTTATATTCTGAAACAAAAGAGTAAACGTATTCGCCCGATTCTGGTACTGTTGTCAGCCAAACTCTGCGGCGAGTCAAATCCGAGTAGTATTATTGCTTCCTGCTTGGTCGAAATTTTACATACGGCGACGCTGATTCATGATGATATCATCGATGAGGCTGCCATGCGGCGCGGGATGCCCTCGGTGAATGCGGTATGGAAGAATAAGGTAGCCGTGCTGATGGGTGATTTTCTATTCAGTCGGGCGCTGACGAATATGCTACGAATTCAGAATTTTGAGCTCTTGGATCTCTTATCGCGAACTTCCGAAGCACTGAGTGCGGGCGAGATTCTCCAACTGGAAAAGAGCTCAACTAATGGCATGGAAGAGGAAAGTTATTTTCGGATGATCTGGCTGAAAACAGCCTCGCTGTTTGCGACCAGTTGTAAGGCGGGTGCATTGACTGTTGGTACCGATTCGTCCAAAGCCGCAGCTTTGTATGAATTTGGTAAATATTTAGGGATTGCTTTTCAGATCAAGGATGACCTTTTCGATTATACCGGCAAGGAAATTAATTTAGG
>Ga0209609_10000823_pt1 | contig 18176 bp, 16 predicted proteins | sample LakKivw325mmetaG_FD_184136 | JGI IMG/M metagenome (GOLD analysis project Ga0209609, IMG submission 184136) | Anoxic lake water microbial communities from Lake Kivu, Rwanda to study Microbial Dark Matter (Phase II) - Lake Kivu water 325m metaG... | ecosystem: Environmental > Aquatic > Freshwater... | reverse complement strand
CACCCCTGACCGTGGGCGAGGGGGACATTGAAGAGGAACTGCTGGTGCAGCTCTATCAACGGGTGAACCCCTCGGTGGTCAACATCCGCATCCAGCAGCACGTTGAGGTGGAGCAGCTTCTTCCCCCCGGCTTTCCGGAGGATTTCTTCCGCGAGGGGCAGGGCTCCGGCTTCGTGTGGGATACCGAGGGCCACATCGTGACCAACAACCACGTCGTGGCCACTGCCGACCGAGTGCTGGTCACTTTCTACGACGACACCACGGCCGAGGCGAAGGTGGTGGGCACCGATCGGGACAGCGAGCTGGCGGTGATCAAAGTGGATGTGGACCCCTCGTATCTGCGACCTGCCGCCCTGGGCGATTCGGATGCCCTGAGGGTAGGCCAACGGGCCATCGCCATTGGCAACCCCTTTGGACAGGCGGGCACTATGACTCAGGGCATCATCAGCGCTTTGGGACGCACATTCAGTGCCGCTCAAACCGGTTTTGCCATCCCGGAGATGATCCAGACGGATGCGGCCATCAATCCCGGCAACTCCGGCGGACCACTTCTGGATTCGCAAGGGCGGGTCATTGGCGTGAACACCCTCATTCTCTCCGGCACTGGTGTGAGCGCAGGGGTGGGCTTCGCGGTGCCTATCAACATCGTCAAGCAGGTGGTCCCAGTCCTCATCGAGAAGGGAAAGTACACCTACCCCTGGCTGGGCATCACCGGCATGGACCTGATTCTGGCTATTCGAGAGGAAATGAACCTGCCCTCTGATCTGCGAGGTGCCCTGATCATCGAGGTGACCGAGGGCGGGCCAGCGGATGAGGCTGGCCTGAGAGGCGGCACCAGGAGGGTGAGGGTAGAGGGGCGCGAACTGCTAGTGGGGGGGGATGTCATTATCGCCATGGATGGCCGGTTGGTACCAGGCATAGATGATGTGGTGGTCTATCTGGTGCGGAACACCCGGCCCGGGCAGGAGGTGAAACTCACCATCCTGCGGGAGGGCCAGGAGCGCACCATCCAAGTGACGCTGGGCGAAAGGCCGGAATCGGAGGAGATCGAGCGACAGTGATGCTTGTTCTGCGGTAGCCCGACCAGGGGCTGCCGTTTGTAGGGTCCAAACTTCTCGGAACTTGGGCCCGTATGGACTGATCTCTAATACAACTCTAACATTCCTCTTACGTTGTTCTAACGTGAGGATTCTATACTAGTCGCTGGAAGTTGGAGGAAAGGCTGTCTCCTATAGAGGCGGCCGCGGAAAGACCCTTTGTAGGAGGTGTACAAAAATGGCTAACCTTGTGCGTTGGGAACCCTTCCGGGAACTGATGAGTTTGCGCGAGGCAATGGATCGGCTGTTTGAGGAGAGCTTTGTCCGACCGCGGGAGGGCTGGCTGGCCCCCCTCGGCGCAGGCACCTTGGCTGTGGACATGTACGAAACACCTGAGGAAGTGGTGGTCAGGACCGCCATACCGGGCATTGATCCGGAGGACATTGACGTGTCCGTCATCGGCGATACACTGACCATCAAGGGCGAGTCCAAGTCCGAGGAAGAGGAGAAGGGGGCAAACTACATCCGGCGCGAACGGCGCTACGGCTCCTTCTCCCGCTCCCTGTCCCTGCCCACCAACGTGGTGGCGGACAAGGCAACTGCTGACTTCTCTAAGGGAATTTTGACCCTGCGGCTCCCCAAGGCCGAGGAAGTCAAGCCTAAGCGCATCGAGATCAAGACCAAGTAACCCATCCTGGGAGAGGGGCAGGGTGTCCCGCTCCCAATGATCAGAGACCCGGTTCCTACCCAGGAACCGGGTCTCTACCGACAAAATAAGGTGATCGGAGCGTTGCGCAAATGGGGCGCATGCGCTATAATTATCCATACAAGAGGAGGTCTACCATGGCTGACGTCAACTTGAAACCCCTTGCGGACCGAGTCATTGTGGAACCCATCGAGCAGGAGGAGATGACTGCCAGCGGCATCATCCTGCCGGAGACAGCCAAGGAGAAACCCCAGGAGGGGAAGGTCTTGGCCGTGGGGCCAGGCAGGATAGATGACGATGGCAAGCGGTGGCCCCTGGATGTGAAGGAAGGGGACAAGGTCCTCTTCGCCAAGTACGCTGGCACCGAGGTCAAGCTGCCCGATGACCGCAAGATCCTGGTCCTAAAGGAAAGTGATATCCTGGCCATCGTGGAGGATTAGGACGATTACCGACCCATAATCAACGACTAGGAGGAATGGAGAACTATGCCCAAGCAGTTGCAGTTTGCAGAAGATGCACGACGCTCCTTGAAGAGGGGAATGGACACCCTGGCCACGGCGGTGGGAACCACCCTGGGCCCCAAGGGCCGCAACGTCGCCCTGGACAAGAAGTGGGGTGCGCCGACCGTGACCCATGATGGAGTGACCGTGGCCAAGGAGATCGAACTGGAAGATCCCTATGAGAACATGGGGGCCCAGTTGATTAAGGAGGCCGCGACCAAAACCAACGACGTGTGTGGCGATGGCACGACTACGGCGACGGTTTTGGCCCAGGTCATCGTCAACGAAGGATTGAAGAACATAGCCGCCGGAGCTAACTCTATGCTCCTCAAGCGAGGCATCGAGAGTGCCACTGCAGCTATTGTTGAGGCCATCGAGGCTGAGGCGACGCCTCTGGAGACCAGAGAGGAAATTGCCCATGTGGCGGCCATCTCGGCCAATGACCCGGAGATCGGGGATTTGATCGCCGAGGTGATGGACAAGGTGGGCAAGGATGGGGTCATCACCGTCGAGGAGGCCAAGGGACTGGAGTTCGAGGTGGAGTATGTGGAGGGTATGCAGTTCGACCGCGGATACCTGTCCCCCTACTTCATCACCAACGCCGAGGCGATGGAAGCGGCCACCGAGGAGCCCTACATCTTGCTCCACGAGAAGAAGATCTCAGCCGCGATCGACATCGTGCCTATCCTGGAGAAGCTGGTGCAAATCGGCAAGCGCAACCTGGTGGTCATCGCCGAGGATGTGGATGGTGAGGCTCTGGCAACCCTCGTGCTCAACAAGCTGCGGGGGACCTTCAACTGCCTGGCGGTCAAAGCCCCTGGCTTCGGCGATCGGCGCAAGGCCATGTTGCAGGATATGGCTGTCCTGACCGGGGCCACAGTCATCAGCGAGGAGGTGGGCCGCAAGCTGGAGTCGGCCACTATCCAGGACCTGGGCCAGGCGGAGCGCGTGGTGGCCACCAAGGATGACACGACCTTCATCGGCGGCAAGGGCTCTGAGCAGGCCATCAAGGGCCGCATCGAGCAGATCAAGGCGGAGATCGAGGCCACCACCTCCGACTACGATCGGGAGAAGCTGCAGGAGCGGCTGGCCAAGCTGGCGGGCGGCGTGGCGGTCGTCCGCGTCGGCGCAGCCACCGAGGTGGAGCTGAAGGAGAAGAAGCACCGCGTGGAGGATGCCCTGTCAGCCACCCGAGCCGCTGTGGAGGAGGGGATCGTGGTTGGCGGCGGTGTGGCCCTGCTGAATGTCATTCCTGCTCTGGATGAGGTAACCAGCGAAGATCGCGATACTCAGACCGGTACCAACATCCTTCGCCGGGCGCTGGAGGAGCCCATGCGGCGGCTGGCGGAGAATGCGGGCTACGACGGCGCGGTGGTCGTGCAGGAGGTGCGGCGCCGACAGGCGGAAACCGACAACAAGAGGCTGGGCTTCGACGTGCTGGCCGAGGACTACCTGGACCTGGTGAAGCAGGGGATCATTGACCCGGCCAAGGTGACCCGCAGTGCGGTAGAGAATGCAGCCTCCATCGCCGCCATGATCCTGACCACCGAGGCTCTGGTCACCGATATCCCCGAGAAGGAGAAGCCAGCGCCGCCAGCCGGCGGCCCAGGGATGTATTGATCTGAGCCCCCATCAACAGAGGGCAGCACCCCCTTTGTCAGAGGGGTTGCTGTCCTCTGTTATGCAATGTGGTGTCTGGATCCGGGAGAAGCAACCGATGCCCATCTACGAGTATGAGTGCACCACCTGTGGCGTCCACTTTGAGCAGCGGCAACGTTTTGACGACCCGCCGCCCACCCACTGTCCTCGAGGCCACAATGGAGTGCGCAAGGTGCTATCTCCCCCAGTGATCATCTTCAAAGGCCCCGGGTTCTATGTCACCGACAACAGGAAGGATGGAAGTGGCAAGGGGGACGAATCCAAACCAGAGGGGAAGAAGTGGAAGCCAGGTAGGGAGAAGGAAAGCGAGAAAGCCGCCAGCTAGAAGAAGCCGGCGGCTTCCTGTGTTTTGGGGCCCCTAGCAGCCCTTACTCTACCTTCCCATAGTGCGCCTCATAAAAAGCCTGTATCTCCTCCGGCGCAGGGATGGGGCATTTCTGCCACACCTCGATCACCGGCTGCAATTCCTCCTCCCCCTCCTGGCCCTGGAAAAGCCATCGGAGATATTCTGTCCGCTCCGCGATGTCTCGCCGCAGGAAGGCGACGACCTCCTCGGCGCTGTAGAAGCGCAGCGGGTTGAAGCGATACCTGAAATCCTGCAGGCCGTGTACCTCCTCCAGTTCCTGCGGATCGGGGATCAGATAGCCGTAGGCGGGATGGGCGATCCATTTCTCGATCCGATGGTTCTCCACCAAGTCCACTAACCTCTTGGAATCCTGAACCCGGATCTTCTCCCCCTGACCCAGGTAGCAGATCATGCCCCGCTCATCCCGCTCGATCTCACCGGTGAGGGGGTCCATACGGGGGATGGGCCGTCCCTCCTCGTCGTAGACCAGGATCTGGTTACCTTCCAGGTCCAACTCGCCGATGAAACCGGAATTGACCACACAGAAGGAGAGCTTCCCATCCCGTCCTAGGCCCAGGTCGCGATATATCTTCCACTTGAGCAGCGCCTGTTGAGACTGCTCACGGGCCATGAAGTCTGTAGCGGCGTAGGAACGCACTCGGGTGCCGGGCTTCTGATCGGAGAGGGCGGAGGTGATGACGCTTTCGTAGGCGGAGTCCAGGGCCACGGCCATGACCGGATCGGCCACTCGGAAAAGGGGCTCCACGATGTCGAAGCGTTTGAAGGCCAATATCTCCGCTCTCAGCCACTTCACCCTGTTACAACCCCAGTGGGGGTTCAGAACCTTGAAGGAAAAGACGAAACGGCCGTTGGTGGTGCCACTCTTCTCGTAGCGGGTGCACTGGAGCGAGCCGATCTGATGGCCAGGGACAGGGCGGGGCACCCGGACCTCACAGCCTGCGATCCGTTGGGTACAGTACTCCACCCCTTGGCAGTCAATATTCATGGCCAGTACCACTGGACATTTCCCATCCTCACCGATCTCCTTGGACTTCATGAGGCCGGGCCACTCGGGGCTCTCAGGGGTAAGGCCCTCGGACTTGGCGAAACTGGCTGCCTCCAGGCCGATGATCTGTACCTTCTCCGTCCGGCCGTCGGCATTGGAGTAGGGTTTCCCCACACAGGCGTCATCCTGCTCCAATTCTGGCCCCACGGTGAGGCTGGTCTTCCCGGTGCCGGAAAGGCCCTTGAGTATCCGATGGGCAGTGCATCCCGCGTGGTAGGAGACCATCCCTTCCTCTTCCGCCCGGTGCCACACCATGGTGAGGTTAGGCTTCTTAAAGGCGCCGCCGAAGTAGTCAACCCCCAGGCTCAGCACCCGGCGGATATCTTGATCCATCTCCGTCAGGTCATACAAGGTTAAGGGCTCCTCTCCTTCGAAGCCAGGGAAGAAGGACTTGATCTCGGCTACAACCCCCGGTGGCAGGGGCTCGGGTACGATGTAGTTCCAGCAACGGATGGGAACGCTGGGCCGGTAGGGGAACACCATCAGCCTGCCCATCCAGGCCATATAGGCAGAGTGGGGGTTCTCGACACTCACCACGACCTTCAAGCCTGCTTCATGGTCCGCCTCCCCCTGAATACCCTCGATAACAATGGTCGGCACGGTAGTCAGATAACGCTTGATGACTCCATAGAGCCTACGGCCAACCTCGTGGCTGGCTTCGAAGTAGGACTGCTTCTTGCCCAAGCGGTAGCCCGGAGGCACCATGTAAAAGACACGGCTGGGTGAGCGTCCCAACTGCTGGCTGGCGAAGAGGTACTGACCATCAGAAGTCAAGACATAGTAAGGTCTCAGGAACTCGGCATACCAGTCATCGTCTGGATTCAGAGTGACCCTCCACTCTTCGAGTTGAAGGTCGGGTTCGATGAAGACCTCACCCATCGTCGCACCCCTTTCTCCTCTCTTCTTCCCAATCGCCCCGTTTTAGCTTCCATGGAGCACCAGAGCGTCAGGGGACCGTCTCCCTTGACGCTCTAGATGAATAGTACAATCCCGCTGTTTGACTTATTTAGCCTTTAAGGCTAAAATAGGGCTATCGTAGTGTGAGCTTGCCCAAGGAGGCATGGCATGCCGATGGCTCGATTCGCTAACGAATAGAACTCCAAAAGGTGGTGCAGCGGTGCCATAATATCCTGTGGGAACGGCACGGCTTCGACCCGGCCCAGGCCTTCGACGAGTTCAGCAAACTGCTCTTCGTCAAGTTGTACGATGAGACGACCATGGTGGGGGCACGCACGGCGATCCGCCGCGTTGAGCCCGTAGAGCAGTTTGCGGGCCGGGTGAGATGGCTATTCGACCAGGCCAATCAGACACCAGGTTTTGAGGGCATCTTCACCAGTGAGACGATCAACGCCGACGACCTGGCCATCTATGAGGTGTTCCGACAACTCCAGAACTACAGCCTGCTCCAGACCACCTCAACGGTTGAGGGGGCTGATGTCAAAGGCACGATCTATGAGCACATGGTCGGCAACACCTTCCGAGGGGAACTGGGGCAGTTCTTCACTCACCGCAACATGGTCGAGTTCATGGTGCGCCTGGTGGGAATAGACGAGACCATGATGGTGTACGATCCCGCGTGCGGATCGGGCGGCTTTCTCATCATGTGCGCTAAGCTCATACGGGAGCAACTTCAAGCGCATCAGCCCCCTCTCTCCCAGGAGGCGATAGACCAAAGACTGAAGGCCTACAGCCGACAATGTCTCATCGGCACGGAGATCAACGAGCGCACGGCTCGCGTCGCCAGGCTCAACCTGCTGATGCACGGCCTGGACTACACCAACATCTTCACCGTCAACGCCCTGAAGGTGGAGGAAAGCGATGACGAAAGATTACACTCCCTGTTCAGGGAGAAGGCCCTGGATATCATCTTCGCCAATCCTCCCTTTGCGGGCTACGAGAAAGCCCCCGATGTGCTGGCCAAATTCGAGCTGGGTCAAAATGGCCGTGGACAAGTGGCCTCCGTCACCCGGGAGATCCTGTTCATCGAACGCATCATCCGCCTGCTGCGCCCTGGCGGCACGGCGGGCATCGTCATTCCGCAGGGCATTTTCACCAACCGCAACCTGGCCCGTGTACGGGATTACATTCGGCAGCACGCCCAAATACTGGCTATCGTTGAACTGCCCGATTGGGCCTTCATCCCCTCAGGGACGAGCGTTCGGGGCAGCTTGCTGTTCATCCGCCGAATGGAGCCCCCGCCAGCGAGCTACGACATGTTCATGAAGCGGATCGAGCACATCGGCTTCACTTCCACCGGACGGCCTGACGAGCAGAATGACTTCGAGGCCACCCTCGTCGAGTTTAAGCGCCAAGAACCCCGTTACATGGTGCCCATCACGGATATTCAGGACCGCATTGATGCCAAGTTTTACCTGCCTCAGCATCGGGCCATTATTAATCTCTTCCGCCACAACCCCAAACATCGTCTGGTGAAACTATCGGACATCGGCACTTTCCACACCGAGAGGGTCAATCCTCACCACTCCCCTGACTCGGAGATCGGACTGGTCGAGACCAGTGCTGTGGATCCGGCTTCCCTGACCATCATGCCCAAGCGCATCAAAGGCCGTGACAGCAATTACACCTCCCTCAAGGTCTTGCGCACGGGCGACATCCTGATCAGCCGTCGGCGGGCCTATCGAGGGGCTATTGTGATGGTACCGCCTGAACTGGATGGGGTTTTGGCGATCCCGGAGTTCTCGGTGCTTCGGCTCCGCAAGGGGATTGACCCCTATTACGTCGTGGAAATCCTCCGTTCCCCGCAGTTTCTCCAGTTGATGACCATCTACTCCACTGGTGAGATGTCAGGCCGCATTGCGGAAAAAGACCTGCGCCAGTTGCAGATCCCCCTTCCAGAGGAGCACGCTCAGATAGGGGCACAGTTCGTCTCGCTTCGAGAGCGGATCAGAGAACTGGAAGAGCTCGTCCAGATCGAGCAAAGGCGTATCACAGCGTTAACACGAAGTATCATTGAGGGCGTCTGAAGCCTACTCCCGCACCACCGGCAGCGTGAGCAGGGCATGGGGCACAATCAGCGCCTCCAACTCCCGGCCCAGCCGAGCCTGGGCCAGGGCCAATGCTTCCTCCATCGTCGCCGCAGCCGTCATGTGGCACTGGCGCATGAGGGCCGGATCCTCAGCACCGACGACGATAACCTGGCAGCCCGTCAGCACCTGGGCCACGAGGTAGGCCCGTTGGCCGCCCGGCGGATAGCCCTCCTCCCGCAGGTGGACGATGAGCGAATGCAAGTCGTCGGCGCTACTGAGAAGCCGATGGAAACAACGCTCACCCACGCCCTGTCCCACACCCTCCGGGCAGCATGCCGGCACGAGGATCACCCCCCCGGGGCGCACCACCGGTCGGGGAGCGAACCACAGATAGCTGGCCGCCCGGGTGGCCTGGTAGAGGTTGACATCCTTGGGCGGGTCCACCCCCGCGATCACAAGATCATACTGCTGTGCCACCTCCACCTCGTATACACTTCGAGCGATCTCCACCAGCTCGGCAAAGGCGGCCTGGGGCCCGCCGGCCCTCACGGCCAACACGCGGTGAGCCCCATCCTGCACCACATTCAGGATAAAGCGCAGCCCCGCCCGACGCGCCGATTCAGTGACCGCCTGATGAAAAGGGTTGGACTCGATCTGCCCCAACCGCGTGCCGGGATGGTCCAGCATGGCGGGGCTATGGGTGGCGGCGATGGTGGCCTCCCCGCCAACGCCAATGGCCACCGTTTTTCGTCCCCCGGAATAGCCGGCGAACTGGTGAGGCTCTACTACTCCGGTGGCGATAAGCAGATCCGCCTCGGCCGCCAGCCGGTTCACGACCAAAGGCATCCCATCCCAAGTGCCCAGATCGGCCGACAGAGCCGGATCACTGGGCATGTGATCCACCACCCGGTAGCGGGCTGCGACCTCGCTCCCCAGCTTCTGGGCCTTCTCCTGGGGGGTAGAGGGTCGGTGCATCCCCACCCCGCAGAGAAGGGTGATGTCCTCATCCCGCACACCTGCCGCCTCCAACTCGCGCAGCAGAGCGGGCACGAGCAGATGGTCGGGCACGGCCCGGGTACCGTCGGTGAAGACGATGCAGGCCCGGTCGCCAGGGCGGGCCAGCTCCCGCAGTGGCGGCGAATTCACCGGATCGGCCAGGGTCGCTGCTATCGCCGCTTCCACATCGGCCAGCGGCTCGGCGGGCCGGGGTTGAATCACTAGCCCCCGCATCCCCGGAGGCAGGATGAAGGTCAACTCGCCAGAGCCGTAGGGCACCCGATAGCACGTGTCTTCAGCCAAGGTCGAACTCCACATCCAGCTCGGCAGCGATCTCGCCCAGCGAGGCCACGACTTGAGGGCCTAGTGGGATCCCCTCTCGTCGTCGCTTTTCCGCCATCTCGAACTCCTTCTCCCCGTGGATAAAGATGCGGGATTGTCCCCTCGCTTGGGCTGAAGATTTCACCCTGTGGATAAAAGCATCCATCGTAGCTCGAAAGTCATCCAGGGGGCGGAAAGCGTCAATGCGCAGCGCGCCGAAGAAGTGGCCTACATTGGCCGGCAGAGAATGGCCGGTCTCGTCCTTCAGATAGATGCGGTCCAGATAGCCTGCGTCAGGGAGGACACCACACAGGATGTCCACTAGCAGGGCCAGGCCATAGCCCTTATGCCCTCCGTGCTCCTCGTCCATCCCCCCCAGAGGCATGATCCCTCCCCCGGCGCGGTCGGCCAGGTTGTGTAACACCTCGGCGGCGGAGGTGGTAGGCTCGCCCTGGGCATCGGTGGCCCACCCCGGCAGCAGTTCCTGGCCACGCCGGCGGTATACCTCTAGGGTACCCAGGGTGATAACGGCGGTGGACATATCCAGCACGAAGGGGCGCTCTCGGCCGGCGGGCACGGCCACGCTGATGGGATTGGTGCCCAGGATCGCCTCCCGGCCAAAGGTGGGCACCACGTAGGGGCCGGAGTTGGTCAGGGAAAGGCCGATCAGATTATGCTCCAGGGCCATCATGGCGTAGTAGCCGGCGATGCCGTAGTGGTTAGAGTTGCAGACGGCAACGAAGCCCGCGCCGTGAGCTTTCGCCTTAGCAATGGCCAGGCGCATGGCTCGCACGCCGATGGGCTGGCCTAACCCTCCGCCGCCATCCACCAGGGCGGTCAGCGGCGTCTCATAGAGGATGTTGACCTGCGGACGGGGGCGCATGACTCCCTGACGCAGGCCATCCACGTAGCGCCGCAGCCGGGCCACGCCGTGGGAATCTATGCCCCGCAGATTGGCCGCCACCAGGACCTCGGCGGTGATCGCTGCATCTTCGGGAGGCACATCTAGGGCCTGGAAAGCGCGCTGGCAGAAGATGGTCAGCGGCTCGGCCTGCACCATCAGGGAATGTTCAGCCTGCTGAATCACATCCTCTCCTCATATCAAGCTGGCCAGATTCCAGTAACAGAATGAGGAGGGCCCTTTCATCCTCCCTCCTCATCTCACTGAGAGATACGATTCAGGGCAAGGTCAGTCGCTCTGCACTGAGCAAGCGGCTGCCTTGCCCTGTGTTGCTCATATTATAGCATAGTTCAGGCCAATAGGCAATGGCTAGGTCAGCGGCCCCTCTAGACTCAGGAGCTTGTGCAGGGCAGCGATAGCTACCTCCACCATGCCGTCATCCGGCTCTCCAGTGGTCAGTCGCTGGAGGGCCAAGCCGGGCTTCAGCCAGAGCAGGCGCAACAGCCAGTTGGTCCGGTGGCGGTCGGAGAATTTGAGCAACTCATAGGATAGGCCAGCGATGACGGGGATCAACAGAACCCGGCTGAGGATGCGCAGCCACAGGACCGGCCGGCCCAGCAGGGAGAATATGAGCACCGCCAGGGCGGCGACGCCCAGCAGAAAGGCGGTGCCACAGCGGGGATGGGTCGTGGTGTACTGCTGCACCTGACGGGGCTCCAAGGGCGCGCCGGCCTCATGGGCATGGATGGTTTTGTGCTCGGCTCCATGGTAGCGGAACACGCGGCGGATGTCGGGGATAAACCCCACCAGGACAAGATAGGCCAGCAGGAACCCCAGCCGGATGAGCCCCTCTAGAAAGTTGCTGAGCAGAGAGGAGGCAATGTAGCGGTCAATCAGGCTCACCAACACCAGGGGGAGAAGGAAGAAAATCCCTATCGCCAGTGTAAGGGAAAAGGCCATGGTGCCCCAGGCCACCGGCCCCTGAAAATGAACCTCCTCCTCGCCCATGGCCACTTCAGCGGAGTACATCAGGGCCCTCATGCCCAGGATCAACGCATCCCACAGCAGGATCAGCCCCCGCAGGAAAGGGATGCGGGACCAGCGGCTTTGGTAGATGCGCGGGGGGAGGGGCTCGGTGTGAATTGCGATCTCCCCGTCGGGCTGGCGCACGGCGATGGCCATGTGCGTCCGCCCCCGCATCATCACCCCTTCGATGACCGCCTGACCTCCGTACTGAAGTTCCCGATCCACTTACGCCTCCCAAAACAGCGATGGATTCTCCCTGTGAGGCCACTCCCGAATCTCTCCTTCCCCCAGATAGAAGCGCATGGCCCCGATGCGCAGGCTGCACACCCCCTCCAGGTCAGTCAGGGGGGTGTGAAGCACCAGTTCCTGCGCCCGCCGGTCATAGGACTCGATGATCCCCAGTCCGAGGGCGAACCCCTCCTTATCCTGAAGGGCCAAAAGTTGGCCCGGAGAGGCCTTTTCCAACCCGAAGACGGCGAGGTGGGGAAGATAACGGAGGGAGAGCTTCAGGGGCCCGGCCTGGTCAAAGTAGCGAAGCCAGCGTTGGTGCCGACGGCGGATGCGAGCTTCCCGGGGCTTGGTCATCGCCTGAGGGACGGCCGGCAGCTCGAAAACCTGGAGGCGAGGGTGGTGGTGCCAGGGACGGAGGATGGGTTCCAGCTCGGCCCCCTGCCGCAGGCCGACGAGGGCTGCGGGTTCCAGCAACTCGATGAGAGAATGGTTGAGTGCCACCCCGCCGGCGGTGGGGTCCACCAGGCCGGTGGTATCCACGACGAGTGTAGTCACCTCCAGCGCCTGAGCCCGCCGCTGCAGCCTGTGAGCCCCAACTACAAGGGGCAGCATGTGCGCCCGGGGGGAGATGTGGCCCACGAAGTAGGTGAAGAACTCCCACTGGCTGGCCTGGGAGGAAGGCATGACAGCCAAGTTCAGGGTGGTAGGCAGGCCCAGTGTGCTCTGCCCCACGTCGCAATCCAGGTAGCCCAGGCGACGACCGTCGGCGCAGAGCTGGCGGAGGAGGTATTTGGCAAAAGTGGATTTCCCGCTATCGCTGGCTCCCAGGACCATGATCGTCCCCTGGGGCAAGCGAGGAAGGATCAGTTCCCAGGAGCGAGGGATATGTGCTTCGAGCTCCAGTTCCAACTCCTCAAGCCAGATCAGATTCAGCATCCCATGCCCACTGTGCAATGGTTCAACACCTTGTCGAACAGTGAGGAACGACATTGATATTCTACCACACAATGCTCATGTGGCAAGATCATCCCTAGTAATTGCTCAAGCATACCGGTATAGACTGAGCGAAACAGCAGCTTGCTCAAAGCTCAACGCTCATGTTGGCATAGGCAACACAAGGGGGTAAAATCAAGGGACGAGAGTTTTCTTTGGGAGGTGAGAGTTATGCGTCCTTTGTGCCGTGAGCGGAAAGAGACCTTTCACCGCTTGATAAGCGAGGGGCAGAGTTACACGTGCTTCTGGAGGTGCATATTTGTGCCTTAGCCTGGATGGGATATAATATCCACTGGTGAAATGAATCGCTTCGGAGAGCCAGCTAAGGCATCGAAGCCTGCTGTCTGGCCCTGCGGGCGGTAGGCGCTTTTGATCGGAGGAGGGGAAGACCATCATGCTGAAAACACACACCTGTGGTCAGTTGCGCACTGAGGATGTGGGCCAGGAGGTGACCCTGGCCGGATGGGTGAACCGACGCCGGGACCATGGCGGGCTGATCTTCATAGACCTCCGCGACCGGGAGGGAATGACGCAGGTGGTGTTCCATCCTGATGTGTCGTCCAGTGCGCATCAGGTTGCAGCCCAGGCGCGGGTGGAATATGTCCTTCAAGTCAAAGGCAAAGTGCACCAGCGGCCAAAGGGCATGGAGAACCCGCAGTTGGCCACGGGAGAGGTCGAAGTCATGGCTGATTTCGCCCAGATTTTGAACCTTTCCCAAACACCTCCCTTCTATATTAACAAGGAGGCCGAGGTGGATGAGGCGCTGCGGCTGCGCTACCGTTACCTTGATCTGCGCCGCCCGCGCATGCAACGCAACATCATCCTGCGCCACTGGGTGGTGAAGTTCATCCGCGACTTCCTGGATGAAAGGGGCTTCGTTGAGATCGAAACCCCGCTGCTTATTAAAAGCACCCCCGAAGGGGCGCGGGACTATGTGGTGCCCAGCCGGGTGCATCCCGGCAAGTTCTACGCCCTGCCCCAGTCGCCCCAACAACTCAAGCAACTCCTCATGGTGGCTGGCTTTGAGAAATACTTCCAGATCGCCCGCTGCCTGCGCGATGAGGATCAGCGGGCTGACCGCCAGCCGGAGCACACTCAGCTCGACCTGGAGATGAGCTTCGTGGAGCAGGAGGATATCCTGCAGCTCATCGAGGAGCTGTTCACCCAGTTGGTGCGCCAGGTCACGCCTCACAAGCGGGTGCTCTCTCCCTTCCCGCTTCTCACCTACGATGAAGCCCTGGCCTGCTACGGCACCGACAAACCCGACCTGCGCTATGGTCTGGAGCTGGTGGACCTCTCCCTTACTGTGGCCGAGTCGTCGTTCCGCATTTTCAGGGACGCATTGGCCGCCGGAGGGCAGGTCAAGGGGCTCAGGGCTCCCGGCTGCGGCGACTACTCCCGGCGTCAGAGCGATGAATTGGCCGAACTGGTCCAGGCTCAGGGGGCCAGAGGATTGGTGACGCTTTCGGTGCTTGAAGATGGTTCTCTGAAGGGCTCCGCGGCCAAGTTCCTGTCCCCAAAGGAACAGACCGCCGTAGTGGAGGCCATGGAGGCTCAGCCGGGCGACCTGTTGTGTATCGTGGCCGATGAGCCTCCAGTTGTGGCCAGTGCGCTGGATGCGCTCCGCCGGGAGTTCGCCCGGCGATTGGAACTGGCGGACCCTCACCTTTTGGCCTTTGCCTGGATCGTAGACTTTCCGCTCTTCAAGTGGGACGAGGAGTTGGGGCGCTGGGACGCGGAACATCACCCCTTCACTATGCCCAAGGAGGAGGACATCCCTCTGTTAGACACCGATCCCGGCGCGGTGCGGGCCAACTGCTACGACATCGTGTGCAATGGCGTGGAGTTGGCTTCGGGCTCTATCCGGATCCACCGCCGCGATATTCAGGAGAAAGTATTTCAGTGCTTAGGCTACGGGCCGGAGGAGGTGGAGGCCCGTTTTGGACATCTGCTGCAAGCCTTCGAGTATGGTGCTCCGCCCCACGGCGGCATTGCGCCGGGCATTGATCGGCTGGTGATGCTTCTGGCCGACGAGCCCAACATCCGCGAGGTGATGGCTTTCCCCAAGTCGCAGAGCGCCCTAGACCTGATGATGGATACGCCAGCGTCCATCAGCCAGGAACAGCTTAAGGAACTGCACATCCGTCTGGCGGAGGATGTGGAATAGCCAGCGTAGGTTATAAGGTTAAGGAGGCCCTTTCCATGTTTACCATTGACTGGAACAGATACCGGCTGGTAGATCTGTCCTACACTGTTGTCCCGCCGGGGAGCGAGGACCGTCCCTTCGAGATCGAGAGGGGGTACCTGGCCGACAACGCCTACAAACATGACGTGCGCACCCACTCCCATGTGGGCACGCACGTTGAAGCCCCGGCCCATTTCTTCGATGACGGGAAGGATACCACTGAATTTCCCCTCACTCACTTCATGGGGCGGGCGATCCTGCTGGATGTAGAAGACGTGGCCGCGATGCCCAAGATCACCCCTGCCTATCTGGAACAGGCCATCGGTGACCTAATCCAAGAGGGGGACATCATCATCTGCCGCAATCTGGATACACAGGCCAAGGCGGAGGGCCGAAAGCCCGTGCTCACCCCAGAGGCAGCTCACTGGCTCCGCCAGCACCGGATCAAGATGCTGGGCATTGACACCCACTTCGGCCTGGGCGAGGATATCCAGTCCACTCGAGCCCTCCACGACATCCTACAGGGCGAGGGCGTGTGCTTGATCGAGTGGCTGGACAACCTGGAAGCACTCCAAAGACGGGAGTTCTTCTTCATGGCCCTGCCCTACAAAGTGCGGCAAATGGATAGCTCCTGGGCACGTGCCGTGGCCATCGAGGAACGATAGACGAGACATGGCCAAAGTCCTAGTAGAGAGTGCAGTCCTGGCCCTGCTGCACCAGGATGATGCTGAGGGTCAGGGCTACACCGCAGCCACCATTGCCACCAAACTCTGCGGCCCTCCCCACGACCCCCTTCAGGCGGCCGAACAGCGGGCCCTGGCCGAGGCGGTGATCCAATCCCTCTTGAACCAGGGCCGGTTGCAGATCGCGGGCTACCTTTACCTGAAAGGGGGCAAGGTCCCGCGCTATAAACTGGCTGACCTTCCAGCCCCCCTGGTGGAAGGGGTTCGGTGATGCCTGCGAATCCTGCGCTTGTCTTTTTCGATCTGGAGACTCAACATTCTTTTCAAGAGGTGGGTGGCCGGCACAACCTCCACCGCCTGGGGCTCTCAGTGGCAGTGACCTACAACAGCGGCGATAGCGCCTTCCACCATTATACCGAGTCCAATGTAGCAGGGCTCATCGCCGAGCTTCAGGCGGCAGACCGGGTGATCGGCTTTAACCTGCTGCGCTTCGACTACCCCGTCCTCGGCGCCTACACCCAGGTTCGGCTGTGGAGTCTGCCCACACTGGACCTGCTGGATCACATCTATCGGCGGTTGGGCTTTCGGGTGGGATTGGATGCGCTGGCCAGTGCCACGCTGGGCACGGCAAAATCGGCCGACGGGCTGCAGGCCATCCGCTGGTGGAGAGCCCGAGAAATGGAGAAGCTCTTCGCCTATTGCCAGCAGGATGTAGAGGTCACCCGTCAGCTTTACGAGTTCGGGCGGAAGCACCGGTACGTGCAGTACCGTGATCAGAATTGGCGGCTGCGGCAAGTGCCGGTGAGTTGGTGAGAGGACTAGGGTTCAATTCCACTGCAAACGATGAGAGGAGGGTCCGCCATGCCCCAGTCCGTTGTGAATCCCGATGGCAAGAAGATGCTGCTCACCGTTGACGGTGGTGGGCTGCGGGGGATCATCGCCACTCGCTGTCTGGAGAAGTTGGAGGACATTGAGGGCCGGCCCTGCAACGATATCTTCGACTTCATGGGTGGTACCAGTACCGGAGCTATCGTCACCGCAGCTCTGGCGGTGAGCCTTCCCGCTGCCGATCTGACCCGCTTCTATCTGGAAGAGGGACCGCACGTCTTCCAGCGGGTCACCATTTGGGAGTGGATCTGGAACAAGTTCGGCTGGCAATATCGGAAGGGCTACCTCCGCCAGCGGCTGGAGGAGCAGTTGGGGGATACCCGCCTGGAGGATCTGCCGGTGGACATCATGCTCACCGCCAAGGACACCGTGCGGGGGGAGACCATTTTCTTCGAAAAGCACACCTTTGGCCGCATGCTCTTGCGCGATGCGGTGGAGGCCAGCCTGTCCGCCCCGGCCTACTTCCGTCCCTTTGGCCGCTACATTGACGGCGGGGTGGGCAGCTTCAACAACGTCTGCTACCAGGCGGTGGTGGAGGCCCTGCACTATAACGCTGACAAGTACAAGCCCGGACAGGTGCGATTGCTCTCCTTCGGCACTGGACGGGGGCTCAACAATATGCGCGAGGGAGAGGCGGAGCATACCTCAGCGCTGGGCTGGCTGAAGTACGTGATCAGTGAGGGGATGGATGACGCCAACGAGCAACAGGTGGCCATCACCCGCCGGGAGTACGCTGATCGAGGTGAGATTGAATTCCGCCGCTATCAGCTCACCTTCACCCAGGAGGTGCTGGCCCGCATTGGGGTCCGACCGCCTCGGGGAGTGGATGTGACCTCCATTGGCCTCGACGATATAGAGATGATGCCCTTTCTGGATGAGGTGGGCCGCCGTTTCGCCGAGTTCCTTGACTTCAGTGACCCGAAGGGAGTGGATCTCCGCGAGCGAGTTCCCCTGACCTTCGACCCCACCTATTTCTGGCAGCTCTCATCCCGGTCATAGTACGCGGGGTGTAGCGCAGGCTGTACCCCATAGGAGCACCTTGCCCTGGACTGGACAGGCTGCGCGCTGATGCGGCCTGTCCTGCCTGCCCTGGGGGGCTGTCCAGGGGCACAAGGAGCAAGCCCCGCTACATCTCGGAGGACTCAGATGGTGTTGGAGCCAGGCGATGGCGGTACCATAGTATGGCCCCGGCCCCGGCGATGCACACCAGGGCGATGATCTGAGCCACAGGGATGGAAGCGACCTTCCAGGCGTCAGGGCGCAGGGCCTCAACGAAGAAGCGTCCAAAGGGGTAGAGGATGAAATAGGCGATGAATACATCCCCCTCCAGGAGCCGATCGCTGTACCTGCGGGCCAGGAGTATCAGTAGGCCAAAACAGAGAAAGTTCCACAGCGATTCATAGAGAAAGGTGGGGTGGAAGCGGGTCTCCAGGGGATAGAGCGTGAGATTGTCGTAAGGGGGGATACGGTGTGCCGCATCAATGGGGATGCCCCAGGGCAGTATTGTCGGATAGCCGTACAGTTCCTGGTTGATGTAATTGCCCCACCGGCCGATGGCCTGCGCCAGGATGAGCCCTGGAGCGGCGTTGTCGGCCCAGCGCAGGAAGGGGAGCTTGTTCCAATAGGTGTAAGCTAACAGCCCCAGGGCCCC
>Ga0209609_10000820_pt1 | contig 18209 bp, 15 predicted proteins | sample LakKivw325mmetaG_FD_184136 | JGI IMG/M metagenome (GOLD analysis project Ga0209609, IMG submission 184136) | Anoxic lake water microbial communities from Lake Kivu, Rwanda to study Microbial Dark Matter (Phase II) - Lake Kivu water 325m metaG... | ecosystem: Environmental > Aquatic > Freshwater... | reverse complement strand
CATAGATGGTCTGGGTCAGGGAATCAGTGGGCTCGACCACCGGCGCGGTGACGATGGGCACCTCAATCCCCAGCCCGCGCAGCCGTTCCACCGTCAGCACCAGCCGCTCCGAAGCCTCCTGGGGTGGACACTGATAGCCGGGCCGCACGGGAAGCTCGATGGCGTCAAAACCGGTGGCCCGCACCCGTTCCGCCAGTTCATCAACGTCCGCTCCCGGAAAGAGCTTGCTGAACAGCACCCATCGCATCTCGCTATCTCCTCACCAGGAGCCGCGCACCCTCCACACCGAAGGGCACAAACCAGTAGTCGTCGGTCCAGTCGGGCACATTCTCGAACTCCGCCGGACCCGTCCAGGGCTTGTCGCCCCCTTCTTGATGATGGGAACCCAGGAGATTGCGCAGGCTGCTCACCAGCTTGAGGGTGAGGGTGTTCTCCCCCTCGCGCACCAGGTGCGTGACCTCCACCTCGTGGGGGGGCCACATCACACAGCCCGCCGACTGGCCATTCACCAGCACCTCCACCAGCGGCACCTCCCCGCGGTCGAAGGCCAGGAAGACGCGCCCCTCCAGCGCGGGCAGGGTGAGCTGCTGAGTGAGCGAGATGGCCCCGGCGAAGAAGGGGTAGCCCTGGGGCACCAGATCGCCGCTGTTGAGGGCCTTCGGCTCCTGGGTGAGCCGGAACCGGGGGGCAAAGGCCTCAAATGCCTGCCCCTCGATGCGGTTTCCGCGCCCCAAGGGGCTGGCTGTCGCTCCGAAGTCGCCGATGATGTACAGGTGTTCGATCTCCGTGTCCTGCCCGACGACGCCTCCTAGTACGATCTCGTTCTCCCCCCCTCGCACCCATTTCGTGATGTCCACCTTCTTGAAGCTGATGTCAGTCCACCAGCCCTGGTCTGCGTACTCTATCGGCTGGCCATTGAGGGCGATGGAAAAGCGCTCCGGGCTTTCCAGGACCAGCACCACCCGGCCAGACAGGGGCTGGGCCACGTCGAAGGTGTAGCGCAGGCCGAACCGCGTTCCCAACCCGGCAGCCATGACCTGTCGGAAGGCGCGCCACACCGGGAGCCGGCCACTCCACAGGCCATCGTTGAGGCGATACTGGCAAGTGTCCAGGGTGAGGGCGTTGAGGTCGTGACGCACGAAGGACCAGGCCTCCCCCAGGTCAATGGTCTGCACCGTGCGCAGTGGCGGGGGCTCCTCTGTCAGCGGCTCTCCCTGGGGGTCAATGACCAGCAGGTGGGAGCCCACGGGCGGGAACTCCAGTGCGACGGCGGTGTACCCGTCAGCGCAGCGGCTGGGCAGGGGCCGGACCTCACCGCTCATCAGGTCCCACTCCTCCAGCCGGCCCTCGCCTTGCAGCCGCGCCGTGACCACCGTTCCGCGCTCAAAGTCGGTGTTGGCCAGGAAGTACACCTCGCCTCCCCTCTGCTCCCCCCCGATGTCGGGGGGGAAGGGGGAGGTGACGTGGCGGTGGTGATACCACACCCTGGGTGCGCCGGGCAGTTCCACATCGGGCGGCAGGACCGCATCCAGCGCCGACCTCAGGGCCTCGCCGTTCAGTTCGATCACTGTAGTGCCCTCGGGGAGCACCCGGTCAGCCGCCTGGCCCTCCACCATCGTTGGCCGGGGCTCGATGGCGATGACCGTCCCGCCTGCGGAGGCGAATCCCTCCAGCAGGGTCACCGTGCTGCGGGCCAGCGTCACCCCCGGCGGCACGATCACCACCCGATAGCTCATTTCGCCTACCCGCAGCGCTGCTCCATTCCCACTTTCAACTTGCAACTTGCAACTTTCAACCTGCAACTTTTCCATGAGCATCTCGTCGCCGAAGTGGACATCGCGATGCAGTTCCAGCAGGGCCTCCACCAGACGCTCGAATTGTCCGTTGAGCTCATCCACGGGAAGGGTCCGCAGGGGCGAGTAGAGGCTCCAGGCGCTGCCGATGGGATGGACCACCAGGATGTCCGCCACGCGCTGACCCTGGGTCAGTGCCCAGCCCAGTCGGGCGAAGTAGTCAGCGATGAGGTGGTTGTAGGGCCACCAGGGCTGCTGATAGTAGAGGTTGGCGGGGTAATCGCGCTTGCGCGCGCCGCGCATGGAGTAGAGGGAAAGATGGGGATTGAGCAGGCTCACTCCCAGAAGATAGAGCCAGTCACCGATCCATTTCCGGCCAGCGAAGGCGAAGTTCTGCCCCGCACAGCCGTAGGCCTCACACAGGGTCCGCGTGCGCCCCAGTTGACAGGCCGCGGAGTCCAGTTGCTTGACTGTGACGGGCTGAGCCACATCGCGCCGCAGCTTGTCAATCCCTGGGATGTGCTGGTACTGATAGTGGGGCATGGCCGCGCCGATCCACTCCACCTGGGAACGGAGGGTGTCCTCGGCCATGTAGTGGCCGGTGAAGGCCAGGCCATGCTCCTGGCACCACTCGTACATCTGCTGGGAAAAGGCCTCGATGAACCGCTGGGTGAGCGTGTGCCAGAAATCGTAGCGCGTCCGGGGCGCGGTGGGGGTGTCGAAGAAGAGGTCGGGCAGTTTGGCCAGGAGATCGTAGCCCTTCTTCTCTCGGAAGTAGCCCTCCAGGCCGATGGTCCAGGGCACAAAGGCCTGGCGCATCTGGGCCAGGATGCGGTGGTTGTAGGTGGGCTCATCGGTGAAGATGCCGGGCACGGCCCCGCCGAAGTCGGCTCCCACCTCCTGGCGGTAGGGCTCGTAGGTGGACTCCAGAAAAGCCCGCACCGCCTGGGGGTTCAGGAGGTCAATGTAGCAGGTGTCGTTGAACCAGGGCTGGCCCAGCGGCGCGGTGAGGGGGTAGAACTGCACCAGCCGCTCGCACCGCCAATTGAGGGCCCTCGCTTCCTCGACGCTGATAGGCTGGAAGTCGGAAAGTTGTCCGGCCTCGAATCGGGCCTTGAAGAGGGCCACATTCTCCTCGATCACTGCCGGGCGGTTGTCCACCTTGCACACCAGGGCCAGGTCGCGGTACTCCCGCTTCTGGGCCGGGACCAGGCCGCCGGCGAAGCCGGAGGGCCACTTGTCCTCGTCGTAGAGGTAGGCCCCCATGCCCCGGCGCTTGGCCTCGGCTACTGTGGCCCGCACGCACTCCATCCACTGCTCCGACAGGTAGGGCGTGACCAGTCCCACCCGAGAGTGCATGAAAAAGCCGCCCCAACCCGCCTCGTCCATGAGGCGCACCTGACGGGCCAGCTCCTCCGGGTCCAGGTCGTCATTCCAGGACCAGAAGGGCGCGGCGCGAAAGGATTTGGGCGGGTTCTTAAATGCCGTTTGATCCATGATTATGCCTCCTGTTTATTTTGTCGCACGCCAGTCCGTTGGACAGAAGATGTCAGAGGATGACGAGTCGAGGGATGCGCCGGTCCAGGCGGTTCAGGCCCGCTGCCTGGGCCGCCTGGACTGCGGCCTCGTATTCGGCGCGGGTGATACGGCGGTTGAGCTCCGGTATCTCGTAAGCCTGGTGGCAGGGCCGGAATTGATCCATCAAGTTCAAGTAAACGTTTTTGGAGATTTCTTCAGCCAAAAATTTGACAATTTCAGCCGTACCAGCTAAGCCGTTGGGCAGCACCAGGTGGCGCACCAAAAGCCCCCTTAAGGCGATGCCATCTGGGTCCAGTACCAGGTCGCCCACCTGACGGTGCATTTCCCTCACCGCTGCCTGGTTGTGGTGGGGGTAATCCACGATGCCCGAATAGCGGCGGGCGATGTCGGCGTCGGCGTATTTCATGTCGGGCATGTAGATGTCCACAATGCCATCGAGCAGGGCCAGCGTGTCCAGCCCGTCGTAGCCCCCGGTGTTGTACACCAGGGGGATGTGCAGCCCCACTTCGGCGGCGATGTAGAGGCCGGCCAGGATCTGGGGCACGACGTGGGTGGGGGAGACCAGGTTGATGTTGTGGCAGCCCAGCCCCTGCAGGCGGAGCATCATGGCCGCCAGCTCCTCCGGCTCCACCGGCTCACCGGCTCCGAACTGGCTGATGTCGTAGTTCTGGCAGAAACGGCAACGGAGGTTACACCAGGAGAAGAAGATGGTGCCGGAGCCGTGGCGGCCCACCAGGGGGGATTCCTCACCGAAATGGGGGTTGTAGGAGGCCACGGCAGCCTGCTCCCCCGTCCGGCAGCTCCCTGTCTTCCCCCGTCGTCGGTTCACTCGGCACTCGCGGGGGCAGATGGTGCACTCCTCCAGCCGCGGATAGGCCTCTCGAACCCTCTCCCGCAACTCACCGGAGCGGTGCAGTTTCAGGTACGCGGGTTCGAAATCATTTATTCGGACGGTCACTTCTTACGATCCCCCAATCCGGTTGCTGGCTACGAAGCTGAGGAGTCCAGAAATCACAGAAAAATCGGACTACCGGATGTTCAAATCCGCACCACAAGACTTGCATTTTCCGTTTTGAACACCAACCATTCTCGTTTGATAGCCCACTCGTTGAATAGTCAGCTTCCCGCAATGGTAGCAGTAAGTGCTCTCAGCATCGTGGCCAAGCACATTGCCCACGTACACGAAACGCAACCCTTCCTTCAGTCCGATCTCCCGTGCCTTCTCCAGGGTCTTGATGGGTGTAGGAGGCAGGTGGCTCAACTCCAGGTAAGGGAAGAATCGCGTCACGTGCCAGGGCGTCAGCTCGCCCAGATCCTTGACGATCCACCTGGCCAAAGCCCTGAGTTGCTCGTCATCGTCGTTCATGGTGGGGATGATGTTGGTAATCACCTCGATATGCATACCCCACTTATCTTTGGCTCGGACCGCTGTGTCAAGGATCCCTTTCCATTCGGTTACTGAGGCCAGCTTGCGGTAGAATTCGGTCGTGAAGCCCTTCACATCCACTCGATAGCCGTCCAGGTACGGTCCCAGAGTGTCTAGAGCTTCAGCCGTCAGGTAGCCGTTGGTGATATAGCAAGTGTAGAGACCCGAGTGCTTGGCTACTTTTGCTGTGTCCAGGCTGTACTCAAACCAGACTGTGGGCTCGTTGTAGGTCCAGGCAATGCCACCACAATCGTACTGCTTGGCTAGCTCAACTGTCTCCTCAGGAGCGAGTTTTCTGCTCCGAGGGTGATAACGCTCGGTTCCAGGCTCCACATGGCTGATAGTATAGTTTTGGCAGTGGATGCATCTGAAGTTACACCCGAAAGTGCCCAAAGATAGCACCTGAGTTGTGGGATAGAAGTGGAAAAGGGGTTTCTTCTCGATGGGGTCTACAGCTACCGAGGAGACCTGGTCGTAGACGAGGGAATAGAGGGTGCCATCCTGATTGAGCCTGGTTTTGCAATAGCCTGTCTTGCCAGGAGTAATGCGGCATCGGCGCTGACACAACTGGCACTGTACTTGCCCACCCTCCAACTGCTCATAGAGCATCGCTTCGTGCATTCTTGCCCCTCGCTCTCCACTCAGTCCATGACCAGCAACTGAACTCTAGCATGGCCGTACATCTTTTCCCCGCTTTCTCTCCAGACATTGATGCATGGCCTGACATCGTTTCACCCAAAGCAACTCATATTCTTCGGCGCTCACAACTCTGCCTTGGAGATCAGCTATCGTGTGAATGCCCGCCTCCTCACACCACTGTACGCATATCTCGTAGGCCTCCCAATCGAGCTCATCCTCATCCCAGAACACCCTCACCTCTGACAGACCGGCCTCATACGCTGCAAACGCTCTCGTATGGCCGTCTGTCATGATGACATGGTCCCCAAGCTTCTTCACTGGGATAGCCTGAAGCGTCTTAGGTTTGAGGGGATCGAACTGCTCTCGCACCCGAGATAGTTTCTCGGAACTGATAAAGAGTTGACTCGGCTGGATGTCCATCAATTTCATCGCAAGAAAGGCTTTCCTGTTGAGCATGTATTCTGCGCTCCGCCCCGTGAATCCGAAGTAGCATCATTGTGCCCCGAAATGGCCGGATTGTCAAGCAGGCGAGCTCCAGTTGACATGACGCCACCCCAAAGTATAATTGAGGGAGCGGTGGGAGCGGTGCTCAACCTGTCATGTTGAACAAGGAGGACGATCTTGCGCCTGTCGAAACTGTTCGGACGGACACTGCGGGAGGTGCCCGCCGAAGCGGAGATGATCAGCCACCAATTGCTGCTCCGGGCGGGGTTCATTCGCCCTCTGGCTGCAGGCATCTTCAGCTACCTGCCATTGGGCTGGCGAGCACTGCGTAAGATTGAGCGCATCCTGCGAGAGGAGATGGATCACATCGGCGGGCAGGAGGTGCTTCTGCCAGTGGTGCATCCGGCGGAGCTGTGGCAGAGGACCGGACGCCGGGGAGAGATCGGCCCTGAACTGGCCCACTTCCGCGACCGGACGGATCGCGATCTGGTGCTGGCGATGACCCACGAGGAGGTGGTGGCCGATCTGTTGCGCCAGGAGGTGCGATCCTACCGTGACCTGCCCCGCATGATCTACCAGATCCAGACCAAGTTCCGAGACGAGCCCCGCTCGCGAGGCGGACTCATCCGTGTCCGTGAGTTCACCATGAAGGACGCCTATAGCTGCCACGCCGACTTCGCTGACCTGGAGGCTTTCTATCCCCAGATGTACGCCGCCTACGAGCGCATCTTCTCCCGTTGCAGACTGGAGGTGCTGGCCGTGGAGGCGGACACGGGGATGATGGGCGGCGCAACTTCCCACGAGTTCATGGTGCTGAATGACCGAGGAGAGGATACGCTCATCCTCTGCCCCCCTTGTGGCTACGCCGCCAACGGAGAGCAAGCCGTCTTTGATAAAGGACAGCCAGCGGATGGCCCTTTAGCAAGGATGGAGGAGGTGGCCACCCCCGGTTGCAAGACCATCGCCCAGGTGGCCGACTACCTGGGCGTGCCCACTCGACAGACACTGAAGGCCGTCTTCTACACCTCTGAGCGCACGGGCCAGGTGATCTTCGTCGTGATCCGCGGCGACCTGGAGGTGAATGAAACCAAGCTGGGCCATGTGCTGAAGGGGGAAGCGGTGCACCCCGCCACGGAGGAGGAACTGGACAGGGCGGGGATCGTGGCCGGCTATGCCTCCCCGGTGGGGCTCAGTGGACTTCGTGTGGTGGCCGACGATTCCATCACCACCGGCGTCAATTTCGTGGCCGGGGCCAACCGGGAAGGCTACCACCTGACGGGTGTCAACTGCCCCCGCAATTTTGAGGTGGACGTGCTGGCTGACATCGCCCTGGCCCAGGGGGGAGGGGCCTGTGCTCACTGCGGGAAGCAGCTGGAGGAGCGGCGGGGCATCGAGGTGGGACACCTGTTCAAGCTGGGTACCCGCTACAGTGAGAAGCTGGGGGCGACCTTCCTGGATAGCCAGGGGCGAGCTCAGTCGGTGGTGATGGGCTCCTATGGCATTGGCCTGGGGCGGCTGTTGGCCGCCATCGTGGAGCAGCACCACGATGACCAGGGCATTGTCTGGCCTTTGTCCGTGGCCCCCTATCACATCCATCTCCTGAGCCTGGGCAAAGAGGAAGCTGTCACTGCTCAGGCAGAGGCACTGTATGAAGAGCTGCTGGCAGGGGGCTATGAGGTGCTGTACGACGACCGCTCCGAAAGTGCGGGGGTGAAGTTCAACGACGCCGACCTCATTGGCCTGCCCCTGCGGCTGACGGTCACTCAGCGCACGCTGGCCCAGGGCGCGGTGGAGTGGAAGCTGCGCCGCTGTGCGGAGCGGGAGCTCGTGCCGCTGGATGCCCTGATGGACAGGCTGGAGGAGGAATGATGAAGCACCCACTGGTCCCTCTACTGTTGATTGCCCTCCTTTTGACGGCCAGCCTGGGGCCAGCCCACGCTGACCCGGCCCCCTCTCATTTTATACCCGGCGAGGTGCTGGTCAAGTTCCACCCTGGCCTGAGCCCGGAAGCGATCACCGCTCTGGCGGCCGACTATCGGGCCCAGATAGTGGAGAACATTCCCCGCCTGGGGGTGTGGCGGCTGCGGGTGAAGCCCGGCCGCGAGCAGGCGATGGCCAGGACGTTGGGAGCACTGTCACCGGTGCTGTACGCCGAGCCCAACTACCGGGCCTGGGCCCTCACTGAGCCCCCGAACGATCCCTACTACGTTCTGCAGTGGAACCTGGACAAGGTCCAGGTCCTCGATGCCTGGGAGATCACGCGGGGCGATCCCGCCATGCCCATCGCTATCATTGACACCGGAATGGACCTCTCCCACCCCGACTTGGTGGACAAACTGTGGGTCAATCCGGGTGAGATCCCCGGCAATGGCGTGGACGATGACGGCAATGGCTACATTGACGACGTGCATGGCTATGATTTCGTCAGCGGGGACGGTGAGCCGCAGGATGACTATGGCGCGGGCCACGGCACCCACGTGTCGGGCATCGCCGCCGCGGCCACCGATGACGGCCTGGGCGTGGCGGGGATGGCTCCGGCCAACCCACTGATGGCCCTGAAGGTATTGGATAGCAGCGGGGAGGGCACCTATTTCGACATAGCCCAGGCCATTGACTACGCCCTCGCCCAGGGCGCTCGTGTGATGAACCTCAGCTTGGGTGGCACAGATGCCAGTGACGTGCTGGCCGAGGCAGCGCAGGCGGCCACCGCTGCTGGAGCCCTTCTGGTGGCCGCTGCCGGCAACGACACCGGTGGAAACCCTGTGTACTATCCGGCGGCCTACGACGAGGTGCTGGCTGTGGCAGCCACCGACAGTAACGACGGCATCGCCAGTTTCTCTGTGCGCCACCCCTACGTGGATGTCGCCGCTCCGGGGGTGACTGTCTACAGCACCTATCGTGGAGGGACATACGGCTATATGAGTGGCACCTCCATGTCCACGCCTCACGCCTCCGGCCTGGCCGCGCTGCTGTGGGGGGCGGATCCCACCCTGACTCGGGAGGAGGTGGTGGAGCGGATTGTGAAGAGCGCCGAGGACCTGGGCACGCCAGGCAAGGATGACTACTACGGCTGGGGTCGCATCAATGCCCGATCCGCCCTGTGCATAGTGAGCGCATCCTTTTTGGTCACCCCCTCCACGTTGACATTCATGGCTGATGCCCATTCTCTCTCCGTACCCCTCTCCAGGACGGTACAGATCACTAATGGGGGCTGCATTCCTCTAACCTGGACTGCAACCATCTCTCCCCCTTCGGCAAGCTGGACCCATCTGACCCCTGTGAGCGGCACGCTGGAGCAGGGAGGCTCACAGTCCCTCCGGGTCGAAGTGGACCCCACGGAACTGGGGGAGGCCTACGGGGACTACACTTCCCAGATCCAGTTCCTCTCTCCCGAGAAGGCTATAGTGGACATCCATCTCCACTACGTACCTCAGCTCTATCAACTCATCCTTCTCCCCGTCTACAAGGATACTCCACTGACTCTCCTATCACCCCTTCGACAGGCTCAGGACGCCGCTACGCACCACCCCTGAACCCCAAAGACCCAACTGAGCCAGATCCACTTTCAGGGAACGAGTGAAGAGGCAGAATTTACCCTGGCCAAGACAAGCCATCATCCCCGACGGCTGGCCCTACCGCCTGACCGCTGCGGAGCCAGCGGTGGCCATCCTGCTGTGCCGGGCGGATTGAGGGCCCGACGCCGGCCGACGTGGCCGCCCGTGCCACAGGCTTAACCCCCCTACGCAGGCGAAACTGATGAGGTACAAGAGCAGGAAGGGGATGGCACCCCATGCGCCGTGCACCCAGGCTACGCCTAGGGCCGCCAGAGCGTAGAGCGCCGCGCCCATCTCGGCCCAGGTGATGCGATCCCACGGCAGCGTGTAGCGACTGCCGGCCCAATGGTCACGGGAGGACTCAACGCGAAACTTGGGCGTCCGCTGGAAAGGGCTGTGTCTTCCCAGCAAGGCCTCCACCACCGCCCAGGTGTTGTTGACCGCGATGCCCATCCCCAACAAGAGGACCAGGGGCAGGGCCAGCAGGCGGCGGGGCCAGTCGGGATAGAGGGCCTGCTGGCCCAGGGCGAAGAGGAGAAGCGGCCCCAGCCCGGCCAGACCCAGGTAGCTGACCGCTCGGCCCAGATGGATGTCTCCCCACAGCAGGGGCAGCGAGAGAAGCAATAGACCCAATATCAAGGGATGGATCAGATAGCCGCTGAGGTGAAGCAGCCCCTCGATCTGCTGAGCGAGAGGAATGGGCGCGCGGAGCAGTCGGGGGGCCAGCCTCAGCAGGCATTGGGTAGCGCCTTTGGCCCAGCGGAACTGCTGGCGTTTGAGGGCCTGTATCTGGGGGGGCAGCTCGGCCGGAGCCTGGATGTGGGGCAGGTACAGGCACTCCCAGCCCGCCAGTTGCGCCCGGTAGCTGAGGTCCATGTCCTCGCAGATCGTCTCACCCCGCCAACCACCGGCCTCCTTGATGCCAGCCCGCCGCCATACCCCCGCACTGCCGTTAAAGTTCACGAACAGTCCGCTCCGGTTGCGCGCCCACTGCTCCACCCCGAAGTGGCCATCCAGGATCAGGGCCTGGGCCCGCGTCAGGGGGGAGTAAGCACCGTTGAGGTGTCCCCAGCGGGCCTGGATCAGCCCCAGGCGGGGCTGATCCCTAAAGTGGGGAATAGTGCGCTGTAGAAAATCGCGCGGCGGGAGGAAATCGGCGTCGAAGATGGCGATGAACTCGCCGCGAGCCTGCCTCATCCCCTCCGCCAGTGCGCCCGCCTTGAACCCGCTGCGCTCCTGGCGGTGCAGGAGGGTGATATCCACCCCTCGCGCACGGTGAAAGGCCACTCGCGCCCGGGCCAGGGCGGTGGTCTCATCGGTCGAATCATCCAGCACCTGGATTTCGAGCCGGTGGGGAGGATAGTCCAGCACTGCGGCGGCGTCAATGAGCCGCTGTACCACATGGGCCTCGTTATAGATGGGCAGTTGCACCGTCACCCGTGGTGCCCCCTCCAGAGGCGGGGTCGGCACTCGCTGGTGACGATGGGTGAGATAGAGCAGGCTCAGCGCCAGTCCATTGAGTCCATAGAGGGCCAGCAGCGAGGCCGTGATCAGGTAGAGGAGTCCGATAGGATGCACTACGGATATATCCCTCTCAACAGCGTCGCCCGGTGCACCCGATCAATGGCCAGGATGAGGGCCGCCGTGCGGTTGTCCACCCCTTTCCGCTGGGCAACGGAGAGGACCTCATGGAAACTGCGGACCATGACCTGCCTCAACTGAAAGTTGATCTCATCCTCCGTCCAGAAGAAGTGCTGTAACCCCTGCACCCACTCGAAGTAGGACACCGTGACCCCGCCGGCGTTGGCCAGGATATCGGGCAGGATGAACACGCCTTTTTCTATCAATGCCTGATCTGCCTGGGGCGTGGTGGGGCCGTTGGCCCCTTCGGCCAGGATGCGGGCCTGGACACAGTCCGCGTTGGAGGCGGTGATCGCGCCCTCCAATGCAGCGGGGACGAGGACGTCGCACTTCAAGGCCAGGAGTTCCTCGTTGGTGATGCGGTCGCTGCCCGGATAGCCCACCACGGTGCCCGCCTCTCGCTTATGTCGGAGCACGTCACGGGGGTCCAGCCCGTGGGGGTTGTAGATGCCCCCCTGAGAGTCGCTGACGGCGATGACCTGGCATTCCTCATCGTGGAGCAGAGCGGCGCTGACGCTGCCCACGTTGCCAAAACCCTGCACCGCCACCGTGGCCTCTGAGGGCTTCATCTCCAGATACTTCAGGGCCTCCAGGATGACAAAGGTCACTCCCCGTCCCGTGGCCTCGTATCGGCCCAGCGAGCCGCCGATCTCCACCGGCTTGCCGGTCACCACCGCCGGAGTGGAGTAGCCACGGTGCATGGAATAGGTGTCCATGATCCAGGACATGACCTGGGGGTTGGTCCCCACGTCGGGGGCCGGAATGTCCCCCTCAGGGCTCATGAGGATAGCGGTCTCGGTGGCGTAGCGTCGGGTAAGGTTCTCCAGCTCGCTAAGGGAGAGCGCCTTGGGATCACAAACCACACCCCCTTTGGCCCCACCGTAGGGGATGTTGACCACCGCACACTTCCAGGTCATCAACATGGCCAGGCCCCGCATTTCATCCAGAGTCACGTCAGGGTGATAGCGGATGCCCCCTTTGGTGGGCCCCAGGATGGCACTGTGATGCACCCGGTAGCCGGTGAAGAGCTTCACCGACCCATCATCCATCTTCACCGGGAAGTTGACGGTCAATTCGCGCTTGCAATGGCGGAGCATCTCGGCGATGTCCGCTTTGAGGTCCACATACTGGGCTGCCCTGTCGAACTGGGCCAGCGCCATCTCATAGGGATTCTGAACCGGTTCTGTCACGGTGTCCTCTCCTGCATCTTCATGGTGGTCAGTTGCTCTTGGAGAAGTTGAGCGGCCAACTGGGGGTCGGCCTGGCCCCGCGTGGCCCGCATCACCTGGCCGATGAGGAAGCGCAGCACGGCCTCCTTCCCGTCCAGGTACTCCTGCACGGGGCGGGGGTTCTCCTGCAGGACACCAGCCACGATGCGGCTCAGTTGATCCTCGTCGCCAATGCGGGCCAGCCCTCGCTCCTCGACGATCTGCGCCGCCGCCCGCCCCGTCTGGAACATGGTAGCCAGCACCTCCTTGGCGGTGGGGCGGTTGATAGTCCCCTTTTGCAGCAGGCCCACCAGCTCCACGAGGCCCTGCGGCCTCACTTTCACCTCCTCGATGGAGAGGTTCGCCTCGCGCATGAGGCCGAACAGCTCGCTGGTGATCCAGTTGGCCGCCTCCTTGGAGTCCAGGCCAGCAGCCACTGTAGCCTCGAAGTAATCGGCCACCGCCCCGTCAGCCGCCAGCAACTGGGCGTCGTACTCGGACAGGCCATGCTGCTCCCTGAAGCGCTGCGCCTTGGCCTCCGGCAGCTCCGGGAGTTGGGCTGTGATCTTCTCCACCCACTCCCGGCTGATGAGCAGCGGTGGCAGATCGGGCTCCGGGAAATAGCGGTAGTCGTCGGCGTACTCCTTGGAGCGCTGAACCACCGTCCGTCCGGCCGACTCATCCCAGCCCATGGTCACCTGTTCGATTCGGCCTCCGGCCTCCAAGACGCGCCTCTGTCGCTGGATCTCATACTCCAGCGCCAGCTTCACCGAGCGGAAGGAGTTGAGGTTTTTCACCTCCACTTTGACACCCAGTGTGTCGCTTCCGGCGGGGCGCAGAGAGATATTGGCTTCGCAGCGCATGGCCCCCTTCTCCATGTCGCCGGTGGAGACGCCCAGATAGCGGAGGATGGTGCGCAGGGCGATGAGGTACTGTCGCGCCTCCTCCGGGGTGCGGATGTCCGGCTCGGAGACAATCTCCATGAGGGGTACGCCGGAGCGGTTGAAATCAATGAGCGAGTAGGAGTCCACGTGGGTCAGCTTCGCCGTGTCTTCCTCCAAATGCACCCGTCGGATACGGATACGCTGTCTCACCCCATCGGCTTCAACGTCCAACCAGCCGTTGATGCACAAAGGCAACTCGTACATGCTGATCTGGTAGTTCTTCGGCAGATCAGGGTAGTTGTAGTTCTTCCGGGCGAACACTGCCGTCTCCGCGATGTCACAGTGCAGCGCCAGACCGGTCATGATCACCTGCTCCACCGCCCGTTGGTTGATGGTCGGCAGCACGCCCGGCATGCCGGTGCACACCGGGCAGGTGTGGGTATTGGGCGGCGCGCCAGCGTAGTCGGCGCTGCAGCCGCAGAACATCTTCGATTGGGTCAGAAGCTGAGCGTGCACTTCCATGCCGATGATGGGTTGGTAATCTCTGCCTTCATTCATACTTTTCCTCCCCGGCCCAGATAGTGCGTTCGGCGTGCGTCAGTGAAGCTGGTATCAAGTCCTGCAGGTCTTCCTCGCTCCAGGCCTCGCCCACATCCACAGCGGTGCGTTGTGCCCGTAGCGCTCTTGCAAGAAGGTGACAAATCGGAGCAATCCCAGGCCCATTGCCAGCCGGAAGATGGCGTTCGTTTGCTGCCAGCGTAGGGCAATGGAGGCTGCCCTTTGCTCTTCGGCTTCCACGGCCGCCACCGATCCCGAAATTCCTGGGCCGGTTGGCTGTCCATCATGCTTTCCCTCTCATCGCGCGCCCCTCGATCGGCGATGGCGTCCAGCTTCATCAGGCTCACATCGGTGAGGCTGGCCACAGCACTCCGGCTACCTCGTCCGGCGGCTCCAGTAAAGCGTAGCCGTAGCCGAAAAAGCCTACACCATAGCCCTCGATCTCCAGAAGCAGGTTGCCGACGACGTCCTCGAGCACGTGCACAATGCGCCCTTTGCGCAGCGCAGTCACGATCTCAGCCCGGCTATCGTCGAGCAACTCATCGGTCTCGGAGAAGAAGTCCAGGTCTACCGAGGCACGATGGCCTAATCGCAGGGCCAGGGCCGTGCCGCGGGCCAGGTAGAAACGGCGGGAAAACGGCTTTGGCCCGATCTCGGTCAGAAGTTCTCGTAGCAGAGGTGGCACAACCTCCCAATGGGGATTCGTCAGTACAGCCATGCACCGCGCCTCCGTTGCTGATAGTCACGGATGTCAAGGTAGTTCACCCACAGACGGAAACGGTGGCGGGACAATCGCCCTGAGCCAGCCTGACGCACCCACTCGCGCACCCGTTCCCGTCCGTAGCGGGCAAACAGCCACTGTATCTCCTGCTGACATCCCAGGGCCAGAGTGCGCTCGATGATGGTGAAGGCATCGCGCTTCGGGTCCAGCTTCTCCAGGGTGTATTCCTGGAAACAGGGCCGCAGGCTGACGGGGATGCCGTTGGGGGTGAAAGTCAGATCATTCTCCATACAACCAGTCCTCCTCAGGGTTATACCCGCTTCGATTCGGGTTTTCCCTGTCCAGTTCCCATTTCAGGGGGTTAAGGCGGATGTATTTCCGGATGGGGCCCAGTTCATCTTCACTGCGGATGATGTGTTCATAGTAGTTGCGCTGCCAGACCGGGGCGCCCGGCGTCCTACGGATGCGGTTAATGCGTCGTGCCGTAACCGATTTGAAATTGCCGACGATTGCCCCCAACGAACCAGACGCCACGCCACGCGGTAGGGGCGAGGCATTCCCCAACGGTCCTTCCATTGACCGTGCGGCTTCGTCGGACAGGCCCGCTCTGGTTGACGATGGCACTTCTCTGGAATGCCTCACCCCTACGTTTTCGTCGTTTGTAATCCAGATTATACCGTGCGCGTGGTTAGGCATCGCCACGAATTCATCCAACTGTACCTGGCGGAAATGGTGTGGGATGCGTTGCCACATCGTTTCCGCCACCCGCCGCAACACAAGGTCCTCGAACAGGCATTCTCCGTTGTGGGTGCAGATGGTGACGAAATACGCCCCTGGCCGAGTGTAATCCCACCAGCGCAATCGGATGGAACGCCGGTGGTGTTTCCCTGGATGATAACGCTGAGCTGTTGGTTTATTCATGGGTCCACCTCCCAGCCCGGGCTGGCCCTCCTCGCTGCTGATAGGCGATCCGCACCTTGACCAGGGATGGCAGCCCGTTCGTCTGTGCTGACCGGGCTGGGCTGAGGAGGCGAGGGTTAGGAGGAGAATTCGATTCCTCCTACAGAGTGGCTTCGACACGTGGGGGAGCTTGCCATTTTTCACAAAGTGTAGTATACTTGGATTGACAAAGCTGGGTGGCCAGGCGATCCCCCGTATCCACCCGGGGGCAGGACCTGGCTGTGAGGGCCACACGACAGGCCTGCCCCGGCTTTGTTGTTTTTAGCACACTGCGAGAAGTTCCCTCACACCAATTCGTTGGTTTGGCTCCCGATCTCCCCGGTAGGTCGCCAATGCTACACTGTGTGCTTGTGCACCTTTCCCAATCCGCTGGAAAATGATCTGCTGGCTGGTCAGATCAGGGCACTCTCCTCGTAGATGCCGTAACAGGTGCTCTTTGATGGTGGGCTCCCACCCCTCGTACTCTTGGTCAACGGTGATCAATTCCAGGGTAGCCACGTAGGGTCTCAGTAGCAAGATAAGCCCTGCTGCAAACAACCTGATCCCGATGAGGCGCTTGCGCAGGCCGGTCGCCTTGAGCTGTTGATAACATTGCCGTTTGACCTCGGTCGGGATGAGGATTGCGGCCTGGATGTCGTCCGAAAAGGCGAGGACTGTATCATCGGACAGCACATCGGTGCGGCCGCTTTGATCCACTTCGATGTCGTGCAAGATGGACTCATACTCGTACCGGGAACTGTTGGCGACCCGCTCATCCAACTCTACGAGAGACTGAATCCCGACCAGAAATGCCCCACGTCCTCCTGCCTCAGCCCTTTGCTGAAGATAGGATAGAACTGCACATCCTCGCCGTCTACCACCAGTTTGGGGTGTAGGTTCCAGCCTATCTTGGCCACAGGGAAGAGGATGACAGGCCCGCCTTGCATGAGGATATCACTTGCATCGGAAAGGAGACGGCGTAGAAAGCGGCCAGACTCACGATCTTGCATCCGTAGCAGAAGGCGGTCCAGCCCTTCCACCTTCACCTGACGAGGAGGTATTTCACCGTGCTGCAACAGTCGCAGGAAGGTGATGAGGCTGATGGTCTCCTCAACGTCCTCGATCTTCCGGCTCAGCAGGTTGCGCTCCACGAAGTTATACCCCGAATGCAGGTTCTTCTTGTTCATACTTCTCGTCATCCTACAGCAGCGGTTTTGTGGTTGGCGCCAGTGAGCTACGGGTCAACTCGGCCAGGGAGCGCCACGTCCGATCACCGCTCTTGCGGTACAGGTGTTCCAGCACGGCTACGAGTTCGTCTCTGGTCCAGCGGCCCAGGAGCCACTGCACAGGCTGCCTGGCTTTGTAGGTAGCGTACAGGTAGTGCGCGATGTCAATGAGTGGCAGGTCTCTATCTCGTTCCATCTCCCGCTCGATGAAGGCCATGCGCTGGCCGGGAGTAGCCACCGTCATCTGCTTGCGCTTGGTGAGCAGGTATTCCCGTTTGGTGAACAGGTCCAGGCTGCCGCCGCCGGTGACCAGCCGTTTGCGCAACTCGTCGGCACTCACCGTCTTCTGGCCGGCGATGTAGAGCAGGTAGAGTTTGGTGGTCTCATCCAGGCTGGCCGGCAGGAGCTTGAGTTCGTAGGATTTGATGAGCGAGTCCACCAGGTCGTCCAGGTCCTCCACGGCCTGGTCAACGTCTACCCGTTGGCCTTCTTTGAAGACGTTGGGCCAGTGTTTGGAGTATAGCTCCAGGCAGCGGCCCATGACGATGACGAACAGATCGGCATCCGAGATGCCCCGGCCCGAGGTCTTGATCCGCTCCACCGACTCCTGGGCAGCGAAGTAAATCTCGTCCTTCAGCGCCTCCCAACTGACGGTTTGACCATCCCCTTTGCGCTTGCGGCAGACGAAGGGGATGTCGTAGGACACACCCCTGGATTCCAGCAAATGGGTCGAAGTCTTCATCTCGGAGTGTATGGGATAGACGGACGTCACATAGAATCCAGCTTCCAAGATGGATTGCAGCACAGATTTCCAGGCCCAGGTCTCCTTGTGGTGGAAAGTAAAGACGAACAGCCCATCGTCTTTAAGTACTCGGTTGCACTCTTTGAAGACCCTGGTGAGTCCTCGAAAAAAGAAACCTTCGTCTTTGTCCGCGGTGTCGTTCTTGACGATTTCCCTGGCCTTGGGAGAGTAACTTGGTTCAAAGGCGGGGTACCTGTCTTTCAGAGCCAGCCTGAGCCACACGTAGAAGAAGTCGGCCAGTTCGGCATACATCACATTGTCGCAATACGGCGGATCAGTGACCACAGCGTCTACCGAACCGTCAGGGATAAAGGATAGGTCTTCGGCAGTTTGTGCTCTCAGCAAGGTATTGCCATCACTTTTGAGCGATTCAACGGCTTGTACCAACTTAGCCGTTGCAGTGTCTCCGACCTTCTTTTTCGCGCTCCCATCTCTCTCGAACGGTCTCAATGCGTATGCTAAGCCCCTTTTTGTTTTGGCAAACTTGGCAATGAATGTGCCGGCACCAATGTTTGTGCCCCACGGGTTATTCTCCAATGGCACGTTGGTCACCCAATATGCATGTCGCGCAAAGAGATGTCCACTCTGGAATCTAGTTGTGTGATACGAGACCAGCATGTTACTATAGTCGAGAGAATCCGATAATGTTAGCAACATTAACTCCTGGGCATTCTCATCCCGTATGTTCAGAATCTCTTTCAACAGCATAGAAAGACACAAAAGCTGCCGTTCGTTGACCTTGACTGTCTAACTATCACTTCTTCACGGCGGCAGACTGCTGCTGGATGTGAACGTGGTGCGGCGGGCGGCATGCTGATGGACTAGAGAGCGCATC
>Ga0209609_10000815_pt1 | contig 18263 bp, 18 predicted proteins | sample LakKivw325mmetaG_FD_184136 | JGI IMG/M metagenome (GOLD analysis project Ga0209609, IMG submission 184136) | Anoxic lake water microbial communities from Lake Kivu, Rwanda to study Microbial Dark Matter (Phase II) - Lake Kivu water 325m metaG... | ecosystem: Environmental > Aquatic > Freshwater... | reverse complement strand
AGCTGACATATGCCTTGAAGCACTGAGGGACTTTGGGCGCATCGACTGAGGTAACGGTGGTTAGGGGGTGAGAGTTTCCATCACCCCCTCATTGATAAAGGCTGTTTCGCTTGACAAGGGCAAATTAGTATTACGCTGTAATATCTAAGGCGCTTTTGTACGGGGTTTTTGCAAATAACTATAGGTGAAAGCTGGCGATGAAGTGGTTGAAATTTTTTGTTCGGCGTATCGATGACCTCAACACTGGTATCACGAAAACTGTCAGCTGGTTAGTCGTGGTTACCATGTGCATTACAGTCTACGACGCGTCAATGAGGTATTTATTCAACGACCCAACTATCTGGGCTTACCAATTGGGTGGACTACTTCTTGCTCCCTTCTGGTTGCTGGCTGGAGGCTATGTTCTTGCACAAGACGCCCATGTCCGTATGGATGTGTTCTATCGGCGCCTTACCCCTAGGAAGCAGGCAATTTTGGACCTGGTTACCTACACGTTTTTCTTCTTTTACTGTAGCTTGATACTGATATACGGATGGAACTATTTCTGGCTGTCCTTTATTCGTCAAGACCATCTCAGCATGACGATGTGGAAACCCCTTCTCTGGCCATTTAAGGTGTGGCTGCCTGTAGGAGCCGGCCTCATCCTGCTTGCTGGCATAGCTAAATATATCCGTGACCTCTATATAGCCATCACCGGGAGGCAGCTAGAATGAGTATTGAGTGGATTACGATACTCTTTTTTGGTGGCATGCTGGTAATTCTGGCGACAGGGCTGCCTATAGCCTTCGGCCTGGGTGGTCTGAGCTTAGCACTGGCTTTCTTCTTGTGGGGACCTGAGTCGGTCAGTATGGCGCTCCTCGGAACCATTAGCATAGTGAAATACACCCTTCTGGTATGCGTCCCCCTGTTTTTATTTATGGGGATGATGATGTACTATTCAGACATTGCCGACGACCTCTACACTGCATTTGAATATTGGTTAGCTCCAATTCCGGGCTGTCTGGCAGCAGCTACAGTCGGGGTTTGCACTGTATTTGCCGCTATAGTGGGTTCTGAGGAACCGGCCATCATGACTATGGGGAGCGTCGCCTTACCCCTGATGCGCAAGCGGGCATACGACAAGTCTATAGCCTTGGGGTGTATCATGGCGGGAGGGGCACTAGGGTTTCTCATCCCACCCAGCATCATTGCCATCCTCTATGCTTGTATCGCTAAGCAGTCGGTGGGTATGCTCTTTGCCGGGGGGCTTTTCCCAGGGCTAGTGCTATCCAGCCTATTTATTACCTATATAATTATCAGAAGCAAAATTCAGCCACATCTAGCTCCGACTATACCAAAAGCAGACAGGCCCCCGTGGAGAGAAAAGGTGAGATGCCTCAGGGGTGTCATCATCCCGGCAGCCATCATCCTGGCAGTGACAGGGTCAATTATTTCGGGACTAACCACCCCGGTAGAGGCTTCGGCTGTAGGTGCCGTGGGTAGCATAGTAGCTGTTGCCATCAAGCGCCGGCTTAGCTTGAAAATTATTCAAGACTCACTCTTAACCAGCATAAGGCTCACCACTTTGATGATGTGGATATTCATGGCGGCATTAACCTTCGGTCAAATCTATAATGCCCTGGGAGCCAGAGAAGTAATAGAAACGGTCATGACTGCCCTGCCGATAGGACGCTGGGGCGTTATCATACTGATACAGCTCACTTTCTTCATACTGGGGATGTTCTTGGATGATACAGCCATCCTGTTCATCACCATGCCTATCTATATCCCAATAATCATTGAACTGGGTTTTGACCCAATATGGTTTGGGGTCCTTTACCTGGTCAATATGCAAATGGCTTACCTGACGCCACCCTTCGGTTACTGCCTGTTCCTGATGAAGGGGGTAGCTCCAAAAGATATCGGCATGGGAGATATTTATCGTTCTGTTATACCTTTCGTCGCAATTCAGGGGCTCGGGCTGGCGATCATTATGATATTCCCTCAGATAGTTCTGTGGCTTCCCCACCTCGTATTCGGTGGAGGATAAAGGAGGTGAATGAATTTAGTATTTTGTGATCAACTCTTGATAACCAAAAGGAGGAGCTAAAGATGAGTGTTCGCTATGATGCAGCAATTAAACAATCACAGAAATACCTTGACTTTATTGCCAAGGAGGAGCTGACTAAGAAGGAAAAGGATTGGGTTGTACGTGAATCTGTTGAAGGATTCCGTGACAATGTAAATCCCGGGTTTCTGGAATACAGGAAATCGGTTTCCACAGACTACACTGCTGTGGAATGGAAAGATTCCGGAGTCCACTTTACCGATATATATGGGAAGGAATTCATTGACTGCTTGGGCGGGTATGGCATCTATAACGTTGGTCACCGCCACCCCAAGGTCATGGCAGCGGTTATGAACCAACTAAAGCGTCAAGCCCTGCACAGCCAGGAACTCTTGGACCCGCTACGTGCCATGTTATCCAAGCTGGTGGAAATGATTACCCCCGGGGATTTACAGTACAGTTTTCTCACCAACAGCGGTACCGAGTCTGTTGAAGGAGCCTTGAAGCTGGCTCGCTTGCATAGTAAACGTACTGGTTTTATTGCCGCCGTTGGGGCATTCCATGGCAAGTCTATGGGTTCTCTCAGTGGTACTTCTAAGTATGTTTTCCGTAAGCCCTTCCTACCCCTGGTCCCCGGCTTCAGACATGTCCCCTATGGTGATGCTGACGCCTTAGAAAAGGCAGTAGCTAGTGCGGCATTTACCGGCGAGGATATTGCGGCCGTGATTTTAGAGCCCATCCAAGGCGAAGGGGGAATAATTATTCCACCCGACGATTATTTCCCCAAGGTTCGTGAAATCTGTGACCGCTATGGTGTTCTCCTCATTGCCGATGAGGTACAAACTGGAATGGGACGGACTGGCAAGATGTTCTGCGTGGAACATTATGGTGTTGTCCCCGATATACTCTGCTTGGGCAAGGCGTTTGGAGGCGCCGTAATGCCTATTGGTGCCTTTGTCTCCACCAAAGAAATTTGGCAGGAGATGACCCCCAACCCGTTCATACATACTACGACCTTTGGTGGCAACCCAATTGCCTGTGCCGCTGCCATTGCCGCTATTAATGTTACTCTAGAAGAGCGGCTGCCCGAGCAAGCTGCCGAAAAGGGTAACTATTTTATTCCTAAGTTAGTTGACCTGATGGGCAAGTATCCGAATATTTGTGCTGAGGGTCGCGGCCGTGGTTTGATGATCGGGATGGAGTTCACCTCCAACGAAGCCGGTTACGAGGTAGCTAAAGGTCTCTTTGAACATGGCGTTCTGGTAGCCGGCACTCTGATAAACGCCAAGACGCTCCGTATTGAGCCGCCACTGACAATCACTAAGGCCGACCTTGACAAGGTTCTGGAGATTCTTGACAAGGTCTTTGCTGAGGTGTCAAAAAGGTTTAGTTAGGAGGCCCTTTAAAAGGGGGCAATTCGGAGTTTCTGAACTGAAAACTAAGCCGAAGGGAGGAATGTCCCTCCCAGTAGCCTGGGGGCACATTAAATGAAACAGAGATTACCTTGGGGAGGTCTCTCTGCTGATAGCGTTGAGGAAGCTGACCTAGTAGTTATGGGTATTCCGTTCGACGGTGCGGTCAGCGCGGGGAGGGGGGCAGCTGCTGCGCCTGACCGCCTGCGGGAGCTATCACAGATCCTGCCCCCCGTCACCGAAGAGGGGATGGTTTTTAGTAGCTTGAAGCTATGGGATGAGGGTAATGTTCCAGCTCACCTGAATTGGGAAAAATACTTTGGCGAGGTGAAGCTGCAGGCTTACAACTTGATCGCTAGAGAGAAGTTCTGTCTTTTCCTTGGGGGCGACCACTCCATCTCCATCCCGCTGGAGATGGCCTTTGCTGAAGCCCATGCCGGCGAAAAGGTAGGGATAATCCACTTCGATTCCCACAGTGATATCGCCGATGAATACGATGGGCACCGCTGGTCCCACGCCTGTACTCAGCGCCGAGCCCTAGAACTCCCCAACGTTGAGCCGACCGGGCTGACCCTAGTGGGAATCCGCTCTTACTTAGAGGACGAACTGGAGTTCCTTGCCAAGCACCCTGAGATCCGGGTAATCAGCGCCAAGGAGATCTACTACCAAGGGCTGGCGCACACCTATACGGTGATTAATGAGCGCTACCGGGGCTACCGGTCTATTTATTTCTCCATCGATATCGACGTGCTGGACCCTGCCTTCGCCCCGGGTACTGGTACCCCTGAGGGTGGTGGTCTGAGCACCCGGGAGTTAATGGAATTGGTCAAGGAGATTATAACTCACTTGCCGGTGAAAGCGGTGGATATCGTGGAAGTCTCACCTCCCCTTGACTGCGCGAATATCACCTGCTGGGCTGCCCTGAAGGTGATTTACGAGATCTTCGGGGGAGTAGTCGGTCGGAAAAGGCAGCGCGGGTTGGGCCCAGCAGTGACCTAGCAAAAACAGAGTAGCTAGGAGATGAAACATAAGGTAAGTGTGGATATTAACAATAAGCAGAAAACTCACGCTGTAGCAGCAATGTTAAACCGAAGGCGGAGGGAAATATGAAACTAATATTGGATGCAGAAAAATGTACCGGATGCAAAATATGTGAGTTAGCTTGTTCAGCTAAACATCAGGGGGTTTTTAACCCCAAGAAAGCGCATCTAAGAATAAACGACAATTATACGGAGACAGGCAGGGAAACAAGGCTAAAGTCTTGCACCTTGTGCCTGAAGTGCGTAGAGACCTGTCCTGCAGAAGCCATAACTTTTAACGGCAAATGGCTTGTCATTGATGATGGGCTCTGCACTGGCTGTGGGGATTGTGTTGATGTTTGCCCTGAAGGAGTAATCTTTTTAAATAGCGAGGGTATGGCGGCGATTCCTAACTTTTGTGAGGGTAATCCCTTTTGCATTGAGTGGTGTCCGCAGGAAGCGCTCTATAAAGAGGAGGACGTAGCATGAGCTACAGATGGAAAATACTTCGTGTCAACCTTAGTACCGGAAGTGTGGCGAAGGAACCTTTAAACAAGGGCTGGACTGAAAAATACTTTGGGGGGCGAGGTTTAGGGGCAAAATACCTATATGAGGAACTTGGAGGGGGTGTTGAACCGCTATCGCCGGAAAATAAACTTATTCTGGTTACTGGCCCTTTGACAGGAACAATCGTGCCGTGCTCAGGCAAGTTAGCTATTATTAGTAAATCACCAGCCACGGGGATTATTCTTGATTGCGCTATCGGAGGCTCTTTTGCCGCACAGCTTAAATTTGCTGGCTATGATATGCTGATTGTCGAGGGACAAGCCGAGAAGCCGGTTTATCTGGCAATTAATGATGATGATGTGGAAATTCGTAGTGCTGCCCATTTGTGGGGTAAGGGTATTTTTGAAACTGAATCGCGACTACATGATGAACACGGGATGGAGGCAGTGGTGTTAAGTATTGGCCCCGCTGGTGAAAACCTGATTCCATTTGCCTGTATTGGTTCGGAATACTACCGCCAGGCCGGCCGGGGTGGTATCGGCTCTGTCATGGGAAGCAAGAGGTTAAAGGCCATTGTCTGCTCCGGCAGTAAGGATGTAATTGTCCCTGACATGCCACGCCTTTTGGAGTTAGTTAGAAAGGCGATTCGTGAGGATGTACTAACCGATACCAATCTTTGGGCTCATATTGGAGGCACACCGACGATTGTTGAGATGAGCAATTCTTCTGGGGTTTTCCCGACCAGAAACTATCAGGATGGTGTGTTTGAGGGTGCCCAAAAAATTAACGCTGATAGTATACGGAAGCTTCGACCGCATAAAAAGGCCTGCTTTGCTTGTGCTCTGGGTTGTGGGAATTACTTATGTATAGCAGATAGTACTGTAGAGGGGCCAGAGTATGAAACCCTGGCATTAACTGGAGCTAACTGTGGGGTGGATGATCTAGGAGCAATAGTCAGATTCAACGCTGACTGTGATGACCTGGGGATAGACACAATCTCTTTGGGCAACGTGCTGGGCTTTGCCATGGAGATGACGGAAAAGGGGATGAGAGATTTTGGCATTCGATTTGGCGATGTAGAGACTTATCTTAAAATGCCCAGGCTGGTTGCCTACCGGGCAGGGGTAGGAAAGGAGTTAAGTCGAGGGGTGAAGCAGCTAGCCAAGACATACGGTGGCGCTGAATTTGCCATGCAAGTGAAAGGGCTAGAATTACCTGGCTACGACCCGCGCGGTTCTTGGGCAATGGGCTTGGCGTACGCTACCGCCGCCCGTGGCGGCTGTCATATGAGCGCCTGGCCTGTTGCTGATGAGGCTTTTGGTAAACTTGACCCATTTACCATTGAAGGAAAGGCTCAACTGGTGATAACTGGACAGCACTATAATGCCATCAAGTTTTCCCTTATCCTGTGCGATTTCTGGGCACTTAGTATGGGTACCATGAGTGAAATGGTATCCTGTGTGCTTGGCCGTGAGATTTCTGTTGCTGAACTTGCAAAAGCGGGGGAGCGCATCTGGAATCTACTCAGACTATTTAATGTTAGGGAAGGTTTTAAGGCAGCCGACGATACTCTGCCCGCCCGGGTCTTTAAAGACCCGCTGAAATCCGGCACTCCTGCTGGGCGAGTGCTGCCGCGTGATCAGTTCGACTCCATGCTGCGGGAATACTACCAACTTCGTGGTTGGGATAGCAACGGAGCCCCTACACCAGAGAAGCTAAAAGAATTGGAAATGTAATTGGTGGCAAATGGCAGTAGTCTGGGTTCGCACCTATGGGTCGCTATCTTCATACTCTGTTGAAGAGGATGTAGGCAAAGGAGACGGTGCCCCACTAGTGTTCCAAGGAAGAAGAGTGAAAGTAGGGGAAGTTTTTCCTAGGTTGCATATTCCTGAAGAGGCAGTGTCGTTTGTTGCTATAAACGGTGCGAAAGCTGCTAAGGATGCCTGGGTAACAGATGGGGACAAGGTAGCTATTTTCCCCTTGGTAGCCGGTGGTTAACAGTAGAGGCTAAATACATCTATGTCTGGCTAAGGCTGTTAAAAGCCTGGATTGAACGTGAATGCACTGTGACCCCTCTTGAGTGCCTGCATTTTACCAAACACAATGGGCAAGAATCTTGGAAGTTGGTTTAAGAATTGATAGTCTTTGCAATCAGCTCTCCCCTTCGGGCTTTGGACAGATTGGATGGTCCAAAATGGGGCTGCAATAGCAGTTATTTAAGGCGACAAACAATGTTTCCCCAGAGGTCTTTATTTTGGGTTGCTAACCCTTCAGCAGCAACAGGCGAACTTCGTCCCCTTCTGCAGCTGAATCTTGGCACTTGGTGATGGAACAAAAAGAGGTAGTAAAACAACAACACAGTTTATTAAGGTAACGAAGGCATATTCAACAGACCATCGGATTGTGATCCAACACTTCGCTAAAATGTGTAAAATAGAGCCGTCTTGATATATAATTGTCCAAGGGATTTAGACTCTTAATAATTTACTATGAGGCCTGTCCGAGATGATATGCCCGGTTTGTAACAGCGACATGATAGTTGTTGAGCACAACAAGATTGAGCTTGATTACTGCACCAACTGCCACGGGGTTTGGTTAGACTCTGGAGAACTTGAGCTTTTGGTTGAGTCCGCGGGGTTTGAGAGTCCAAAACCGCTTCTAACTAATCTAGCCGACTCAACCGAAGCGAAGTCACCAGAAAAGAAGCGAAGATGCCCTATATGCGTTCAGAAAATGAGGAAGATAGTAATCGGCCAAGAACCTGAAATACTCATTGACGTCTGTCGGCACGGGGACGGACTCTGGTTTGACGGTGGCGAGCTCGGTCACCTGGTGGGACATCTAATTAGGAAACCGGTGGAAAAGCCGACCCCACAGCAAGAGATTTTCGCTTTCCTGCAAGAAGTATTTAAAACCAAGGAATAAATAGGAGGTACCTATGATAGCAGTCTACGTCATTATAGGCATTATCGCTGTTCTTCTTATTCTATTTATTGCCACCTACAATAGCTTGGTCAGGTGGCGCAATCAGGTAAAGAACGCCTGGGCACAGATTGATGTCCAGCTAAAAAGGCGGTATGACCTCATTCCCAACATTATAGAAACAGTAAAAGGCTACATGAAACACGAGCGGGAGACACTGGAAGCGGTAACCAAAGCTCGCAATCTAGCCCAGCAGCTAGCATCTGGTGGAGTCGGCGAACGGGGCAAGGCTGAAGGTGAGTTAAGCACGGCTTTAGGTCGGCTACTAGCTGTAGTCGAAAGATACCCTGACCTCAAAGCTAACCAAAACTTTCTTGCTCTTCAGGAAGAGCTCGCCTCAACCGAGAACAAGATAAGCTTTTCCCGCCAGTACTATAACGATTCAGCCCTAAAATATAATAATCAGATTCAGATGTTTCCATCTAACCTAGTAGCCGGCGTGACTGGTTTTAAGGTTGGCGAGTTCTTTGAGGTTACCGTAGCTGGGGAGAGAGAAGCGCCGAAGGTCAGCTTCACATAGAATCGGAAAGACTGAAGTATGTGGGAACAGATTAGGTCGAACCAGATAAGGTCAGCAGTACTGGTCGCCGGCATGGGGGTTTTGCTCCTCTTCGTTGGCTATTTTCTCGGCATATACTTCCTTGATAGCTTCATCGGGGGATTGATTATGGCCTTAATTGTATGGGCGGGGATGAGTCTGGTTGCCTTCTTCCAAGGGGACAATATCCTGCTGGCGCTGGCACAAGCCAGAAAAGTCAGCCATGATGACCACCCCCGCCTGTACAACATTGTTGAGGAGATGAAGATTGCCTCAGGGCTGGAAAAGATTCCTGACATCTATATCATTGATGACCCGGCGCTTAATGCCTTCGCCACCGGGCGAAACCCCGACCGGGCAGCCGTTGCCATCACCTCCGGATTATTACAGAAACTCAATCGCGATGAACTGCAGGGCGTCATTGGTCACGAAATAGCCCATGTCAAGAACCGGGATGTGCTGTTAATGGCAATGAGCAGCGTCCTTCTTGGCACCACCGTCATTCTGGCGTGGTATGCCACACGCCTCATGTTCTTCGGTGGAATGGTCAGAAGCAGAAGGAGCTCCTCATCATCTGGCGGAGCGGCTCAACTAATAATTCTGGCGGTAGCCATCATCTTGATGATACTGGCACCGATTATGGCACAGCTTATCTACTTCGCTATCTCCCGGAGAAGGGAATATCTGGCTGATGGTTCCTCAGCCCTCTATACAAGATACCCTGAGGGGCTGGCTTCAGCACTTGAGAAAATTGCGGCTTCAACCAGCCAGTTGAAATCGGCTAATCAAGCCACAGCACCAATGTATATCATAAATCCCTTCCGTAAGGAGGGTAGGCCGGCCAGCGACCTCACCAGCACCCATCCACCCCTTTCTGAGAGAATCCGTATCCTGCGTTCAATGGCTGGAGCTTCCTTTGCCGACTATGAGCAGGTTTACCAGCAGGTTCACAGAACAGGGAGGGGGATTATTCCTGCTTCCGCCATAACTATCGGCAGGGCTACCAGCCTGCGACCAGCAGAAGTGGAGGCAGCACCACTGGAACCGGACAAGACAGAACGGGTGCGCGAGACCTCAGACCTGATGTGGCGCCTTGGCAACTATAAGACTATCGTCTGTGATTGCGGCACCAAATTGAGAGTACCACCCAAGTTCAAAGAGCTCACCGTCAGGTGCCCTCACTGCGGTAGAATCAACCCAGTTTAAGAAAGCATGAACATCAAGCTAACTTTCCTCGGGGCAGCACAAAATGTCACCGGCTCACGGTACCTCGTTCAATTTAATAATGTCAGTTTCTTGGTGGACTGCGGGCTTTATCAGGAGAGAGAACTAAGGGGGCGGAACTGGGAGCCCTTTCTGGTTCCGCCTGAGAGCCTGGATGCAGTACTATTGACCCATGCTCACCTCGACCACTGCGGTTTACTGCCCAAGCTGGCACGGGAGGGGTTCCACGGTTCAATCTACTGCACCGCAGCCACTGCCGAGATTGCTGAAATCGTCCTCCTAGATGCGGGCAAACTACAGCAAGAGGATGCTGACTTTAAAAAAAGGAGACACGAACGAGAGGGAAGAAAAGCCCCCCACCCAGAGATTCCACTGTACACCGCCGACGACGCTAAGGCTTCTTTCCCACTGTTTGTGCCGGTAGGCTACGGAGAGACTGTCAAGATAGGCAAAGGTGTTGACGCTAGTTTTCATGACGCCGGGCACATCCTGGGCTCGTCCATGGTCAGAGTCAGGATACATCAAGATGAGGAGAGGATAATCCTCTTTTCGGGAGATATCGGCGGTTGGGGCAAGCCAATACTTCGGGACCCAACTTTGTTTGAAGAGGCGGACTACGTCTTGGTCGAGTCCACCTACGGCGATAGGTTGCTGGAAAGCTCGGAAAACGCAGCTAATGAGTTCGCCGAAATCATAAACACAACCGTAAACGCCGGGGGAAACATAGTTATTCCTAGCTTCGCTTTGGAGAGGTCACAGGATGTCTTGTATTATCTTAACAAGTTCCGGCTTGAGGGTCGCATACCGCACCTTACGGTTTTCGTTGATAGCCCCATGGCGGTGAGTGTTACCGGGGTGTTTGAGCATCATCCCGAACTATTTGACGAAGAAATGAAGGAACTCCTGCGCCAGAGAAAGTCACCTTTTGACTTTCCCGGCTTGAATCTAATAAGAACTGTTGATGAGTCGAAGGCGATAAACTATATAGACGGTAGTGTCATCATAATTGCTGGCTCCGGGATGTGCACCGGTGGCAGGATAAAGTACCACCTTGTCACCAATATCTCCAGGCCAGAGAGCGCCATAGTCTTTGTCGGCTACCAGGCAGTAGGAACCCTCGGCAGGCAAATCGTCGACGGTGCCAAAGAGGTCAGAATATTGGGGCAATACTATCCGGTAAGAGCGAGAGTGGTACAGTTAAACGGTTTTTCGGCACATGCCGATAGGAACCAGCTTCTAAAATGGTTGTCCAGTCTGCAGAGGCCGCCCCGGTGTGTCTTCGTGACCCATGGTGAGCCTAGCGCAGCACAACATTTCGCTCTTTTAGTTAGAGATAAGGCCGGCGGCGATACAGTTGTTCCAAAGTATCAAGATAAGGTTCTATTAGATTAGATACTCACATGCTCATTGCTACAGGTTAGTATGACCAAACAAATAGCCAAAAAGTGTTCTCCTAGCCAGAATCCTGAGATATCGGCTTGGGCAAGATGGAATGGTAAGCTTTCTCTGTTATATAATTAGGTTGGCTCAGGGAGAACGGGAAACACCGTCAAGAGCCATAAGCAAATCTGAAAAGGAGAAGGTATGGAAGATAGAGTCGCAATCTTCATAGATGGGAGCAATCTGTATCACGCTCTACGGAGTAACTTTAGACGTTACGACCTTAACTTTGCCGAGTTTGCCAGTAAGCTAAGTAGCTCCAGACGCTTATTCCGAACATATTACTACAACGTCTTACAGGACCCAATTCAACGGCCTAATGGCTATCGAGAACAACAGGAATTCCTTGATATCCTGCGCAAGACACCATATCTAGAGGTTCGACTAGGGAGTACTAAAGTGGCACAGGGTATCCCTGTTGAGAAGGGTATAGATATTATGTTGGCTACAGACCTGTTATATTTTGCTTGGAATGACTTCTACGATGTGGCAGTGCTTGTCAGCGGTGACTCTGATTTCGCTTATGCTCTTCAAGCGGTAAAGAACATGGGTAAGCATGTTGAGGTAGCCTACTTCGAGAGTGGGGTATCCAAGGACCTCTTAAATATAGCCGACAATCGGCATCTACTAAACCGGAGCTTCTTCAGTGGTTTGTGGGCAGGTAAACGTCGTACCAAACGCAGAAGAGTAACAGGGGAAGACTAAATACAAGGCCAGTTCGGGTGGCGAATAAGCCTCCATTGACAGCCTAGCTTTTAGAGGGTAACCTCACATACTCAGAAAGAAACTGAACAATTCAAGCGATTGCGACCCAGCTACACATTCTGGACTATCGTTCAGTGGGGGGCCACATATAATATATCAGGCTACGGTGAAGTCACCTTGCGGAAAGGCACAGCCACCGCTAAGTCTTAGAAACAAACATACAAACTAATGTCCATCGGCTGTGCCTCTTTTTCTACTATACTAATAGTCAACCCCTAGGAAGTAGCTACCGTTTCTCTTTGCATCATCGCTTCGATCTCAGGATAAGGTATCTTTACCTTTGGGAGCACAGCTTTTCCATCAGGTCCCATCTGAATGGCGCCAGTAGGGCAGATGTAGGCACAATCCCCACAGCCAATGCAATCTTCACTCAGTTCATAGGCATAGAAAGGAGCGGCTACTTCCCGGTAAATACCTCGGTTAACCAGGCTTATCGCCGATTTGCCTATTATCTCCCGACAGGCCCTGACACATAAGCCGCAGAGGATACAGTCTTGATCCCCCAGAACAAAGCGTGGTTTGTCAACCCCATATTCCTCGGCCAACTCCTGTATCCTCTTTACGTTGGGACATCTTGCCAGCAGAAGCTCAATTATTCCTTTACGCAGCTTTCTTACCCTTTCGGTATTGGTCTTTACTATCAGACCCTCTTTCAGCGGGTAAAGGCAAGCAGCTACAAACCTAGACTTGGAGCCTCCGTCTTCGCTTACTTCAACGGTGCAGAGCCGACAGGCCCCGTAGGGCTTAACCGCAGGGTGATAGCAAAGAGCTGGGATGTTTCCGATTCCAGGCATGCGTGCCACAGCCTCTAGAATAGTCTGACCACTCGACACCCTGATTTCCCTATCATCCACGCTAAGGTGGACTACATCAATCCCTTCAGCGTCTTTAACCTCAACCCAGCTTTCACCGTTGATCCAATATCTTGCCATCGCTTACCTCCTTTCACTGTCTTATTACTGCGTTAAACTTACAAACGTCATAGCAGGCGCCACACTTGATACACGCACCCTGGTTAAGCGTGTGAGGTTCCCTTTTCTCTCCGCTGATGGCACCGGTGGGGCATGCCCTTAAGCATCTGAGACAGCCTTCACACTTCTCGAGGTCAATAGAATACTGGATTAACTCTCGACAAACACCAGCTGGACATCCCTTCCCATCAATGTGAGCTGTGTACTCATCCCTGAAGTAGTGGAGCGTGCTCAGAACTGGATTGGCAGCGGTTGTTCCCAAGGCGCAAAGGGCACCGCCCCTAAGAATCCCAGCCAGGTCCTCCAGTAGAGCCAGGTCCTCTTTTTTACCCTTTCCTTGAGTAATATTGCTCAGGACTTCGCTCATCCTAGTTAACCCTTCTCGGCACGGGACACATTTGCCACATGACTCCTCTTTGAGGAAGTTAACAAAGTATTTAGCGATATCAACCATGCAGGTATCCTCGTCCATTACTATCATGCCCCCGGAGCCCATCATTGAGCCGAGCTTGTTAAGTTCATCAAAATCTACGGGTATATCAAGATATTGCTCGGGAATGCAACCGCCTGAGGGGCCACCAGTTTGCACTGCCTTGAATTTCTTTCCCCCACGGATCCCTCCACCGATGTCGTAGATCAACCTCCTCAGCGTTATCCCCATTGGCACTTCCACCAAACCAGTATTATTTACCTTCCCCACTAGGGAGAATATCATCGTTCCCTTGCTGCCGGCGGTCCCAATATGCGAATACCAATCCGCCCCTTTTTTGATTATCAACGGCACATTAGCCCAGGTTTTGACATTATTTAGCAGGCTGGGTCTATCCCATAGACCCTTCTCCGTCATGTGGATATACTTAGCTCTTGGTTCTCCTATCTCTCCTTCAAGGGAGGCCATCAGGGCACTAGACTCCCCGCAGACGAAGGCACCACCCCCTTTATTTATCATTGCCGTGAAATCGAAGCCAGAGCCCAGTATGTCCTCTCCCAACAACCCGTAATCCATCGCTTGCTCAATCGCTATCCTGGCATGCCTTACTGCTAGAGGATATTCATTGCGGACATAGATATAGCCCTGGTGAGAACCAATAGCATAAGCGCCAATAATCATTCCCTCCAGAACACTGTGTGGGTTACCCTCGAGGAGGCTCCTGTCTTGATAAGCGCCAGGGTCACCCTCATCACCATTACAAATTACATATTTAATATCGCCTTCGGCATCACGGCAGGATTGCCACTTCCTCCCTGTGGGGAAGCCGGCACCACCCCTACCTCGCAGACCAGACCTTTTTACCTCTTCAATAATCTTATCTGGAGACATCTGGAAGAGTGCCTTGCTCAGGGCAGAATAGCCCCCGACAGCGATGTAGTCTTCAATATCTCTTGGGTCAATTTCTCCGTTAGCACCAAAAATGGTTCGTGTTTGCCTTTTATAGAAGGGGACATCAGGCTCATAGACAATTTTCTCGTTTGTTACCGGGTCCACATAAAGCAACCGCTCAATGATATTACCCTTCAGCACAGTTTCAGAGATAATCTCCGGGACATCCTCCGGCTTAACCTGCTGATAGAAGACCCTCTTTGGCCGAATGACCACGATTGGTCCCCGTTCACAGAAACCATGACACCCCGTTTCCTTTAATTCCACACTTAGTTGGATTTCTCGTCTTTCTGTCTCATCAGTAAAAGCATCAACAACTGCCTCAGCCCCGGAGGCACGGCAACCAGTACCAGCGCATACCGATATGCAGGTTCGGCTTGGGTCTCTTTGGCGGAGTATCGACTGCCGCAGGTTCTCCAGCTCAGAAACGCTCCTCACTTTGTTTTTTAGTAGCTCTTGCACTGGTTCCATCATGCCATTACCCCTTTACCGTTTACTTACAGTGCTGCAAAACATGGTCGAGCTTATCGGAGTTCATTTGACTCTCATATTTGCCATCTACAACTACCACGGGACCGAGAGCACAGCAACCTAGGCAGTTGACCGTCTCAAGGGTGAATTTCGTGTCCTCTGTTGTTTCACCAGGTTTTATTCCATAATCCCTTTCCACCTTGTCGGCTAGTCTCTCACCTCCCCTTACGTGGCAGGCGGTGCCAAGGCAAACAGTTACCAGATGACGTCCTCTTGGCTTCAAACTGAAGGCTCGGAAAAAGGTGGCTACACTAAAAACTTGACTTAAGGGAATACCCAGCTTCTGGCTGACCCTTACCAGTACATCTCGTGGCAGGTAATTGAACTCAGCCTGGATATCCTGCAGTAAAGATATCAATTGTTCCTTCTTATCGGTGTAGCTATCTATAAGAGAATCAACCTTTTCCGTATAGCTCTCTATAACGGCCTTAACTTTGGCGAAATCAAGAACAAGCTCCATTTATTACCCTCCTCCGAAATTACCAATTCTAGAATACTATCTTTAAAGCTCCGTGCCATCCGTTACTACACCCATTTCCGCTACAAGAATCACCTTCGCCAGTGAGCATTTTTACGCTACAAATTTCATTTATCAATCGTGGCAGGTTAGTTGATTGTGTCAGGTAATTCCACCTGAGGCTTAGGTATTTTCACGCTTGAAGCCGCTGGGTAGGTTTGAGTATAATACTTAAGAAGGCAATCTTATGAGCGTCATCAAAGTTGTTGTGGCTGAGGACCATCTAATAACACGGGAGGGCATCTGCCGACGTCTACAGGATGAAAGCAACTTGACGGTAATAGGCGAGGCTGGCGATGGCGAGGAGGCTGTACAGATGGTCGCTGAGAGGCAACCCGATGTGGTTGTCATGGACATCGCCATGCCCAAACTTAATGGTATTGAGGCTACGAGGCAGATTAAGCTGATTCGCCCTACTACTGCGGTGCTGATACTAAGTGCTTATGATGATGATGAGTATGTCTTTGGGTTGTTGGAGGCAGGTGCTGCTGGCTATCTGTTAAAGACTGCCAGTGGCGATGAGCTCACCCGTGCTATTCGAGCCGTCTATAAGGGTGAGCCTGTGCTTGACCCTATAATTGCCCGCAAGGTCATAGCCTATTTTAGATTCCGTGGCAAGGTAGCACAGGTAAGAAAAACTTCCGAGCACCTCACTAACCGTGAGATAGACATCATCAAGCGGGCAGCCAAGGGCATGAATAATAGAGGCATCGCTAATGAACTTCACCTTAGCACACGCACTGTTGAAGGCAACCTGAGAACAATCTTCAATAAACTGGGAGTTGGCTCCCGCACTGAGGCAGTGGTATATGGCTTAAGAAAGGGCTGGTTCACACTAGAAGATTTGTCTTAACCCTCCCTTCATTTGAGATATCAGGGTATTATAGATATGGCTGAAAGTTTATTAAGTTCGGAAATGCTGGCTAAGATTATTGATGGTTCTCCTATCGCATCATTTGTGATTAATAAGCAACATAAAGTCACTCACTGGAACATAGCGATTGAAGCTCTTTCCGGCATAAAGAGGGAGGAGATAATCGGAACAGACGAGCAATGGAGAGCATTTTATGCTAAAAAGAGGCCAGTCATGGCTGAGCTAATAGTAGATAAGGCACCGGCAAGTACAATTGAGGCATATTATCGAGGTAAGTGTAAGAAAACTGGCTTGATTGATGCTGCCTATGAAGCTGAAGATTTTTTCCCAGATCTTGGGACAACTGGAAGGTGGCTTCATTTTACGGCAAGTCCTATCAGAGATGACAATGGAGAAATAATAGGTGCGATAGAGACCTTAGAAGATATCACCGAGCGCAAGGTTGCGGAGGATAATCTACGCTACTATTTGCGGGAGATTACTAGAGCTCAAGAGGCGGAGCGGAAGCGTATTGCTCGCGAGCTTCACGATGATACGGCTCAGCTCCTGGGTTCTCTTTCACGGCAATTGGATAACTTCATTCGGAAGAAGCACGGTTTTGCACCAAATGAAGTCCTCATTCTTAAAGACCTGCAAGCTCAGCTTAATCGTGGAGTGCAGGGTGTGCATCGCTTCGTTCAGGATCTGCGCCCATCTCTACTAGACGACTTAGGTTTAATCCCAGCATTGAGGTCTTTAGCGAGGGGTCTGCAAGAGTCCGATGGCATAGGTGTAGACCTAAAGGTGCTTGGTGGAGAAAGACGTTTCTCGCCTGATGTTGAGTTGCTGCTGTTCCGCATAGTTCAGGAGGCGCTTAACAACACTAGGAGACATGCTCAGGCTTCAGAAGCCCAAGTGGTGGTGGAATTCGCTGAAGATAGAACTAAGGTGACTATCGCTGATAACGGCCGAGGGTTTGAACTACCGGGGCGATTAGATGACTTTACCCGTAGCGGGAAGCTTGGCCTCGCCGGAATACAGGAGAGGGCGCAGCTGCTATGTGGTACGCTTGAGGTGAAGTCAACACCAGGTAAAGGGACAACGGTGATGGTAGAAGTGCCTAGCTAGATCACACTTAACTCCCCTTCTGTCCGCGCGTGCCTGGGGTCCACGAGCTCGAGCAAACTGGGCATTTCCTTCCCGCTTACCGTTGGAATCACCCGCTCTTCGAACTTGGGATGTTTGACAAGGTCTAAGGGATTTCTTGTCACACGCCCACACCCCACCAGCCAGTTGAAGAAAGTCTTCAGGCGCCGGTAGTGAGTTTCAACTGAGCTAGCGGATACGGAGTGCTCTTGCTGGTCGCGCTTACCGAACCAGCGAGGACGCTCCTGGAGGTAGACCAGGTACTCCTTTATGTGGAAAACCGGGAGCTGGGAGAGCTGTGACCATCCCTTCGCCTCAGCGTAATCTGTGAAGAGACGCAAGGCGAGCTCCATGGCTTCAACGTAGCGGGGCGAGTAGTTGGAGGCCTTAAGGCTAATCAGGTAGCCCCTGACGGCCTCCCTGAGCAAAAGTTTTGTTACAAGGATGTTATCAGAAACCAACTATGTCGCCGCACCGGGCCCGGCATCCATAGCTGACTCAGCTTCGTTGGTAGCGCATACCGGATTTGCTACTAGGTGTCCCAAACAGTGGTTTTACGTTCAAACTAGAACCTTTGTGTTAGTCGGGCCAAAGCCCTTTTGAAGCTAAAATACCTTTTGGTGTCGTCCTGTCCCGCTGCGTTGGTTAGCTATTTGTTAGCTAAATGGAGCCTATCGCAGGCAAGCTAAGGCTTGCGCCAGTCCGCCTGTGTATTCGGACAGTCGGAACGATTTGTTCCACACCTGCCGCGCTCCAAGAGCTAGTCAGTTGAAAAATAACTGATCCACTGAGAGCCAAAATAAGACCCCAAAAAGCGGTGGCGAATGTTTTCAGTGTGTACCTTCCCTTTTGGCAAAGAGGCAGCCGAGACCACTTCGGTGATGGTCCCGGTGACGAAAGACAAGGCCGACGGCCTGCAGCCAACAAGCC
>Ga0209609_10000813_pt1 | contig 18287 bp, 15 predicted proteins | sample LakKivw325mmetaG_FD_184136 | JGI IMG/M metagenome (GOLD analysis project Ga0209609, IMG submission 184136) | Anoxic lake water microbial communities from Lake Kivu, Rwanda to study Microbial Dark Matter (Phase II) - Lake Kivu water 325m metaG... | ecosystem: Environmental > Aquatic > Freshwater... | reverse complement strand
GGGCAAGTTCTCAGCTTCGAAGTAGGCAGACATGGCCAGATAGAGATATCCTGAGTACAGCTCGTGCGCGATCTGTTCATTCATGCGGTCTACAACAGTTTTCGTAATCATATATTTACTCCTCCTTGTGAAAAAAATTAAATCACTGATCTGTACTTACACACACTTTCAGCATCTTACGAAAATGCATTGTGCAATCAGATGATTTGCAAACCCTCAACGATTACCCTAACATCCAGATCGTCGATAATTATTATTTATAAATATCGATTATCAACAACATATTTTACCATGGAATTATCCACGGCTCCTCATCTGGGCAGCCTTTATCCGAACTCAGAAAGGTTAAAATGCCAGGGTGATGGCATTATCGCTGGCGTAATCCAGGAAAGTAGCAGCCCCACCGATCTCGATGCCGTCGATCAATTGTTCTTTTTTGATGCCCATCACGTCCATGGTCATCTGGCAGGCAATCAGCCGCACCCCCATTTCCAATGACGTGTTGAGCAGCGAACCCAGAGAAGCAACGTGAGATTTTTCCATCCAGATATTCATCATCGCAGTGGCGACGGCAGTCATACCGGGCAGTACCCCCACGATGTTCGGGATGGATATACCGGGCACCGGCTGTGGCATGGCCGGGTTGGCGATGGGCTCCACTTTAAGCTTGTCCGCCATACCCTTTTTGAGGATTTCCAGGCCGTAGAAGGTAAAGAAGATCCCCGCTTCCATCTCCATCGCCAGGGCAGCCGTGGCTAGGATGAGCGGTGGGTAAGCCGCATCCAGGCTTCCGTGAGTGGCAATGATGGCAATACGATTTGCTTTTGACATAAATAGTCTCCATCCAGGGGCTAAGCCCCGTGTTAAATCCGGTTATGTATGGGTTGATGTGACTTTCACAATGTAAAAAATATACTTACCGCTGTCGGTTTCATGGCTGAGCAGCTGGTTGCCGGTCCTGCCCGTCCAGGTCTAGGTATCAGACACAGAGCCAGGATCGGTGGAAATCATCCTGAGCACCTGGCCCTGCTGTAATTTGTCGATGGCCTTCTTGGTCTCCACTACGGGCATGGGGCATGCCAGGCCGCTGCAATCAAGTTCTTTATCAAATTGGGTAGACATAAAACCTCCTTATCACACTTTTAAAGACTGAATCACTCGTTATATGCTTAGATGTGTTATTACCCATAAAGGACACGAAAACACGCTCACTGATTGGGTTAGAGTGATATGGATAGCACCTTCCAGGCCAAAACAGGTCCTGCAAAGCTGGTATTCCTTCTTGCGGACTATGTTGAATGTAGCAATCATCATGACCCTTGTTGTATGAGCAATACCGGGCGGGCTGATTCCTGCTCCTTCGTCCCTGGATGATAATTGTCATGGAAATATGACCGCTCTATGATTATTGAAGAAACAGGCTGCAGCAATTGGGATTAATTGGTGATAATTGGCGTTAAACCAATGGGTCAATCCCCCTTGGAGAATGCCTGGCAGGTTTTAATTGGGATCTTCTTTACCTTGCTTCTCCCATTCCAGCACTGCCGAGCGTATCAAGTCACGGACCGCTTCATCGGGGACTTCTTTAACCCCTGAGTACTCCTTACCGTCCAGGCTGACGGACACCCCGTGATCAGGGGCATCTCTCACCGTGATACCGCGCGTTTCAAAGGGCGTGCCAGCTATCCTTTCCTGCAAAATATCATTGATTTGCATGGCGATGCTCTTATACGCCGGTGCAGGCTTTGGCTTGGGGGTAAGCAGGTCTCCTACCATATCGGGGAAGCGCATGCTGACGGGTTTCACCTCGGGTGCCGCCTCAGCATCGAAAGGAGGCACATGGGCGACGGTATGGTCCACCGGCAATGTATCAGCAGGGATCCACTCATTAAACTCGGGAGCAGTGTTTACAATGGGTGGTGCCACATGGGCAGCAGGTTCGGATTGGGCGGGTTGTTCGACCGTTTCCGGTGGATTGTCCTCGGCAGCCGGCAGCTCTATCGGCTCAGTTCTATCTCCTTGCAAGGTGGGTTCTTTCTCAGCGGCTTGCCCCAGCCAGCTTGCCAGCACGTTGGACGTGAAACTCAGCCGGTGCTGCTGGGTGGTTGAAAGCTCTTGCACAGCATTGTAGGATTTGCCATTCATTTGCACCACCAGGTCTTGGGTCTGCTTATCGCGCAACAGGCGGGCGATTTCCTCCAGGTCAGCGACTGAGTTGGAGGACGATGTATCTTTATGTGTACCTTTACGCATAAAACTTACCATTGCCCAGATGATGCCCACCACAACTGCACCAATGAAGAAAAAGAACACGGCGATAATCAACAATGTGGATGAATCCATGATCAGCCTCCAATCATCACGGGGCAGGCTGGCAGTGAGGGCAAAAATGCGTGCCGCGCTGCCCTACGGTTATCCGTGCAATTGGCGTGCCACACCGGGGGCAGGGTTGCCCCGTGCGTTGGTACACGCGAAAATAATTTTGGAAATCACCGCCCCGGTAGACCCAATCTATGCTGGCGCCGTTGCGGGTGATGGCATCTCTCAGCACCGTGCGGGTTGCATCAAGCAGCTGGCCAGCTTGCTGTGGGGTGACCTGGTTAGAGGGGCGAAGAGGATGCAGGCAGGCCAGGTACAGGGCTTCGTCCACGTAAATATTGCCCAGGCCGGCAAGAAATGCTTGGTCGAGCAGTAACGGCTTGAGCTGCCTGCGGCAGGCATGCAAACGTTGATAAAAATCATCAGCCCTGAGGTCTCTATCCAGCGGCTCGGGACCAAGGTTTCCAAGCACGCCATCCAGCTTTTGCACCAGCCAGGCACGGCCGAACTTGCGCGCATCATTGAATACCAGCTGGGTATTACCCTCCAGATCAAAAATCAACCGGTCGTGTTGTTCAACAGGCATGCCAGTGGGCCTCACCAACAGGTCACCACTCATGCGCAGATGTACCAGCAGCCAATCGCGGCTGAGGCGGAAGACCAGGAACTTGCCGCGCCGGCTGATAGCATTGATCACCTGCCCTTTGATGTGTGAGGTGAATTCTTCGCGGGATGGCTCTGCCAGGCTGCGTGCCCACAACAGACAGGCGCCCAGGATTTGCCGGCCCAGGATAGAGGGCTGGCTGGGTGTTCCTTGCCGCAGGAGGCGGGCGATGGTTTCCACTTCAGGCAATTCAGGCACGGGATTTATCCATCAGGCAATTCAGAATTCGCTGCGTAGCTTACTCACCCAGATGTGCTCACCGTAGATCATGGTTTCACCACGAGTATTCAGCCGGCCCCGTCGACCAGCATTTCCACGGCCTGGTAGGGCGAGAGGCGCCTTTGTAGCAAGTCTTCGACGGCCTGCTTGTAGGCTCCGGCAGGCAGCCTGGACTGCAAGCCATCCATGAGGGTATTTTGCAACAGTTGTTCCAGCTCAGCCTCCAGTCGCCAGCGCTCTCGCTGCTGCCAGCTGCCGCTGGATTCGAGATAGCTCCGGTGATCCGCGATGGCTTTTGCCAGGTCTGGGACACCTGTGCCATCCAATGCCACTGTACGCAGGATGGGTGGGGACCAAACTTGCGATGAATCCGCCGGCAGCTCAGGCTGGGGCTCCACCACTTCCAGCTTACCGTGGTGCATCACGCGGCGTGGTGTAGGGTGAGAGAGGTTTAGTGAGCCTCGCAGGGCGCGCTCGGTATTCTCCACGCCTGGCAAATCAGCTTTGTTAACCACCAGGATATCGGCGATCTCTAAAATCCCGGCCTTGATGGCCTGGATGTCGTCACCCAGTCCAGGAGCTTCCACCACCACGGTGGTATGGGCCAGGCGCGCAATATCGATTTCGGATTGGCCGGCTCCAACCGTCTCAATCAGGATCAGCTCATAACCAGCCGCGTCCAGCACCTGGACTACCGCTGCAGTGGTAGAGGCTAACCCACCCAACGAGCCGCGTGAGGCCATGGAGCGGATGAACACCCCCGAGTCTCCGGCTAGGTCACGCATGCGGATGCGGTCGCCCAGGATGGCTCCTCCGGTGAATGGGCTGGTGGGGTCCACTGCCACGATGGCGATACTGCGGGCAACCCCCTGTTGTGCAGACCGGCGGCAGTGGCGGGCGAGCTGGTTCACCAGGGAGGATTTCCCGGTGCCCGAGGCCCCAGTAATGCCCACCAGGTGAGCGTTACCGGTGTGGGGAAAGAGCTGGCTCAGTACGGATTTGCCCTGGGCGGTGCCATTTTCCACCTGCGAGAGGCTGCGCGCCAAAGCCAACCGATCGCCTTCCAGAACTGCTGCAGCTAAATCCATATCAATCATCCTGCTGAGAATCAGACATGGGCAGTGTGCACTGCCTTGCGGATATCATCGATATAGGAATCGCTCAATGTGCCGGGACCGTAGATGCCAATTACGCCCATTTTGAGTAATTGTGGCACATCTTCATCCGGCACGATGCCACCTAAAAACACCTTGACATGTTCCTGCCCATTGGCTTTGAGCAGCTCGAACACACGCGGCACCAGGGCCATGTGGGCTCCAGATAGGATCGAGAGGCCGATGGCGTCCACATCCTCTTGCAATGCGGCCTCGGCGATCATCTCAGGGGTCTGGCGGAGGCCGGTGTAGATGACCTCCATGCCGGCGTCACGCAGGGCGCGTGCTACCACTTTTGCGCCCCGGTCATGCCCGTCAAGCCCGGGTTTGGCAATCAGCACACGTATTTTTTGCTCGCCCATTTTTCCTCCAAGCGAATATGATGGGAGATTATACCAAATGGGAATGATCCTTTGTCTAATCCAGCGTACCCTGATGCAGTGAGGCAGGCTGGGTCAGGAGCCAAATCCACGGGCATGGGCCCAACGCTAATGCGGCACCAGCTAACCGCAGTAAGCTTTTCATATTGCGGTTGCTGCTACCACTGGCAGATAGGTCACCTGCCTGGTGAAGCACTGCAAGCTGCTGGAGGTGCCTGCCTCACCAAGGGCGTGCCGCGCAGGTTGCCAAAACATAGGTACCCACCTGGCCCGCAAGCTGTATCACCTGAAACGCAGTACCATCATTGCAGAGCATGGCTGCACGCTTACGCATACCCCTATGCCTGCGCAGGATGGATAAATGCGGAGACATCCCTGGATGATCGCAGGGATGTCTCCGGGAAATTAAAAATTGTCAGTTGATGCGCTCGAATTTACTGGCAGGCGTCTTGCACACCGGGCACAACCCATCCAGGGGACCTTCGTGGGTATAGCCACAAATGGGGCAAACATAGTAATCCACTTCTTCCATCGGCCGTTGTGATTCAAGGGCGCTGAGGGCCTTCTGGTAAAGCTGCTCGTGAACTTTTTCAACCTCAAATGCGAATCGGAAGGAGGCGTGGGCACGCATGGCCGATTCGGTTTCAGCGTCCTGGATGAATTTAGGGTACATGCTGGCCCATTCGTAATTCTCACCAGCAATGGCGGTTTTGAGGTTTTCTTCAGTCGTTCCGACCCCATTCATGGCGCGTAAATGGCTTTGGGCGTGTACCGTTTCAGCGGCTGCCACAGCCCTGAATAGCTTGGCTACCTGGGTGAGCCCATCCTTGTCGGCTTTATTGGCAAACGCCAGGTATTTGCGGTTGGCCTGAGATTCGCCGGCGAATGCAGCTTTTAGATCCTCTTCAGTCTTTGTCATAACACTCTCCATAGCAATAAAAATTTAGTTCTAAAAGAATATCTCCACAACGGAATGTGCATCGTTGCTGGTGAAGTAATCCTCTAGGGTAATTAATTTTCTGGTTTAGAAGCAAAACGATCAGTTAACGGCTTGATATTACTGGTTCTAATCAGTTTGTTCCACCAGGTATGCCTGCAAGCCCATCATCTTCACCTGGTCGATTTGCCCTTCTAGCCAGTCAACATGCTGCTCCTCATCGGTGAGGATCGATTCGAAGAGCTCGCGTGTGCCGTTATCACCGAGCTCGAAAGCCAGGCGGATGCCGTCATTATAGCCTCTCACGGCAATCATCTCCGCTTCAAGGTCATTATTAAACTGTGCCGGGATATCGGGGCCAATGTTGATCTTATTCAGTTTGCTCACCGTGGGGCTCCCTTCCAGGAACAGGATGCGGGCGATCAGTTTTTCAGCGTGTCGCATCTCGGTGATGGCGCGTTCCTCGATGGCTTTGTGCAGCTCTTCATAAAGCCAGTTGTCGCACATTTCTGAGTGAACCATATACTGGTTGATGGCGGTTAGCTCATCAGCTAGTAAGTTGTTCAGTGCGGCGATAATATTCTCATTGCCTTTCATTTTGCATTACCTCCTATTTGTTTGTAACCTTCTTGTTGATATGCACACTGCGTGCAATTATAAAGTTTATCTGCGTAGATGGAAGGTTATTTTTATCCTGTCATCATGGTTTCGTAAATAACCCTAAGTTCAACATGCCAGCCGGGCATAAAATCTGGTAATATTTATTTCTCTGAGAGTCTCGCAGGCAGGATAAGGAGGCAAACTTGATCAGTCAGGATAAGATTGATGAATGGATTCACGAAGTGGAGCAGCGTCCGTCATCCGCTGAGCTGATCATCCGCTATATTGCGAATCGATTGAGTGAGCTTACCAGGCGTGATGAAGAGCTGGCTACTCAAAACATCGAGCTGATCAGCGGGAGGAAGGTAGAGGAATACGAAAGCCGCATTGCCAGCCTGGAATATCAGCTGGAATTGTTGAAGCGCCAGCTGGGGGGAGAAGTGGTGCTACCCACCGAAGCGTCCCAGGAACCCGATGTCAAGGATATGGTGGTTGTATGGCTCTATAATCCGCTCGGGCAAGTGCTGAAAATTGAGCTGGAGCCGGGTGAAATCGGTGCCAACCGGCAAATGGCTAGGTTGGCAGACGCAGTATCACCAGCCGGCATGCAGCCGGTTGTGCTGGCTTCCAGCAGCCTGGAGGAGCTGCTCTTTATCTTCGATTCGGGCCGCACGGTGCGGCATCCAGCTTCCCAATTACCAGCATCCGCTAGTTTGTCGCTGGATTGGGGGCAGGCAATCGTCGAAGAGCCACGCGTGCGTGAGGAGCTGGCGGCCATCCAGCCCATCGCCAGGATGCCGCTCTATGAGCTGTGTATCCAGGCCAGCCGTCGGGGCTATGTGAAAAAAATCAACATGGCTGCCTTTACCTCCCATGTGGCAAAAGACTACATCGGCAAGGGCGTGCTGTTGCCGGCAGATAAACCATGCTGCTTGGCTTTCGCCAACCCGCAGGACCTGTTTGTGATGGTCAGCCGGGAGGGTTACATCTTCAGCATGCCAGCAGCCAGCCTGCCAACCGCCATCCAGGAGGTCATCCAGCTGGCCATCACCGACCATATCACATCAGCATTCGTTGCAGGCCAGCAGTCTTCTATCATATTCATAACCGCCAATGGCAAAGTGGTGCACCGCGAAACCGGCTGGCTCGAACCAGCCAGGTCTTTCAAATCCATGGGGCAAGCCATCTTATCGAAGAGCAGGCGAGAGGCTGGCGTGCGCATTGTGGGTGCAGCCCCGGTTGGGCAAGGCGATTATGCTGTGTTCCTGCACCTTGACGGTAGGATATCGGTGGCCGAGGTGAGTGAACTGCTGGCGGCTGGTAGCCTGCCCGGCGAAGAGGCTGAACCGTCAATTGTGAGTTTTACCACCCTCTCTCTACCTGAAGGGAATGCTTAAGCAGGCAATGCTTGGCAATTGGAGCCACACAGCACATGAGCCTCAATGTTGGCATTGACTTCGGGACGTCGAATTCAGGCGTGGCGGTGTACCGGGATGGGAAGGTGCACGTGCTGCCCATCGATGGAAAAAATATCGTCCCCGAGGTGGTAAAAACCATCCTCTACATCACGCGTGACTACCAACATTTCATAGGCCAGGAGGCGGTGGAGCTGTATTACAAGCAGAACATCAACCGCCAGCGCCGTTTCGTGCAAAAATGGACCGGAGAGATTGATTACCGTGGCGCCGACATGCATTACGTGCGTGATATATACACCTACGTGGATGAGCTGCAGCCCGGCAGGCTGCTGCAATTCATCAAGACTGCCCTGCGCTCGGAGAAATACCAGGGTACACAGGTTTTCGAGCGCTATTATTACCTCAGCGATATCATTGCCGGTTACCTGCGCCTGCTGAAGCAACGCGCTGAAGAATTACTGCATGAAGAGATCAGCGGGGCGATGTTGGGAAGGCCGGTAAGGTTCTCTACCGATCGGGAGCAGGATAGCAAGGCACAGGAAACCCTGCGACAGGCAGCCCTGGAAGCCGGTTTCAGGCAGGTGGCCTTCGAGCTCGAGCCGGTGGCGGCTGCGCTGTATTATGAGCTCTCCCTCAGCCACCCGCAAAATGTGCTGGTGTTTGACTTCGGAGGCGGCACCCTCGACCTGACCATCACGCGCCTCGGAGACGCCGAACAGCGAGAGGTTTACGCGAGCGGGGGGATTGGCGTCGCCGGCAGTGATTTCGACCGCGCCATCATCGAGAAGCGCATGCTGCACCATTTTGGCAAAGGGCTGGTGCAGCATGATCGCGCCATCCAGGGGCTCATCGACACTATCCCCGATTGGGCCGCTCTGCCCGATCTCTCCACCCCTCAGGCTAGGGCTGTGCTGCAACGCGCCATCCAGGCAGGTGAAGCGCCCGTCAGGCTGAAAGCGCTCGAATCTCTGATCTTTAATGACCTGGCCTTCTCTTTTTATAACATGGTGGAAGAAACAAAGATCTCTCTGTCTAGCCAGGCGGTGGCGCTGGCGCGAATGAATGAGAAAGACCTGGACATCTGGGAGCTGTACATGCGCAGCCAGTTTGAGAAAGACATCCTGGAAATGTACCAGCAGATCGAGCAGGTGTTGCTTGAAACCATTTCGGTTTCTGGGATGCAGCCCCGACAGATTGATGCGGTGGTTAAGACGGGTGGGTCATCCAATATCCCGTTGTTTTCAGCAATGCTGGAGCGCATTTTTGGGGAACACAAGGTAATAGCATCGGATGTGTTCAACAGTGTAACTGCCGGGCTGGCCATCAAAGCGTCCCAATCGATGTGACTGAAGCTTTTGCGAGAAAATAGGCCCGGACTAATTATTCTTTAAACCAACAACACCAAGGGCTAGGCTATAATTAGAATTAGCTTCGCTGGAAAAATAAATCCCCCGGTGACCGGACTTGGATTATCCCAAAGATCGAGGGTGTAAGGTGATGAAACCAGATTTTAATCTTCAAGATGTACATAAATATTTTTCTGCCCAATGCTTCAATCGGGCGTGGGATTTTATCGATAAACCCGTTCGCAAGCCCGGCGAGGATGAACAGATGCTGCAATTGAGCCTAGCATCGCTGTGGCATTGGACCCAGAGGGAGGACCTCACCCCAACCAACCTGTCGATTGGCTACTGGCAGGTATCGAGGGTGTATGCGCTGATGCGCCAGCCAGATTTAGCCAGACGGTACGGCAATTTATGCTTGCAGGCAGCTAAACAGGAAGGTGTGCCACCATTTTTCTTGGGTTATGCATACGAAGCCCTGGCAAGGGCAGAAAATGCGGATGGAAAATTAGATGATGCCGAAAAGTACCTGGTGGAGGCGCACCAGATTGCAGCTGCTTTGACCAACCAGAAAGAAAAAAAGCAGCTTTTGGCCGACCTATCCACCATCCGCTAGCTTGCTGTAAGCAATACCTGCCGGCAGGATTCGCCGTATCATTGATTTTCAGGCTCAGCCTTTGCATAAAATTTAAGGGGGGTTAAAATCTCTGCATGGGATTTGTTCACTTGCGCACCCATTCGTATTACTCTTTCCTGCGCGCTCTCCCCTCCCCCAAGGGGCTGGCAGAAGCTGCAGTAAGCGCGGGCATGGAATCACTGGCGTTAACCGATCATCACTGCCTGAGCGGGGTGGTAGAATTTTTCGACGCCTGCAATGAAAAGGGTGTACGGCCTATCCTGGGGCTCGAAGTGTACACAGCCCTCCCGCCTCTCGTCGAGCCGTTGGAACCGGGCTGCCTGACCTTGCTGGCGATGGATATGACTGGCTGGCGCAGCCTGTGCCGCATCAGCAGCACCCTGGCAGGCGATGAAGACCGGCTCGAGCTGGACAAGCTGGCCGATGAGTCAAAGGGGTTATTGTGCCTGACGGGAGGGCGGCGTGGATTCCTGTGGAGTTTGCTGGCGAACCGCCAGCAGCGCCTGGCCGAGAGCTGGTTAGTGCGCTTGCAGGATATTTTCTCCGATCGCCTATACGTGGAGCTGCAAAACCATGCCCCTGATGACCTTGAGCTGTGCCTTAGCCTGACCAGCTTCGCTCACCGGCTTCACATCCCCACGGTTGCCTCCCACGACGTGCACTACTTGGCTGCCGACCAGGCTCACCTGCAGCAGACACTGGCATCCATCCGACTGATCCGCCCCCTGGACGAGCTGACATCCTCGATGGTCGCACCTCCTGAAGCTTATTTCCTGTCCGCCCGCGAGATGGAAAGCAGGCTGCCTAATTTCGTCCAGGCACTGGAAACCACCCAGGAGCTTGCCAACCGCTGCAAGCTGGAATTGCCCTTGGGTGAGCTGCATTTTCCCGAAGTCAACCTGCCCGATGGAATATCGAGCCAGGAGCTGCTCAGGCAGAAAGCCCGGGCGGGTGCATTGCTGCTCTATGGGGAAATGACTCCCCAGCTGCAAGCTCGCCTGGATCATGAGTTGGAGGTAATCAATACCTATGGGTATACCTCGTTATTCCTGATCGTGCAGGAGATTCTGGATTTCGTCCGCAAGGAAGGCATCCCGTTTTCATCGCGCGGCTCGGCGGCATCCTCCCTCGTGGCTCATTGCCTGGGGATTACCTCGCCCGATCCTATGCGCCTGAACTTGTACTTCGAGCGCTTCCTCAACCCTGCCAGGGCCACACCACCCGATATCGACACTGACCTGTGCTCCCGCCGGCGCGATGAGGTGATCCGTTTCGTCTACCAGCGTTTTGGGCAAGACCAGGTAGCCACGGTGTGCACCGTCAACCGCTTTCGCAGCCGCTCGGCGCTGCGAGAGGTAGCCAAGGCCTACGGGCTGCAGCCCGAAGAGGTAAGCTTTTTGGCAGACAGCCTCCCCTACCACTGGTATGCTCCCCCAAGCCGCGGAGGCACGAAGATGGGCCCATTTGCCGAATTGAGCGAGCGCTATCGCTCAGCCACGCACCAGGCTATCTTCAAGGATGCCACCGCCCTGATTGGACTGCCACACCACCTGTCCGTACACCCGGGCGGAGTCGTGGTGAGCCCCGGGCCGCTCACTGACCTGGTGCCCACCCAGGCGGCTGCCAAGGGTGTGGTCATCACCCAGTTCGACCTGGAATCGATCGAGCGCATGGGGTTGGTCAAGATAGACTTGCTGGGTATACGCGGGCTGACGGTGCTTGGTGATGTAGTCGAGATAATCGCCAGAGAGAAGCCTGCGGGGGATTCGATTCGAGGAATTTCCCCACTGACCGAAATATTAGAATCCATCCCTACCGATGACGAGGCCGTCAGCCAGATGGTGAGCGAGGGACGGACGATCGGCTGCTTCCAGATCGAAAGCCCTGGGATGAGGGCCACGCTGAAAGAGGTAAAGGCCAGGAGCGTGGATGACATCATGGTGGCGTTGTCACTCTACCGCCCAGGCCCACTTACTGGTGGGTTGAAAGATGCCTTTGTGCGCCGTCACTTGGGCACAGAAGCCACCGAATACCTGCACCCGGCGCTCGCCTCGCTGCTGGCGGATACTTATGGGGTAATACTGTACCAGGAGCAAGTGCTGCGCATCGCCCACGAGTTGGCCGGTTTCAGCCTGGCCGATGCCGACCTGCTGCGTCGGGCCATGTCACACTTCGACGCGGGCAAGCAGATGCAAACCCTGAAAGAGAAATTCATCGCTGGGGCGGCAGAGCGCCGCCAGGTGCCGGAAGAGATTGCCAACCGCATCTGGGAGCTGATGGCAGCCTTCTCAGGCTACGGCTTTCCCAAGGCACACGCCGCTTCCTACGCCCAGGTGAGCTGGCGCTCGGCCTGGTGTAAGACCCACTACCCGGCATTTTTCATGGCTGCTGTGCTGGCCAACTGGGGCGGATATTACAGCCAGCGAGTGTACATGACCGAAGCGCGCCGCATGGGGCTCAAGCTGCGCCCACCCGAAGTGAACTACGCAGAACAGGAGTTCAGCGTGAAATTCCTGGATGGCGAGCCAGTGTTGTTCATGGGGCTCGACCAGGTGCACGAACTCACCCACCGCACGCAAATCGCCATCCAGCACAACCGGCCATTCCGTACATTTGGGGATTTCATCAGCCGGGTTGACCCGCGCCCGGTGGAGGCTGAAAACTTGGTGAAGGTGGGCGCCTTGCAGAGTTTTGGCTCCATCCCGGCGTTGCTGCGGCAGCTGCAGCAGGGCGGCTGGAAAGCCGGGCAGCTTTCACTCTTTTCGCTGGGTGAAAACGCAATTGAGGATTGGAACCTGGCGCAGAAAGTGAGTGCCCAAGAGGAAATCCTGGGCATGGGGGTGGATGCCCACCCGCTTGAGCTGGTTCAGTCAAAGATCGATGATACAGGCGCGCTCAGCACGGTGGAGGCGGCCTCGCGCCTCGGCCAGCATGTCAAGGTAGCCGGAACTCGCCAAATCTGGCGGCGCAGCATCACCACACGGGGCGATTACATTTATTTCATGTCGCTGGAAGACCTGGAAGGTATGCTGGATGTGGTCATCACCTCGGATGTGTACCGCCATTCGAAGGTGGCTCTATCTACACCGGGGCCTTACGTGGTGGAAGGCATGGTGAGCCTGGATAACCAGCGTGCCGAGCCTGTGATTCGCGCCGAGCGTATCTGGGTGCTTACATAGTGATAGCGCTAAACCCGTGCAGGTAGATATGGCCATCGATCGCGAATCTTCTGTTAGGCGTGTGTTTTAAAAAAAATATGGCTTTGCCAATCGATTAAACAATAAGAGGCCGGCACTCACCGCTGGCCTCTCATTGCGATGTCCCCATTCAATTTCCCCGTTCTCACTTACACTGCCCTATAAACGCTGTCCCCCGAATTAGTTCTGATGGCAGTGATGGGTCCCCGACTGATTAAGATTAATTACCACCGGCAGTCGTCTTACACGGCATGAAGATCCGCATAGCCGGGATTCTTGCTGTAGTGCTGCGAGTCATTTTTTATGATCTTTTCTACGCTATCCAGCAATACTTCAGGCGCAACGGGCTTCACCAGGACCTTCACTTTGGGTGATCCATTGTCCTGCTCCTTTTTGGCGATTTGCTGGTCACTGAGAATTAATACGGGCAGTTCTGGATATTCATTACCGCCACGCCGCGAGATCAATTGACCCGATTCGGCCGCATCGAGATCAAGGATCAGCAGTTGATAAACCCTTGTGTCACGCAGAGCTTGCAAACTATCATGAGAATCAGCTTTGGTGACATCATATCCAGCACGTTGAAGGATAAGGGCGATGGACAGCCGCAGATTTTGATCGTTTTCAACTAAGAGGATTGATGCAGGATGCTTGGCCATAATTGATATCCATTATTATTTTATCGACTTCTAAGCACAAAAAGATTTGAATTTGTTGGATTATATTGGTAAACTACCAATGTTTTTAATAAAACAAGTGAGACGGCTTGAAAGCGTCTCACTGTTTAATCGTCATTGTCAGCCAGGGCTACACTACCAGGCGGTAACCCATCCCGCGCACAGTGATGACCAGCCTGGGATGCCGTTGGTCGGCCTCCAGCGCCTTGCGGATCTCGTGCATCTGCCAGCGGGCAATCTCACGCGCTTCCGCCCGGCTGAGATGCTGGTACCCTTGCGATTCAGAGACTAATTTTTCGTAAGTCACCGTGTTGGGTGAATGCCGCACCAGCGTAACCAGGTAATCAAACGTGGAAGGCGGTAGGGAGATGCTGGCATCTTTGACCTGTACCGAATTAGTGTGCCTGTCGAGGAGCATGAATCCACATTTCAGGTAGCGAGAGGGGTCAGGCTCGGTGACGCCGGTTGTAATGGCGGCAGGGCGTGGCTCCTTGCCCTCAATTGATTGCAATTCGTTCAGCAAGTTCTGCATCTGGGCAGCGATTTCCCGCCGGCGAATGGGTCTTTCCTCCTTTACCAGCTCTTGCACGCGGCTGAGGATGCTTTCCGGGTCGATGGGCTTCAATAAATAATCGCGGGCACCCAATTTTACTGCCCCAATTGCAGAATCCAGGGTGGCATGGGCGGTAAGGATCAGGATGGGCATGTCGGGATATAGCTCTCTAATTTGTGGCAGAAGTTGGATACCGTTCTGGTCGGGCAGCTTGATATCCAGGAAAGCCAGGTCATATGCGCCGGCTCGCAGCAAGTGGAGCGCTTCGGCCGCATTGGCTGCAGTGGTAATCGCGTAACCTGCCCGTTGCAAGATCAACCCCAGGCTGCGCCGTAAATTGGGCTCGTCGTCAATGATCAGGATGGAGTGACTGGTGCTCATAGGTTCACCTCCTATTTTACCAGTTACTCAGCGCACGATGGGTAGCCAAACAATAAAAGTGGCGCCCTGCCCGGGATGGCTGTCGATGGTGATATTCCCGCCATGTTTTTGGACGATGTCATAACAAATGGACAAACCTAAACCAAGGCCCAATTCCTTCGTAGTCATGAACGGCTCGAAAATATGGGCCAGCACGTCTGGTTTAATCCCCGGCCCGCTATCATGTAGTACCACCCCTACCCGCGATTGGTCGGTCGATTGGATCATATTTACGGCTAATGTTCCGCCGGTGGGTTGCATGGCCTCAATGGCATTCATGGTGATATTCAGCAGCACCTCGATGATCTGGTCGCGTACGCAGCTCACCTGATAGGGCCTCATGGCCGGCGAAGACTGCCAGGTTACATGCGAGTTTTTCAACTGCGGGGTGATCAGTCCATGAACTTCTTCGACAATTGCCAGAAGGTCATGATTAACCATTGCTTGCTTGGCTTGCGGGCGATATAGCTGGCGCAGCTGCCCAACGATGTTAGATAAACGTTGTGTTTCAGACAGTGCCATCTCCACCGGTTCCATGCCAGGTGAATCATCAGCCAGGTCCTGGTGGATTAGATACAGGCAGTTTTTAATCGTCTGCAAAGGATTATTAATCTCGTGGGTCACCGAGCCAACCATGCGGCCAATGGCAGCATGTTTTTCGGCCTGGATCAGCTGGTTCTCATAGGTCTTCTTTTCAGTGATATCGGTGCAGGTGCCCACCCACGATAATACATTTCCATCCTTATCCTTGATGGGTACCCCGCGTAATTCAAAATTACCATATTCACCCGACTTACTCATTATCCGGCATTCAGTTTCATACGAAGCATAAGTTTCTAGGGCTGTGCTCCAAATTTTTTCCACCCGCGGTTGGTCGGCAGGATAGATTGCGTTCAGCCATCCGCGCCCCATGTGTTCATCCAGGCTTTGGCCGGTGAATTGCCTCCAGGTAGGGTTGTCTTCAACCACAGCTCCTTCGGCGTTGGTCTGCCAGACGATTTGGGCGGTGGCCTTTACCAGCGAGCGGTATTGCTCTTCGCTCTTGATCAACGCCTGCTCAGCGCGCTTACGTTCGGTGATGTCGCGCGCCGCGGCAAAAACCCCAGCCACCTTGCCTGACTGGTCCCGGTAAACTGAGGCATTATAGGTGACTGGTGTGATGTGGCCGTCGCGGTGCTGGATTTCCAGCTCATAATCCAGCAGCACCCCGCTCTCAAAGACGCGTTGATAGCCCCTGCGTGCTTTTTCTGGCTCGGTAAAGTAATTATGGAAGTCCTGCCCAATTAGCTCGTCACGCTTGTACCCGGTGATGGTCTCAGTAACCGAATTAACGTCGCCAATTTTCCCGTCAGCTGTGATGGTCACCAGAGCGTCCAGGTTGGCTTCGAGCAGGCTGCGGTTATAGGCATTCAGAGTGCGCAGTTGTTCCTCAGCCTTTTTGCGGTCGGTGATGTCGATGCCCAGCTCCAGGATCATCTTCGAGCCATCCGCATCCTGGAAGGGAAAGTCGAACACATCATAGATGCTCCCATCTGGCCCCGTCCACTCCCAATGATGCTCTTTACCGGTGTTCAGGACCGTGAATGTTTCGCAATTCGCACAGGGTGCATCCAATCCAAAAAGGTATTCGTAACAACGCCTGCCGTCATCTACACCAAAGCGCTCTCGGAAATAACGGTTGGCGAAGGAGACATGGTAATCAGGAGTTAACAATACCGTGTATGCGGGTAATATTTCCAACACATTGTTGAAACGCTGCCGCTCAGCCACCAGGTTGCGAGACTGCTCAATCAGCTCAGCTTCTGCCCTTTTCCGTTCGACGATTTCTTTGGTAAGGTCCTCATTGGCCTTTAAGAGTTCCTGGGTGCGCTCCTGGACAGTGGCCTCCAGTTCTTCATATACACGCCTGAGCTGCTCTTCGGCCCGGATACGCTGGCTGATGTCATTATAGGTTATGACGATCCCATAGTCCTCGAGTGGAAGAGGCGCCGCCGTGACGCTGAGCCATGTGATTTGCCCACCGTCTTTCACAACCCCCAACTCAACGTCCTCGACGCGGCGCTGTTCTTTCAGCGCACGCACGCTGGCAAATTCCTCCACGGGCATGGGGGTCCTATCTGGGCGGAGGATCTTCCATTCTTCTCCAGAGATCTGCCGGCGCTTATGTTCTGCTTCAGGCAAGCCCAATAAGCGGGCAGCCTCCTGGTTGGATTCCACAATTTGGCCATTTTGGTCCGAAATAGTGATCCCCAGGGGAAAGGAATCGAAGAGTACGGCATACTTGGCCAGGTTAATCTTTAATTTTTCTTCCATCTGCTTGTGGGGGGTGATGTCGAGGAAGATGGTGGCAAATTGGTTGGGCGCGCAACGGTAGGCAAATACCTGGTAACAGCGATTTAAGGTGGAAGAATGTTGCTCAAATTCGGCCGGTTCACCAGTAAGCACTACCTCGCTATAGGCATTAACCCAGCTATCACCTTCTGCCGGTAACACCTGGCGGTAGGTTTTGCCAAGGATGTCGTCACGGCGTAGGCCGGTCAGCCGCTCGAATGCCGGGTTAGCTTCCAGGAAGCGGTAATCGACCGGCTTGCCGTTTTCGTCTCGGATCAGCTCGTGAATGGCGAACCCCTCGGTCATGGATTGGAATAGCGAGCGGTAGCGCTCCTCGCTTGTACGCAATGCTTCTTCAGCCTGCTTGTGCTGGGTAATATCATAGGCATATACCTGGATCGTATCGTACTCCGAGGAATAAATGATGGTCTTATCAAATATGTGGCCCTGTATCTGAATTTCCGCAAACGATTGTAGAACTTGATTTTCTTTCGCTTTGGCATACATCGATGCAAAATCATCCAGCAGAAAGGCATATCCATCAGCAATCCCCAGCTGGAGCAGTATATTTTGCGCAGCTTGGTTTCTATATATTAGTTTTCCATCACGGTTAAACTCGAATATCGGGACGGGGTTTAAGTCGGGGAAGGAAGCCAGGCGGCGATAAGCATGATTTTGCTTATAAAGCTCGGTGATCTCGGTTTTCAACCTGGCAATGGTTGCGTTCACATCGTTCTCACTCATAAATGCATACTCCTAAAACGATACCTGTCCTAACAACCTGTCATCCTGGAGCAATAAAAATCAGCCGGATGGCTGATCGTTCTCATTCGTAAATTTTTTCGCCCTCGGCAGCGGCATTCGGGGCATCGCTCTCTACATCACGAGCTGATGGTGAGCCGGCGAGCAATTCGCGGTAATACTCATGCTGGATGACCAGGTCCATGATCTCGTTGGTGCCTGTCCAGATGGTCATCAGTCGGGCGTCGCGCAGCAGGCGCTCGATGGGATAGACGTTGGTATAACCGATGCCGCCCATGACCTGCATGGCATCATTCACCACCACCCACGCGGTGTCGGTGGCGAATTTCTTGGCTTCCGAAACCATGCGTCGTATGAAACCGGAGTTACCCAGGCTGTCGATACAGCGGGCGGTTTCGTATACCAGGGCACGGGCGGCATCCAGGCGTGTGAGGCATTCGGCGATCTTGAAACTGACCCCCTCGAACTGGCGAATCTTCTGCCCAAAAGCCTTACGGCGGTCGGAATAGCGGGCGGCAATCTCCAGAGCAGCGCGTGCCAGGCCCAGTGCACCTGCGGCACTGGTCATCCGCTCGGGGATCATCATCTGGTTGAAAATATCATTGCCGGCGTGCTCCTCGCCGACCAGGTTCTGCACGGGAACTGCCACATTGCGAAAGTAAACCCGCCCGGTACC